>WNFG01003599.1_pt1 | contig 14833 bp, 10 predicted proteins | sample 5400431 | NCBI WGS metagenome assembly WNFG01 (sample SAMN13153346, study PRJNA577476) | soil metagenome | isolation source: 120 cm saprolite under Douglas fir tree site 2 hole 3 replicate 2 | place: USA:California | collected 2015-04-18
CGCGAGTGGGAACAATGGCTCACCACCACCCGGAAAGCGATCACCAAGCACAACCTGGTCGCTCACGGGCCGGGAAACACGCCGGACGGAATCCGCCTCCTGCACGTCTCCTGCTATCGCCGGGTCACCGGCGCACGCAAGGACCCAGCAATTCTGCATTCCTGAACTGCCCTTCGGGGCTTGCTTGAGCCGTATGCGCGGATAACGTGCACGTGCGGTTCTGAGGGGAGCGGGGCGCAGTAATGCGCCCCGCTTACCCGGCAAAGCGCCGAAACAGTCGTGGGAATCCTGCGTGCACGCGGCAGGCGGGGGCTGCCGTGCAATGAGCTGTACCGGCAGCTGTTCAACCCGGCACTGTTCCTGATGGCCTGGGGCCGCATCTACGCCAACCACGGCGCGATGACCCCCGGCGTCAGCAGGGAGACCGCGGACGGCATGTCGCTGGCCAGGATCGGGCGGATCATCGATGCGCTGCGCCACGAGCGCTACCGGTCCATGCCAGCACGCAGGGTTTACATCCCGAAGAAGAACGGCCGTAAAAGGCCGCTCGGCCTGCCGTCGTGGTCGGATAAGCTGGTCGGCGAAGTAATCCGCATCCTGCTGGAAGCGTATTATGAGCCCCGGTTTTCCGGCCGCTCCCATGGTTTCCGTTCCCGCCGGGGCTGCCACACCGCGCTGACGGAAGTGGCGAGAACCTGGAAGGGGACGACCTGGTTCATCGAGGGTGACATTGCTGACTGCTTCGGGTCACTGGACCATGAGATAATGGTCTCGATCCTGGCGGAGCACATTCACGATAACCGGTTCCTGCGATTGATCAGAGGCATGCTCCGGGCCGGGTACCTGGAAGACTGGACGTGGAACGCGACGCTTTCCGGTGCGCCACAAGGCGGCGTGGTATCGCCAATCCTGTCGAACATTTACCTGGACCGGCTGGACAAGTACGCCGAGACAGCCCTCATCCCGGAATACACCCGGGGAACCAGCAGGAAAGCCAATCCTGCCTGGCAGAAGATGGCCAATGCGATCACCGCCGCCTGGCGGCGCGGCGACCGCGCCACGGTGCGGAAACTGCGCCAGCAGCGGCGCAGCCTGCCCAGCAAGGATCCCCGTGACCCTGACTACCGCAGGCTGAGATACACCAGGTACGCCCGATGACCACCTCCTCGGGTTCACCGGCCCGAAAGCCGAAGCCGAGCAGATAAAACAGCGCCTCGCCCGGTTCCTGCATGACGAACTCAGGCTGGAACTGTCAGCGGAAAAGACGCTCATCACCCACGCCCGGACCCAGAAGGCGCGGTTCCTCGGCTACGACATCATCGCCCAGCACTCCGCGACCCGGCCCGCCGTCAACGGCGTGATCGGGCTGCGCGTGCCACGCGACGTGATCACGGCTAAACAGGCCCCCTACCTTAAACACGGCACACCGTGGTACCGGCCCCGCCTGCTGAACCTGGACGACCACCAGATCATCAGCACCTACGGCGCGGAATACCGGGGGCTCGTCCAGTACTACCTGCTCGCCGGGAACGTCTCGCAACTGAACCGGCTGCACCAGGCGGCCAGGGTATCCATGCTCAAGACCCTGGCCTGCAAGCACCGCTCGACGGTCACGAAGATGGCCCGCAAGTACCAGGCCACCATCGCCACGCCGCACGGGCCGCGCAGGTGCTACGAGGCCCGCACTGAGCGGCCGGGCAGGAAGCCACTGATCGCACGGTTCGGCGGCATCCCGCTCAAACGGCAGGAACGGGCGGTCCTCGATGACCGCCAGCCAGCCCCGGCCACCACCAGCCGCAAGGAGATCATCACCCGGCTCCTCAACGGCAAATGCGAGTGGTGCGGCCAGCGCGCCCCGGTGCAAACACACCAGGTCGCCCGGCTCGCCGACCTCGGGAAACCAGGGCCAGCACAACCCGCCTGGGCAGCCCTGATGGCAAAAATACGGCGCAAGACCCTCATCGTCTGCGCACCCTGCCACCAGGCCATCCACGACGGGAAGCCAGCCGCCTGCACGTGAACGGGCAGGAAGTCGCGTAGATAAACCGCAAATTCCCTGTCCGGAAAACGCGGGGCAGCTCAATGGCTTCTACGGTTCCGGAACCGGGGCCGGATACGCCAACCGCGGCTTCCTGCGGACCCTGATCAGCCTGCTTGCTCCCACGGTGCGCCTGGTCGTGCTCCCGGTCTACCTGGCCACCGACAGCCCTCAGTACCAGGCAGGCTGGCACCAGGAGAGCCTCGACATCTGCCAGGCGGCCGCGGCGACCGTCCGGCCCCTGGACAACGGCACCGCCGGCCGGTTCCGCTTCGGAGACGTGCCGGCCTTCCAGCATCTGGCCGCCTCGACCGCCCGGGCGCTGCACGATGAGCTGTCGCCGCACGCCAGCTCGGCCGCGGTCATCTTGCTCGACATACCGTTCGTCGGCGTCCCGCCACTGCTGTCTGATCGGATCCGGTCCAGACTCGCCGTCGTGCCGCGCTCGACCGGCCTGCTGCACGACCCCGCCAATCAGGCCCGCATCCGGTTCGAATTCGATGGCCTGCACTACATCGCCGACCACCACGGCCGCATCGCCGCCATCTCCGGCTACATGCGAGATCACCTTCTCCAGGACTACCAGTTGCCCGCGGACGCATTGCTCGACCTCCCCGACGGGCTCACCGCACACGAGTGGACATACAAGGAAACGCAGCCGGCGCTGCCACCCGGCGCCCAGGCCGGGTTCATACTCGCCCTCGGCCGGGCCCAGCCCTACAAAGGCTGGGATGATCTCCTTGACGCACTGGCGGAACTCCGCCACCAGCGGATACCGGTACCCCACGCGCTGCTGGCCGCCGTCACTGACCAGCCGTACCCGACCTCCTACCAGCGCCACCTCGCCTTTCGCATCAAGGCCCTCGGCCTTCACGCGACGCTGCTGCCCGCTTCGACCCCACCATTCGTGCCCTGCTCACCCACCCGGCGCTGCGGACAGTCGTGATCCCCTCCCGCACCGAGCCGTTCGGACGAGTTCCCTTGGAAGCCTATGCCGCAGGCGCCGCTCCGGTCGTCGCCACGACAGCAGGCGGCCTGGCCGAACAAGTCATCGATGGCGTCACCGGGCTCACCGCGTCTCCCGCCGACCCGGTCAGCCTGGCCAGCGCTATCGGCCGCGCGCTGAGCCTGACCGACGATGAGCGCGACCGGATGCGCTGCGCCGGCCGTTGCCTGGCCCGCACCGATTCGACTGCGGCCGCGCCGTCCGGCGTTTCCTCGACCAGTTCGCGCCGTCCATCGCGTTGGCTCGATCCGGCGAGTCGGCCTGACCCGGGAGCGATCTGGTGAGGTTTATCTTCGGTCCCCCCGCCGACGCCGCATCCGGGCTGCTCACCCTGCCGTGGGACCTGGAGCTCCAGGACTGGCAGGATGAGCGGCTCATCGAGATCCGCCAGCGCGGCATCTCGCGTCACGTGGTCCGCTTCGTCGCGGACGGAGGCGAGTTCTACGCGCTCAACTCAGAGGAGCTCCTGCGCCCCGATGAGCAGCGCTACCGCATCGCCGAGCGGCTGCGTCGGCTCAACGAGCTGGGCTTCGATGCCGACGAGGTGGTGCTGGCCGCCACGCCGGAAGGTACCAGGATGCAGGTGCGGACCAGGGTCGCCGAATCCGGCCACCACAGCCGTCAGCTATTCCGCGAGACCGGGATCGACGCGGACGAGCAGCAGGCACGGCGCCTGCTCAACGACATCGCCAGCTTCCGCGGCTACCTGGAGCAGAGGAGGGGCCGCCGGGTGTCCCCGGCCGTGGCCGCGCATCGCTGGCTGGAAGAGGTCTATGACCCGGCGGTCACCGCCATACCGGAGGGGCTGCGCGGCAAGCTCCCGCCACCGGAGATCTTCCATGAGATCCTGGAACATCGCTGGTACCTGTCCGAAGAGGCGGGACGCGATGTCGGCACCACCGCCGCCGCCGGGTCGTACTTCGCCACCGTGCTGCCCGGGGTGCCGCAGGCGGTCAACCTCGGGCCGCAGAGTGCCGCCGAGCTGGCCCTGACCGCCCTGGATGACGAGCCGCCCGGCGCGGCAGCCGAGCCTGCTGACGGTCCCTCGCCGCGCCGACCTGCCCGCCACGCTCAGGGCTGAGGTTGCGCCCGCGCGGCTGTGGCGGCCAGCAGCCGCGCGCAGCGCATGAGGGCCACGTGGCTGTACGCCTGCGGGTGGTTTCCCAGCGAGCGTTCGGCGACCGGGTCGTATTCCTCGGAGAGCAGGCCGGTCGGGCCGATGGTGCCCACGAACTGGCTGAACAAGTCCTCCGCGTCGGCTCGCCGTCCGGTGAGCAGGTAGGCCTCGATCAGCCACCCGGTGCACAGGTGGAACCCACCCTCGGAGCCGGGAAGCCCGTCGTCGCGCCGGTACCGGTAGACGGTGCAGCCGGAACGCAGCTCGGCCTCGACGGCGGTGACGGTGGCCTGGAAGCGGTCGTCGGCGGGGTCGAGCAGCCCGGACAGGCCCACCTGGAGGCTGGCCGCGTCGAGGTCCGTGCCCCCGTAGACGGCGGTGAAGGACTGAACCTGGTCGTTCCAGCCATGGTCGACCACATCGGCGGCGATCGCGTCACGCAGGGCGGGCCACGACGGATCGACCCCGGGTCCGTGAGCCTGCCCGATGCCCACGGCCCGGTCGATGGCTAGCCAGCACATCACCTTGGAGTGAACATGGTGGCGGGGGGCTCCGCGCTCTTCCCAGATCCCGTGATCGGGTTCGTGCCAGCGGCGTGCCACGGCCTCGCACATGGCCCGGACCAGCCCCCAGCTGGCCTCGTCCAGGCCGCCCTGCCCGCTGGACAACGCCTCGATCAGTTCCACCACGGGGCCAAAGACATCGAGCTGAACCTGCTGATTGGCCAGATTCCCGACCCGAACCGGCCGCGAGCCGGCATATCCGGGCAGGGTGTCGATCACGGCCTCCGGGCCCAGCGGGCTGCCGTCCAGGGTATACACCGGATGCAGCCGCTCCGGCCCGGGCGTGCCGGCCACCACCGCGCGCACCCAGCCCAGGAACGCCGCCGCTTCCGCCGTCGAGCCGAGCCGCACAAGCTCGTGCGCGGTCATCGCGCCATCGCGCAGCCAGCAGTGCCGGTAGTCCCAGTTACGGACACCGCCAATCTCCTCGGGCAAGGATGTGGTGGCGGCGGCCATGATGGCGCCGGTGCCGCCGTGGCACAGCGCCCGCAAGGTCAGCGCGGAACGGCCGACCAGGCCGGTCTCCACCGGCGGCAAGGACAGGGAACCGAGCCACTGGGACCAGTGAGCGCCGGACAGCGTGCGCCGCCGGTCCTCCAGCATGGGATGGGCCGACAGGTCAGCGGTGCCGCAGCGCAGCTCGAGCACCACCGGCCGGTCCGGCTGAGGTTCCACCACCGCTCGGGCCGAGTCATGGGGGCTCCCGGTGATGATGTCCCACGCCACGCCCGGGGAGCGCAGCACGATCGGGTCGGACGTGCCCATCACGAACAGCCCTTCGGCCGCTGCCTTCAACTGCACCGCGACCTGCCCGAACTCCGGCCGGGGGGCGAATTCCAGCACGGCGGGCGTCGACCCGCTGATCACGCGGATCAGATCCGTGCGGTGCGGCGCCGTGTGATGATCAAGGTAGTCGGTGACCAGCAGCCGCGACCACCGGGTCTCCAGCGTCATCGTGCCGGGCACATAGTGCTGCCCAAGTGGCAGCGCATCGCGCTCTGGCCGGACCGAGAAGTACCCGGCCGCTGGGCCGCCGAGCAACTCCGCGAACACCGCCGCCGACGCCGGGCCCGGCGCGCACTGCCAGCACAACCGCGCGTTCGGCGTCACCAGGGCCACCGACCGCCCGTTACCCAGCATGGACAACCGTTCGATCGGCGTCGCCAGCCCACCGTAAAGCCAGGTGTCGCGCTCCTCCCACAGCAGGGACAGCGCGGCGGCCACGTCACCGGTGCCGGCGATCCGGTACGGGGCCAGCGTGCTTCCCGACCCCACCTTGATCCCCAGGTCCGGACCGGCCAGCCTGACGAACACCTCCTCAGCGCTCACGTCATCGCCGACGAAGACGGCCGCCGTTGCGCCGCTGGAGCGCCGCAGCGCCTCCAGCGCCTCGCCCTTGTCGGTCCGGACCACCGAGAGCTCGAGCACCGCATCACCATCGGTGGCCTGTATCCCGTTCCACCTGCAGGGCCCCGATCTGACCTCGGCGAGCACCCGCTCGGCGACCGTTCGCTCGGCCTGGCGCACGTGCACGGCCACGCTCGCTGGCTTGATCTCGAGCAGCACGCCGTCCGTGCCGTCCACCATCCCGCGCAGCGTTCTCACGAGCTCGCGGTGCAGCGAGCGCGTCTGCTCATCCAGTGCGTGCAGGAAGCCGACGTCGAACTCCGTGCCGTGGCTGCCGACCAGGTGCACCTCCGACGGAAGCCGGGACAGCGCAGCGAGTTCGCGCAGGGCACGCCCGGAGATGACCGCGGCCGTCGTTTCCGGCAGGTACGCCAGTGACCGCAGCGCGCTCACTGCCTCCGGCGAGGACTGCACGGATCGCGGGTCGGCAGTGATCGGCGCGAGGGTCCCGTCGTAGTCGCACGCCACCAGCAGGCGCGGCGTCCTGGCCACCTCGGCCAACCCGCGCCGGAGCCCGGCGTCCAGCGAGGCGATCGCCGACGCCTGCCCGAGGCCCGGGCCTGCCGTGGCCCTGGGCCCGGCGGCGACGGTGGCCCTGACGCGCTGCCGCGGCACAGCCGGGCGGGAGGTCCGGCCGTCCGGTGGCGGCGCGCCGTTCATGATGGCCATGGCCTAACGCTCCTCATCCGCCCCGCCGGCCTGCACCAGGCCCAGGCAGGCCCATTGCGGGGGCTGGCCGGTCCAGGCGACCTCGGCCCAGACATGCCGGCCGCGGCGACCCCCGGACACGCCGGTGCGTGACGCCAGCCTCCGCACGATGTACAGGCCATAGCCGCCGGCCACGACCCCGGGCGTGCGTCGTGGCCACCTGGGGCTGCCCGGCGCGCCGGCGTCGGCGACCGTGACCCGGGCCGCGGGCGGCTCCGCGAGCCAGCGGATCTCTACGGTGAACGCCCCGCCCTGTCCGCTGGCAGTGTGCCGGATGGCGTTGGTGGCGAGCTCGACCGCGATCGTCGCCACGTCGTCGCGGGCGGGAGTGTCCGGCAGCAGCCAGGCCAGCCAGCGGCGCAGCCGGGCCAGCTCGGGCGCCCGGCCGGGGAAGATCCTCCACTGCCGCTCGGCTCCTGGCGGCAATAGGGCCGGAGGAATGCAGCTACGCGAGTCGGCGGTGCTTCGCAGGGCTCGGGGCGAGGTCATGAGGCTCCTCCCTCGCGTTGGGTTCGTTCGGTGCTGGGGCGCCAGCGGCGCGAGCCGATGCTGGCGCCAGCGGCGCGAGCCGATGCTGGCGTCAGCGCGACATCAGCGGAAAGAGCCGGCGGTGAGGCCGGAGACGATGCGGCGCTGGGCGAAGAGCACCAGCAGGGCGATGGGGATGGAGACGATGACCACGGCCGCGTCGATGAGGTTGTAGAAGACCTGGAACTGGCTCTCGCCGAACGTGACGATGGCCAGCGGCGCAGTGAAGTGGTCGGTGGTACGCAGGAATGAGACCGCGAAGGCGAAGTCGTTCCAGGCGAGGATGAACGACAGGATCGCGGCGGTGAACACGCCTGGGATGGCCACCGGGATGATCACCCTGCGCAGCGTCTGCAGCCTGGTCGCGCCGTCCACCAGCGCCGCCTCCTCCAGTTCGCGGGGAATCTGCTCGAAGAAGTTCTTCAGCAGCCAGGTGGACAGCGGCAGGGTGTACACCAGGTACACGATGATCAGCGGGAAGATGTTGTCGAGGATGTTCAGGTCCTTCAGCAGCAGGAACAACGGCCCGATCATCGCCAGCACCGGGAAGAATCCGGCCAGCAGGATGAACGCGAGGATCGCCCCGGCGCCGCGGATGTGCAGCCGGGCGAGCGCGTAGCCGGCCAGCGAGCCGACGATGACCGTCACGACGGTCGTGCCCAGCGCCACGATGATGCTGTTGACCAGCGGGGTGAGGAAGTGCTGCTGGCTGAAGATACCCGAGTAGGCGCTGGCCGACAGGTGCGAGGGAATGATCCCGTTGCTGCCGCCCACCCCGGCCGCCACCTGGCTGTCCGACTCGAGGGAGGTCCGCAGGATCCAGTAGAAGGGGAACAGCGCGACCACCACGACGATCGCTACGGCCAGGTAGAACAGCACTTCCCGAGCGGCACCGCGGCGGGCCTGCCGGCGGTACCGGGCCGTTCCCGTAGCCGCCGGGCGGCGGCGTGCGATGGCGGTCATGTCTGCGGCCTCAGGAAGCGCACGTATCCCGCGGAGAAAACCAGGGCGATCACGACGAGCATCATGGAGATCGCTCCCCCATAGCCGAAGTCGGTGTTGATGATGAAGGTCTGGTAGTTGAGGAAGGACAGCGTCTCGGTCGAGGTGCCAGGGCCGCCGCCGGTCATGATGTAGATGACGTCGAAGACCAGCAGTGCCTGCAGAGTGCGGAAGATGAGCGCCACCACGAGCGCGGGCCTGAGCATGGGGAGGGTCACCCGGCGGAAGGCCTGCCAGGGCGAGGCGCCGTCGATCCGGGCCGCCTCGTAGACCTCGTTGGGAATGATCTGCAGCCCGGCCAGCAGGATGATCGCGACGAACGGGATGTTCTTCCACGAGTCCGCCACGAAGATGACCACCCACGACCGCCACACGCTGGCATTCAGCCAGGTGGTGCTCGACCAGGCCGGATGGATCGCGCCGAGGAAGTAGTCCACGAAACCGGCCCGGGGGTCGAACATGGTCTTCCACAGCATCGCCGAGACCACCGTGGGGACCGCCCAGGGGATCAGGACCGACGCGCGCAGGAACGCCCGGCCGCGGAACTTCCGGTGCATCATCAGGGCCAGGCCGAGACCCACCACGACGTCGAAGACGATCGTGACCGCGGTGAAGACCAGCGTGCGCGCCAGCGCGGCGATCCACTCACCGGAGCTGAACATGGTGGTGTAGTTCCGGCCGCCGACGAACTTGTGCGGCAGGCTGCCGTAGCTGAGGTTATCGAAGTGGAACGAGTCCCACAGGTTAGAGATGAGCGGGTAGGCGGTGACCGCCAGCAGCAGGATCACGGCCGGCGCCACCATCAGGTAGCCGAAGCGGCGGTCGGCCGCCGCGCGGGAATCGGCCCCGCGCGGCGGCCGACCCGGGAGGGTCCGCCGCTCGCGCGCGGGGGCATCTGTTGCCATTAGGGCCTCACACCACGGGCTCTCAGCCGCGCCGGACTATGAGCCCGGCGTGGCGCTGGCAGCCTTCGCGATCGCTGGCGCACCCGACTTCAGCGCCTGGGCGGCCGCCGAGGTGCTCGCGGATGCGTACACCGAGGAGAACAGGTTCTGCAGGTCGGCCGAGACCGTCAGGTAGTTGGGGGTCACCGGCCGCGGCGCCGAGTAACTGTTCAGTGTCTTCACGTTCGCGAAGTACGGCGCCTTGGCCAGCAGTGCAGGGGTGTAGGCGGACGGCAGCGACGGCGGGTCGCCGGTCACTATCGCGCGGGCGGTCTCCACCGGCGCGCTGGTCAGGTACGAGATGAGCTTATAGGCCGCTGCGGCGTGCGCGGTCTTGGCGTTGATCGCGAGCATCTCGCCGCCCAGCGCCGACCCCGGAGTGCCTCCCGGCCCGGCCGGGAACGGGATGTATCCCACGTTGCCCTTGACCGGCGGCGCGGTAGCCAGCGACTCGACGAACGGGTAGTTGATCGAGAACGCCGCGTGACCGGCGACGAACTCCGCCTCGACGTTGCCTTCCTGCCAGCCGGTCACCGCGGTCGGGGCGATGTGACTGACGTAGATGGCGTCGTGCAGCCACGCCAGGGCGGCCGCGTTACCGGGGGTGTCGAGGTTGGCGGGGTCGAGCTTGCCGCCGAACGCGGAGTCCACGGTCAGGAACGCCGTGATCGCGCCCTCGTATTTGGCCGCCTCGAAGGCGAGGCCCTCCTTCAGCGAGTGATCCGTCTTCATGGCCATCTCCGCGTCGGAGACCACCTGGGCGGGGCTCGTCGGCGGTGTCTTGATGAGGTCAGTGCGGTAGTAGAGCCCCTCCGGGTTGTCGAACCACGGGACGGCGTACGGCGCGCCGTTGAACAGGGCGGCCGCGACCTCGTGCGGGAAGAACTGGCTCATGTTGGGGTGGAACTGGTTCAGCGACAGCAGCCAGCCGGCCTGGGCGAACTTCGCGGGGTAGGTAACGTCGCTCTCGAACACGTCGGGGGTGGACGCGCCGGCGGTGAAGGACTGTTCCAACTGGGAGAGGTAGGTCGTCGAGTTCGGCGACAACACGTCCACGTTGACCTTGATGTTAGGGTTCGCCTTCTCGAATGCGCTGATCGCTACCTGCGTCTGCTGGCCCTCGGTACCCAATCCGGATTCGGCAAACACAATGGTCTGCTTGGCGCTCGCCGCGACCTTGCCGCTCGAACCACCCGAACTGCACCCGGCAGCAGCCAGGCCGACCGCTGCGGCAGCCACTACCGCAAGCATTCTTGACTTGTTAGACCACAACACCGTGTTAGACCACACCACCGTGGCCACCTCCCTGCTCGTAGGCTGCGGGCCAGCCGCTTCCTATGTGAATCGAGCTCCCTGGCGAACGGGTTCTTCGCTTTGAGTGGCTGGCCGACGCATCACCAGCGCCCCGGTGGGCCCATGCCCGGGCTGGTGGGTGCCCACCTGCCCGCCTGCACTCCCAGCGCCGCTACCGCCGGCGCCGCGACCTCAAGCTGGAACCGCCTCCTGGTTAGCTCGCCTGGCTGAGCTATGTACATACGTGTTATACACTCTCGTTATCTAGGGGTCAAGAGCGAGTGACATATGGGTTTCTGGCATGTTTCGGCCGCCCCTGGTCCCACGCCCAGCGTCGACCGCAGATCGCCGAGGCGGTCGATGCGCGAGACTCGGCGCTACCCATGCTCTCTAGACGTTTCGCAGGCGAGAACTCTTCGATCGGGCGCATCAGGTAGGTGGCCGCGGGTCCTGTCGTGGACCGTACGGCGGGGGCACCACCTGGCCCGCCTACCCGCTACGGATGGTCGCCGGCCACTGGCCACCTTTGCGTGGCGCCGATTCGACTGCCCTCGCAGTCGAAGAAATGGACGCGCTGCAGGTCAATATTGACCCCGACCTCTTGCCCTACGGCCCAGTCCTCGGAGGAATCGAGCCGGAGCAGGAGATGCGCGCTGCGGTGCTCGCCGCGATGTTCCAGGTCAGCGGGCGCCGCATGAGCGCCGTTCCGGATCGTCCTGATGAGCTCCCGGACGCGGGCCCGGCGCCCGGGGGCGAGGCCGCGCGGCGGCGGTGCCGGGCGCCCTGGCCTCGGGCCGACGGCGTCAACGTCTACCGGCCGGAATCCCACCTCGAGCCGCGCATGCCATTCGTGCCCCAGGTAATCAAGCGAGCTGACCCGGCCGCGAAGCTGCGAGCCCTCTTGGCCGGCCCGGGACGGCGTCAGTGCTTCTGGCCTGATCCCGACGAGCACGGGATCGGCGTGGTATGGAGTCAGGGACTCCGATCGCGGATTGGCCCAGGCCAGATCGATATGCTGGCTGCCGAAGTCGATGACGATCCGCTCGCCGGGCACCAGCCAGATCGTCGCCCAGGCCAGACTGATCGGCGGCGTGCTCAGGAACGCCGCGGTAAAGGCGGTCGCCGGCTCCTGGTAAACGCGCATAGGTGGCCCGACGTCCTCGATCGCGCCATCCCGCATCACCGCGACCCGGTCCGCCATGGCCAGCGCCTCGGCCTGATCGTGGGTGACATACACGGTAGTGAGCTGCATCGACCGCACCAGTGCCGTGATCTCCGCCCGCAGCCCGCTTCTCAGGCCAACGTCGAGGCTGGCCAGCGGCTCGTCCATGAGCAGCACATGTGGATCGCCGCGGATGAGGGCCCGTCCCATGGCGACCCGCTGCCGCTCACCGCCTGAGAGCCTGCCCGGCCAGCGTTCCAGCGTGGCCGCGATGCCCAGCCCGTGAGCCATCTCATCGATCCGGGCATCGATGGCTGGCTGCTCCATCCCGGCGATGTCGAGCGGAAAGGCCAGGTTGCCCCGCACCGAGCGATGGGGGTAGAGGGCACCATGCTGGAAGACCATGGCGACATTGCGCTCCTGGGGCGGCAGGCCGGTAGCAAGCTCTCCACCCAGCCAGACCTCTCCGCGGGTCGGCTCTTCCAGCCCGGCGATCATCCGCAATACGGTGGTCTTGCCACATCCCGATGGTCCGACCAGGACCAGCAGCTCTCCATGTTCGGCGGCGAGGCTGACGTCCTCCACGGCGAGTACCCCGCCGTCATAGATCTTGCTCACCCGGTCGAGCATCAAGGCCGTCATCGGCCTACCTCCCTCAAGGCCCGCGCGCCGGTGGCCGACTGCGCACCGCACCGCGGCGGATCAGCGGAATATGACGCCCAACGACATCATCCATCTTCGGCGGCCAATCAGCCGGTTAATTCCTGACATGGCTGACAGCCTGACGATTCTGGATAGATGGGGAAGGCCGGGCAGGCGCCGCCCTTGGGATGTCTAGTCCGCTGCCTGCTTGATCCGGATCCGGCAGCACGATCCGCACCAGCCGAGGTGCGCCGTGCGCTCAGCCCCAGCTCAGACGCCCTCAGCGTGAGGTAGGCCCGCGGGCGCGGTGCCGGCGTTTCCGCCGGTCGTCTCCCGCGGGCCCCCTCCCGCACCCGCCGTGCGACTCTCGCCGCAACGGGCGCTCCGCGTGTCTTACCCGCTGGTCAGCTGCTGGTGACGGTTGCTGCCGGTCTCGGGGTCCATGGGGTCGCGATGTTGTGACCGCGGTAGCGGTAGCGGGTCACCGCAACGCTGGACGCGCCGGTGAACACGACCCCTTTCCAGGCGAACCTCCACCCCTGGTCGCAGAAGCGATTGCGGAGTTCTTTCATCCCGGGACGGTGTTTGCCCTGGTACTTGCGGCGTATCCAGCGCATCAGCCGCAGCCATGTGAAGCTGTCGATGCTGCTGAACACCGCCTTGGACACTCCGTGCCGGAAGTAGTTCGCCCAGCCCGCCAGGGTCCGGTTCAGGCTGCGGAGCAGCTCGTCGAGGTCCTGGTGGCGGGTTGACCTGTACGTCCTGGCCTTCACCTTGTCCTTGATCGCCTGGATGGCTTTCCTGGACGGCCTGGTGTAGACGTAGTACTTGCTCGTTCCTCGTTTCCGCAGTCTGCGGATATCGAAGCCGAGGAACGTGAAGCCCTCGTCGATGTGGACCACCTTGGTCTTCTCCGGCGCCAGCCGCAGCCCCATGGGTGCGAGCACGGCGGACACCTCTTCCCGCAGCGCCTCGGCGTGCCGCCTGTCCCCCGTTACCATCAAGACGAAATCGTCGCAGTAACGGATGAGCCGCCAGCTTCCGAGGCCCTTTGCCTTGCGGTTGACGCGTTGCTTGCTGGTGCCCATCTCCTTATGCCATTGCTGGTCGAAATGCTCGTCCAGCGCAGATAGGGCAATATTGGCGAGCAACGGCGAGAGAATCCCGCCTTGCGGGGTCCCGGTCAGGGTGTCTTCCCGGTCTCCGAGCTCGGTGAGGACCCCGGATTTCAGGAACGCCTTGACCAGCGCGCATATTTGCTTATCCTTGATCCTCGCCCGGAGGCGCTCCATCAAAGCCGTATGCGAAATTTCGTCGAAGCAGGCTTTAATGTCGCACTCCAGTACCCATTGGTAGTTGCTCGGCCTGGAGGCGAGAAGGTGGATCTCGGAGATCGCGTCCTGCGCGCGCCGGTTCGGGCGGAACCCATACGAGCACGGCTTGAAATCGGCCTCGAAGATGGGTTCGAGCACCAGTTTCAGGCTTGCCTGGACCACGCGGTCGGCGATGGTGGGGATCCCGAGTTTCCGGAGTTTCCCATTCGCTTTAGGTATCATAACCTGCCGTACCTCGACCGGCCGGAACCCGCCCGACTTCAGCGAGTCACGGATCTGACCCAGGAAAACCTCGACCCCGATCCAGGTCTCGATCCTGGCCGCAGTGGCCTTGTCGACACCTGGAGTCCTGGCGCCCCTATTGGTGGACACGCGTTCCCACGCGTGCACCAGGAACGCCGGTTCATAGACGAGGTTGAACAGGTCACCGAACCGGAGGGAGGGATCTCCTCCCGCCCAGCGGTGCAACTTGATCTGCATCTCCCGTACCGCGAAGTAGGCCGAATCAGGATGTGGCCACACCACGGCACCGGTATTCACCGGCGCATCTTCGGGCATTGCATCCTCTCCTTAACTGACACGCTGCCGCCCTTCCCCATGTGCCCGGGCTTTCCCCGGCTCGGAGTACTACGGCGGCTCCGCCCCACCCGTGCCTTCGGCAGGCGTCGCGCCTATCCCCGCCCCAGCCCCGCAGGATGCGGGGGGCACGGGGAACGCACACGGATGGTTCCCACGTTCACTGCTGTCCGGTCAACGGGTTAGGCACCCGGCTCTGCCCCTGCGGCTTCGCCACGGCTACTGCCGTAGACAATTCACCGTGGCCTCCAGGCCCAGACCCTAAATACCCTGCCCGGAGTTCCCCGCCCGTCATGAAGGGCAGGTGCGCACCGCCATCCAGCCCGAATCCACCGGGTTAGAGCTGGCGAGAGGCTCAAGAGGCGTAACGACACCGATCGGGGCGGGCCGCGGGCGCGGTTCCGGTGTCACCACCGTCCGTTTCCCGCGGCCCCCCGCCGCACCCGGCGTGCGACTCTCACCGCACCGGGCGCTCCATGTGTCTTGCCCTGACCTCCGCCACTATGTGGCTGG
>WNFG01003895.1_pt1 | contig 14819 bp, 13 predicted proteins | sample 5400431 | NCBI WGS metagenome assembly WNFG01 (sample SAMN13153346, study PRJNA577476) | soil metagenome | isolation source: 120 cm saprolite under Douglas fir tree site 2 hole 3 replicate 2 | place: USA:California | collected 2015-04-18
CGTTCTTGCAGAGTTGTTTCCGGCAGCATGATCGGAACACTGTAGGGGATTTCTCAGAATTTCACACCGTTGTGCCGGGCGAGTGGTAGCAAACTTGGAAAGTACGTTAGAATCAGGACTTGGGTTTGTCGGGGCGTAGCGCAGCCTGGTAGCGCGCCTGCCTTGGGCGCAGGAGGTCCGCGGTTCGAATCCGCGCGCCCCGACCAGTTCCTCCTGTGTCTTCAATGCACTGTTCCCAATGCCACCGCCGGGTGCGAAGTTCGGTCTATTCCACTAGCTGCAAATTAAGCGCGATGCGCACTCCGTTCACCAGAACCACGCTCTGATCGATCAGTTGCTGGTTGGTGATCTCAGCATCCGCAAATTGCCGCAGCGCCTTTCGCGGGCAGATGAATTCGATGGCCTCGGAAGAACCCTTCGGCCCCGGAGCAAGCTGGTTCAGCACAGCAAAATCGAACGATTCGAACTCCGCTCCGGCGGGAGCTTTGTCGAGAAGGTCTTTGACGAGCGGAGCGAGAAACAGGTCGAAGCTCTGCGCCGCGCGTTTGTAGATCGAGCTCTTTTCCGCGTCGAAGCGCAGCGAATTCCGCAGCGTCACCTGCAATGTGAGCCGGTTCTGGAAGATGACAAACTCCGGATGCGCGTAATCCACGAAGTGGAATTTCGCCGCGCCCTCAGTGGCCAGCTCATCGAGCTGCTTCTGATATTGTCCCTGCATCCGTTCTGCATCGGCCTGGGTCGGGGCGCTAGCCGCCGTTCCTCCGGAGGAGCCTCCGCCAGCCAGGGGATTCGGATCTCTCGGCAGCAGATTGGGGTTCGTCGCGGCGAGCCGGTTCATCGCCGTAGAAGCGGCCGCCGAGGATACTTCCGTTTTCTGCGGGACCGCGCGCGCCAGCGTCTCTACGTTCAAGGCGTCGCGTGCGCCCAGCGCCAGACCGAAATCCGCCCCGTTCAGATAAATTGCCGAGAGGTTCAGAATCTCCTGCCGGTCGGTATCGCTGCCTGCGCGCGGAAAGGCAAACGCATCTTCCCGGTCGAAAACGACAACGAGGATTTCTTTCCCTTCGTAGTCGAAATTCTTGGTGGGCGCGCGCGTGTGATAGGAAATCTCAAACCCGATGGCGTCGCAGGTCACGTCCGGTGGAATCTGGATCGTCACCAGCCGGAGCACGGGAACGATTACCTCTTCGAATGTCCGGCTGGCCCGCTGGTTCTGCGTCAACTGCTCGGAATTGTAGGCCGCGTTGTAATTCCCGGTCACCTTGAGGACCACCCGGCCGCGGAACCGCACGAACTCCAGTCCCCGGGAATCGGTTTCCGCCTGCTTCGCCGGATCAATCCCCACATAGCGGCTCAGCAGAAAAGGGAAAGGAAATTTCAAGTGCGAAATCTGGTTATGGAGTTCCTTGAGCTGCGAAAAATACTTGCTCTCGGCCGCTTTCAAGTCGGGATTGAGGATCTCCGCGGGACTCACCTGCGCGAATCCCGGCTGCGCGCACACCAGCAGCGCTGCGCAAATCCATACCGCGAAAAACATCCGGCGTCCAAAGCAGCGAAGTCCGCAAACCATTGGCCCGAAATGCGTGGGAATCATTGCTTCTCTTGCTCTCTCTTATTTGCCCGGGAATTTTGCGCCCGGCCTAGCGGGAACCTGGTAGGGCGGCTGGGCGATGGCGCGCGTGAATGCAATCACCGCGCGAATGTCATCCTCGCTGAGCACCCGCCCGTAGGGAGGCATCATGGGAGATTTTCCCATGGCGCTGCCGCCCAGCGTAATCATGTTTTGCAAATATTCGTCGCTTTCGCCGTTCAGGACTGTGCCGTCGTTCATCAGCGGCGGCGCGGGCATCACGTTCGAGCGGTTTGACGGCCCCGCAGGTGTGGAATCGGCGTGGCACCACACGCATTGCGCATAAAAGATGCGCTTGCCCTGTGCCTCCTGGTAGCCGAGCGCAACGATGTGTTGCGCATCGTTCCAGTCGGGCTCAGTGTCATACGCGCGGCGCAAGGCATCCTCTTTTGCGGCGCTGCCTTTTCTCCCGCACGCGCAAAGTCCCGCCAGGGAAGCCAGCAACAGCACGGCAAGAGAAGCGCGCGTTCTCATTCCCCGGCCCTCTCCGGCGCGCCCTGCCCTGCGTTCTGCTGCGCCGCTTTTGGTTGCGCCTTTCCCCCCTGCCGCAGCGTCAGCAAAAACGCGGTCAAGGCTTTGACTTCGCTCTCGGTGAAGCTGCGCCGCGGCTCGATGGTGTCCGGCACCAGCGCCTGCGGATTTTTCAGCCACGCCGAAATCCACGCCGGCGTCAGCCAGTTCCCCGCGTTGGTGAGGTTCGGGCCGACGTATCCTCCGGAGCCCCCGATGGTGTGGCACGCCTGGCACTGAAATTTCACTTCGTAGAGTTGCCTGCCGAGCGCGGCCATCTGCGGCGTGAAGAGCTTGGCGTCCAGGCTGGCGGGATTCACGTCCGGATTCTGCAGCACCATGCCGAAGTAATCGGCAAGGATGCCCGCCTCTTTGTCGGACATGTTGAACTGGGGCATGCGCAGCACGAGGGTGGGACGCAGGGTTTGCGGATTTTTCAAAAAGTCCACGAGCCACGGGCGCGTCGCGCGGCTGCCTTCGTAGGAAAGGTCCGGCGCGAGGTCGCCGCCGTAGCCGTTGAATTTGTGGCACGCATAGCATTTGTAGCGTTCGTAGACTTCGCCGAACGCTCCGGCGGGATGGAACGCCGCATCCTTCCGCGGAACCATCAGCTTCTGCATCCCGCTTGGCGTGGAACTTCCGGTCATGCTGAGCAGCGCCGTGGTCAGCGCATCGAGATCCGCGGCGTTGAGCGCATACTGCGGCATTCGCGCCGCGGGATTCACCGATACCGGGTCGGTGAGCTTCGCCTGGACGTAGGAAACCAAACTGCGCGGAATCGTCGCGCGCCCGAATTCCAGCTCCGAGACGTTCTTCGCGCCCAGTGCCGAAAGATCCGGCCCGAAATCCTTTTGCGGGTTGATGCCTTCGATGACATGACAACTCCCACAGCCCTTCTCGACGAACAGCCGCCGGCCCGCCTGGAGTTCTTCCGGCGCCGGCGCGCCGAACTGCGGCACGTTGCTCAGCAGGTCCGAGTCCGTCAGCTTCGTGCGGATGTATTGCGTGACGCTGTAGAGATCTTCGTTCGACCACTGATAGCGCGGCATCTTGCTGTGCGGCAGATAACTCTGCGGATTGCGCAGCCACGCCACGAGCCAGTCCGGGTTCACCTTGCTTCCCACCTTGGTCAGCTCCGGGCCGATGTCGCCCCCGATGAGCTTGGTTTCGCCGGCGCGCGTCACCGCCAGCGAATGGCAGGTCGAGCAGAACATCTGCCGGAAACGCACTTCGCCCTGCTGCGCGACGTCGGGCTTCCCGGTGAGCGCTGCGACAACGCGCGGGTCGAAGCGATAGGCCTCGATGGGCTTGCTTTGCAGCGTGCTCAGATACGCGGACAGGCTGCGAAGTTCCTGCTCGGTCAGGCGGAACTTCGGCATCCGCGGCTCATCTTCAGTCTCATAGCCGTTGACGGTGACGTTGCCGTCTTTGTCCGTGAGCGTTTGCGGTTCCTTGAGCCATTTGTAGATCCACTCGCGCGTAACTTTTGTGCCGATGTTGGTCAGGTCCGGGCCGAGCATCGCCGGGCGTTCCACGTCCTGCAAGCGATGGCAGCCCACGCAGTTCAGCTCGGCCAGAAGCCGGCGGCCCCGGTTGAGCTTAGGCGTCTCCGGCAGGTCCGCGCGGTGACAGGTTCCGCAGGATGCCTGGATGAATCGGTTCGCCAGCATCGGCTGTTCCCAAGCGAGGGTGGTTTCGTGCGCTTCCGCCACTTCGGTGGCCGGGCCCTGGCCGCGATGACAAACCGTGCATCCCCACTCCTTCGGGCGGTGAGGAATCGGCGGATGCGCGCGGAATGGCTGGGGGACCGTGCGATCTGCCAGGCTCGGCTGCGTGATTGCCTGGTGGCAGCTCGTACAGCGGTCTACCACGTTCATCGAGGGAATCCAGATCTGGTCGATGTCGGAATGATAGTCGGCGAGCAAGTGTTTCGTGTCCGGCCGGGTCTGCGCGAAGCGAACGTAGGAGCGTTTGTATTGCTTCCATTCGCGCCGGAGGTCTTTTACAGGTGAGATGGCAAGGATGGCTACGAACGCGACGCTGGAAATGGCGAAGGCCAGCCGCAGTCCACGGGAGAGTTTCCCCATTTCCTCAGCCGGCATACGGCCTCCACGGCCAGACCCAGGACCATCCCGGGCCCCGGAAGAACGTCCCAACCACCGTCAGCACCACCGCCACCAGAATGAACCACGTCATCACCCACCAGGACACCGGGCGGGTGCGAAGGTAAGCCGTCCACGAGCCGCTGGTGGTCCTGGCGGCGTAGGAGAAAAGAATCAGCGCACCGATGATGGCCGTCGGAACGAACACAGTCCAGGCACGGAAGAAAGCCAGAAAAATAAGCAGAGCAAAAATCACCGCCAAGACAATCGAAAAATGTTTCGCGGGGTTCTTCGCCCAGATCGGCTCGCCCTGGACGTTGACGTTGAAGTAAGGAATCACGATGAGCGCGAGAATTACGAGCGTGGGAATCAGAATCCCGGCGACGAACGGAGGGAAGTAATGCAGCAACTCCTGCAGACCGAGGAAATACCAGGGCGCTTTCGCCGGGTTGGGAGTGAGCAGAGGATTCGCCAATTGCTCGAGCGGCGCGTCCCAGAAAAGAGCGACCAGCACGAGGGCCATCACCAGGATTTGAAACGCAATCGCCTCGCGCACCAGAAGATGGGGATAGGTCATGCGCTGCGGGGCGACGTCGCCCTGCACTTTGGCGGAGGTCTTCTTCGTGAGAAAGACGATGCGCTGCGGGTCTTTCTTCGCGTCGGAGCTGAAGCCCGTCTCGATCTTATTCTTTTCGGTCATCGTCAGGCCGCACGGTCAAGCCGCCGTCCTTCTGCACACGCCAGAAATGGACGGCGATGAAGGCGATGGCAATCAAAGGAAGCACAACGCAGTGCAACACGTAAAACCGCAGCAGGGCGTTTTCGCCGACAAGGTTTCCGCCGAGCAAGGTGAAACGGACCTTATTCCCGATGAAGGGCATGGCGGAAATGATGTTGCTGCCCACGGTAATCGCCCAAAACGCGAGCTGGTCCCAGGGCAGCAGGTAACCGGTGTAACTCAGAAACAGCGTCAGCAGAAGCAGGATCACGCCGACAACCCAGTTGAACTCATGGGGAGGCTTGTAGCCGCCGCGGTAAAACACGTGAAACATGTGCCAGAACACGAGCAGCACCATGAGATGAGCAGCTAGGCGGTGGACGTTGCGAAGGAACACGCCGTTGGAAACCACGAAGCGCAGGTCTTTCATGTCGCGGTAGGCTTGGGGCGCCGCGGGATGGTAATAGAACATCAGCAGAAGCCCGGTCACGGTGAGGACGATGAACAGGAGAAACGAGATGGACCCGAGATAATACGACGCCCGGACGCGCAGCGATTTTTCGCGCACCTTGACGGGCAGCCAGTGCAGAAAAAGATTTCCGAATACCGCAAGGCTGCGTGTGCGATTGGTGAGCGCCGGCCCCCGCCGGAAAATGGATTTCCAAACGCGCGTGGCGCGCAATCGCTCGAACCCCTGCTGGAATGTTGTGGCCATTCTTCCCTCAGACCTTGAAACCCTGGCCGCGCTCGACGATTTGCAGTTTGTCCACGACAAGTTCCCCGTCCGCCGAGAGCGTAATGGAAAAGTGCGGCAGGGGACGCGGCGCGGGCCCCTCGATCTTTGTGCCGTCGGGTTTGAACTTGCTGCCGTGGCACGGGCAGGCGATCTGTTGGTTCTCGGGCTTCCACTGCGTGATGCAGCCCAGATGCGTGCACACGGCCGAGACCGCGAAGAAGGACCCTTCCGTGGTCCGCACGATGTATACCTGCTGGTCCTGCAAGTAGCTCACGGAATTGACGGGGAACAGGTCCGGATTCCCGGCGCGGAATGTCGTGGAGGGCTCAAACAGCACGTTGGGTGAAAAATACTGATAGGTCACCGCAACGGAGCCCAGGCCGGCGATCCCCAGCGCGCCCAGGGTGATTTCATTCAGGAAGTCGCGGCGCGTTACGCCGTTCTTTTCCCGAGGATCCGCGGGCGCGCCTGCGGCGGCCGATTTTTGAGTTTCGCTCATCTTGTCAGCACGATGCTCTCAACGGGAATCAAATCCGGCGGACGGTCAAACACTTCGTAGGCTTCCATGGTGATGGTGTGCGCGGGGCAGCGTTCGGCGCAGAGCCCGCAGCGGATGCAAATGGTTTCGTCCTTTACCATGACGGAGCCTTCCCCGGAGGGCAGGTCTTCCGGGGACAAATGCTGCAAATCGGTTTGGCGGAACTCGGCCTCGGCGCCCAGGCGAGCCTTTGTTTCCTGGGAGAATTCGAACTGGCTCAAGGGGACCAGTTGCAGGCAATTCTCCGGACAAACATCCACGCAGCCGCCGCAGAGGATACATTCGGTGCCTTCGGCTTCGTTCCCGTCGAAGATGGTGTTGATCCAGCACTGCAGGCACCGGGAAGCTTCACGCCGCGCCTGCTCTTCGGTGAAGCCGGTCTCGACCTCCGCCACGCCGGTGCGGCGCTCCAGGGGAATTACCGGCACCGCCAGCCGGGAATACTCGTCGTAGTGCCCGGCCATCTCATGATGGTCGAGGAGGGTAATCTGAACGTACTTCGGCTTGGGCTTCCATGCCGCGCCGCGCAGGTATTTGTCAATCTGTTCCGCGGCCTTCTTCCCGTCTGCCACGGCGCTGATAATCAGCCGCGGACCGAAGGCAATGTCGCCGGCGGCAAAAATTCCCGGCGCCGTGGTCATCAGCGTTTCGGGATTGATCTTCAGAGTTCCCTGACGGGTCGCCTCGATCCCGTCGGCAGGATTCAGGAACGAGAGATCGGAAGCCTGGCCAATTGCCAGAATCGCGGTGTCGCAGGGAATCACCGATTCCGAACCCGGTTCGAACACGGGGTTGAAGCGGCGCTGCGCATCGAAGACCGACGTGCAGCGGACGGTTTCCAGCCCCGTCAGTTTTCCATTTTTGCCGAGGAATTGTTTAGGCCCGCGGGAAGGGTGAATCCGTATTCCTTCTTGAAGCCCCTCTTCGATTTCCTCTTCGGAGGCGGGCATCTCTTCGCGGGATTCGAGGCAGACCAGGTGGACTTCGCGGGCGCCCATGCGCAAGGCCGCGCGCGTCACGTCCATCATCTCTTTCATGGCCACGTCGGATTCACTGGGGGTGAGATGGTCCGGAAGAGCCGAGCCCTCCGCGGGCCCGGTGGCGAGTTTCTGCTGTTCGCGCATGGCAGAACGCGCCACGTCAATGGCCACGTTCCCGCCGCCGATTACAACCACCTGCTTTCCGATCGAAAAGCGGTAGCCGAGATTCACGTTCAGCAGAAAATCAATGCCTTTCACCACGCCATCCAATTCGTGCCCCGGAACGTTCAAGTCGCGGCTGCGGTGCAGACCGAAGGCCATCAAGACGGCCTGAAATCCCTGCATCCGCAGATCGGCGAGGGTAAAGTCCCGTCCCAGCTTCGCGTTCAAGCGGAGCTGAGGACCCAGATCGAGAATCTCGCGGATTTGCGCCTGCAGCACATCCCGCGGCAGGCGGTACTCGGGGATTCCGAGGTGCATCATTCCGCCGGGGACCACCGAGGCTTCGAAGACCGTCACGGCGTAACCGAGCAGGGCCAAATCGTGAGCCGCAGAGAGGCCGGCGGGCCCGGAGCCAATCACCGCAACTTTTTCCGGATGGAGCACCTGGGGTTTTTCAGGGAACACGTCAATGGGATTGCGTGATTCCGGTCCATAGCGTTCGGTGACGAATCGCTTCAGCGCTCGAATGGAAATGGGCAGGTCGAGTTGCCCTCGCCGGCAGGCGGGCTCGCAAGGGTGCCCGCAAACGCGTCCGCAAACGGAGGCAAAAGGATTGGGGACCCGGGCGTAGCGGTAGGCTTCTTCATACCGCCCCTGGGCGATGAGCGTCACATAGCGGCCGGCCTGGGTGTGCACCGGGCAGGCCTGCATGCAGGGGAAGTTGGATTCGAGCCATTCAAGATCCACCAGTTTCGTCCGCGAGCTCACTTGAATGGCTCTCCCGAGTCCCCGGTTTATTACTTTTTGACCGTCAGGTCAACCGTCGCGCTTTCGGGGACGAGATTGACGGACTGCGTCACCGGCTTTCCATCCTCGCTCCAGGTCTTGAGGGTGTACTGTCCCGGAGGAACATTCTTGATCTCGAAGTTGCCGTCCTTATCGGTCACCGCAAAGTAGGGCGTCGGAACGACAACGACATAGCCGGACATCTCCGGATGGACGTTGCAGAGCAGGGAGGCTGTTCCCGGATCTTTGAACTGGAACGACTTTTTCTCGCCTTTTGGCCAAGTGCCGAGGTTGTGGGCGAGTTTTTTGTTGCCGCTGACGGAGGGCCAATAGACGTTGTGGCCGACCGCGTCGCTATTCAGAAAATCCACGGTGGTTCCCTGCAGAACGACGGTGACGTGCGGGACAAACGTCATCTTGCGCTGGTCGATCAAGGCATGCTGGGCAGGAGCATCGAATTTCTTTCCGGCAATGGCGTCCACGTACACGGCGATATGTTCGGCAGACTTGATTCCCTGGACACTCACCTTTCCCTTGATCTCTCCCGCCCAGCTCCGGGCCGGTACCAGCGATGCGGCAACCAGCATGACCGCGAGAATTGCTCCCTGCATGAGCCTGTTCATTTTTCCATCTCTCCTTGGATCGGATTGCCGGCCGGTGCCGACCGGGGCGTTCTGGAAACAATTAGAAGACATAGTCAATTCCGCTGACAATGCCGTTTGCCCGGAAAAACTGCGTCCCCAGGGGTCCGGCGAACGGTTGCTGCCAGCGGTGTTGATACTCAAACGCGACTTTGATGTTGGCACGGACCAGGAGCTGAAGGCCAGGGCTGATGCGGTTGCGGGTGTCAAACCGCGTGGCCACAGTCTGTTGTTGAAAATCCGTGGGTGAGTTCACGAAGTCGTAGCGCATCAGCGCCATCATCCAGGGGTAGATCCAGTATTGGGCCTGGCCGAACCCTCCCGTGAATGTGATAGGCGTCGTGCCTTGGAATGCCGTTCCGAGCGCATTGGGAATGAGATTCTTGTCGTGCCCATGCATCGCCAGCCCATACAATTCGAACTGGCGATACTTGAAACGGAAGTCCGCCCCTATGCGGTAGAACGGGTCGTGGACCGTGGGCAGTCCCGGGAAGAGCGTGCCGTCCATGTTCAAAGCATTGCGCCCGTAGTAGTAGAAGCCTCCAATACGGATGGAGGTGTGATCGCGCGGCCCGGTGGGTCCGGCGGCTTGCACGTCCTTGCGCGCCTGCGGATCGCGCTCCAGATTAAACCGCTGGGAAACACGCACATACACGTCTTTGTAATTGCGCATGGCGGGCGTGTTGTTCGATCCATTGACAAACGCCAGCGACCAATTGAAATTCCCGTCGTTCGGATAGCCGCCGATTTCGATCCCGCGCTGCGGGATGCCGAAGACGAACGGATTGTTGGTCGTGCACGGTGGAGACGCCGGTGGAGCGCCAACCGGCCCGCACAGGGCCGGGCTCACGGGAGCGATGCTGGCCTGGCTGTATACGTCATACGGCGTGAGGTTGATGCTGCGCGCCTGGGTAAACGGCAGGTCCAGCTCGAACTGACCCATTCGCAGATTGAGGATGTCTTTCGGCAAACCGATGTGGCGCCCGAGGTCGTTCACCTTCAGGTAGCCGTCGCCGAGGCCCGCGGCGGCGTTTGAGCCGCCCGCCGAAATGTCGTTGTCCACCCAGAACGAAAGCGTCGGCCCGAAGCTGCCGGCGCCGATGATGGTAAAGGTGTTGGGTACAAACAGGTCTGTACGCGGCAGGAACCCCAGGCTGATGGGTTGTCTGCTGTTGTAGGTGAAGTTGCCGGAATAGCGGAACGCGACCGGGATGCTTCCGGGAATCTCGCCCGGGTAGACAGCGCCAGGGAAGACCTCCTTCTGCGCCTTTGCGCCGAGCAGCACGGGCGGTTCCTTGACAAAGGTCTCGTCGTCTTTCGGAAACTTGAAGCCATTCTTCTTGAAGGCTTCGCCAAAGTCGTTTAGTTCGGGATAGTTGCTGTGACATGTGGTGCACGAGGTCTGATACTTCCGCGAAAACGCTGGAATCGCCGAACTATTCGGCGCCGATGCCAGGGATGCCCAGACGACGATGCCCACTGCCACCAATGTCGCTACCATGCTCACATTTGCCGCTCGATGCTTCATTGTAGACCCTCCAGTTTTGCGTCGGTTCCGGGGGAATCTTTCAACAGTTTCGCTGCGGGCGCAAATCCATGCCGTGATGCCGGTCACCAATCAATGTGACCAACGTCACAAGAATGTATCAATAGGAGATTCGGCCGGGGAAGGGGATCCTGCTCGGTTAGCTGTTCACAACGCTTTCCAACGCGGCTTTATTCTTGATGATAATCGTCGAGCCTCTTACTTGCAAGAGCTGCTTCTTCTTAAAATCAGTAAACAGCCGCGTCACGGTCTCTCGGGAGGCCCCGATCATCTGGGCGATTTCCTCGTGTGTGAGGGTAAGCGTGAGCCTTACCTCGCCTTGTGCTTCATCATGGTCTGCGGAGAGATCCAGCAGGAAGCGGGCCAACTTCTCGCCTGCGGAATGAGAGAGGCCAATGGTCCGCATTTCCGAGATCGCGGAATGATAGGTCTCACCGAGTTGCTGCGCCACGCGCAATGCTGCTTCGCCATGCTCGCGTAGGAAGCCCAGGAAATCCTGGCGAGAGATGAAATTCGCCTGAGTAGGTTCGATCACATCGGCCGTGAGCTCATAGGGTTTCCCTGTGACCGTCGCGGGCAAGCCCAGAACCTCTCCCGGCTCGGAGACCCTAAGAATCAGTGTCTTGCCGTCGGCTGACGAGGTCGAGAGTTTAACCCGGCCTGTGCATAAAATGAAGACCCCACGCGGTGCCTGCCCCTCCACAAACAGAGTCGCTCCCTTCGGATACGCCGCTGCTGAAGTGATGGCCGCAAGCCTCTGCACCGCAAGAGGAGAAAGGTTGCAGAACAGTCGATCCTCACGGTGCGGGCAGGCAAGGCAGCTTTCAATAATTTCTAACCCGTATGGGGCGCGCATGACCTCTCCGCCCCGCAGTATACCTCCCTCTCTGCACCGCACAAAACGAAACCCGCTCGGCGTATGCGGCAAGGCGGTAGTTGCGGTCTCGTTCGCCATACGATGTTTCTACCGGAATCGAACGTTCGTGGCTGTGATGGCCGTCACGCTGCAATGTGACGGGGGTTACAGCAACCCCGTGGACGAGGGTCCATACTTCAAGCGAAATGTTGGAGGTGCAAAGTGCACAAGGACGAGCGAGATCTCTTAGAAGTATTAAAGTTTGAGCTCGAATTCTTGGAGAAGGGCGGATACGGGCGTTCGCCGAGGGCCCCCTGGAGGCCTCAGTTTATTTTCGAGGATTCTCCTACCTGTATGAATTACGATTCCAAGGAGACCCCCGGCCCTTGCAGCGATTGCGTTTTGATGCAGTTGGTGTCACCGGAGCGCCGCTCCGAGAGAATCCCCTGCCGCCACATCCCCCTGAACGCATCCGGAGAGACGCTGGATTCCATGTATCGTTCCGCCGACCAATACGAGGTCGAAGAAACGGTCGGAAGCTGGCTGCGCGCAACTATTCAGCACTTGGAAGAGGAGCGGGTGGCCATGCGGCATGATGGCAACAAACAGCCGTTCCCACATGACGAAACTATAATAGGGACCCCTCTGCATCAGAGCCTTCATCCCAAGTGTGCAAACCCGGCTTGTCCGGCCCCTTTTCATTGGCTCCAAGGCGGCAAGTTCTTCCGATTTAACGATCAGACTTCTGCCGTTTCCAGTCATTCGATGGCCAACCCACCCGCGGACGTCCACGGGGTGAAGCATTTCTGGCTCTGTGAGCGCTGCGCCCATGTTTTCACTCTGGTGTACAAGGAAGGGTACGGAGTCGTGCTCAAACTGCTCCGGCCGGAATTCCCCGTCCCCGAAGCTCGCAAGGGCGTATCAGCGGCTTAGCAGGTCCGGCGCTTTTCGCCCGGTCGATGCTGGCAGGAGAGATCAGACTCAGGCCCGTCGTCACTATCCTGAACGACGAAGGCCGGGGCCGTGTGATGCGGCTGCTTGAGAAGGCCGAAAAGTCGTGCCTGATCGCACGCTCTCTTCAGTGCAAAGTCATCCTCTTCCCCTCTGTAAAGATCGAAGAGGAATTGGTGGCGCCTGAAAGAGCCATTTGATCGGCACGGTGATGCGTTCCATGGGTCATAGATTTGTTTATTTCTTGACTGAACAGCGAGCCTAAGTAACATATGGCAAGACCTAGCAAATCGGCGATGGGTCGCGGACGGAAAGAATACAGGCCCCCCCTTCCCGGTAACCTAACTCACATCGACAATCCAGCCTGTCAAAAACTGAATGAGTGCAAATTGATGGGGATTCCAGTGCAGAGAGATCTGGCATCGTCAGCCGCGGGGTGACACCCATGAGACATTCGAAGTGGCCAAGGTTTCTTGCCGTTCTACTGGTTGCAGGCGGCTTTTCACTCTTGCTGGGGGCGCGGGCGCAGGACAAGAAGGGCAAGCCGGACAAGTCCGGGGCGTCCGCCGACAGCAAATCCAGTCAACGCTCGACCGATCCCTCGCAATACGTCGGCACGGACGCCTGCAAGACGTGTCACGAGGACATGTGGAACAGCTTCGAGCGAGGCCCGCACTGGAAAACCTTGCTCGACAAACACAAGGGGCCAGAATGGCAGGGATGTGAAGCATGTCACGGACCGGGGAAAGAACACGCCGAGTCGGCCGATGTCACCAAGATCCTGAATCCCAAGAAGCTCTCCCGGGAAGAATCCTCCAAGCGCTGCCTGGAATGTCACGAATTCGGGGAAGAGCACAGCAACTTCCGGCGCTCCCAGCACATGAAGAACGACGTGGGGTGCATTGATTGCCATTCGGTGCATTCCCCCAAAGTAGAAACTGGAGGTGAAGCCGGACTTTTCGAAGCCCTTCCACCACCGGGTGAACGAAGGCCTGGTGAATTGCACCAACTGCCACAACCAGCACGGCGGGTTCCTGACGCGGCAACTGCGCGCGACAGCCGCGCAAGACGTGGTCTGCTTCAATTGCCATACCGATAAGGCCGGACCTTTTGTGTTCGAACATGGCCCGGTAAAGACCGAGGGATGCGTCGCCTGTCACACGCCGCACGGCTCGTCGAACCCCAAGCTTTTGAAGCGCAGCAATATCAATCTGCTTTGCCTGGAATGCCACACGTTTACCGTCGATTCCGCAGCGCCGGCAGCTCCGTCGTTCCACAACCAGGCTCAGAAATATCAGGCGTGCACGATGTGCCATGCAGCGGTCCACGGCTCCAATTCGGACCATTTCCTGTTCAAGCCCTAGGGGGAGGTGACGAAAATGGCCAAGGCACAAAGAAAGTTTGCATTCGCTTACAAATTCGCACCCTGTGCCGTCTTGCTCGGATCGACGCTGTTTGCATGGTCACTTCCCGCCCAGCAGAAGGACCAGAAACCAGCCACGGAACAGAAGTCTCCGGCGGAGCAAAAGCCCGCGGGTGAGCAGATCAGCGCTCCCGGCGTGAGCGTGGATGCCGCAAGAAAAACCAGCGACCTGGCCACTTCCGTGACCACGGAAACAGATCGAGGGGTGGAAGCCGGTCTTTACAAGATCAAACAGTCGGCGGAGTTCGGAGGGCGGCTCTCGGACTTCACCGGAAGCCAGGCCATGTGGGACACCTTTGTCAACCTGGGCACGGGCCCGCGGCTGCTGGAATACACCCTGGATATCCACGCGCCGAATCACAATGGGAGGCTGTTTGACGATTTGTCGTTCAGCAACTTCGGGTATGGCGGCGATCCGAGCAACGTCAGCCGGTTGCGCGTGCTGAAGGGAAAGTATTACACGTTGAACGCCAATTTCCGGCGTTTCCAGAATATTTTTGATTACGACCTGCTGGCCAATCCGCTCAATCCGCCCTCTTCCACGCCGAACGTTCCCATTCTGAATTCGCCGCATGAGCTGTTGCTCACCCGGCGGATGAGTGATGTTAGTTTGGGGCTGTTTCCGCTGGCCAAGGTGAGGTTCCGGCTGGGCTACTCGAGGGTGGTAAACGCTGGGACTTCGTTTTCCTCGACGCACTTGGGGACAGATCCCTTGATATTTCAACCAACCCTGAATACCTCGGACAACTATCAGGCCGGGATTTCGTTGCGGTTCATTCCCAAGACCAGCATCAATTACGGCCAGTTCTACACCTACTTCAAGGGGGATACCACCGGCCAGCTCAGTGGGTTTGGGCTCCCCACGTTCGCGCTGGCTGGGGGCATACCCGTGAATCTAGGTTTGCCTTTCAATACCGCTGCAGGGCAACCGTGCGCCACGCCCGTGTTGGGAACGGGTTTCGTCAATCCGGCGTGCAACGGTTTCTTCAGCTACAACCGCCTCGGGCGCACGAGAAATGACTTCCCCACGGAGCAATTCAGCTTTCAAAGCAACTACTTCCGCCGGGCGGATTTCTCCGGGAGGTTCAGCTATTCCGACGCGGAAGCGTCCATGCCGTCGTTTGGGGAATTGTTCGGCGGCCTGATTACACGGACTCGCCAACGGGACTTCGCCACCACCGGAAATTCTTTGACGCATCGCATTTCCGCGACGGCGGATTTCGGAGTTTCCATCCGAGCG
>WNFG01008241.1_pt1 | contig 14797 bp, 11 predicted proteins | sample 5400431 | NCBI WGS metagenome assembly WNFG01 (sample SAMN13153346, study PRJNA577476) | soil metagenome | isolation source: 120 cm saprolite under Douglas fir tree site 2 hole 3 replicate 2 | place: USA:California | collected 2015-04-18
ATTTTTCTGTGGTCGGTCTGCGACGCGGCATACATGACCACGAAGACCGCGAACAGCAGCGTGATGAAATCCGCATAGGAAACCAGCCAGCGCTCGTGATTGGCTCGCCCGCCGTTTTTTTTCCTTCTGCTCATGTCTCGTTATCCGAATAAGTTCTAAGGCTGCACCACGGAGACGCGGAAGATGCGGGCCTCCGACAGAGATTCTGTATTGGTTATCGGCGGAAATGAGGATTCCCTGCTTGTTTTTAGGATGTCACTTACTTTTTGCGTTTTACAGACCGCTGAAGAATGTCCGAACAACCGTAGATAGGAACGATCAAACCGGGGCTGAAGCCCTGAATCTCTGTCAGACCATCGGGCGGCTGAAGCCGCCCGCTTCTACAGTCGCATCGGCATTTTTTCAGCGGTCTGTGAAGCCCGATCTTTTGCCGGCCTGAAGGCTGGAGCGGATTGGGTAATTGTGTAATTTGGTGATTTCGTAATTGAGCACCGCACAGCGCGTCAATTACCCAATTACCAGATTACACAATTACTAAATCCGCTCTAAAGCTTCCAGGGAGCCTCAAGCCTGTAACTAAGAAGCCCTGGCCTTGGGGACGTCCACAGGCCCGACTGACTCCGGCTGGATCGAAGTGAAGCCAAGCAGTTTTATTTCCACCATGCGCGGGTTCATTCCTTCAAGGATGGAAATCACTCCTTCCACCATCATTTCCCGCAGGATCTGGGTCTGCCGCATGCGGATTTTCAATTTGCCCGCGGCCGGAAGGAGAAAGAGATTCGCCAGCCCGACACCGTAAATCGTGGCCACGAAGGCCACGGCGATTCCCCGGCCGACTTCCTCGATTTTGTCCATGTGCTGCATGACCTGGATCAATCCGAGGACGGCCCCGATGATTCCGATGGTGGGTGAAAAGCCGCCCGCGGCCTCAAATACCTGGGGCACCCTCTCTTCTTCTTCGGCTTTGTTGTCCATCTCCAGTTCCATCATGCGCCGCAGCTGGTCGGGCTCCGTGCCATCGACAGCCAGCATCAGCGCGCGTTTCAGGAACGGATCCTGGATCGTGTCGGTTTCCGAGTCGAGCGATACGATTCCATGCTTTCTCGCCTTTTGGGCAAACTGCACCATGTCTCGGATCAGGCTTTGCTGACTGTCGGCATTTTCGAAGAAAACATGCGCCAGCTCCCTGCCGCCGGCGAAAACCACCGACAGCGGAAACTGAATCAGAATCGCGCCCAGGGTGCCGCCAAAAACAATGACCGCGGCCGTGGGCTGCAATACCTGGCCGAGGTTGCCGCCTTCCAGCAGCAGTCCCGCGACGATGCCTCCCACCGCAACCAATATTCCGGCGATTGTGCTCTTATCCACTGGTTCCGCTCCTTACGTCTGCTGAGCCGGCATCGTGCCGGGGGTCATGGGCGTCTTCTTTCCGCGGGCGCGAAAACAATCCGTCGGAAGACAGAGTGCTTCCATACACCGACATGCCTTCCAGAAGCCGGCGGCGAAACTCGATCAGGCGGTCCACAATCGTCTCCACATCTTCCAGGACGACAATCTTTTCGCCGCCCGCCAGTGTGATGACGGTGTCCGGAGTGTTTTCCACGAACTTCAGCAAATCGGAGTTCACCCATAAGATATGCCGGTTGAGTCGTGTGAGTTGAATCATAAGCGCCTTTCGCAAAGCCAAAACACCCGATTTCCATATCGGCGAATGAAGCAATTTCTTCTGTTTTGCCCATCGGCCCGACAACCCATTAAACTTCGCGCTCCGCCGGCCGATGGTCTAAATGAGCGCCTGGCCTTTCCTCGCGATGAAATGCGCACCCCGAACGAGTCGGGCAGGCTCATTCGCGGAGACAACAGGCGGGCAGCTCGATCAACGATGAAATTCAATTCAACATACACGCACACGGCGGAGAGCCCGGCCGCGCACCCGCAGTCGCTCGTCGCGCAGCAGTCGCCGCGCGACAGCGAAGCGCTTTTTCGGGCCATCGCGGAGAACGCCGGCGATCTCATTCTGGTAATGCAGTCTGACGGCGCGATTCTCTACGCAAGTCCGGCCTGGGAGACCCTGATGGGCTATCGCGTCGAAGAGCTTCGCGGATCGGCCTTCTTCGAAGTCCTGCTGCACCCCGACGACTGTCCACTGGCCCGCCAGGAAATAGAAAGCGCCATTCAGTCGGGAAATACAGCATCCTCCCGGTCCCGCTTACTGCACAAAGACGGTTCGATTCGGTGGATCGAGTCCCACGTCGGAATCGTGCCCAATCCCCGGGGACAGCCGGAACAGTTTGTCGTCACATCGCGAATCATCGATGACCACCTCGCCACCGTACAGGTGCTTGAAGAGCGCGAAGAACAACTCAGGTTGATGCTCGATTCAACGGCGGAAGCCATCTACGGCATCGACACGGATGGAAATTGCACCTTCTGCAACCGCGCATTTCTCCGTCTTATGCGTTACGAAACCGTGGATGAGATATTAGGACAGAATGTCCATATGCTGATCCACCATCACCACGCCGATGGAACTTCCTACCCGAAAGCCGATTGCCGGATCTATCAGGGCCTGCGGAACCGTCAGGAAACTCATGTGGACGACGAGGTCATGTGGCGCGCCGACGGCTCCTGTTTTCCCGCGGAGTACTGGTCCTATCCTGTGCGGAAAAACGGCGAGGTTGATGGCTGCGTCGTGACTTTCGTCGATATTACGGAACGACGGGCGGCGGAAGAAGCGCTCCGCGACGCGCACGATGAATCGGAACTTTTCATCAATTCCGTTCCCTCAATCCTGATCGGGCTCGACTCCGATCGCAGGATTACGCGCTGGAACCTGACTGCGGCCAATACCTTTGGCCTTGCAAAAGAAGACGTTCACGGCCGGCCGCTCTCGCACTGCGGCATCCGCTGGGTGGACCGGGCAATTGAGACCGAGATCGATTCATGGCAAAACATCGAAGTTTCGCGCCGCTACGACAACTTGTCTTTTGAGAGGGGCGACGAACCCCGGTTGGTGTCTATCACCGTGACCCGGGTGAGCTTTTCCGCGGAAGAAGCGATCGGATTGCTGATCACCGGGGTGGATGTAACGGACCGAAGAAACCTGGAATCGCAGCTGCGGCAGGCGCAGAAGCTGGAGGCCATCGGGCAGCTGGCCGCCGGAATTGCCCATGAGATCAATACGCCCATTCAGTTCGTCAGCGACAACACCGCATTCATCAAAGAATCATGGAGTGCGGCGGAGATGCTGATTTCCGCCGGCGCCAAAATGCGCGCCGAAAGCGGAAAGGAAGCCGCCTCGGGCGCCGCGGGAGTCGATTTCGACAAACTCTGGGAGGAAGCCGACATTCCCTACCTTTACGAAGAAGTTCCGCGGGCCATCGACCAGGCATTGGAAGGCCTCCGGCGGGTCGCAGGAATCGTGCGCGCGATGAAAGAGTTTTCCCATCCCGGCTCGGAGGAAAAACTGCGCATCGACATCAACCGGGCCCTCGAGACGACCATTACGGTGGCCCGCAACGAATGGAAATTTGTAGCCGAAATGAAAACCGGTTTTGACGCCGGCCTTCCGCTGGTGCCCTGCCTGGCGGGTGAATTCAACCAGGCCATGCTGAACATCATTGTCAATGCCGCCCATGCGGTGGCGGACTCTGTGCGCGAGACACCCGCCGTCAAAGGCGTGATCGACATCTCAACCAGACGTGACGGCGACCAGGTGGAGATCCGAATCCAGGATACCGGAAGCGGAATACCGGAAAACATCAGAGCGCGTGTCTTTGAGCCTTTCTTCACCACCAGGGAAGTCGGTAAAGGAACGGGCCAGGGCCTCACTCAGGCCCATACCGTGATCGTAAAGAAACTCGGCGGAAAATTATGGTTTGAAAGCGAAGTCGGAAAAGGAACGACGTTTTTTATCCGGCTTCCGCTGAATGACCAAAAATCCACAGAGACGCAGCTTGCCCCCGACGAGGGCAAAGTCAAAAGCTTCACCACGGAGCCACGGAGTCACTGAGAAAAGCAAAAGATAGATGGATTTACTCGGACCGCCGGGTTCGTGGTTGCATCCTGGGCGCGGTATCGATATTTCAGACATGTCTCTCCATCGGGAAAGGAGTACACGGACACCTCCTCACTCGGCCTGAACAACCCCGTTAAACTTCGCGGCCCGAATGGCCGATGGTCTAAATGAGAGCCTGTCTTCCCCGGAACTGCACCAGTCTTTATTGAAGGAATCGGACAGGTTCATGCGCGACAGCTTCCGCTGAACGGAAAGGAATTGAAGGAGAGTCATGACCAGACGAATCTTATTCGTTGACGACGAGCCCATGGTGCTCACCGGACTGGAACGCAGCTTCCGTCCCCTTCGTCGCCAGTGGGTCTCCGCCTTTGTTCCGAGCGGCGCCGACGCATTGCAGGCCATCGCTCAGGAGCCGTTTGACGCGGTCGTCACGGACATGCGCATGCCGGGCATGGACGGAGCGCAATTGCTGGATGAAGTAAGGAATCGTTCCCCCCATACCATACGCATGATCCTTTCCGGTCAGTCAGACCGCGAAACCATTCTCAACTCCATCAGCCCGGCCCACCAGTATATGGCCAAGCCCTGCGACACCAATGAACTGAAATCCAGGCTGACCGGAGCTTTTGCGCTTGTGGACCTGCTCCCGGATTCCGGACTGCGGGCGAGTGTCGCGCGATTGAAAGCGGCTCCCGGTCTCCCCGGCCTGTACAGGCAGATCACGGAAGAAATGGGTTCCGTCGAGCCGTGCATCGCTCGTGTGGGCCAAATCGTTTCTCAGGACCCGGGAATGACCGCCAAGCTGCTCCAGGTGGTCAATTCGGCGTTCTTCGGCCTGCGGGGAAAGGTTTCGAACGCCCTTCATGCGGTGGATGTGCTGGGCCTGGAAACGGTGCGCTCCATCGTTCTTTGTGTGCATACATTTTCCCGGCTGGAAGGCAGCGTATTGACGGAGTCCGATATAGCCTGGCTGCAGACCCACAGTCTGGCAACAGGCAACTTTGCCCGGCGTATCGCGGAACTGGAGGGCGCGGAATCTCAGGTGGCTGACGACGCCTTCACCGCCGGCATTCTGCATGACATCGGCAAGCTCATTCTTGCTTCCGTTTCGGGCGAAGCGTGGAACAGGGCGCTCGATCTTTCCCGATCGAAAAATATCGCGCTCATCGCGGCGGAACGGGAAATCCTGGGCTGCACTCACGCCGAAGTGGGCGCTTACCTGCTCGGAATGTGGGGACTGCCCGACTCCATTGTGGAGGCGGTGGCGCGGCATTGCCAACCCCCGGCGGCCCCGAGTTCAGCACTTACGGCCGGCGCCGCGGTCTTTGCCGCAGCCATCTTCCACGAAGAACTTTACGGCTCCCGGCTGGCGGATGGCGTGGCCCTCGACGCTTCGTTCTTCCCCGGAGCGGGAGGCGAAGACCGCCTGCGGGCATGGCGACAGTCCTGTGTGGATCTGGCAACCCGGAGTGAAACCTGTGTCCTCTGAAAAAATTCTGTTTGTCGACGATGAGCCTTCTGTGTTGGAGGGCCTCAAACGTCTTTTGCACCGTGACTTTTCCGTCGTCACGGCGGTCGGGCCTGAAATGGGGCTGGCCACGATTCGGCTGACCGGCCCTTACGCGGTGGTGGTCTCAGACATGCGCATGCCGGTCATGAACGGCGCGCAGTTTCTGGTCGAGGTCCGCAAGCTTTCTCCCGGTTCGATCCGGATCCTGCTGACCGGATACTCCGACATCGAGTCCTCGATTCAGGCGGTCAACGAAGGAAACATATTCCGCTTTCTTACCAAGCCATGTCCCAAAGAAGTTCTCTCCGCCGCCCTGAGCGCGGCGCTCGATCAGCACCGCCTGGTGACCGCTGAAAAGGAGCTGCTGGAAAAGACGCTGATGGGCAGCGTCAAGGTGCTGACCGAGGTGATCGGCATGGTCAATCCTCTGGTTTTCAGCTGCGCCACGCGAATCCAGCATTGCGTTCGCGCCATCGTGGACCATCTCCAACTCGCATCGCCCTGGCGGTTTGAAGTGGCCGCCATGTTGTCTCAACTGGGGTGCGTGGTGCTGCAGCCGGAAATCACCAGGGCCATCTACGCGGGCCAGACCCTTTCGCCCGAAGACCAGGACCGCTTCAACGGCCATCCCCGAATTGCCTGCGATCTCCTGGCCAGTATGCCTATGACCGCTTGTTAAGCCAGGGGAACAACGTTCAGCACGCATTGCAAAAGCTGCGCGCCCGGGCCCACATGTTCGACCCCGCAATTGTCGGCTTGCTGGAAGACATTGCTCCGGATACCGCGGCGGACGTTCGTACCTGGCCCATTGCCGATCTGCAGCGGGGAATGATTCTGCAGGAAGAGATTCGCACCCAGGCGGGTGTGCTGGTGGTCGCCAAAGGACAGGAAGTTACGCACCCGCTCACCATCCGGCTCAGAAATTTCCTCGACAGCAAGGCCATCAGCGGCAATGTCGTCATCTCGATGCCTAAACCAGGGACCAACGCGAATGATCGGAAAGAAGTACCTCCTCTGGTAAATGCCGTGTAAGGTCGCGCCGGGTCCAGGCGACCGTACGGCCCGCTTCACAGCCGCGCCCGCGCGAACTCTGTTCAAATACGGAACGTTGGACACTATTCAGGTTATGTCGGTCATGATCGAGCTTTGCTCTCAGTCATTTGCGATGCTCCGCTTTGGCACAGGGCGTGCCAATAAGAAGGGCACGGAGAACATGAAAAATGACTGCCAACGCCAATACCAACACAAGTCTTGAACCATCTGTTCAGAAGTATTTCGGTCTGGTCCATTCCATCGCCGGCAAGATCAAACGGCGGCTGCCCGCCCATGTTGAGGTCGAAGATCTCGTGCAAACCGGAATGATCGGGCTGCTCGAATCGTGCCATCGCTTCGATGCCTCCCGGGCCGTGGAATTTTCAAGTTATGCGAACGCGCGCATCACCGGCGCAATTCTCGACGAACTGCGCAAGGTCGATACCTGTTCGCGCCAGGACCGCAGAACCGCCCGCGCCGTGGAAGAAGCCCGCACCAAACTGCGCGGCTCCAGGGGCAAAGAACCGGAAGCGACAGAAGTCGCCCAGGCCGCGGGACTGACCCTGCGCGAATATCACCGGGCCATGCAGCGCGTGGAATCGGGCAAGCCGGTTACGGCCGCGCCGGAAGACAGCGGCATGACCGATGAAATCGACAACCTGCCCTCCGGCGAAGAGAATCCGTTTCAATCCTGCAGCCGTCGCGAGACATGGGACCGCCTGCAAATGCACATGAAGGGACTCAAGCCGCGCCTGCGCGAAGTCCTGCATCTCTACTATTTCCAGGAAATGGGCCTGAAGGAAATCGGCCGCCGTCTGGGCGTCGGCGAAGCCCGCGTGAGCCAGCTTCACAAAGAAGCATTGGTCGCCCTGCGCCGCAAGTCGTGGATGTAACACCTCATCAGTTCAGGAAGAGCGTCTCACCTTTCATCTGCCCGAAGGGTGAGACGCCGATGTCCGGCAAAAAACTTACCACGGATCAACACTGATAAAAGCACTGCTTCACACAGATAAGGAAACGGGACGATGCCATTTATTTCTCGTTCTTTATCCGTGCAAATCAGTGCTTTTATCAGTGTTAATCCGTGGTAAGGTTTTGCTACACGATGCCCAGCATGATCCGGTACAGCAAGAGCCAGCGCCGCACGTTGGTGGTCATCAGGAAGTTTTCTTTCACGTGCTCCTGGCCGTTCTTTCCCAGTTGCAGCGCGAGTTCCGGATGGGTGAGCAGGTAGCGGATCTGATAAGCGCAGCCTTCCACCGACTGCACCAGCATCCCGGTCAGCGTGTTGATGATCTGAGTGGGTATGCCGCCCACGTCGCCCGCCACGGTCGGCTTCCCCTTCCACAGGGCCTCGGTCACCGTAAGGCCAAAGCCCTCCCTGAGCGACTTCTGCACAATGATCGTGGAGGCCCGCTGCAGTGCGTTGATTTCCAGAGCGCACCAGGGCGGAAGGTTCAGAACAATGATGTCCGGATCGTTTCCGGCAACCGCCATGATCTCCTGCAGAACGATGGCGCCTTCAGGATCGTCGGTCGCGCCTCCGCCGGCCAGCACCAGCTGGCAATCGACGTACTTCTTCACCAGCTTGTAAGCCTCGACGACTCCTACCGGGTCCTTGAGTCGGTCAAAGCGGGAAATCTGAGTGACGATCGGACGCGAGCGGTCGATGCCGAAATCGTCGCATACCTTCTGCACAAAGCTGTCATCGAGGTCCTTGTTTTTCTCGGAGAGAGGATCGATGCAGGGATAGAAAAGATACTCGGGAATGGGGACCTGCCGGGCAAACGAGGGCGAGGAGAAAATCGCCGCGTCGTATTTTTCGAGCATGGGCGCCAGAAAAGACCAGACAGCCGGATGCGGATTGGAGAGGTCGATATGGCAGCGCCATACCCAGCGCCCCGCGCCTTCGCGCCGGGACTCGATGAGGCCCATCGGCTGCGGATCGTGAATGACGATCACATCTTCCTCGAACTTCATGCGCGCGCGGTTCTGTTCGTTGGTTTGAAGAAATATCTCCCGGGCCGCCGCAGTGAACTCATAATCGCCGCCATGCAGCGCGTTGTGAAAACCCTTGGTCACCTCGAAGAAATCGTTGCCTCCGGTAATTACGTCCCACTGGGTAGGGACGCCCAGCTCCGTGAGCAGAGGAATCAGGCGGTTGAGCATTTCCGCGACTCCTCCGCCCACGGCGGTGGAGTTGACCATCTTGGCCGTCTTGCCGCTCAGCGCTTTGGCGAGAAAACGGAGTTCGTCGACCTGCTGCCGCCCGATAATCGGCTCGTAATCGTCGATCTTCGGAGCCACGGCGGGCGGGGGCGCGGGGGTGTCGATCAGATGGGCGCCGCCGCGGCGCACGCGCGGGGCGGCCGGAGCCTCGTCGAGCACTCCGCCCGAGGATTTTTCCATTGCTACGCGGACCTTATCCATGAGATTTCCCTCCGGGAAGAACGCCTTCCACAATGCGTACGATCTTTTCGCGAACGCCATCCAGCGTCGAGTTGTAGATATCGATGCGGTTCAGCAGTGCCGCAAGCTTCGGCATTTCCAGGTCTTCCTCCAGCCAGATGGAGAAATCGTTGGACCGCAGCTTCAGGCGCAGCCGCACTTCGATAAAGTGATAGTGAATCGAGTGGATGGTGACGCGTTTGAGAGCGGCCGCGAATTCCGTCAGGTTGCCGACGACAAAGTCCGTGGGCATCACCACCGTATTCGCGGCGCAGAAGTAGAAAGGCTTGCGCGCCGGACGGTCGCCCGCCGCCGGGTTTTTCCGCAGATAGCTCTCCACGATCCCCACCAGTGTCTCCCGCAGTTCACCGATGGAAGTGAACGAACGCACATCCAGACCCGCCAGCCTTTCGGCCAGGGCGGTTTCGCGGCATTCGTCGCTGGACCAATAGGCGAAATCATTCGAGAAAACCTGGCGTATGAAGTGATATTCTTGAAGAGTACGAAATGTGTGCTGAAAAATTGAATCGTCGGGACAACTGCGCAGTCCCGCAAGCAATTCATTCAGGTTGTTCGCCCGCTCGCGGCCGATCATCATCAGGTGAGCGGCGGTATTGAAGTGAAAAGGCGCGCGTGCCTGCGCCAGTGGAGTCTCCGAAACCATTGGTGATGTCATAATTCGCCTGGAGCCCGACAACTTGAAGCTTCATCGGGCTAAATTGCATCTAATCATTCAGGAGGAAGAGAAATTATTTTGCCTTTCCTTGCCATCGCTACCGACTACGACGACACCCTCGCCACCAACGGACAGGCGGACGAAGATGCCCTGGTCGCTCTGCGACTCTGGCGTTCGCGCGGCCGGCGTCTGCTTCTGGTGACCGGACGCGAGCGCGAAAGCCTGCGCATCATCTTCCCCGAACTCGATCTTTTCGACCTCGTGGTCGCCGAAAACGGCGCCGTTCTCTACACGCCTTCCACCGGCGAGGAAAGAACGCTGAGCGTTCCTCCGCCTCCGGAATTCCTCGCCATGCTCCGCCAAAAGGAAGTCCACCCTCTTTCGGTGGGCAAAAGCGTCGTGGCCACCCGGATTTCTCAGGAAGCAACGGTCCAGCGAATCATTCGCGATCTTCGGCTGTCCTGGACAACCATCCGCAATCGCGATTCGGTGATGGCCCTGCCCGCGGGAGTCGATAAAGGCTCCGGTTTTTCGGCCGCTCTGGCGGAACTGGGAATCAAACCGGAATTCGTGATGGGTCTCGGCGATGCCGAAAACGATCACGCTTTCCTCCGCCGCTGCGGCTTCTCGGTCGCGGTGGCCAACGCCGTTCCCGGCCTCAGGGAAGAAGCCGACCTCGTCACCGAGGGCGCCAGAGGGGCGGGAGTGGTTGAAGCTGTCCATCATGTTCTTTCTTCCGCGTTTCGGCCCAATACCGAAAAAGTCCGGGTATAACTCTCAGGCCACGTCCGCCGATTCAATCGGCTCCTCGACCCGCGCGTCGGTGCGCACTTCACAAAGATCGGCCAGCAGGTTGGCCGCCCACCGGTAAACGTTCTGCTCCCTGACAACCTTGCGCATGGCCCTCATGCGCGACGTGCGCTCCGCCGGATCCATATTCAGAGCGAAACGAATACTCTCGCAGGTCCGTTCGATGTCGTAGGGATTGACCAGAATTGCGTCTCGCAGTTCGCGGGCCGCGCCCGTAAACCGGCTCAGAATCAGAACGCCGTCGTCGTCATGACGCGCCGCCACAAACTCCTTGGCCACCAGGTTCATGCCGTCATGCAGAGAAGTCACCAGACATAAATCGGCGCTGCGGTAGTACCGCTGAATTTCCGCGTGGCTGTGCTGGCGGTTCAAAAACGCGATCGGCTGCCAGTTCCCGCTCCGGAACCGCCAGTTGATCTTCTCCGCCTGCGCTTCCACCTCGGCCATCAGATCGTGATAACGCTTGATATGCATGCGGCTGGGGGCGGCGATCTGTAACAGCGTGAACCTTCCCCGGTATGCGGGATATCTTTCCATCAGCCGTTCGACCGCCAGAAAACGTTCCGGTATGCCCTTGGTGTAGTCCACACGGTCCACTCCCACGGCCAGCAAAGACGCTTCCAGACCCAGGTCGCGCAACAGCGCGCTGCGTTCCAGTTCCATCGAATTTCCGGAGGATAGCGATTCCGGAAGCTGCGGCAGCGCGGACAAGTGGCTCTGCGCCTCATCGAACTCCACGCTGATCGGGAAGGGCTTGACGATGGTGTGGTGGTCCTCGCGGGTAATCACGCCGCGGTCCCAGTCGATGCGGCATTCCAGCGTGCGGTCCACGGTCTGCATGAAGTTGGTGCAATGCGCCTGAATATGGAAGCCGATCAGATCGGCGCCCAGCAGACCGTCGAGCAATTCCCGCTGCCACGGACAGATGGCGAAGGCCTCGGGATTGGGCCAGGGAATATGCCAGAAGATGGCGATGCGCGCGTCGGGACGCTGTTTCTTGATGAGCCGGGGCAGAGGCGCGAAGTGATAGTCCTGGACCAGGATCACCGGCTGCCGGGTATGGGCCATCTCGTCCAGAGCGGCGGCGGCGAATTTCTGGTTTACCTTTTTATACTGCTCCCAGTCGGAGCTTCGGAAAATAGGGCGCGTATGCGCGATGTGACAGAGAGGCCACATGCCTTCGTTGGCGAAGCCGTAGTAGTAGCCTTCCTCTTCGTCTTTGGTCAGCCACACGCGGCGCAGAGTGTATTTCGGATCGTCCGGCGGCACGCGCAGGCAGTCGTTGTTGTCGACTGTTTCGCGATCGGCGTCGCCATCGCCGTGGGCGATCCACTTGCCGTCGGCGGCGCACAGCACCGGCTCCAGGGCCGTCACCAGTCCGCTGGCGGGCACCACGGCCTGGATGGTCTTGCCCCTGCGAACATGGCTGTGGGGCTCGCGATTGGAGACCACGAATAACTGGCTGCCGTTGAGCCTGGCGCAGACATGCGCGGCCAGCCTGCCCGCTGTCCATGAGGCATCGGCGGCGTCACGCAACTGGGCTTCGGTGGCTGCCGCCGACCGGGCCGCGGCCAGGCTTTCGGCAAAATTCGCCATTTCATGCGTCAATGGCCGCAACAATTCGTCGGTGAGAAACTCGGTGCGGCTGACGTGCACCCCGCCGGTGCGCAGCGCGTTCACCCAGCGCGCCGCCCGTGCGATCGGTCCCGCCACGCTCCAGCGGACGATCAGCAGAATCGTGGAGGCGATCAGAAACACCTGGACCAGAACCCGCAGAAAACTCTGACGCCACATCTGCGCGCTCTGCGCATTGATGTAGTGGGCGTCATGCACGATTGCCAGTCCGCCAATGACTTCATCACGGGCGCCCCGCAGGGGCACGGCATAGATATGCAGATTCACGTCGCCCTGATGGACGAACCGGCTTTGATCTTTGCCTGCCGCGATCGCGCTGCCTACGGTCTCCTGGATGATGGTCGAGGGCTTAGGCAGGGCCGACGACACCGCCATGGAATCCGCATGAGTGTCGAAAACGGCGACTCCGGCGAGGTGGGCCCGATGGCTGAACCGCTCCACGATGCGCTGCAATTCCCGCGCCGACCGCCGCTCCATGTAGGGCGAGACATTGCCGGCCAGGCTGTCAGCCAGCACTTCCGCGCGTCGCTCCAGGTCCCGGCGCAGGCTTTGCTTCTGAGAGCGCACTTCAAAATAAGAAGAGAGCAGCGACACCGCGGTCACGCACAAAATCAGGGAAACAATCAGCCGCAGGCTTAACAGCCGCATGTTGCCTCCATGTGTGGTATCTGAGTATCGAGATGCGCCGTCCTGAGTCTGAGCATTTCCACCATGGACCCGATACGACTTCGCCTGACACAGTCCAGACCACTGCAAGTTAGTTGTACGGCGCGTTGACAGATCTTTTAAAGACGAATATGAAAATATTGCGGATTTATTAAAAAATATTATTTAGAGAACTCTCATCCGTCAGTCGCGCAAATTTTCGTCGGGGCAATAAACCACCCGGCGAAGCATCGCTTGCTTCGTTCCGAAACGCGAATTCCTATTCTGCCACTTCGAGAATTTCTATACTGGTCAAAAGCGCACACTGCCTTCCACAGGCCTTTTTAGCGGCGACAAAAAACCGGCGCGTTCGGCCTGAAACCAAAGGCACCAGCCTTAGCAGCTTGATGGCCAAACACGCCGGGGGCAACGTCCGGAATGAGAATCATCGAGCCCTCCGGATTGATCTGAAGAAATGATCCGGCTCGGATCCCGATCGAAATCAACAGAAGTAGTTGCTGATGGTCATGCTGACATGCCGAAAAAGTTGTTGCTGGTCAATAGCGGACAGATTGGCCGGATGAAACACGGCCCCCTTAGAAGCCTCAGTTCCCTCAGATTTTTTCCTCCGTTCCCTCCGTGTTACCACGCCCTAAATTCTTGTTTTTTGCGCAAATTTGGGTCATTGTCCGGATGCCCGCAAGCAGCGGCAAATTCAGAACTTCCGTGTCCTCATTTTTCCGCTGGAGAGAGAAAGCTGAAATATCCAGGCCCTGGTTTTGGATACAACCAGGAATCGGCGGTTCAAATAGAACCCATTTATTTTTTGTTTTTCTCCGTGCCTCAGTGCCTCCGTGGTGCAAAGGTCTTGTCTTTGGTTGCGGCTTCGTCGCGCCGTGTTTCAGGTTTGCTTTTGTTTTTTTTTGATACCTGCCAGGGTCAAAGCCCAAAGTTGTGGCCGCATTCCCCGGTCTGCTATGCTTGCGAAGAATCTGCGGACACTCCGTTATCTCATGCCCGGTATTCCCCTGAATCTTAAACTCGCTTTGCTCTCCGCCGTGGTCCTCGGATTCCGCCATGGCTTCGATTACGATCACATCGCCGCGATTACCGATATCACCAGCGTGCAGAAGACCCGCGCGAAGGCGATGCAACTGGGCATGGTCTACGCGCTCGGCCATGCGATGATGGTGCTGGTGCTGGGCTCCGCCGTGATTTTCTTTCAGCTTTCGCTGCCGAAGAGCGTCGATGAAATCGCCGAACGTCTGGTAGGCATCACTCTGATCGTCCTCGGAGTCTATGTTTTCTACTCGTTTTTTCGCGCTCCCGAGGGCGGCGTACCGCTGACGCGCTTTGCCATGATCAGGCGCTCCTTCGACTGGTGCCGATGGAAGATCGGCCGGCTTTTGGGATCGGAGGCCGAACTTCCCGCGCACGCGTCCGGTGACTACGGCGCGAAGACCACCTTTGCTATCGGGGCCATTCACGGACTGGGCGCCGAAACCCCCAGCCAGCTTATGGTATTTTTGCTGGCCGCCAACCTTGGCGGACTGAGCCTCGGTTTCCTCGGACTGGCCATGTTCATCGCCGGCCTGCTGATCATGAACGCGCTCATGACGGCCTTCACCACCGGACTGTTTGGCCTGGGAAGAAACCGCATCTTCGTAACCCGCGCCCTCGCGGGACTGGGCGCTGTCTACAGCATCGCCGTGGGATTCATCTTTGTGATCGGATCGTCGGCAAAGCTGCCGTCGTTGAGATAAATCAGCCGTGGATGGAAAAGAAGATTTGGTAATTGCCAAAATTGGTAATTGAGTAATTGAAAAACTTATGAGTCGAGAGCTCTTCAATTACCCAATTACCAATTTTGGCAATTACCAAATCTTTATTGTTGCCATCCCCCGCCCAGCGCCCGATACAACTGCACCAGCGCATCGAGTTCCCGCAGGTGGGCCTGGGCCAGATTCAATTCGGCGGTGAAGTAATTGGTTTCGTTGGTCAGCACTTCGAGGTAACTGGTGGC
>WNFG01002714.1_pt1 | contig 14790 bp, 9 predicted proteins | sample 5400431 | NCBI WGS metagenome assembly WNFG01 (sample SAMN13153346, study PRJNA577476) | soil metagenome | isolation source: 120 cm saprolite under Douglas fir tree site 2 hole 3 replicate 2 | place: USA:California | collected 2015-04-18
GACCTCAACTAAGGCTCCCAGCGCGGGGTCAGAGGGGAGAGGTAGCGTCAAGGCAACGAAGAAGCAGTTGCCTTGACGCTACCTCTCCCCTCTGGCCCTGCGCTCTGGGCCAGTGAGCATTCCTCGGCCGGCGGATGGGTGTCGAAGGGGCCAAATAAGGCGGCCGCTCAACCGCTGCGCAAGTCGTCGGTGTTATCCTACAAGGACGGCGGAGGGCCACTGATGAAGGGGGGCTGGACGCTCTGTATAGTGGCTTTCACCTAAAGAACTTTGCCGATCACGGCGGTTTCCCACGCTCGAATCCGGAGCAGAAAAATGCTACTCAAAGCCTTGAGCCGGTTCATATTTCCGACGCTGCTTTTGCTGGCACTGCCCGCTCTGTCCATGGCGCAAGTGTCGGTGGGTATTTCAGTCGGCGTTCCACCGCCCGAACTGCCGGTCTACGATCAACCGCCGATTCCCGGCGAAGGATACATTTGGACCCCGGGTTATTGGGCGTGGAGCGACGATGACCAAGACTATTACTGGGTGCCGGGCACGTGGGTGCTTGCCCCACAGCCGGAGTACCTGTGGACCCCAGGTTATTGGGGTGCGGAAGGCGGCTTATTTATCTGGCATCTCGGCTACTGGGGCCCGCACGTTGGGTTCTACGGTGGGGTTAATTACGGCTACGGCTACGGTGGTAGGGGTTACGAAGGCGGCTACTGGGAAGGCGGCCGTATGTACTACAACCGCTCAGTGAACAACATATCCAACACGAACATCACCAATGTCTACAACAAGACCGTGATCAATAACGTCACCGTGAACCGGGTCAGCTACAACGGCGGCAATGGCGGCGTTTCAGCCCGGCCAACCTCGGTGGAAGAAGCGGCGACACGTGAGCGACACATCCCCGTCACACCGGTGCAACGCCAGCACGACCAGACCGCGCGAAGCAACCCGGAGCTGCGCGCCAGCCGGAATCAGGGCCACCCGCCGATTGCGGCGACGCCACGGCCCGGAGCATTCTCTGGCGCCGGGGTGGTGCCGGCAAAGGGAGGCACCACGAGCGTGGTTCACTCCCAACCTCAACCTCAAGCGCGAACCGAGACCCAGCCCCGAGGCGCGCAGTCGGAGACGCGCGTGCCTCAGCAGCGCCCGCCTGTGCAGCAAGAGCAGCAGCGGCGCCCACCGGTCGAGCAGCAGCGTCCCCCGGCCCAGCCGCAATATCGGCCCCCGGTCGAGCAACAGCGCGCGCCCGCCCAGCCGCAGTATCGGCCCCCGGTCGAGCAACAGCGCGCGCCCGCCCAACCGCAGTATCGGCCCCCGGTCGAGCAACAGCGCGCGCCCGCCCAACCGCAGTATCGACCCCCGGTCGAGCCGCCGCGTCCCCAGGTTGAACAGCGGCGTCCGCCGGAGCAAGCTCAACCGCCGCGGCAGAGCGCGCCGCCGCGCCCTGAGCCGCCACGGCCTGAACCCAGGCAGGCACCGAGACCCGGAGAGCATCCTCCCGAGCACTGAGAGAAATGAGCACCATTCACCACGACACCGGCGCACACCGGTTCACCACGGAAGTGGACGGGAGCCACGCTGAGCTCGACTACACGCTGGCCGACGGGGTCATGACCATTACCCATACGCAGGTTCCGCCGGCAATCGGCGGCCGCGGCATCGCCGCGCTGTTGATGGAAGCGGCCTTGAGCGCGGCGCGCGCGGCGGGTTGGTCGGTGAATCCGGCGTGCTCCTACGCCAAAGCGTATTTGGAAAAGCACCCGCAGGGGTCGACGCATGCGCAAGGGACCGACAAGCAGCATATCGACGAACTATTGGACGAAGCGCTGGACGAGTCCTTTCCCGCCAGCGACTCGCCGGCGGTGGGCGGAGCGAACTAGCCGGGGAGCATGGCTGCGCGCGCCGTCAGCCGACCGCGCAAATCGCCGTCAGCGGGTCACCGACAAAGCTCCATCGAGAGCCGCGACCAGCGGTCCCAGCTTGGGCGGGTCCGCTTCGAACGACGGCGTCACTCCATGTTCCCGCAGCGCACGCGAGCACACCGGTCCGATGGACGCGACGACCAAGCGATTCAGTTGGTTCGCGAGATCCGAAGCCCGGCCGGCCTTTTCCGCGACCGCGTAGAGATTGTGAATCTGCACCGCGCTGGTGAACACCACGGCGTCGACGCCCGAGCCCGCCAGTGCTTCCAGAAGCCGGTTGAGCGGCTGTATGTCCGCCGGCAATGCCCACCGATAGGTCGCGATCTCGTGCACGCCGGCGCCGCGCTTTTCCAGCGCCTCGCGCAGCAGTTGGTTCGCCGCGCCGTAGCGCTGCACCAACACTCGCTCGGCGTGCACGGGTATCTCCGACATCGCCGCCAAGACCATTTCGGTGGTGAACGGAGTGACCGCGCGTATGTCGATGCGCACCCGGCGCGCGTTCAGTTCTCCGACAGGTTTCGGTCCGCGGACCACGACCACGGAGGAATTCAAGCGCTGCAGCAGTTCGCCCGTGAGCCCCGCCGCATCGGTGGCCTGAAACAAGGCTCGAGTACCCACCCCGGTTTGAAAAATGACGATCTTGAAGGGATCGGTTCGCCATTGCGCCAGCAGCGAGGCCACGGCTTGGGGCTCGACATCCGGCACCTCTTCGAGCGCCGGTGCCAGCATGGGTATCCAGCCTCGGCGCGCGATCATTTCCCCCAAACGCGCTCCGGTGCGCGTCTCGAGAATCGCGACGACTTTGGATTTCATACACCGCTATTCAACCACGTGGGCGCGCCGAATGCAGTGCGAATCGCACCGCTCGCGGTGAGTCCGTAAAATGCACCGATGTTGATCCACTCAAATTGGCTGCAGGCCCTGTCGCTCTCCATGCTCTGCGTGCAGTCCGCTTCAGCCGCCGGCCCCGCGGCCCCCGCCGCCGATCCGAACGGCGCCCGTCAGGAATTCGTCGCGGCCATGCAACGCATTCGCCTGAACCTGCCGGAAACGCCCGATTCCCGCGCGCTCGAGGCCTACGCAATCCACGGCTATCTCGTTGCGGCCAGATTCCGGCGCGATCTGATCAAAAAGCCCGACGAGGGTCTGGACGCGGCAGTCGATCAGTTCATGCAAACCCATGCGGGTCAACCGGTCACGCGCGCGCTAAGGCGCGATTGGTTGGCGAGCCTTGCGCAGCGCCGCCGCTGGGACTGGTTTCTGCCGCGCTCTGCCGATGTCGCCGATCCTTCGCTGGTCTGCGACCGGCTCGAAGGTCGGCTCGCCACCGGCGACACCGAAGGCCTTGGGCTGGCGGCGATCGCGCGCTGGAGCCTGCCCCAGAAGCAGCCGGCCGAATGCAACGATGTGTTTGCGTGGCTCCGGCAGCAGAATCTGGTGACGCCGGCGCTGGCGGAGAGTCGGGTGCGCGCAGCGCTTAGCGTAGACAACCCGCGCCTGGCGCGTGAATCCATGGGCGACGTGCCCATCGCGCGCGCCGCGGCACTCCTCCAATGGTCCGACCTGCTGGAGGCGCCCAAGGCGGCGCTGACCGTGCTGGCCACTCACCCCGCCCTATCCGTGGAACCCGACGCGCTTGCCGCCGGCTTCGAGAAGCTTGCTCACACCGATTCCACCGGCGCGTCGAACCTGCTGCCCGAGCTTCTCGCCCGCGATGGCTTGACGCCCGCATTGCAAGCTCGGCTCAAGCGCGCGGCCGCGCTCGGCGCAGCCTACGACCATGATCCCAGAGCTCTCGCCGCGTTCGATGGCTTGACGCCGGACGCAGTCGACAGCCAGGTTGAGGAATGGCACGCGCGCGCCGCGTTGTGGATGGGCGACTACGGCGGGGCGCTCAAACAAATCGAGCACATGCCCGCTAGTCTCTCGACGCAGCCTCGCTGGCGCTACTGGCGCGCGCGCGCAGTGGCTGCCGTCGCCGGTGCGGATGCCGCGGTGCCGCTGTTCGACGAAATCGCCGGCATGCGGGACTACTACGGCTACCTCGCGGCGGACCGCCTGCATCGACGCTACAACTTGAATGTGCGGCCGTCACGGGACGACACCAAGGCGCAGACCGCAATCGCAGCCGAAGCCGGCCTGATCCGGGCGCACGAACTATTCGCCTGCGACATGGCGGATGAAGCCGCCCTCGAGTGGACGACGGTGCTGGGCGGAGCCGAACCCGCCGTCAAGGTTCAGGCCGCGCATCTGGCTGCGCGCTGGGGTTGGTATGCCGAGTCCATCGCCACCCTGGCGCAGGCCGGCGAATGGGACGATCTCCCGCTGCGTTATCCGCGGCCGTATCCGGACGAGGTCGCCGCGGCCAGCGAACTTGCGGGCGTACCCGCGGACTGGATATTGGGCGTCATGCGCCAGGAGAGCTTGTATCGCAAAGACGCGGTGTCGCGCGCGGATGCGCGCGGCCTCATGCAGATGCTGCCGGCCACCGCCGCGGCCGTCGCGCGACGGTGGCACCTGCCCTCGCCCCACAGGGACGCCTTGTTCGATCCGGCCGTGGCGGTACCGCTCGGCGCGGCCTACCTCCGCGAATTGCTCAACCGCTACGCGGGCCGCCTCGATGTGAGCCTCGCCGCCTACAATGCCGGCGCGGCGACGGTCGCCCGCTGGCTGCCTCCCAATTCGATGGATGCCGACATTTGGATCGACAATATCCCCTACGCCGAGACTCGCGGCTACGTGCAGCACATCTTCGAGCACATTGTCGCGCTCGCCTACGTAAGCGGCGCCGATCCGCCGCGTCTCGACGCGCTGATGCCGGCCGTGGAGCCTGCGGCGCCGGTCACGTGGTGACGTCACCGGGGAGCTTCAATTTCCGGAGATGAGTCCCGCCGTGACGTTGATCGCAAACCCGAGAATCGAGGCGTTGAAGAAAAATGAAACCAGCGTGTGGGCAATGACCACCTTGCGAATCGAGCGCTGGGTCGTGGACACGTCCGACGTTTGGCACGCCGCTGCAATGGTGAAGGAAAAATAGGCAAAGTCCCAGAATACGGGCATGGGCGTTTTGGGAAACAACAGCGGACGCTCATCCTCCGGAGCGCTGTAGAACATATCGGCGTAGCAGGTCGTGAACATGGTCGGAACCAACAGCCACGAGTTGATCAAGGTCAGCGCGGCAAGCGCGAAGTGCGCAGCCCGCGCACCGCCCGATACTTGCTTCACGGCGGTCAGCGGCTCGACGATCGCCACCACGCTCAACAATGCGGCAAGGGTGACGGCGGCGAGAATGAATGGGGCGGTCTCGTCTTCCTCTATGTACCGCTGGCAAATCTGCACGGCGTTCAAGCTCTTCATCCACCAGTAGATCAAGATCAGATACAGATCGACGCCGCAATTCCAGGCGACGAGCACCCGGCTCAAGGTCGACGCCTGAATCGGAAGCAAGAAAAAAGCCGCGGTCCCGGCCGCCGCGGCGATCCAGATTCTGGGGTGGTAGAGGAACAGCTTGTTCATGGGGTACGGCACGCGCGCGACGCGGCGCCGCCGGCGGGCTCCAACCCTACTTGGTCTCCTTCGCGACCAACCATTTCACGAGCTCGACCAGCTGATCGTTGCCGCCGGCCGATTCAGTCTGCAGTCGATACTTGCCGTTCACGACAATGGTCGGCGTGCGATCGACGCGATACCTCTGGATCAAATCCTCGGCGGCGCGCACCTTGTTGTCCACCGCGAAACTCTTCGAGGTCTCGAGGAATTTGTCGATGGGCACGCCGGCATTGGCCTTGTAGAACTTTGCGGCATCTTCGATGGTCGGCAGCCGGCTCTTGATGCCCCGGGTCGCAGGATCGATCACGGCGAGCTCGCCGCTTTGCCAGACCGCGTTGAACATCGCATCGTGGGTCTGGTCCGCGACACCGAGTGTCTGGGCGGTCAGGTACGCGAGCTGAAACATGGGCCAGTCCTCGCTGGGATTGAAGGACGCAGGCAGGAAATCGAACACCGCATTCGGCGGCAGACTCGCCTTCAACTTGTGCATGGTGGGCACGAATAAATTGCACGCCGGACAGGCGTACGAGAACACCTCGGTGACCTCGACCTTACCGGCCGGCATCGACGTCGGCCGCGCCGGCTGGATCAAGAAATAGTTGACGCCTTCGACCCACGTGGGCGCACTTCGCGCCGGCGCGCCAATACTCAACGCAAGCACCGCCGCCAAAGCGGCGCAATTCAATGGTTTCATCAAAGCTCCTTTACCCGTATCCCATCTGCGCTCCGAGCCTCATTTTGCACGGGTACGGGCCGCTACGCGACCCCACCCTTGGGCGGGGACGACTTTGCGTGTCAATGTCTTTACATTTCGTAACAATCGTGATGAGAAACCGACACTCGCGCATGCGAAACTGCCGAGGGTGGCCGCCCTCCGTATAATCTAGTCATAGTCTCAGGAATCGCCCGTACGTCCTCGGTTGGCCCGGGCGTGGGTGCATGCGGTGAATTAGTGATCCAAGACCAAGACGATGTAACGACTCCGGCACCCGAGCGCGGACCCCTGGCGTTCATCCGTCGCCACTGGGTGGCCTTGCTGGTCGTGGTCGTCGCCTTGCTGCTGTTGGTTGCGCTGGTCCGATATATCCAGCACAAGCAACCGGTGCCGGCGGCGGGAGGTCCCGGGCGGGGCGGGCCGAGCGGGCCGGTAGCCGTGTCGGTGGCGACCGTCACATCCGGCGATATCCAACTGCGCATTCCCGCGTTGGGCACGGTCACGCCGCTCGCCACCGTGACCGTCAGGACGCAAATCAGCGGAATCATGCAAAAGATCTTGTTCACGGAGGGGCAGCTCGTGCACCAGGGCGACTCTGTGGCACAGATCGATCCCCGCCCCTACGAAGCGGCCCTGCAGCAAATGGAGGGAAATTTACGCCGCGACCAGGCGCTGCTGGCGGATGCGAAGCTGGATCTGAGACGCTATGAAGGCTTGGTCAAGGAGGACTCGATCGCCCAACAGCAGCTCGACACCCAGCGGGCATTGGTGGACCAAGACACCGGCACGGTTCAATCGGACGAGGGGCAGGTGAAAACCGCGCGGGTCAATCTCTTGTACACGCACATCGTCTCGCCGGTCACCGGCCGCGTCGGATTGCGCCAAGTCGATCAGGGCAACTACGTCACACCGGGCGATACGAACGGCATCGTCGTGATCAACCAGGTGCAGCCCATCACCGTCATCTTTTCCATCCCCGAGGACTATGTATCGGCGCTGATGCGGCGCTTGCACGGCGCCCCGATGACCGTGGAGGCCTACGATCGCACCAACAGCGCCAAGCTCGCGGTCGGGAAGCTGCTCACCGTGGACAATGAAATTGACGTCACGACCGGGACGGTCAAGCTGCGCGCGCAATTCGAGAATGCCGACGGCCTGCTGTTTCCGAACCAGTTCGTCAACATTCAGCTGCTCCAAGAGCTGCTGCAGAATCAAGTCATCATGCCCAACTCGGCGGTGCGCCGCGGTGCGCCCAACGGGGTGGTGAGCACTTTTGTCTACGTCGTGAATTCCGACCGGACGGTCAAAGTGCGTCCGGTGACCCTCGGTGTGGTCGACGGCGAGCGCGTCGCCGTCGCCCAAGGCCTCCGCGCAGGCGAAGTCGTGGTGACGGAGGGCGGCGACCGCCTGCGCGATGGCGCGGAGGTGCAGCTGCCCGCGGCCACCGCGCAGCCGCCCGGCAATGCACAGTCCGGCGCTCCGGGTTCGCCCGGCTCTCACCGCCCGCGAAACCGCCCCAAACCATCGCCATGATGTCGATCGCGGACACGCTAACCGCCCACGCCGCACTTGCAGCCGCTTCCGCGGCCGCGCCCGTATGAATCCGTCGCGCATATTCATCCTGCGTCCGGTCGCAACCACCCTGCTGATGGTTGCAATATTGATCGTCGGCGCGATCGCCTACCTGCAGCTGCCCTTGTCGGCGCTTCCCGAAGTGGCCTACCCCACGATCCAGGTGCAGACGTTCTACCCCGGCGCCAGCCCCGAGGTCATCACATCGGCCATCACCGCGCCGCTGGAGAAGCAATTCGGCCAGATGCCGGGCCTCAGTCAAATGTCCTCGACGAGTTCGGCCGGCGCGTCGGTGATCACCCTGCAGTTCAATCTGACCCTCGCCATCGACGTGGCTGAACAGCAGGTGCAAGCGGCCATCAGCGCCGCGCAAAACCTGCTGCCGCAGGATCTGCCCGCGCCGCCGATCTATGCCAAGGTCAATCCCGCCGACGCGCCGGTGCTGATCCTGGGGCTCACCTCGAAAGTGATGCCGCTCACCGAAGTGGAGGACATGGCTGATACGCGCATTGCGCAAAAGATCTCGCAGATCAAGGGGGTCGGTGTCGTCAGCATCAGCGGCGGCCAGCGGCCGGCGGTCCGCGTGGTGGCGAACCCGCGCGCCTTGGCGGCCTACGGATTGAATCTCGACGATCTGCGCACCACCATCAACAACGCCAACCAGAACGGTCCGAAGGGCACGCTGGACGGCCCCAGCGTCGCCTACACGGTCAATACCAACGATCAGATCCGCAACGCGGAGGACTACGGCAGCGTCGTGGTGGCCTACAAGAACGGCGCCCCGGTCAGGCTCAAGGATGTGGCCGAATTGGTCTCGGGCGCGGAGAACGCCAAGCTCGGCGGCTGGATGAACAGGGTCCCGGCCTTGATCCTCAACGTGCAGCGCCAGCCGGGTGCCAACGTCGTCGACGTCGTCAACCGAATCCACGATCTCTTGCCTTCGCTGCAGGCCGCGCTGCCCGCGGGAGTCGATCTCGCCATCCTCACCGATCGAACGACGACCATCAGAGCCTCGGTCGCCGACGTCGAATTCGAACTCGTGCTCGCCGTCGTGCTGGTCGTGCTGGTGATCTACGTGTTCCTGCGCAATGTTCCGGCCACCATCATCCCCAGCCTTTCGGTGCCGCTGTCGCTCATCGGCACCTTTGCGGTGATGTATCTAGCGAATTTCAGCCTCAATAATCTATCGTTGATGGCGTTGACCATCGCGACGGGTTTCGTCGTCGACGACGCCATCGTGATGATCGAAAACATCTCGCGCTACATCGAGCTCGGGGAGACGCCGCTCGAAGCGGCGCTGAAGGGTGCCGGACAGATCGGCTTCACCATCATATCGCTGACGGTGTCGCTGATCGCGGTGCTCATTCCGCTGCTCTTCATGCAGGATGTGGTCGGGCGTTTGTTCCGCGAATTCGCGGTTACACTCGCCGTCACGATTCTCATTTCGGCCGTGGTGTCCCTGACCCTCGTGCCGATGATGTGCGCCAAGCTCCTGAAACAACGGCCGCCGGGCGAACACGCGCAGCTCGAGTCGGGACGGTGGTTCAGCGCCGTGGTCGAGTGGTACGGCCGGAGGCTCACCTGGGTGCTCGATCATCAGCGGTTGACCCTGTATGTCGCGATGGCCACCCTGGCGCTGACTGCGATTCTCTATATTCTGATTCCGAAGGGCTTCTTTCCCGCACAGGACACCGGATTGATTCAGGGCGTCTCCGAGGCGACCGAGTCGATTTCCTACGCCGCCATGGCCGATCGGCAACAAGCGCTCGCGGCCGCGATACTCGAGGATCCGGATGTGCTCAGCCTGTCCTCCTTCATCGGTGTCGACGGCAACAATGTCACCCTGAACAGCGGCCGCTTCCTGATCAATTTGAAGCCGCGGGGCGAACGCAGCACGAACGTCGCCGATGCCATCCGCCGGCTGCGGGCCGAAACGGCCGACATCGCGGGCATCACGCTGTACATGCAACCGGTGCAGGATCTTACCCTCGACAACACGGTGAGCCGCACCCAATACCAATTCACGCTGGAAAGCGCGGACGCCGCGGTGTTGTCCACGTGGACTCCCCAGCTACTGGCGGCGCTTCGTCAGCAGCCCGAGCTCGCGGACGTCGTCAGCAACCAGGAAGACAACGGCCTTGCGGCCTACATCACCATCGACCGCGACAGCGCGGCGCGTCTCGGCATCAGCGTGGGCACCGTCGACAACGCCTTGTACGATGCATTCGGCCAGCGCATCGTGTCCACGATCTTCACTCAGTCGAATCAGTATCGCGTCATCATGGAGGCGGATCCGGCCTACTACCGGTCCGTGGACTCGCTCGCGTCCATCTACGTACCGTCGGCGGGCGGCGGTCAGGTACCGCTGTCCGCGATCGCCAAAGTGGATGTGGAAACTCGGCCGCTTCTCATCAATCACCTGGCGCAATTTCCGGCGACCACCGTATCCTTCAACTTGAGCGAGAACGCTTCGCTCGGCGCCGCCGTTTCGGCCATCGAGAATGCCGAACGCGCCGCCGGGTTGCCGAACAGCATTCGAACGACCTTCCAGGGAGCGGCGCTCGCCTTCCGCAGCAACTTGACCAACGAGCTTCTGTTGCTGGTGGCCGCCGTGCTCGTCATGTACATCGTTCTCGGCGTTCTATACGAGAGCTTCATCCATCCCATCACGATTCTATCGACGCTGCCGTCGGCCGGCATCGGCGCGCTGCTCGCCCTGATGCTCGCCGGGGACGATCTGACCATCATTGCGCTGATCGGCATCATCCTGCTCATCGGCATCGTGAAGAAGAACGCGATTCTGATGATCGACTTTGCGGTCGTGGCGCAGCGCGATGAGGGCCTTGCGCCGCGTGAGGCTATTTACAAAGCCTGCCTGCTGCGCTTTCGACCCATACTCATGACGACGGTTGCCGCGATATTCGGCGCCTTGCCGCTCATGTTCGGTACGGGCACGGGCTCCGAACTGCGCCACCCGCTCGGCGTCAGCATCGTGGGCGGCCTCTTGGTGAGCCAGGTGCTGACCTTGTTCACGACCCCGGTGATCTATCTGGCGTTCGACCGCCTGGCGTCCCGCCTGCGCCGGCCCGCGCGCGCCGCCGCGGGCGACGCATTGGCGGCGGACGGTTCCGCGTGAACATTTCCGCTCCTTTCATTCATAGACCGGTGGCGACCATACTGCTGACGGCCGGCGTCGCACTGTGCGGCGCCGCGGCCTTCATGCTGCTGCCCGTGGCGCCGCTGCCGCGCATCGATGTGCCGGCGATCTTCGTTTCGGCGCAGCTGCCCGGAGCCAGCCCCGAGGTCATGGCGAGCACGGTGGCCACTCCGCTGGAGCGGCATCTCGGCGCGATCGCCGACGTCGACGACATGACCTCCACGAGCGGCGTGGGCACCTCGAACGTTCAACTGACTTTCGGGGTCGACCGCGACATCGACGGCGCGGCGCGCGACGTGCAGGCGGCCATCGTCGCCGCGCATGCCGACCTGCCCAGCTCGCTGACGCGCAACCCCACCTACCGCAAGCTCAACAGCTCCTTGTTTCCGGTCATGGCCATCGCCATGACTTCGGACGTGCTCACGCAGGGCCAGATCTACGATGCAGCGGACGCCGTGATCTTGCAGCGCCTGTCCCAGCTTCCGGGCGTCGGCGGGGTGAACGTCAACGGCAGCGCGCTGCCCGCCGTGCGGGTCGAGATCAATCCGCTGTCGCTGTCCAAGTACGGCATCGGTCTGCAGGATGTCCGCGCCGCCATCTCCAATGCCAACGCCAATGCGCCCAAGGGCGCGATCGAGTCCGACCGGCTGCATTATCAGATCTACACCAATGACAATGCCCGCGACGCGGGACCCTACCGCAATCTGATCATCGCGAACCGCAACGGCGCAACGGTACGGCTCGGCGATGTGGCCAGAGTCCTGGACATGCAGGATGGCGCGACCGAGAACATCCGCACCTATGGCCTCTACAACGGCAAACCCGCCGTGTTCGTCACGGTTTTTCAGCAGCCCGGCGCCAACGTCATTGAAATGATCGATGCCGTCAAGGCTGAACTTCCCCTCCTCAAGAGTTCGATCGACTCGAAGATCGATCTGGTGGTCACCTTCGACCGCTCCATCACGATTCGCGCCTCGCTGCGCCAGGTCGAGCAGACTCTGATATTGGCCGTGGCGTTCGTCATCCTGGTGGTGTACATCTTTCTGAACAGCTATCGCGCGGCGCTGATTCCCGCCCTGGTCGTGCCGGTGTCGTTGATCGGAACTTTCGGCGCGATGTATCTGCTCGGCTATACCCTCGACAATTTTTCCCTGATGGCGCTCACCGTGGCCACCGGCTTCGTGGTGGATGACGCCATCGTCGTCATGGAAAATACCACGCGCCATATCGAAGCGGGCATGTCGCGCATGAGCGCCGCCCTGCTGGGCGCCCGCGAAGTGGGCTTCACCGTCGTGTCCATGAGTCTGTCGTTGGTCGCGGTGTTCATTCCCTTCATGTTTGCGGGAGGCATCGTCGGGCGGATATTCCGCGAGTTCACCGTCACCTTGTCGGTATCCATCCTCATCTCTCTGGTGATTTCCCTGACGACGACGCCCATGATGTGTTCGCTGCTGCTCGAGCGCGAAAACATGCGCAAACCCTCCCGCTTCGGGCAGGCATTCGAGCGCAGTTTCGGGCGCCTGCGCCGCGGCTACGAAAGATCCCTCGACTGGGCCTTGCATCATCCGCGCGCCATGCTGCTGCTGCTGTGCGCGACCATTGGACTCAATGTTTATCTGTACATCGCGATACCCAAGGGATTTTTCCCGCAACAGGATACCGGCCAGCTGCAGGGAGGCATTCGCGGCGATGCGCAGAGCTCGTTTCAAATGATGAAGCGCAAGCTGCAGGAGGTCGCGGCCATCATCAAGGCCGATCCCGCGGTCAATACGGTGACAGGCTCGGTGGGAGGCGGCGGCTTCGGGCCCTTCGGCGGCGGCGGCGCGAACGCCAACGTCACCATCGCGCTCAAGCCGCTTGCGGTGCGCCGGATCGCCGCGGATCAGGTGATCGCCCGATTGCGGCCGAAGTTGAACAAAGTCACGGGGGTTGCGACCTTTCTGCAGGCCGTACAGGACATCGGCGGCGGCGGCGGACGATCGGCCAACTCGCAGTACCAATGGACGCTGCTCGGCGACGACTTGACGGAGTTGCGTAGCTGGTCGCAGAAGCTTCGGACGGCATTGCAGGATATGCCGGAAATCACCGATGTGGACACGGACATGCAGCCGGGCGGCCTCGAGGCCGACCTGATCGTGGACCGCGACAGCGCCTCGAAGCTCGGGCTCACGGAAGTTCAGATCGACAATGCGCTGGGTGACGCGTTCGCTCAGGCGCAGGTGTCGAATATCTACAACCCGTTCAGCCCGCAGCAGTACCACGTGGTCATGGAAGTGGCGCCCGAGTTCTGGCAGAACCCGGAAGTGCTCAAGGAATTGTACGTGAGCACCTCCGGCGCCGCCGTCACGGGGACACAGGCCACGCAGGCGGTCGCCGGCACCGTCTCGCTCAAATCGGCATCGCCCACGGCGTCAAAGGCGTCGTCGACGAGTTCATCCAGCGCCGCGGTCGCCCAGGATGCGGCACGCAATCTGGCCGCGAATTCTCTGGCGAACGCCGGCCGCGGCAATACATCCACCGGCACCGCCGTCAGCGTCGCCCAGGAAACCGTCGTGCCGTTTGCGGCGTTCAGCCACTTCACCACCGGCACGACGCCGGTGAGCGTGAATCACACCGGCACCTCAGTGTCGACGGCCATCGCATTCAATTTACCGGTGGGAGAATCGCTGGATGTCGCGCTCGCCACGATCAACCGCAAAATGAACGACATCCACGTGCCCATCAGCATTCGCGGCGGAACCTATGGAACAGCCCGCCTGTTTCAACAGAGCAACAGCAATACGCCGCTGATGCTGGTGGCCGCGCTGATCGCGATCTACGTGGTGCTGGGCGTGCTGTATGAAAGCTACAGCCAACCGCTGACCATTCTCTCCACGCTGCCGTCCGCCGGGGTGGGCGCGCTGCTGGCGCTGATGGCCACCGGCACTGAATTCAGTCTCATCGCCTTCTTGGGTATCCTGCTGCTGATCGGCATCGTCAAGAAGAACGCCATCATGATGGTGGATTTTGCGCTCGAGGCCGAGCGCACTCTGGGGATGGACCCGCGGGCCGCCATCGCGCACGCCTGCAGCCTGCGCTTTCGGCCCATCATGATGACCACCTGTGCCGCCATTGCGGGCGCACTGCCCCTGGCCATCGCGTACGGCGACGGCACCGAGATGCGGCGGCCCTTAGGGATCGCGATAGTCGGCGGCCTGGTGGTCAGCCAGCTCCTCACGCTCTATACGACGCCGGTGGTCTACTTGTACATCCATCGCTACTGGAAGCATTTGAGACAAGGCAAGTACAACCCGCCGCCGGCGTCCGCCCACCCGGATCGGGGCGGTCAGGGATTCGACCCCGTGGGAGCCGGCATCTGATGCGGCTCCGCCACTGCAGCTGGGGTCTGCGGTTCACCCGATGGTTGAGCGCGGCCGCAGGGCTCAGCCTCGCCGCCGCGTGCGCGGTCGGTCCCGATTACCATCGCCCGAAGCTCGACGTCGCCCCCGATTACAAGGAAGCCGGAGATTGGAAACCCAGCGAGCCCAACGACGCGCTCAGCAGAGGGCCCTGGTGGGAAATATTCAAAGATGATGCATTGAACCAGCTGGAAGTTCGCATCGACATTTCGAACGAGAACGTCAAGGCCGCCGCGGCTGCCTACGATCAGGCGCGGGCGCTGGTGGCGCAGGCGCGCGCGGGCTTTTGGCCCACCGTCGGCGTCAGCGCCGGGCAGCAGCGTGGGGCGGTCGGCACCGCACCCGCGCATACCACCACCAGCGCGGGAATTTCCGGAAATTGGGCCTTGGATATCTGGGGTCAGATCCGTCGCACGGTCGAGGGTGACCGGGCGTCGGCGCAAGCCAGCGCGGCGGCGCTGGCCGCGGCGCGTCTGTCGGCCC
>WNFG01013059.1_pt1 | contig 14786 bp, 15 predicted proteins | sample 5400431 | NCBI WGS metagenome assembly WNFG01 (sample SAMN13153346, study PRJNA577476) | soil metagenome | isolation source: 120 cm saprolite under Douglas fir tree site 2 hole 3 replicate 2 | place: USA:California | collected 2015-04-18
TCGCGAAGCTCGCGGCGCTGCCCGACGACACGCTCGTATATTGCGGCCACGAGTACACGCTGGCGAACATCGGCTTCGCCAAGGCCGTCGAGCCGGACAATCCCGCGCTGCTCGAGCGCGAGACGAGCGATGCGCGTCTGCGGCGCGACAATCTCCCGACGCTGCCCTCGACGATAGCGCGCGAAAAAGCGACGAACCCGTTTCTGCGGGTGACGCGGCCCGCGGTCATCGAATCCGCGAACAAGTATCTGGGCAAGCGCGTCAGCGATCCGGCCGGAGTATTCGCCGCGCTGCGCCAGTGGAAGAACCAATTCTGAACAAAGTGACACCGTTCGAGCCGTGGTGCGTTATTCGGACTCGCGGTACGGATCGATGGTGAAAAAAGTCCTTCTGAATCGCCCACTTGCTTGACCCGCGCGGAAACCATGGGTACCATCGCGGCTTTTGCGGACGAAAAGGCTAAGCCATTGACCGAGAAGCTAAGCAGGCTGCTCACAGCAGCGGCAATGTGCGTGCTGGCTGCCGCCTGCTCGCAAATCCCCTGGAATTCCGATCCCGACTCCGCCCGCAACGAAGAGACATCCCCGACTCCAGCCGTTTCCGCCCCGCCGCCCGCATCGACTGAGGCCACTGTCCCGGCCCCTGTCGCCGCCCGTGTCGCCGGGCCCGCTCAGACCCCGGCCGATATGCCGACCGCGCCCGCTCCTATGTCCGCCGTCGTTCCCGTGCCGCCGCCCGCCAAGCCACAGGAAGCGAGGGACCTCGGGCCTCCCCACGCAATCGATCTGACCCGCCCCGCGGACGATCTGTGGGACCGCATCCGCAACGGTTTCGCGATGGCCGATCTGGAGAGCCCGCTCGTCGGCGTTCGCGAGCGCTGGTATGCGAGCCAGCCCGAATATCTGAAGCGCATGATCGAGCGCAGCAAGCTCTATCTCTACTACATCGTCGAGGAGGTGGAAAAGCGCGGCATGCCCACCGAGATCGCGCTGCTGCCCATGGTCGAGAGCGCGTTCAATCCCATGGCGTACTCGCGCTCGCACGCCTCGGGCTTATGGCAATTCATTCCCTCGACCGGCAAGACTTTCAAGTTGAGCCAGAATTGGTGGGCCGACTCGCGCCGCGACGTGGTCGCCTCCACCAGCGCCGCGCTCGACTATCTGCAGGCGCTGTACGAGCTGCACGGCGACTGGTACCTGGCGCTCGCCTCCTACAACTACGGTGAAAACGGCGTGGCGCGCGCGATCGAACGAAACCGGGCGAAGGGCCTGCCGACCGATTACCTGAGCCTTAAGATGCCCCCGGAGACGCGCGGCTACGTACCCAAGCTGCAGGCGCTGAAAAACATCATCTCGAATCCGGAGGCTTTCGGCGCGAGCTTCGAGCCGATCCCGAACGAGCCCTACTTCGTGACGGTCCCCACGCCGAGCGCCATCGATATTCGGCTTGCGGCGACGTTCGCGGAGATGTCGGTGGACGAACTGATCGCGCTCAACCCCGCGCTCAATCGCCCCATGATCTCGGGCCCGCACACGCAGACGCTGGTGCTGCCCGCGGACCGCGTGGACGCGTTCCAGAGAAATCTCGACGCCTACGACCAGCCGCTTACCTCCTGGCAGCCGTACACCATGAAAGGGGGCGACAGCCTCGACCGGCTCGCCGCGAAACACGGCATCGCGCTCTCCAAGCTCAAGCTCGCGAACGGCATCACCTCGCGCACGAAGGTCGGCCCGGGCTTTCAGCTGCTGCTGCCGCTCAAAGGATCGGGCGTCGGCGCGCAGCCCCTGCCCGCCGTGTTCCGTCCTCCGGTCCAGAGCGCGACGCGCAGAGGCGCGATGGTGCACATCGTGAAGAAAGGCGAAACGCTCTACGGAATTTCGAGGCGCTACCGCGTCAGCACCGACAGCCTGCTCCGTTGGAACCACGTCGGCGTGCTCACCACCGGCCAGAGGCTCATCATCTATCGTGCGCCCGCCAAGGCACGCAAACCCGTCAATCCGGTCAAGATTTCGGCCGCCCAGCCGAAGCTCAACGTCGTCGCGGCCGCGCAGCCGTAAGCTTGCTTTCAGGCGGTGGCCGGGCGCAGCGTATACTGCCCGCGTGGTCCAAGCGATGAATTCGGCTTCTTGCTCGCGCTCTCATGGCTTCACTCTTCTGGAGCTGCTGGTGGTCGTCGTCATCATCGGGCTCCTAGTCGGATACGTCGCGCCACGGTATTTCGGCCAAGTCGGAAAATCCGAAGTCACCACGGCCAAGGCCCAGATCGACGCCCTCGAGAAAGCGCTCGACCAGTACCGCCTCGACACGGGCCGCTATCCGGCGACGGAGCTGGGACTCGCCGCGCTGGTCAACCGCCCGCCCAACGAGCCGAAGTGGAACGGCCCGTATCTGCGCAAAGACGTGCCGCTCGATCCCTGGGGCAAGGCCTATTTGTACAAGCAACCCGGGGAACGGAGCGATTACGACATCCTCTCCTTCGGCAAGGACGGCCAGCCGGGGGGAACGGGCGAAAACGCCGACATCACCAACCACTAGGGTAGCACCGGACGATGCGCTTCGAGCTCAAGGCGGTCAGCCCGGATGGACGGGTCGAGTCGCTCGACCTGCACGGACTCGATCAGGCGAGCGCGGTCCAGCAGGCCGAGAGCCGCGGCTATACCGTGCTCGGCGTGCGCGCGCGCGCGGGTTTCGGCGCGCCTTGGCGCGGGGCGCATGCACGCTTTCCGCTGGTGCTGTTCAGCCAGGAGTTGCTCGTCCTGCTCAGGGCGGGGCTTCCCCTGGTCGAATCCATCGAAACGCTCGGCGAGCGCGAGCGCCGCAGTGAGTTCCGCGCCTTGCTTGCGAGCGTGGCCTCGATCCTGCGCCAGGGGAATTCCCTGTCTTCGGCGCTCCAGCAGTTTCCGCTGGCCTTTCCGCCTCTTTACGTCTCTACCGTGCAGGCGAGCGAAAGGACGAGCGACCTCGCTCCGGCGCTCGCCCGCTATGTCGCCTACCAAAACCAGCTCGAGGCGATCCGCAAGCGCCTCGTCAACGCGGCTATCTATCCGGCGCTTCTCATCGGCGTGGGGGGTCTGGTGAGCCTGTTCCTGCTGCTCTACGTGGTGCCTCGCTTCAGCCGGATCTACGAGGAGCGTAGCGTCGATCTCCCGGTCTTCTCGAAGATCCTGCTCTCATGGGGCCAGCTGGTCGAGGGTCACGGAGCACTCGTGATGGGTGCCCTTGCCGGTCTCCTGATCGCGGCGGTGTACGCGTTCCGGAACGCTCAAGTCAAGGCCCGGATCGACAAGGTGCTCTGGAAACTGCCCGCGATCGGCGAGCGCTTGAAGCTGTACCAGCTTGCGCGTTTCTACCGCACCATCGGCATGCTTCTGCGCGGTGGCACGCCGCTCCCGACCGCTCTCCAGATGGGCGGGGAGCTGCTGCACCCGCTGTTGCGCGCGCGCTTGGCGATGGCGAGCCGGGCGGTCAACGAAGGCCGTCCTGTCTCCGAAGCGATGGACGCCAACGGCCTCACCACGATCATCGCCCAGCGAATGCTCGCCGTCGGCGAGAAAAGCGGCAACATGGGGGAAATGATGGAGAGAATCGCGGAGTTTCACGACGAGGAAATCTCGCGCTGGGTCGACTGGTTCACGCGCCTGTTCGAGCCCCTCCTGATGGCGGCGATCGGCCTGGTGATCGGCGCGATCGTCGTCCTCATGTACATGCCGATCTTCGAGCTTGCCGGGAGTCTGAAATGAGTCTCGCCGATACGGCGTCGATCAGCTCGCGCGAAATCGAGGAGGCCCGCTCCGCGGCGACCGCCGCGCGGCGGCGGCTCGTCGAAGTCCTCGAGGCGAAGCTCGGCCTGGATCCGGACGTATTCGTCGCCCGGCTCGGAGCGACGCTCAGGATCCAAGTCATGCGCATGGATGAGCTGCGCTGCGCAGCGCCGGCCTTCGACGTGCTGCCCTTCAGCGAGGGCTCCCAGCGCGCCTGCGCCCTCGTGCGCGGCGAGCACGGCGAGCTGTGGCTGGTGACCGACGACCCCTTCTCCGGAGAGCAGCAGGCCTGGGCGGAAGAACGCATCTCCCAGGAATTCTCCTGGCGCCTCGTGCACCGGGGCGACCTGGTGGCGTTTCTCGCAAGCCACGAGGAGACCCTGCGCGCCCTCGACGCGGTGCGCGCCGGAGCGACCGTCGTGAGCGAAGAGACGCGCGGCATCGAGGATCTCTCGCTCAAAGCCATCAGCGAGGAGTCGAGCGAAGTCGTGCGGCTGGTGCGCTCGACCCTGCGCGACGCGCTGATGATAGGCGCGAGCGACATTCACTTGGAAACGATCGCGGCGGGGCTGGTGATCAAGTTCCGCATCGACGGCATCCTCTCGCAGATCAAGTTCATCCAGGACACCAAGCAGGCCGAGCAGGCCATTTCCAGGGTGAAGGTTCTCGCCGAGCTCGACATCACCGAGCGGCGCGTCCCCCAGGACGGACGCTTCAAGGCGCTCGACCGGGGGCGGGCGGTCGATTTCCGCGTCTCGATCATGCCCAATATCTACGGCGAGGATGCGGTGCTGCGCGTGCTCGACAAGCAGGCTCTCTACGAGAGCACGCAGCAGCAGCTCTCCCTGGACAGCCTCGGGTTCGAGACCGACGACATCCGGGCGCTGCGGCGCCTGTCGCACGAGCCCTACGGGATGCTGCTCGTCACCGGGCCCACCGGCAGCGGCAAAACCACCACGCTCTACGCCGCCATCACGGAGATCAACAACGGCCAGGACAAGATCGTCACCATCGAGGACCCGGTGGAATACCAGCTCGCCGGCGTGCTGCAGATCCCGGTCAACGAAAAGAAGGGGCTCACTTTCGCGCGTGGGCTGCGCTCCATTCTGCGGCACGATCCCGACAAGATCATGGTGGGCGAGATACGCGACCCGGAGACGGCCAACATCGCCGTGCAGTCCGCGCTCACGGGGCATCTCGTTTTCACCACCGTCCACGCGAACAACGTATTCGACGTGATTGGCCGCTTCATGCACATGAACGTCGATCTTTTCAGCTTCGTCTCCGCACTGAACGCGATCCTGGCGCAGCGCCTGGTGCGGCTCGTCTGCCCGCACTGCGGCGAGGACTTCCGGCCCGACGCAACCCTCCTCAAAGAGTCCGGCCTCACCGAGGCGCAAGCAGCCGCGTTCCGCTTTCGCACCGGGCGCGGCTGCCGCGAATGCCGCGGCTCCGGCTACAAGGGACGCAAGGCGATCGCCGAACTCATGATCCTCAACGACGAGCTGCGCGAGCTGATCACGGCCCGCGCTCCGGTGCGCCAGCTCAAGGAGGCCGCCCGGACAAGCGGCACCCGCTTCCTGCGTGATGCCGCGCTCGAGGCCGTGAAGAACGGCGAATCCACGTTGGAAGAGATCAACCGTGTTACGTTTATCTAGCGGCCGTGTCCTGATCGCGCTCGCCCCGGATTCCCTCGCGCTCCTGCGGGTTTCGGGCGGGGTTCGGCCCCGAGTGATCGAGAAGCGCACGGTCGCGTGCGACCCGGCTTTCGGCGCGCAGCCCTGGCAGGGCGCCGCGGCGGCTCTGGGAAAGCTCGCCGAGGAATCGAGAGACGCGAATGCGGGGGTGACCGTCGTGCTCTCCAATCACTTCGCGCGCTTTATCCTCGTCCCCTGGAGCGAGGGCCTGGGAAACGCCGAGGAACAGACCGCGTTCGTCCGTTACTGCTTTGCCAAGGTCCACGGCGAGCGAAGCAAGGATTGGGACCTGCGGCTGAGCCCGACTCCGGCCGGCTCGGCGCGCATCGCGAGCGCGGTCGATTCGTCGCTCGTGCAGGCCGTGCGCGCCGCGTTTCCCGCAGCCGCCAGGGCGAAGCTCGTATCGCTCCAACCCTACCTGATGTCGGCCTTCAACCGGTGGCGCAAGGACGTCAAGGGCGAGCGCGCGTGGTTTCTGCTCGTCGAGCCGCAACGCGCCTGCCTCGCCCGCATCGAAGGCGGGCGGTGGTCCGCCGTGCGCAATACCCGGGGAAACTTCGACGAGCCAGGCCAATGGGCGGGGCTGCTCGATCGCGAGCGCCATCGGGTCGGCGGAGACGGGGCGTCCGAGGACGTCTACGTCCACGCACCCCGGAGCGGGAAAGCTCTTTCGGTCGAAGGAGAGGCGTGGACTTTCAGGAGCCTTGCGCTCGCCCCGACGGAGGGCCTGGCTCCCGCGGAGTCGGAACCGTTTGCCATGGCGCTTTGCGCCCTATGAGCCCGCATCGAATCGAGCTCGATTACGTCGCAGCCCCGCGCCGTCCGCAGTGGATGGGCGTGTCCGTGCTGATCCTCGCGCTCGTGGTCTCCGGCGAAATGGTTCTGCGCTATCGCAACGCCCTGCACGAACTCGCAGCGGTCGACGCGGCGCAGGGCATGCTCAACGCCGACCGGCGGCCGCAGCGCGCCGTGCCCAAGGAACGACTCGACGAGGAAGCGAAGACCATCGACGCGGTGGTGCGCCAGCTCAGCATTCCGTGGGCGCAGATGATCGAGGCGGTCGAGGCGGCCTCGACCGGCGACGTGACCGTGCTGCAGCTGCAGCCGGAAACACAGCAGCGTAGCCTGCGCCTGACTGCGGAGGCGAAAAACCGTGAGGCCATGCTCAGGTACGTGCGCCGGCTCGGCCAGACCCGGGTGCTTTCAGGAGTGCATCTGGTCAGTCATCACGTCCAGACCGAAAATCCCTCGCGTCCGATCCAGTTCGGCGTGCAGGCGGCCTTCCGGAGCAACCGATGAAGCGCGCCCAGGAATGGCTGCACGCGCTGGGACCGACCGGAGTACTCGGCATCGGGGTCCTCATTTTCTGCGTCCCGTTTTATTTTTCGGCGGTCAGTCCGGCAGAGCGCGAGCTGCAGGCACAGCGCTCGGTCGCCGAGCGGCTGCGCTCGCGAACTCCCTTTCAGCCCGTTTCGAGCGAAGGCCGCGCGGAGGAACTCCGCCGCTTCTACGGCCTGTTTCCTCCGGTCGAAAGACTTCCGGACGAGCTCGAGCGCGTGTACGCTCTCGCGCGCGCCGCCAAACTCGAATTGCTGCAGGGTGAATACCGCCTCGAGAAACCCCCTTTCGGCATTGCGTTCTACCGCATCCATCCGCGGCACTTATCCGCAGATCCGGCAATTCGTCGCCGCCACCCTCAAGAGTATGCCGATTGCCTCGCTCGACGCGCTGCGCTTCGAGCGCAAAAAAGCGGGCGATTCGCAACTCGAAGCTCAGTTACGTTTGACCGTCTATTTCCGTCCCGCCAACGAAGGCGAAACCCCATGAAAACCCTCCCGAAGATCTTTTACGCGGCGCTCGCCTTGGCGCTCGTCACAGCCTGCGCCGACCCGCTCATCAAGGACACGCGAGCGCTGCTGAACGAAGGCCGCACGGACGAGGCGCTCGCGTCGCTCGAAAAGGCGACGCGGGAAAATCCCCAAAACCACGCCTACCGCTCGGAGTATTTCCGCTTGCGCGAGTTCGCCACCGCACAGTGGCTCGTGCGGGCGGAGTCCCTGCGGACTGCTGCGCAGTTCGAAGCGGCCAACGAGCTTTACCGCCGGGTGCTCAAGTACGATGCGGCCAACGTGCGGGCGACGCAGGGTCTCGCGCAAATGGAGATGGACGTGCGCCACCGTGCCCTCCTCGGCGAGGTGGACAAGCTCGTGAAAGCCGAAAAATACCGCGACGCCAGGGACGCTCTCGCTCCGGTGCTCGCGGAGAACCCGGCTCAGCGCGAGGCACGCCAACTGCAGCGGCTGATCGAGGAGAAGACGACCAAGCCCGCTGTCGCCCTCCTTCAGCTGAGAAGCTCGGTCACCAAGCCCATATCCCTCGAGCTGAAAGATGTGCCCCTGCGCACCGTATTCGACGTGATCGCGCGCGCGGCGAATCTCAACTTCCTGTTCGACAAGGACGTGCGCGCCGACCAGAGGACGACGATCGTCGTGCGTGACGCGCAGGTCGAGGACGTCATCAAGCTGATCCTCGCGACCAACCAGCTCGAGCAGAAGGTCCTCAACGAGACCACGGCGCTCATCTACCCGAACACGCCGCAGAAGCTGCGCGAATACCAGGATCTCGTCGTCAAGAGCTTCTACATCGCCAACGCGGACGTGAGACAGACGGCCAACCTGATCCGCACCATCCTCAAGACGCGCGACATCTTCATCGACGAAAAACTGAACCTCCTGGTGATGAAGGACACGCCGAACGCCATTCGCCTCGCGGAAAAGCTGATCGCGGCGCAGGACATCGCCGAGCCGGAGGTGATGCTCGAAGTCGAGGTGCTCGAAATCGGCTACAACCGGCTGACGGAGCTGGGTATCCGCTTCCCGGGCTCGGCCGCGGTCAGTCTCGTCGGCGGCGCCACCGCGGCCGGAGCGAGCGGAACGCCCGGCGTTCTCACCCTGCCCGAGCTGCGCTCGCGCGACCAGAACCTTGTGCGACTCACCTTCACCGATCCGCTGTTCCTGTTCTCGCTCAGGCAGACCGACGGCCGCACCAACCTGCTCGCCAACCCCCGGATCCGCGTGAAGAACAGGGAAAAGGCGAAAATCCATATCGGCGAGCGCGTCCCGGTGATCACCACGACTGCCGCGGTGGCAGGGGGCTTCGTTTCCCAATCGGTGAGCTACCTCGACGTGGGTTTGCAGCTGGAGGTCGAGCCCCTGATTTATCTCGAGGACGATGTCGGCATCAAGATCGGGCTGGAGGTGAGCAGCATCACGAAAGAGATACCCTCTCAGAATGGGGGCATCACCTACCAGGTCGGCACGCGCAAAACCAGCACGGTGCTGCGCCTGTTAGACGGCGAGACCCAGATCCTCGCCGGCCTCATCAGCGACGAGGACCGGCGCAACGCCACCCGCGTTCCGGGCCTCGGCGAGTTCCCCGTGCTGGACACCATCAGCAAGACCGAGATCGTGCTACTCATCACCCCGAGGCTGATGCGGAATATTGTGCGGCCCGACGCGCGCACGGCCGAATTCGCCGCGGGCACCGAAGCCTCCTCCAGCGGCGGCCCGCTCGGGGCAGCCTCCTCGCCGTCCTCCTTCGCGCCCATCCCGACCCAGCCCGGGCCGCCCCTGTCGCCCGCTCTCCCCGGGACGACCGCACCGCCGGGAGGCACGATCGTGCCTTTCGGCGGCGTGCAGCAGCAGTAGCGCGGGCGGGCCTCACCCCATGGCCGGCGGTCGCGCTCGGGCAGTCGCCGCCCAGGGTTTTACCCTGATCGAGCTCGTCATCACCGTGGCGATCGTCGCGCTGCTCGCATCGGTCGCGCTGCCCGTCAGCGAGCTCGCCGTGCAGCGCACCAAGGAGCAGGAGCTGCGCCGCACGCTGCGCCAGATCCGCGAGGCGATCGACGTCTACAAGCAGGCATCGGACGAGGGCCGAATCCGGAAATCGATCGGAGACTCGGGCTATCCCAAGAAACTCGAGGACCTCGCCGAGGGTGTCGACGACCAGAAGAGCCCGAAGAAGGAAAAGATCTACTTCCTGCGCCGCGTCCCGCGCGATCCCTTCAACGCCGATCCCACGCTTTCCGCCGCGGCCACGTGGGGCAAGCGCAGCTACGCGAGCCCGCCCGACGATCCCAAGGAAGGCGACGACGTGTTCGACGTCTTCTCCCTCGCGCAGGGCAAAGGCATCAACGGCCAGCCCTACCGGGATTGGTAAAACCGGTGCGACCCCGTTCCGGATTCACGTTGATCGAGCTGCTGGTGGTGATGGCGATCATCGCCCTCCTGCTGACGCTCGCCATCCCGCGCTATTTCGGCAGCCTCGAAAGATCCAAAGAGGCGGTGCTGCGGGAAGATCTGTACCAGCTGCGCGACGCGATCGGAAAATACTACGGCGACAAGGGCAGGTACCCGGAGTCGCTCGACGCGCTCGCCTCGGAAAAGTACCTGCGCAAGGTGCCCGTCGATCCCATCACCGAGAGCGCCGCGACCTGGATGGTCGTCGCGCCGGAGGACCCGCAGAAAGGCGGCGTGGTCGACGTGAAAAGCGGCGCGCAGGGCAAGGCTAGCGACGGCAGCGTCTACGCCGAGTGGTGATCGTGAATCCGCGCGAAGCAGGCTTCACCTACCTCACGGTCCTCTTCGCGATCGCTTTCATGGGCCTGGGTCTCGCCCTCACCGGGGAGGTCTGGCACACCGCGCTCACGCGGGACAGGGAGATGCAGCTGCTCTACGCGGGCAACCAGTACCGGCGCGCGATCGAGCGGTACTACGTGAGCGGGCCGAGGCAGTTTCCCAGGGCCCTCGAGGACCTGCTGAAAGATCCGCGCAAGCCCGGGACCGAGCGCTACCTGAGAAAGCTCTACTCCGACCCGCTGACCGGAAAAAGCGAATGGGGCGTAGTGAAAGCCCCGGACGGCGGGATCATGGGCGTCTACAGCCTTTCGGAGGACAGTCCCAAAAAAGTCGCCAATTTCGGCTTCGCGAACAGGGAATTCGAAGGCGCCTCGAAATATTCGGACTGGAAGTTTCTCTACAACCCGGGGAGCCAGCAGGTGCCCATCCCGCAGCAGCTCCCCGTGCCCGACCCGGGTAACCCGGGCGCTCCGCAGGCGCTTGTCCCGCAGAGTGCGAAGTAAGCGCGCGGCGGCGAGAGCTCGCGGACCGCGTCAAATCGGGTGCAGGCCCAGCGTCAGGCCCAGCGGCACGAACACGATGGCGAAGGCGTTCCCGATCAGCACGAGGGAGGCGACCCGCTCCGGCTCCTGCTGATAGCGTTCGGCGAGGAGGTAGTTGAGCGCCGCCGGCGGCAGGCTCGCGAAGAGCATGAGCTGCGCGAACTGCTCGGGCGGGAGATGCAGCGGGAGCTGCACGAGATAGGCTCCCGCCATCCCCGCCACCGGGCACACCACCGCGCCCAGCACGCCCACTTGCCAGCCGCGCTTCGACAGATCGGTGAGGCGCACCCCGAGCGCGAACAGCATCATCGGCAGCGTGGCGTCGCCCAGCATCTTCAGGCCCGTCATCAGTGCAGCCGGCACTTTCCAGGCGAAGACGCTGAACACCAGCCCCAGCACGCTCGCGACGATCATCGGCGATGTCGCGAGCGCCTTCCATTCGGCGTGGCGGCTGACGATGCGGCTCCCGAGGGTGAACTGCAGGAGCGTGCTCGCCACCAGCAGCAGCACCATCGCCGCGAGGCCCGGACGCCCGAAGGCGAGCACCGCGAGCGGCAGGCCCATGTTGCCGCAGTTGTTGAACATCATCGGCGGCACGAAGGTGCGGGGGCTCACGCGGGCGAGGAGCGCGATCGGCCAGGCGATCAGCCCCGAGACCAGGATCACAGCCACCCCGCCCACGACGAAAGCGGCATTGCCCTCGAGCTGGAAGTCCTCGCCCGCGAGCGAAGTGAAAACCAGGAGCGGGCCCAGGACGTGGAGCGATACGTGATTGAACGATTTCAGGTCGGGCTGGTTGCGGCGCCCGTAGCCGTAGCCGATCGCGATGATCAGGAAGACCGGCCCTATGACGGAAGCGATGCGTTCGAGGACGAGCACGGGCGGTCGTCAGCGCGTCGCGCTCACTTCGACTGCCGCGTGATGATCTCGGCGTAGAGTCTTTCCCACTTCGCGCTTTCGTCCAGCATCACCGCGGGATCGACGAATTTCAGCCGCGTTCTCGCGGCGCCGGGATCGGCCTTGCGGTTGGTCGGCACGTAATTCCCCTGGACCAGGGTCGCCTGCCCTTCTCCGAGCATGAAATCGTAGAACAGCAACGCCGCATGCGGGTGCGCCGGCTTCCTGGACAGGGCGACGCCGTTGACCCGCGCGATCGCCGGCTGAATCGCATACCACTCCACCGGAGCGCCCCTCTGCTTGAGCTTCTCCGCGTTGTGGTTGTAGACGGTGAGCGCGAAGGGCACCTCGCCCGAAGCGACGAGGCCGGCGAGCAGCGTATGCCCCCGGCGCACCGAGAGTCCGTTCCTGACAACGATCTCGCGGAACAGCTTCAGGCCTTTGTCCTCTCCGATTTCCTTGACCACCATCGCGAACCAATCGACGTCCTCGGCCTCGATCCCCAGCCGCCCTTTCCATCTCGGGTGCAGAAAGTCCTCGTAGGACTTCGGCAGCTCCTCCTTCTTCACCAGGTTCGTGTTGTAGGCATGGACGAACAGGTTGAGGCGTGTCCCGATCCATTCGCGGTGCGGCCTGACCGCCTCCGGAAGGAGGTCAGGAAAATGCGGCGCCTCGGTGACGGTGCGCTGCACGACTTTTTCCGAGCCGGCACGCCAGAACTTCAGCTTCACGCCGTACTTCTTGTCGAACGCCGCGGCGAGCGCATTGAGATCCTCGAGCACGAGCGACGAGTAGAGATTGATCTCGCGCTCGGTCCGCGCGCCTTTGACGAGGCGCTGCTCGCGATCGGCTCCCTCGTACAGCGCCAGCGCCGCGACGTCGGCGGGCTGCGCGCGCGAGGCCCCGGACGCGGCGAGCGAGCAAGCCACGACGAGCGGGAAGAACGCGGCGTGCGTCATTTTCCGACTCAACCCGCCGCATCCGCGGTCAGCCCCGCCGCCTGAATCCCCGAAACACAGGCTTCCTCGTCTTCCTCACCGGTTCCGCCACTCGCTCCGGCCGCGCCGAGGATCTCGCCTTTCTCGTTCCTGATCAGGACGCCGCCCGTCTGCGGCAGGAATTTTCCCTTGGCCGTCGCGGCGAGCGCAACGAAGAAATTGGGATTGTCCTTGGCGCGCTTGAGAAGGGCGCGGCTCGAGACGCCCATCGCGACCGAGGCCCACGCCTTTCCGAGCGCCACGTCGAAGCGGAACATGCTGGCGCCATCCTCGCGCTGCGCGGCCTTGACGTGGCCGCCGTCATCGAGCACGACCAGCGCGAGCGGCTTGATTTTCATGGCGCGCGCCTTCTCCAGCGCCCTTTCGATGATGGTATTGGCCTGCTTCAGTGTGAGCTTCGACATTCTCCCTCCGTGCGGGATTCATTAGAATGTAAGGTTCGCGGCATTATAAATGCGGTCGGAGGGCCAGTTGGCTACAATCGTCCCTCCCGCTCTCTTGCATGGAGGTTCCCATGGCAGCAAGAAGAAAAGGCGCGGCACGCGCCCAGTTCAAGCTCATGAGCCCCGACTTCCGGCCGAACGGCCCGATCGCCATGGAGCAGGTGTTCAACGGCTTCGGCTGCTCGGGGCAGAACATCTCGCCCGCGCTGGGGTGGTCGGGCGCGCCTGCGGACACGAAGACCTTCGCGCTGCTGGTACACGATCCGGACGCCCCGACCGGCGGCGCGGGCTGGTGGCACTGGCTCGTCGTCAACATTCCAGCGGGCGCAGCCCAGTTGAGGAAGGACGCGGGCAAGGCGGACGGCTCCAACCTGCCTTTCGGCTGCGCGCAGATCGACACCGATTTCGGCGGCCCTGGCTGGGGTGGCCCCTGCCCGCCGGTGGGCGACAAGCCGCACCGCTACAACTTCACGCTGTACGCGCTGAAGGTGGACGGGCTCGACGTGGGCGGCGCGAGCGCCTCGCTCGCCGGCTACATGGTCAACGCGAACGCGATCGGCAAGGCGAAGCTCACCGGAAAATTCGGCCGGAAAAAGTGACTAGGGTAGCTGGGAAGGAGGACAAACCATGAATCGACATTTCGCCGCGATCTTCGCGGCGCTCGCCGTTTTCGCCGCGTCTCCGGCGTACGCGCAACAGCCAGTCAAGATCGGCCTCATCATGCCCTATTCCGGCCAGTTCGCCGACGCTGCGACGCAGATGGACAACGCCATCAAGCTCTACATGAAGGAGCGCGGCGACACGGTCGCAGGCAGGAAACTCGAAATCATCCGCAGGGACACGGGCGGGGTCGCACCGGATATCGCCAAGCGGCATGCGCAGGAGTTGGTGGTGCGCGACAACGTCGACATCCTCGCCGGGTTCGTGCTCACGCCCAATGCTCTCGCCGCCGCAGACGTATCCGCCGAAGCGAAGAAATTCATGGTCGTGATGAACGCGGCCACTGCGATCATCACGACCAAGTCGCCCTACATGGCGCGCACCTCGCTCACCGTGCCGCAGCTGAACGAGACCTTCGGCTCCTGGGCCTACAGGAGCGGCATCCGCAAGCTGTATACGATGGTGTCGGACTACGGTCCGGGACACGACGCCGAGGGCGCTTTCCAGCGCGGATTCAAGGAGGCCGGCGGCGAGGTCGTCGGCTCGGTGCGCATTCCTGTGGCGAATCCCGACTTTTTCCCCTTCGTGCAGCGCGCGAAAGACCTCAATCCGGAGGCGATGTACGTTTTCATCCCCGGGGGCGCGCAGCCGGCCGCATTCGGCAAGGCGCTAGTGGATCTCGGCATCGATTCGAAGAAGACCCGTATTCTGGGCCAGGGCGAAATCACCGAGGAGAACGCGCTGAAGGTCATGGGCGATGCCGCTCTCGGCTTGGTCACGGCCTTTCACTACGACCACAACCACAAGTCCGCGGCGAATGCGAAATTCGTCTCTGCCTACAACGCTGCTTGGGGGCGCAACCCGGACTTTTTCAGCGTCGGCGGCTGGGACGGGATGCACCTCATCTACGAAGCCCTGAAGAAGACCGGCGGCAAGGCCGACGCCGAGGCGCTCATCGCGGCCGCCAAGGGCATGAAATGGGAAAGCCCGCGCGGCCCGATCGCCATCGATCCGGAGACCCGCGACATCGTCCAGACGGTATATATCCGCCGCGTCGAGAAAGTCGACGGGCGCCTCGTCAACGTCGAAATCGACAAGATCGAGAACGTCAAGGACCCGGTCAAGGAGCGGATGAAGAAATAGCGCGA
>WNFG01002719.1_pt1 | contig 14780 bp, 10 predicted proteins | sample 5400431 | NCBI WGS metagenome assembly WNFG01 (sample SAMN13153346, study PRJNA577476) | soil metagenome | isolation source: 120 cm saprolite under Douglas fir tree site 2 hole 3 replicate 2 | place: USA:California | collected 2015-04-18
TTGCCTGCGTACAGAGACTCATGTCCCCACTGAGCGGTAAGGTTTTGTTCCGCTGCAGCCAAATCGCCGGCTTGGATAGCGGCCTTCAACACCTCGCCTGCCTGGTTGCGCACGATAACCGACAGTATCGCCGAGGAGTTTCGCATCGCGCGAGCGGCACCGCGCAACACAGCAACCGCATCGTCGACGTATTCCAGGATGTTGTGGCAAAGAACGACGTCGAACGATCCCGCCGGAAACAGGTTCGCCACTTGGGCCGCGTCGCCGTGATTTAGAGCGATCCGCGCGTCAACGCCAGCTTCCCGGGCCGCGCGTTTCGCGATATCCAGCATCGCTGAAGAGGAATCCAGCAGCGTCATGTGAATGCCAAGACGCGCCAGGCGCACGGCGGTCGCTCCCGTGCCGCACCCGAGATCCAAACCGCGCAACGACCGCCTGCTCTGCGGCAGGATCAGAAAATCCTGCAGATTGGTGAAAGCCAAGCCGCAGCGCAAGCGGCCCTCAGGTGTATCGAGGTAGGCGGCGTACTTGTCCGCGCCGCTCTGGAAGCGTTCGCTGTCGGGTTTGGCGGTCATCCGCATGCAAAACTCAGGCGAGATCGATCCAGTCGATCCAGTAGCTGGCGGAAACAAAGGCGTAGCTTAATAGAATAAGCTTACTGAGGCAAACGTGCGATGCTTCCCACATCTTCGGGGCGCGCCAGCCATCTTAGAACACTAAACACCTTCGTTGCCGTATGCGAAACACTCAACGCCCGATGTCCAGAACGAGCCTAAAAGGTCAGACCGGCAAAGCGAAAGTGTCTGGAATGGGAATTGGAGAGGCGCCAGGTTTCGGCTTTCGGATTCTATTGGAGGCGCGGAAGCCCGCTGTATCCAAAAACCGGCTCGTACATTGTATACGGCCAGTGTAAGGAAAGGACTTGGCGGAAGCGTGTGGGAGTCGAACCCACCATTCGACCCGCGAAGGACCGAATCACCGGCTTTGAAGGCCGGGAAAGTCACCGGACTCTTTTCGCCTCCGGGAACAGTATAGCGTGGGAGCAGTGACGGGCGACTCGTGACTCGTGAGTGGTGGAGAACTCATGCGGCTCGCGGCGCTCACGTTAGGTTTGAATCCTGGCGTGTGGGGTCACGGAGGCGTCAGGCGAGCTGGGAGGCCATGGCGGCGGCTTGCTGGGTGCGGATCAAGGCGGCAACCAGGTCGTACAGGGCAGGGCTGGTACAGACTTCGTAATAGGGGTGCGTTGTCGGTCCACCGATTTTGCCGTCGGGAAGCAATTGGCGCGCGAAACCTTTGCGCAAAACAAGCAGCTCGACGGATTCGCCTAGAGGCACTTCCCCAAAATGCAGGGAGACGTTTTGCTTGCCCCAGGGCATATCGAGCTTGGTTTCAATGGAATCGAGTGAGATCTCCTCGGAAAGTTTTTGAAAGCCTTCTTCATTGAGCTCGATGCCATTGTGGTTGTAACGCACCAGGAATTCGTCCAACTCTTCGGCCGAGGCGCCTTCCATGGTGTTCAAAAACTGAAAAACGGAAAAATGCGTTTTCTGTCCAGCCAGCATGCGTTTGGCGAGCTTGGCGCAGCCGGAAAGGCGATCAGAGAGATTGAGGGCCTTGGAAATCATGATGCGCGAATCGCCATCGGTCCAGTACGTGGGAGCGGAGCCTTGAAAAGCAACTCCCAGGCCAAGTTCGAGCGCGGGCAGATCGCTGGCCGAAGCGCGGTCGTTGTAAGAGTTGCAGACGGCCAGAATCTGGCGGGAAAGGATGCAGGCCTTGGCGACGGGCCGCGCGTACGCGACAGTCGATTCCGTCTCGAAAATGGCGAGGATGATGGCATCGCCTTCGATGAATACTTTTTTCGCCGAATAACGATCCAGAAGTTTTTTGACGGGTTCGTGCAAATTCAAGCTGAAATGGGAAGCGGGGTTCAGTCCGCGCGAGAGCAAATCCTGGGTCATGCGGGTGGAGCCGCGCACGTCGGACTTGATGATGACGTGCGAGACGACGTGGTCCTGTTCCGGCCGGGCTTCCTCGGGAAGCACACACTCGTACAATCGGTTGTTGAGGCGCGAAAGATCGCGCGCCGTCTCGGTGGTGACCAGGTTGATGCGCTCCATGCAGGCGGTCAGGTGTTCGGCGTCGCGCAAATCCCTCCTGAGGCGGAGGAAGTCGCCGGCAAATCGCAGAACGAAAGCCTGCATTTCGTCGCGGGAGTAACGGCGTATCTTCCTGGAAAGTTCCTCGATGGCCTTGAGGGATAATTTCTTGGCGGGGACCTGCTTGATGACCTGTTCGACCTGTTTCAGCTCGTCTTTGGAAACGAGGGCCCGGCGGAGCTGCTGCAAGTGCAGTGGGGGGCAAAAATCAGCAGCGATGGGGCGGATTTCATAGCTGGCCAGGAGGTGAAAGAGAATTTCGGACTGTTCGAGACGGTCGTGAAGCCTGGCGAGCAAGCGCGCGCGAGCGGGAGCATCGTCCTCGGAGGCGGAACTGACATCAAAGAGGCGTTTGGCGTTTTCCGGGTCGTTGAGGTATCCCCCGAGCTTCCCAGCATGGTCTTTAACGAAAAAATCGAGCTTCTGGCGGGCCGCGTCGATCTGCGGCTCCAGCTCTTCGAGCTTGCATTCCTGATGCTTGAGCCGGAGTTCAAGGTCATTCAATGAGGCTTTGAGGTCCGCCGGGGCGCCGGAGCTGAGAAACTTGGTGAAAAAGCCATCGCTGCGTTCCACACGTTTGCGGGTGTTCTCACGCTGCTCCTCGAGGCTGGCGATATCAGCGCGAATGGCCTGCACGGATTCCAGGAGCTCGGTATGGGTTTGGATAGCTTCCGTATGCGCGGGATCGTGGCCAGGAGAAAAGCCGGCCTCGCGGAGGAATTCCTGGAAGAGCGTGTCCATGGCCTCAAAGCGGTCCGGGTCACGGGCATAGTTGCCCAACAGCACGTAATGCTCGAGAAAAAAAACATCGTCTTTGCCGCCGTCGAGGAAAATCAGGCGGTTCTTGCAAAGTTCGTAGAAGGGAGCGAAATCCTCGCCAAACAGAGCGCGGCGGGCTTTGAGGATGACGTTGTCCTCGACGTCGACGACCATTTGCGCCACCTGCTGTCCCAATCGGCGGAGGACGCCTCTGCGCGCGGACTGCAACTCCGACAGGCGCGCCTTGATGACGTGGGCCTGCTGGCTGCGCTCGAAATGCTCGCCACGCTTGCGGATCCACTCCTTGCCTTCGAGGATCAGGTTGGCAAACTGATTGCCGAGCTCAAAGGTGAGAAATTTCAGCAAGCTCAGGCGAAACAGCAAGTCAATCTCGATGTTTTTGTGATACTTAGCCTGCGTCAAGGCGCTTTGCAGCAGTTCGGAGAGCAGCTTGCGGAAGCCGGTATTGTCCGGTCCCCGTGTGGCGCGCAGCTCGATGCCCGGTAGATAGGCGCTGCTGGTGTGCTGGCGAATTAGGTCGAACAGATATTCGCGTGCTGACTGCACAAATTTGGGGCTCAAGAAGACATCGTGGTGGATGTTGTCCACGCCGATCGCCAGCGATTCCATGGGCATGGTGATGTTGTAGCTCTTGAGTTCCGAGCGGGACTCTTCGGTGGCGCTGGGCGCTGGGAGTTCGTTGGGCATCTGCGTAGCCAGAAGTGGCTATTTTCACGTTAGCAGCCGCAGAGGGGCCGGGCAAGAAATCCAGACAGATGCGTAGCCAGAGAGTAAGGACAGGGCGCGACGAGCGCTGGAGGATGGTTTAGCCAGGATTTCTCGCAACCAAGACGCACGCGACAGCAGTCAATGGGGTACACCCCCGGGCATTTCGTATGAATATCAAAAGAAAGGGCTTACGAAATTTGCATTTCGTAACTGCATGATTCCACTAGAGATGGCTTAAGGGATCCAAAGAAGCAGGGCGAGACAGTTCAGCCCCAGAAGAAAGAAAAGCGGGAGCAAGCTCCCGCCCTCCACGCGCAGTTATCTACAGGATACAGTATATCACAGATTAGAGATTTGTCAAGAGTGATTTTGGAGTTTTTGACAAGTTCTTTGGCTACAAGACGTTGATGCGGCGGGCGTCACCTCCGAGATGATCGAGGCGGATGCGGATTTGAGGCCAAGGAGATTGGAGGGGGAAGCGCTCGGACCACTCAACAATGGCGATGGAGGGGGTGGAGAAGACATCCTCAAGGCCGAGAGTCTCAAAATCGTGGAAGTTTTCGATGCGGTATAAATCGGCGTGGTAGACCTTGGGAGGCTTTCCGTAGACGTGAACGAGGGTAAAGGTGGGGCTGGTGACGTCGTCTTCCTTGGCGGCACCGAGGCCGGAAACGATGCCTTTGGTTAAGGTGGTCTTCCCGGTGCCCAGGTCGCCGGTGAGAAGAATCAGGACCGGTGGCTTAAGGCGCTTTGCGAATTCCCTGCCCCAATGGATGGTTTCCTCGGAATTATGGGTGATGATTTCTTCACGCACCGAAGCGAATCTCCCTTAGCAACCACTCCCGAGCCCGGGGAACGGCGCGGGCAACTTCGCTCGCCAGTACGCCGGAGACCTCCTCGCCATCGGCGGCGAGCAGGTCTGCAGCGACACCGTGCAGATAAACTCCCAAAGCCAGCACGCGAACCCAATCGTTGGTGCCGAATTGTGCCGTGAGCGCCGCGAGAACTCCCGTAAGCACGTCGCCGGTACCGCCTTTGGCGAGACTGGGATTCCCGGAAGTATTGACGAAGAGCTTTCCATCTGGCGCGGCAACGAGCGTGTGGAAGCCTTTGAGAATTACGTGGGCGTTCCACTTTTTGGACGAGTCCAAAGCGGCGGCAACGCGATTCTCCTGCACTTCGGCGGTGCTGGTGCCGAGCAGGCGCGCCATTTCGCCGGGATGCGGCGTTACGGCAAGGAATGAAGTTTTGCGCCGGCGCAGCAATTCAGGGCGGCCCGCGAAGGCATTGAGTCCATCCGCATCCAGAATCACAGGCAATTCAGTTTCAGCGGTTAGGCGGGCGATGAACTCTTGTGTCTCAGGGTCAGTCCCGAGACCGGGGCCAACCGCCAAAACGGTCTTGCCCGAAGCAATGCGGGCGAAGCTGCCACTATCTAAATTGTTCTTCGAGATTGCGCCGTCCGCGGTGCTTTCCAGAACCTCCGTCATATATTCGGCGTGGGCCGCCGCCACAGGAGTTTGAACCGGAGACGGAACGGCGATGGTGACGAGTCCGGCGCCGGTACGCAACGCGCCGAGGCCGCTGAGCGTGGCGGCGCCCGATTTTCCGGCTGAGCCCGCCACTAGTAACACGTGTCCAAACTTTCCCTTGTGGCCATCGGCCCCACGGACTAGCGGCAAGGACGTAAATTCGTCCGGGCCAAGCCAGCGCAACGTGCCTTTTCCTAGTTCTTCAATCAAATCTATAGGGGAGCCAATTGGGACGACTTCCAGAGATCCGCAAGCCTCCGCGCCGCGCGAAAGCAATTGTCCAACCTTTGGCGCCGTGAACGTGACAGTGCGGTGAGCAAACAGCACGGGGCCAGCGGGCGCATCGCCGTCAGCAGGCAGACCCGACGGAGTATCCACGGAAAGAATCAGAGCGGGCCGCGGCAAAGTGGCATTGCGGGATAGCCGGTTAATGTCTGAGATGGCGCGAGCAATGACGCCGGTGGCTGCTCCGCGCAATCCCGTTCCCAACAAGGCGTCGACAAGGACCGTCGCCGCGCGCACCTGCGGCACTGCTCGCTCCCAGTCCTCTTCGCTGACGATGGGTTGGATTTTGTTTCCTGCGTCGCGCCAACGAGCGAGATTCGCCACCGCATCCCCAAGTACGTCTTCCGGTTTGCCAAACAGGAGAACGCTTGTCGTCAGGCCGGCTTCTTTCAAATATCGCGCGGCGACAAATCCGTCCCCGCCATTGTTGCCTTTGCCGCACAACACGCAGACGCGGACGTTTTCGCGTCCGGCCATGATTCGCCAGACGGCATCAGCTACTTTGCGGCCAGCGGCTTCCATCAATTGCAGACTGGGGATGGCGTAGCGCGCGGTAGTGAGGCGATCTACTTCGCGCATTTCGGCGGCAGTGAGGGCTTTCATGGAAGGCTCACGGCGAAATCACAGCATCCAGCCGCCGCTGACGTTAATGACCTGTCCGGTCACGTACTCGGCTTCTTCAGAGGCGAAAAATGCAACTGCCGCGGCCACATCTTCCACCGTCGGCGGGCGCCCGATCGGGAAACGGGCATCGCGAATTTTGCGGGCCTCTTCGAGAGTCAATTCATTCTCATCAATGCTGGAGGGATTGACCACGTTCACGGTGATGCCGTTCTTGGCTTCCTCAAGCGCTAAAGAGCGGGACAGCGCCACGACCGCGGCCTTGGCAGCGGCGTAAGCCGAAATTTTTGCCTGGCCGAATGCGCGCTCCGCACCGACGGCGCCCAAATTGATGATCCGGCCCCAACGCGCTTTGCGCATGTGCGGCAAGGCCGCGCGGGACATGTACAAAACGGTGAGCAGATTCGAGCTAAAGATGCTTTGCCAGTCCTGTAGCGACGATTCCGCCAGCGTGCCCCAGCGAAAATCTCCCACGTTGTTGACGATGATGTCGAGCCGCCCGAAGCGGTCGACAACCGTTTTGACCAACTGCTCGCAGCGCCCCGCATCGATGATGTCCGTTTCCACCGCGACGCAATCCACCCCACTGGCCTGCAGTTGCCGCAGGGTCTGCTGCGCCGCAACTTTGTTGGAGCGATAGGCAATGACCATTCGCGCGCCATCCTGCGCCAGCCTCAGCGCCAGTCCGCGGCCGATACCCCTGCTCCCGCCTGTAACCAGCGCCACGCGATTGCGAAGCGACATTCTTCTCCCCGGCAAAATCTCTTGGAAAGATTTTCAGTATAGCCTAGCCGCTGCGGAGGTACTACTTAAGCCTAGCTACGATCACCGTCATATCGTCGGCTTGCTCGGGAGTTCCGGCCCACTCTTCCGCCGCCGCCATCAGCGACTCGGCGACCATGAGCGGCGCGGCGCCCTGCAATCGCACCGCGGTTTCCTGCAAACGGCGAATTCCAAACTCTTCTCCGTAAACGTTTTCTGGCTCGATCAAGCCGTCGCTATATCCGATCAGCAGCGAGTCGGGGCCCACGGTGAGTGATCCTTCTTCGTAGACGTAATCTTCCATTACGCCCAGGACCATGCCGCCCTTGTCCAATAGCTCCGAATTGTCCTTGCAGATGAGAAATGCCGGCAGGTGGCCGGCGTTTGTATAGCGCAACGTTCGCGTTGCGCTGTCGTAGATGGCGATGAAAAACGTGGCAAAGCGGTCGTCGCCGGTGTTGCGGACCAAATGCTTGTTCAGCCGTGCAACCAGCTCCGCCATGCTCAAGCCTTCGCTGCCTTCCGTGAGCACCTGGCTGCGCAGCGCGGCCTGCAAGCTGGCCATCAATAGCGCCGCTGAAATCCCCTTCCCGGAAATATCCGCGATGGCGATGGCGATGTGCGTTGGGCTGAGCTGAATGAAGTCATAGTAGTCGCCGCTGACGGAACGCGCGGCCTTGCAGATGGCCTCGATCTCCACTCCGGGAACCGACGGCAAGGTGCTCGGAAACAGCTGGTTTTGAACTTCCCGCGCGATGGATATTTCATTTTCCAGACGGCGGCGTTTGTTTTCTTCTTCGATGAGCTCACTGATCGAAGCCGTCATCCTATTGAAGGATTCAGCCAGCTCGCCCAATTGGTCGCGGCGCTCGATTTGCACGCGATGAGAGAAGTCCATGGCCTGCACATATTGCGTGCCGCGGTAAAGATCCGCCACGGCCCTGGTAATTCTGCGGGTCAGCACGATGCCGGTGGCGAAGGCCGCGGCTTCGACGACCACGAAAACAATTCCCACCAGGAAAAAAAAGATAAGATAGGAATCGCGGAGTTCTCCGAGCGACGTGAAGATCCGTGCATTCAATCGAGAAGGGCGCGCATTAGAAGCGGCAAACACCGGGCGCGCCGCCTCCACCCTGCCGTCGGTCCCGACATACACCGAGTCAAGCCGGGATACTACGTCCACTGGGCTGTCAACCCAGAACATGGCGGGCTGCAGTGTACGGTTAAGCGCTACGATCCGGTGCGCCGCGACGTACTGTGTGTCACCCGACTTGTATTTGAGCCCCTGTTGTGTCCCTCCCGTGTCGCGCTCCATCAGATTCAACTGGATGCCCCCGAGATCCGGCGCGACGGTGCTCAGAAACTCGGGGCTAACCGGTACTCGGAGCGTGACCACACGCTCTCCTTTGCGATCCGGGATGACCCGCAAGCTCGCGATGGAAAGCACATCGTCTTCCTGCAAAAGACCTGCGAAGGATCTCTTTCCGGCCGGAATCACCTTTCGCGAGAGTGCCTGGTCATTGGAAAAACTGATGCTCAAGCCTGGGAGTTCGCGATCGTGAACCGCATGGGACTGCGCCGCCAGAATGCGCTCCGAGTCAGCTTCCGTGACGCTGCGCGGGAGCGTTTGATGCGCAATGGCGATGTGTTCCGAGATATCCGCGACCATGTCTATGCGCTTATGGATATCCTCGTACAACAGATAAGCGCCCAACTGGGAATAGAGAATGCGGGCGGCGAGAACAACCAGCGTCACGATCGATAAAATAGGGACAGCCGCAATAAACAGATAAGCGACGATCAGGCGGTTGCGCAGACTCCACAGCAGGCGGTTTCTCCACCAGCCAATCAGCCGGAACAAAAGATAAATGCCGGCAAGAACCGCCAGATATTTTAAAAAACTGAAAAAGCCGCCTTTGAAGTCAAAAACGGCGGCCAGCAATCCCCCAGCTACAACCGCGGTGGAAGCCAGGTCGGGCCACGTTAGGCGGCTCCAAATCTCTTTGAGGTTAGCGCGGAAGGGTGTCATCGTGCCGTCAACGGAAACACTACTTTACCTGAATCGGCGCAGCGAAAGCAGGGGAAGCATTTGACGGGGAAAATGGGCTGGACCGCCGGCCCCAGGAGCTACCTTATGGCGTTGCGAACTTTGCTGTGTTTCACGCCGTAGGTGAAGTAAATGATCAACCCAATGATGAGCCAAACAATCAGCCGCACCCAAGTAACTCTATTCAGGCTGGCCATAAGCCCCAGTGAGACAATGATGCCCATGACGGGCACGAAGGGAACCCACGGCGTCCGGAAGGGCCGCTGCAGGTCCGGCCGGCGAACGCGCAAAATCATCACCGCCGCGCAAACAATGACAAAGGCCAGGAGCGTACCGATGCTCACCATTTGCCCCAGGCTGCCAATGGGGACCAGCGAGCCAAAGATGGCGGCGCCCAATCCGGTAATTGCCGTGGACTTCCACGGAGTGCGAAAACGCGGGTGGATATCGCCTGCCCACTTCCAAAGCAGGCCGTCGTTGGCCATCGAATAAAACACGCGCGATTGCCCCAGCAACATCACCAGCATAACCGTGCTTAACCCTGCCAGCGCTCCTGCGTTCACTACGTAACTGCCCCATTTCACGCCCGTTTCGCGAATGGCCAAAGATACCGGCGCGCCGATGTTAAGGCGAGAGTAGTGAACCGTTGCGGTCAGCAGCCCCGAAACCACGATATAGAGGAAGGTGCAGATCACCAGCGAACCCAGGATGCCAATGGGCATGTCCTTTTGCGGGTTGCGGGCCTCCTGAGCCGCGGTTGAAACGGCGTCGAAACCTATATACGCAAAGAAAACCACTGCGGCGCCCCGCAAGACGCCGGACCAGCCGTAGGCGCCGAAGGTTCCCGTGTTGGGAGGCAAAAACACCTTCCAGTTCGCGTGAGCGATGTCCGGGTGCTTCAGAACGAAGGGCAGAGCGACGGCGATGAAGGTCAGCACGGCCGCAAGCTTTATAAATACGATGCCGGTGTTGAAGTTGGCGGATTCTTTGATGCCTACAATTAAGATGATGGTGACGCCGAGGATGGCCAGGAACGCAATCAGGTTGAAGCTGGCCGTGGCGTGCGGCAGCGCCGCCAGTTGCTCGGCCGGCAAATTGAAAGTGGCCGCCGGCCCCCACCGGCCATCAACCATGACCCAAAGGGCCCCCGGCACGTCGCAGATTTGCGGCGGCAATCTGATGCCGTAGTCCTGCAGGAACGCCACAAGCGTGCTGCTCCAGCCGCTGGCTACGGTTGCAGCGCCAAACGCGTATTCCAGGATCAAATCCCATCCGATGATCCAGGCAATCAGCTCGCCGAGCGTGGCGTACCCATAGGTATAGGCGGAGCCGGCGATGGGAATCATCGAAGCGAATTCCGCATAACAGAGACCAGCGAACACGCAGCCAGTCCCCGCAAGCACATAGGACAGCATGATCGCCGGCCCGGCATAAAGTGCCGCCGCCGAGCCGGTCAGCACGAAGATGCCTGCGCCGATGACCGCCCCGATTCCCAGGGTGATCAGGTTTACCGGTCCCAGCGCGCGCTTGAGGCTGTGCTCTCCGGTGTCGCCCGCTTCCTTCATCAGCGTGTCGAGCGACTTCGTTGCGAACAAGGGGTTGCCCATGCAACTCCTCCTTTGGGGCCGGGCCCCGATTTTTCACATGGCTGCCAAATTGGCTTAAAGCATTGTAGGGGCGCAACATGCTGCGCCCCTATAAGAAAATTCGGCTATTCCGTACGTGTAACTGGCGCGCTCCGCCGCGACCACCACACCCACAACCAGTAGACCGGCAACCCGATAAGTACAATCACCAATCCCGTACCCGCCGTCTGGGTTTGATAAAGCAGAAGAACCAACATGATCGCGACCGCCGCTAATACGTACAGCATGGGGATAAACGGGTAACCGAAAGCACGATAGGGCCGCTCGGCTTCTGGACGTTTTGCTCGCAAAACAAAAATTCCTATTATCGTGAGCACATAGAAGAGCAGCGCAGCAAACACGACATAGTCGAGCAAATCGCTGTATAAATTGCCGTAAGTTACGGCTCCGGCAGCATCCACATGCCGCGTGCGCATCAGAATCAAGAAGACTATCCATACTGCTTGCGACACCAAAGCTGTTCCAGGCACACCCTTCCGGTTCAGCCTTCCCGTCGCGCGGAAGAACAATCGATCCTGGGCCATCGCATAAACCACACGCGATCCCGCAAGAATCAATCCATTGTTACAGCCAAAAGTAGAAATGATGATTGCCACAGCCATGATCAGTGCGCCAGTGGGTCCGAAAATCGCGTTCAAAGCGGTGCTGGCCACACGGTCATCGGGAGCGGTTTGAATTTGCACCAGCGGCAGAGTGCAAAGATACGCCAGATTCGCGAGGCAATACAAAGTGATCACGATGATCGTGCCGAAAGCCATAGAGAGAGCCACGTCGCGCTTCGGGTTCTTCACTTCTGCCGCAGTAAAACCGATATTGTTCCAAGCGTCCGCGGAGAACAGCGAACCAACCTGCGCCACCCCTAAGGCCACAAACAATCCGAAAGCGCCGCTTGCAGCGGTGACGGTCGGCACAAAGCTCTTCAGGAAATTCGCGCCGGGTTCGATGGGCTGCGCGTTGCGGATCGTCCAGAAGTGGCGGAAGTTCTCGGTGATTGCCCCCGCATTTCTCCCCACAAAAATGCCCAGGAAAATCAATCCGAGAAGGGACAATGCCTTCGCGCTCGTAAACACGTTTTGGATCAGTTTGCCGAGGCGTACTCCCAGTGTATTAAGAAACGTGATGAAAATGATCATCAGCACGGCAACTAACTGCTGAATGGAAAGGCTGATGGCAAACTTCGAAGTCAGGGTGAGCGGTGGAACAATCCACGTTTGCGGTGATATAGACGGTAGCAGCACGCCAAGGTATTTGGCGAAGCCAATTGCCACGGCCGCGATAGTGCCAGTCTGAATCACCAGGAAGAGTGTCCAGCCGTACAGAAATCCCCAGAGTGGTGAGTAAGCCTCGCGCAGATAAACGTATTGACCACCCGCGTGCGGAAACAAAGCTGCCAGTTCTCCGTAAGAAAGCGCCGCGGAAATCGTCAGGAGACCGGTGAGAATCCAGGTGAGCAGCAGGCCGGCAGGAGATCCGGTCTGACGCGCAATAGCGGCAGCTACAATGAAGATGCCCGACCCAATCATCGAGCCGACGACAATCATCGTGCCATCGAACAATCCGATGGCGCGCACAAAGCCGGGCTCTGACTTTACTCTACTGTCCGCGAGAGGATGTGTTGTGTCCGCCATTCGTGGAATGCCTCAGCCGACCGCCGCGTGATTTGGAGGTCCGAGCAAGTCGATGTATTGCCTAGCGCGCATCGCAGGCTCCGGAGCGCCAAGAATATCGCTGATGACCGCCACGGAATCGGCTCCTGATTCGATTATCTCAGGCGCGCGCTCCAAGGTGACGCCTCCAATGGCCACAATCGGTTTATCAGTTATCGGCCTGACCTTTCGGATGAACTGCGTGCCAACGACAGGATCGGGGTTTGACTTTGTGCCCGTTGCAAAGATAGGTCCGACGGCGATGTAATCCGCGGAAGATGCAGCAGCGCGCTGAAACTGTTCCAGGTTGTGCGTGGACATTCCGATAAATCGCGCCGCTCCAACCACCAGCCGGGCTTCCTCCACGCCTAAATCTTCCTGTCCAACGTGAACGCCGCTCGCTCCCGCGGCAGCCGCGACATCCGCCCTATCATTCACCAAAAACGTGACACCTTGAGGAATGAGCAACGAAGAAAGCCGCTTCGAGCTTTCGAACAATTCGCGCGCCGAAGCCCGCTTGTTCCGGTATTGCACCAACTGGACACCGGCGGCGGCAAGCTTTTCAGCGCACTCAATTTCGGGAACGGTAACCAATGCTGCGTCTAATATCACATACAGCCGCGGTAGAACAAGGCGCTTCAATGTTTATTTTCCGTTCGTTCCCAGCAATCTTTCAATGAAGTGGGTATTGAACTTCCCCGCAGCGAACTCCGGATCGGCCAGAATCCGCCGGTGCAAAGGGATCGAGGTCTTAATGCCTTCGATGACAAACATCTCCAGCGCCCTCTTCATCCGCCCGATCGCTTCCGCGCGGTCGCGTCCCTTGACGATCAGCTTGGCAATCATCGAATCGTAGTAGGGCGGGATCACGGCATCGGCATACGCAGCGGAATCCACGCGCACTCCCGTGCCTCCCGGCGCCTGAAACGTCGTAATGCGCCCAGCGGACGGCACAAATGTCACCGGATCCTCGGCATTGATCCGGCACTCTATAGCGTGACCAGAGGGGATTATCGCTCCGGTGGCATCTTCCATTTTTTCTCCGGCGGCGATGCGGATCTGCGCCTTGATCAAGTCCACTCCCGTGACAAGTTCCGTTACAGGATGCTCGACCTGAATGCGCGTGTTCATCTCGATAAAGTACATCGAGCCGTCCTCATCCATCAGGAACTCGACCGTCCCCGCATTGGTGTAGCCGATCTCTTCCAGCGCCTTCACCACCTTGGCTCCAAGATCCTTCCGCCGCTTCGCATCCATCACCGGCGAAGGCGATTCCTCCACCAGTTTCTGGTGCCGCCGCTGGATGCTGCATTCGCGCTCGCCAAGATGGATCACCTTCCCATGCTGGTCGCCCAGCACCTGAAACTCGATGTGCCGAGGATGCTCAAGAAATTTTTCCGCGTATACGTCCGGAGTGCCAAAGGCTTGCTGCGCCTCGCTACGTGCCGTCTGGTAAGCGGCCAGCAGCTCATCTTGCTTGCGCACCACCCGCATGCCTCGGCCACCTCCGCCTGCGGAGGCTTTGAGAATGAGCGGATACCCGATGTGCGCCGCTTCTTTCGCGAGCTGGTCTTCCCCTTCAACAACGCCCTCGCTTCCTGGAATGGTCGGTAAACCTGCGGTCTTCACTTCCCGCCGCGCGCGGTCCTTTTCGCCCATCATCTCGATGATTTCCGGTTTCGGGCCGATGAACGTGATTTCCGAAGCTTCGCAGACCTTTGCGAAATTGGCATTCTCGGAGAGAAATCCGTACCCCGGATGAATGGCATCCACGTTTGTGATTTCGGCCGCGCTGATGACCTGGGGAATGTTCAGGTAGCTCTCGCTGCTCCGGGCTGGCCCGATGCAAACCGCCTCATCCGCAAACCGCACATGCAGCGAGTTACGGTCCGCTTCGGAATACACCGCCACCGTCGATATCCCCAGCTCCTTGCAGGCGCAGATGACCCGCAGGGCGATCTCCCCGCGATTGGCAACTAGGATTTTCTGGAACATGTCTGGCGTGCCGGCTATTTCTTCCGGCTCGGACGGATGCCGAAGAGCGGCTGCCCATATTCCACCGGCTGTCCGTTTTCGACGAAGATCCGGATGACCTCGCCGGTGGCGTCGGATTCAATTTCGTTCATCAGCTTCATCGCCTCGACGATGCACAGCACTTTGCCGGTCTCCACGAACGTGCCGACCTTCACGAACGCCTCCGTCCCCGGGCTGGGAGACTCGTAGTACGTCCCGACGATGGGCGACTTGACCAGGTGCAAATCCTCCGTGGATCGCATCTCAGCGCCAGGAGCCGCAGCGCCGCCAGGCGATGCTTGGGGCTCCACTGATCCGGGTACGATAATCTCCGGCGCCGCCACCATTCGTGAGGTGGAAACCAGCGTCCCCGCCGACGGCTTGCGCAGCCGTATCCGCAGGTCGCCCCTGGAATACTCAAATTCCTCTAGATTGTGCTCCGTCATGAACTGAAAGAGCTGTTCGATCTGCTGAATTTCCGGATTGCCGAACGACGAATTGGAATTGCTGGGCTTTTTGCGTTTCATGCCTGTTCTAGATCTCGATGAGATCCCGCGGTACGCGGGTCAGTACTTCCG
>WNFG01008030.1_pt1 | contig 14772 bp, 9 predicted proteins | sample 5400431 | NCBI WGS metagenome assembly WNFG01 (sample SAMN13153346, study PRJNA577476) | soil metagenome | isolation source: 120 cm saprolite under Douglas fir tree site 2 hole 3 replicate 2 | place: USA:California | collected 2015-04-18
TTTTTGTGTCCAGCCTGGACCGGGCGGAGCAGAAGGGACTGGATGTTGCCGTATCGCTTCTCAAGAAGACCGGGGCCAGGCTGGTGATCGCGGGCTCGGCGAGCAATGACGGCGTGGGCCAAAGAATTCGAGAGATGTGCGCCGGCGCGAATGTTGAACTGGCAGGAGAAGCCATGGGCGCGCGCCGGGCAGAACTATTCGCAGGGGCCAAAGCCCTTCTCTTTCCCACGCAAATCAACGAAGGCTTTGGCATGGTGATGACGGAGGCGTTGATGTCCGGCACGCCCGTCATTTGCAGCAATCGTGGAGCCTGCCGGGAAATTATTTCTTCCGACGTCGGGTTTGTTTGCGATACAGAGCAGGATTTCCTGACCGCCATGGCCAACGTCGGCTGCATCCAACCCGCGACCTGCCGCGCCAAAGCGCTGCGCGAATATCATTACCTTCGAATGGCAGAAGGCTATTTGAAGGAATATGAACGCGAAATCGGAGCCAGCCACCCTTAACCATTCAGCTTTGATCGGTCATGCTTCCAAATGCGGATATTGGTTCCTTCGCGCCGGCAGAAAAGGCTGCTTCTGGCGCCGTTCACAGGCTCGAATCGGCTGGCCACCGATGTGCTGGCAACCGTACGCCACTTCAATCTCGAGAGTAGCCGGCAAAGATCCAATTCGAAGGCGCCTTCACATGAGGTCATCAGATATTTCGCGCGCATTCGCGCCAGCGTTTTCTTTTGGTCGGCTTCCACGTAGTACAAGACCTCTGCCAGTACAATGACGTCGGCTTCCAGCGGCACATCGAGTATTGACGCCTGGACTACTTGAACGTTTTTGTCTTTGCGAAATCGTGCTCGCAGGCGCGCAGCAAAAACAGGATGTGGTTCAACAGCGCAGATGCTCGCATCGGGAAACGATTTTCTGAGATGCGCTGTCATTGCCCCCTCACAAGCCCCAACTTCCAGAATTGTTCCGATGCTGCCGGGAGCCGCCTGGCCGGCCAAAAGTTCACAGGATCTGTCGTACCGTTCTGACTCGTAGGGAGACTTCAGTAGCCCCCACGCATCCGGGAATGGCAGAATCACGGAGCTGGTCAAGGCAACGCTGTGCATAACTTCCGCGAAAGTGACCGGGGTAAAGGCTTCAACGCCAAGAAGAGCTGTATGAGGTATCCGGTACTCATCATCTTCGCTGCGTTGCCTCAACGCGTACACATCATTGATGATCTGAAGTTTTTGCTGAAAAGCCTTGCGGCCAAGAACGTTCACTTGGCGGAGTACTCCGGTTGCTCCTTCCACCCACACTTTACCGAAAGCCCGTGCTGCTGCCAGGGCTATGATGCGGCGAAAGGAGTCGTCATCGAAAGGGCTATGAGTATAGACGCGACGGTGTCCCTTCAATCGCTTCAATTTCCTGATCAGGCCCTGGAAGTGCGGGCTCTCAACATCGTCAAAAAGGTGGTGCAGATAAATGACCCTGCGCGCGCCCAGTTTACCGGCCGCCTGTTGCAACTCACTTCGGACAGCAGGCAGACTGTCTTGCCACTTCGGGTCTCCGACAACAACGATGGATGCGCCTGGGCATAGGGTGCTGAAACGGAGGGTTTCGTCCGCCGGATAGGCGACGATAATAAGGTTGGCTGGCTTCAACGAATTTAGATCCTGGCCCTGATGAAATCGAGCAATTTCCCTCTGATCTCATGCACGGTAAATTTTTTCGCCCACTCGGACGCGTCAATTCTGACGTCAGACTCAAGGGCGGTCGCGATGGTATCCGCAATAGGGCCTCGTTTTCGGCTGATCGGGCCGGCGACATTGGGACGCAGGTCGTTGCGGTCGAATCCGAAATAGTCACCATTCACAACGCACGTAGTACCACAAGCCATAGCTTCAATCATGGCGATGCAAAAACTTTCGCGGCGGGACGCCATGACAAATAACCGGGCACGGCTGCACAAGTCGGCTATTTCTGAAGCTGATCTCCAGGACTGCGGGGCCATCGGAGCATCGGGGTCTACTGTTCCAATCACTGCAGTGCCGTCAATGTATGGGCGGACCGTTTCAAAATATTCAAGGTTCTCGGTCCCACCTACGAGATACAAAGGAAGTTTGAAGCGGTCGTAAATTTTCTTCTTGTAATCGCGGACCAGTTCGAGCTGGTTTTTCTCTGGATAGATTCTGGCCACACAAAGTACGTAATCGTCTCCGCTGCGTCGCTTGTAGAAAACCTGTGGGTTGTAGGACCCGCCGATCACCAGCAGATCGGACCGCGGTATCCCGCTGCAATGAGTCAGGATTCCCCGGAAAAGCTCTTCATTGATTTGTTTCTCGGGGTAGCGCTGCACGAAACAGAACGAAGGGATACGAGCGGCAAGAGGGCAAATCAATTCCGAGTCCTTGAAATCTATGTCGGGATGAATGAATAAGCTGAATTCAAATCTTTCTTCAAAAAGAAGAGGTAATTTTTGATGATTCGGGACCGGACGCCCATAGTGAAGGAGTTCGATCTCGCCGTCGCAGTGACATATGAGCAGATAAACGTCATAGTCAACCAGGACGTGATTCTGATAATCAGTGATCAGCCGTTCATAGCCGCCCACAACTACGGGATATGGGCTGTCGCTACATACAATGAGCGCTTTGGGTTTCATGTTCCAACGAAGGACGGGTAAAGCCTTGAAGATTTAACTCCAACTTCCCTATACTCCGTGAGTGCGTTGCCCAGCTTGCTTTGTAAGCATGCGAACCGCGAAGCATATCATATTCCTGCAAGTGTTCAGCAATGGCCCGTTCAATCCCTGCCGCTAAAAGCAGTCTTCCAGGCGACAACTGCGCCGCTTCAGGCAGAAAACCACCATTCCAAGTGCATAGGCTGTTGGGACCGCGCATACATAGGTCAATTGCCAGGGGACGATCGCCCTCCAGCAGGGCGAAGACGATCAACCTGCCTTCAATAAAAAGAGATGGGAATGCCTGCCTGACAAAAGATTGTGCAGCCTCCGAGTGGAATCCACTCCGTGCCTGAAAGCGGCTGGCGTTTAGTGATAGGAACAGCTCCGCAACCTCGGCCGCAGGGATATCTGCCGGGGTCAGTTGCCGCACTTCAAGCTGTTTAGCCGCAGCCTGGCGGCGTATCCGATAGAGTCCTTTGCGAAAGGCGCGGCTTCTGGTCGCAAGGTAACGATCAAACTCATGAGCCAGTTCGAGATAATAGCAATTTCTGGATGGCTGATAGACTACCCCAATTCCCTTCGACTCGGCCAGGAGATGAGCGCCTCGCACGCAATTGGAATCCGGCCGGACATCGGAGAGTACAAGCTGATGGGAGCCGGCGCTCGATAAAGCGGCTTCCAGAAGGCCAGACTGTACAGCGTGATCTTCGGCGCATGTGACCAGATCGTTGTAGTCACTGATCGCCGATGGGAAATCCACAGTCTTGTTGTCGTTGCGCGAGGCCAGAGGCAGCACGCCCGCCAGACTGGTTCCGCGCTTTGCAATCACGACATGGGGCGTGATCTGCGAGTTGTGACTGCATGTCGCGAGAAACCACGTAGAGCAACTGAAAGCCCGGTTGCACGCAGAGTTCTCGAGAATCTGGTCCCAGCTTGAGGCGATGGCTTCTATCTGGGCCAGATTCTCAAGTACCTCATATTTCAGCACACAATCACCTTCCGGCGGCTCCACTGGAGACGAAGAAGTTTCGGTCAAGATTTTCTGGCAAACCTCCTCAATTTCTCGTAACGGCCAACGGAACCCGAAAACAAGTTTAAACCTCGAGGCAAACCGCGCCCGCAAAATGTCTTACTCCTTGCTCTTAGGAGACGGACTGCTGCGCCTCTTGATCTTGAACCGGTCCTGCGGATCGACCACGGGCGGAGCAGGGGCCTCAGCACCAGGCAGATTGAAGAGCTTGGGTCCGACTCCAGTCGCTTTTTGCGCAGCGGCTGCCACACATGCCGTCTGTTGCGCTTGAGTGGCGTTCACCCGGAAAATGCCCCAATTCCCTGCGGTAAATTCGCCCACAGGGAAGCTCTTATAGAGGTAATCGCCTGCAACGCCGTCCTTACCGCCGGCCCTGGACAGCAGGATATCGAAATGGTTTTGCGGTCCAAACCCGTCGCGCGCACCGAACCACTCGGAGTTGGGATTGTTGCCTAACGATGCACTCGATACGTTGCCGACAGTCACGTACGGTTCTTCCTGCCACACGTGCCCGTTAATCGTAAACACGTCGTCGGGGAAGCCGCCGAGGCCATCGGGATGCAGCATTCGGAAGCGCACCGGCTTTCCGGCCAGAGCACAGAAGATGGGCGTCTGCGGCTCGCCTTGAGGCGCTACAGGGCTTACCGCCTTGTTTGGCATACTGTTGGAAAACGCATTGGCTATCGGTACATTATCGAAATTGCCGGGCGATTTTCCTTGCGCATTACTGAACCGATAGGCCATCGGCTCGGTCCCAAAATTAATCGAGTTAAAAACGCCCTGCGTAAGGTAGACGTTGTTTTGCAGGATGGTTACAAACTCGCGGAACAGGAAGTTCCCGCTGGCGTCTGTAATATCTGCGCTGGTTCCCGCCTTTGCAGACCATTTAGCTCCCATGGGTTCAACCACCAGCGCCCCGATCATTGACAGAGGCTGCTGTTCTATAGGGTCGGAGGTAATCAGATTCGCCGATCCCAGTTCGATGGGCACTCCGGTTGTGGTGCCATCAGGGTTCGTAACCACTTGGCCGGCATACCATTGATATTGCCGCGACGGACAAGGCGCTGCGGTACATGCAGGAACAACCTGGTCCGGGTTCAAACCCACGTTGACGCCGTTGTTCTGTGAAACATCGTAGCCCACCAGTTGGGCATGCATGCCGACTGCGGTGGATGGAAACAGGCTAATACCAGCGAAGGGAGCAACACCGGGAGCGTTTGTATCGGCCGTAGTGAAGAGGCTGCCGCTTTGAGCTGGAATGATGTTGTTGAAAAGCGTTACGGTCATACAATCGCCTGCGTTGGCGCGAAGCACCAGCGGGTCCGTGGGTGGCAGACTGCCCAGCGGCTTTCCATTCGCGTCCGCCATCATGTAGACTACCGCGCCGTTTGCGTTAGAGATGGAGTTTGCGCCGTCACGTGAATTGTAGGAGAGCCCGCTTCCCACATACACCGCGGCCACATTGTATGCGATGCGCCTTGTAGCGTTCGCCGGACAGCTTCCGCTCCCCTTCAGAACGACACCTCCGCCGGGATTGTTCGGCAGCGGCTTCAAGTCGGGCACTGTGTTGGGATAGCCACCCGCGTTGTAGGTACGGAAAAGCCCCCATAGCCCTTGCCCCATGTCAGTCACGCCGGAGCCGAGCACGTACAGATAATCGGCGGTGCTGACCTTGGTCGAAGGCACTGTGAACTGCATTTCGAAATGTTCCGAGATTCCCATCTCCTGGTTGTCGCGGTACCCGGAAGTGCTGGAGGAGGGTTCGAACAGCCATTTGAGTCCTTCCATGCCAAATGTGTGGTTGAACAGATAAGCGCCGACCAGTACGCGCACTTGAACGCGATCGTTTTGGAAGGCCCGCATCAGAGGCGTGTAGGGGTCGCCACCTTTCACGCAGTTGGCGCACGAAAGCAGAGGCGGCGGATACTGGAAAGTGTTGGCTGCCGGACTGCCCGTGTCAATGTTTTGCGGGAATACCGGCTGCTGGTTCAAGATGGCTTCATTGCGAAGCACTTGCGAACTAAACGCATAAGAAAGGTCACTGGCCTTGGGGTCGCATTTGCTCGGATCAGAGTTGGTACAAGTTGGGTCTACACGCAGCGGCACTGGCTCGCTTCTGTAATTCACGTTCATGGTGCCTTCTGCGGGAGAGCCGCTAATGAGTGTGGGGGCACAAGGTACCGGCGGACTCGACAGGACGCTGGTGGGTGAATTGATTGCGGTGGTAGCGCCGCTTGTGTTGTCGCAATCCATCCAGCCCCACGGTTGCTGACCTTTCTGGATGGTCTGAGGCGGATATTGCGGGTACGGGCCAGCGGTTCCCCGACTGTGGTTTCCGTAGACGAGCGCCAAGTCTTGAAATTCCAGGAGGAATTCGCGATAACTATCGGCGCCATTGGCACCCGTAATGATGTTGGCCTGCCAGCTCGTAGGTCCGCCATCCGGCCCGCCCCCCAGAGGAGCGCCAGTTTCCGGATTTTGCCATTGCGATTTTTCCGGCTCGACCACCAGTCCGGCGTAGAGCCCGGCTTGTTGATGAGTGGAAGGGCCAAAATGATCATGAGTAAACACCGTCCGCAACGTCCGGTCGCTGCCGGCTCCGTTGTTAGGACACGGCGGCCAGAAGCATCCATCCAGTGGATCGGCATACCACCTCTGGATGGTCGTCTGGGCTCCCGTATAGCTCTGTCCCGGAGGTGGAGGGCCAAAATCTATCGGATATCCATTGGCGGGAGTTGGGTCTTTGGCCACTGGACAGGTGAAAGTTCCGTTGCGTGGATCATTGGGCGTGCAACGGTTCTGCGCGCGAATAGCATTGATGCGATCCACCACCTCTTGCGGACTAAGAGTGCCGTCCTCGTAGTTGAATCCGTTCGATGCGCCATCAGAGGCCAGAACGTCGAACTTCACCAGGTGGATATGCTGTCCAATAATGTCCGTAGGCGTTTGCACCTGGAAATCATCGAGTTCGTAATAGCTGGGGACCAGATTGGTCTGCCAGTACTCAACGATGTCCTGTTTGCTATTGGCGCGGAAGAAGAGCGGCTCCGGCGCGCGCTGTCCGGCGATCGTTGTCTTCACATCATTCCATAGAGTCAGAAACCGCTGTTGCGGATAGTGCCAGCCTGCCTTATTGAAGACCACGTCGGTCTGTATGTCGGCTGCCTTGTACCGGCGGATTTGTCCCACCGGGTTACCTTGATCGTCAACCGCGGGGTCGGCAAATGGGGCCCCTGGCTGCGGACCGCGCGGCAGTCCATTGGTGATGAAATCCGCCGGCTGTCCGCCGGAAGTGAAGCTGGGATGTTTACGAACGTGGTTGAAAGCCATGGCTGCTTTTTCAACAGGCGTGCCATCTTCCGGCAATTGGCGGGCAGTGATTTTGTCGTTATTCTTGCTGAAATCCCAGGCGTTGTGGCGCTCCCCTTGCACTGTGGCAGTGACGATCACATGCCGGTCCAGGCCGCCATCCAGAAACTCAGGCTGACCTTTGGGATCCAGAATGGGCTGTCCACTTGCGGTGAGCGCGGGAGCGAAGTCCAGCGGAGGAGCTGGGGCGCGGTGCCCCGATATGCCGGGAATGAAAAATGGATATCCAGGATTTGTGCATGTGCCTTGGGTTGAACCGTCAAGCCGGTCGCACTTGGGAATCGTCTTGGCTTCATAACCGGCAATCTTATTCGGGTTGTTGGGGTCAACGACGGGAACAATCTGCACCTGTGCAGGAATCGGCGCCATGGCAAGGGTCGGCACTGGAACCAGAGCAGGAATGGGCGTCCCATCGGCGATTTCTCCGTCGGGAAGCGCTCGTGTCGCCTTGACCACTAGTCCATTATTCAGCGGCGTGCCCGCCTCAAACACATCGTGTACGCGCCACAGCGACCACATCCCAGCAGCAAAATGGGGATAGAAATGGCAGTGGAAGATAGAGTCTCCCAGAGTCTGGTTGCGATTGCCGCCGCCGTTGTAATCAATTTCCAAAGTGTAAGCCGCTCCCGGACTCAGTAGTTGGCTGTCCAGATAACTGCTGTTGGGATCGTTGGGGGTATGCATCCACTGGTGGGCATGCTGGTGATGTACGTGGGTGAGATTTGAGCCTGCATGCAGAATGCGAAACTTCACGTGGTCCCGCAGATAGCTGTGATAAACATTCGAGGGATCGTCAGGGAAGAAAACCTGGGTTGCTTTCGGGCCCGGCTGCGGAGGCGGCGGAAGCGGAGGGGCTGATTTGATCAGGCCCTGTTGAAACGCCGCATATTGCTCCATTTGCTGCACTACTGCCGGAGGGACTCCATTCGGGACGGTTACCGGCGGCTCCTTGGGAAAGAAGTTGGCCAGCGTGTTTGTTACCATCGCCGGATCCCCGACCGCCCAAGAAGCAAGAAAGAACTCTTCAAACTTGCAGTCAGGACAATCCCATTCCGGCCCAACGTGAAACCGGTTGGCTAACACCTCGGTTCCAATCGAGGCCGAGCCGTAGTTAATGGCGAAGTTGTCCTTGCCCGGAGCCAGTGTGTACGAGAGGCCCGGTGTTCCGTCAGGAAGCGGATAAAACTCCGCGAAAGCCTGTATGGCGCTTGTGACTTCGTGATAGTGGATCGTAAATTCGCGAAATGGTTCACGCCGGTCGGGCGAGGCGGGAATGGGATTGAATTCCGGTCCGGGTTGACGATCGGGAAAACGCCCTGCATTCGGTCCCGTGATGATGGCATTCAGATCGGTATAGATGGTGTTGCCCGAAGCGTCCACTATGCGCAGGATGGGCATGCCTGCGCGTGGATTCCCGGCAGGATAAACCTTGTTGTAATCGAGAATGGGATGCCCGTCAGGGGTAAACCCAGTCGTCGCCAAAAGTAAATCAGCTCGAGTAATCTGACTACGGTAGTATTCGGCTTTCGGCGGTTCGACGTTCACGGCGCCGAATAATCCGGCGGTAATCTGGCCGGCCTCGCTGCCATTGCCGAATGATGAGCCCAGGCTGTACAGCAGAAATGTTCCTTCCGCCGTTGCATAGAGCGTATAGCTCTGGGATGCGCCCGGAGCGACAAGGCTGCTGGCGTTTTTGCCAACGAAGGAGCCGTCCTGGGCAATGGTGGAGGCCAGTTCCATGCCATTCACGTGAACAGAAGCGGCGCGGGTTACCGGCTGGAAAACGCTCGGACGGGCATCGGCCAGCAGATTGTTGAAATTGATCTTCACGGACGCTTGTCAGGACGCAACTGTACCTGCCCTTTTTGGCAGGTCACTTTCGAGCAGCTTTGGAGATCGCTCTTGCGGACCACATCCGACTGCAAGGCGAACATCATTCCCTGTGGCATGGCCGCTCCCAGCCGATTCAGCATATAGGGCTGATCGAGGGCCACTACGTTCGCTGTGACTGTTCCTGCGCTACACGAATAACCTGCTGCAGTCCTGCTCTGCGCAGTTCCTGCTTCGGATTCAGGACCACCCGGTGCTTTGGCCGCCGCGACGAGGCTGGTAGCCAGAAGCAGCGTGGCAAGCGATATCATCGAGCATAGCGAAGTTGGAGCAGGACCAAGTCTTTGAGTAAGCATCAGAGATCTCCTTGTCTAGTTAAGAGCCGACGCCAACAAACATCTAAAACGCTACAGCACTAGTAGTTTGTTTTCTTGCCTGGAAAGTGCTGGTAGTTTAGCCAGCACTGAGTGAATTGGCAATAATAATATTTCGCACTACAACCTAGCGCCGGAAGCTTTGGATCCCAAGGGTGCTTGAGCAAGGCAAGAATAGGCGCCCACAAGCAGGAATATTACGTCTGACTACTATTGCCTGTCTCAGCGCGTTTACACTTCATGGTAGCCTTGTCACCAAACCGACAAGTTGGGGCGGTTAACGGACATGCCGATTGAACTGCGAGTACGTGCCATTTTGGCAATCAGTTTCATAATGGGAACCTCCTGTCTATCGCATTCCCCACGATGGCAGGCCCGGACTGCCGGACCAGTGTTGCGGAGTGTATCCGCAGAACAACAACCGTCCCCGCGAGGGCCTTCCTCGTCCCGGCCCGGTACAGTATCGAAACCCGCTCCGGCGTCTGTCCCATCCCCGAGTCGAGATGGGCGAATCTTGTTTCACAACACGGTGGTCCGTGAAGGAATTGCGCTTGAGCTGCAAATAGAACCGTTGTCCGGAGCAGATTATGCCGGAGCTTCAATAATTGCGGGAGATTACATACGCATTAGTATAGGTGTGCATGACGCCGAGACAGGCAGTCCTCTGACGGGCCTGCATCCTTCCGCGTGGATGAGCTTGCTTAGGGACTCCGCCGATGTTCCCTGCAAAGTGAGGGTCAAGTCTTATCTGAGTGGCAGTTTGCTTGCCGCCCGACCCGAAGTGGATTTGAACACCTACTATGTTGCCGCCCTGAACCAGAGCGGCTCTATCACAGTCGTTGATCCCCAGTTTTCCTCGGGAAGGAGCAGGCTGGTTTCACGGATTGAATTAAAAGGCCCGGGTGAAGATTGGAGCTTGAGTTCCGACCGATCGCGGCTTTATGTCTCGATGCCTACGGCGAATCAGGTTGCCGCGATTGACACTGGAAGCTGGCACATAGTCCGCCGCACGCAGATCCAGAAGCCCGCGCGACTCGCCTTGCAACCGGATGAGCAGTATTTGTGGGTGAGTTATGGAGATCAGCCGTCCGGAATTGCCGTATTGCGCGCGTCTGATCTCGGCCTGGTGAAACAAATTGCGCTGGCGAAAGGCCCCCACGATATCGCTTTCAGCAGCGACAGCCGTTTTGCCTTGGTTACGAATCGGGGCGCTGGATCGGTCGCCGTGATAGAAACCTCTCGCCTCGCCGTGATCAGGGAATTGAAGACGGGCGGGCAGCCATCGCACGTCGCATTTTCTGCTATCGCGCAATCAGCCTACGTAACCGATTCAGAAAATGGAATGATTTTCTCCATCAGCGCCGCGCACCAGGAAGTAGTCCCGCGCATGCAGGCGGAGCCGGGACTCACTCACATTTACTTTCCAGGAGATGGCCGGCTGGGGTTTGTCTTGAATCCCCGTCAAGGGAAGGTCCACATTTTGGATGTGGCCCGAAATGAGATCGTGCAGACGGCCGCCATTGACAAGATGCCTGCGCAGATTGCTTTCTCTGACCAGCTTGCCTATGTGGTGCGCCAGGGAAGCGAGTTGATTGAAATGTTTCCCCTGGACCAGTTGGGCGGACTGCACACGCGAGTCCCGGTTGTAGATTTGCCCGGGGCCAAGAGCTCCGGCGCCAGTTACTTTGCCGACGATGACTCCACGGCCTTAGTCGTTCAAATACCGGGCGAGAACAGCGTGGTCATTGCCAGCCCCGGGGACAAGGCTATGTACTATTACGACGAAGGCATGGCAGCTCCCATGGGTATATCCAGTAATTTTGGAGAAGAGCCGAGGGCCGTGCTGGTGATCGACCGTAGTTTGCGCGAACGAACTCCTGGGATTTACGAAACCTCCACCCAGCTCGACAAGCCCGGAGTCTATAGCTTGCCCCTGCTGGTAAACAGCCCTCCCCTGGTCGAATGCTTCACTGTTCCCGTAGCGCCGAGAACGACGCCCAAGCGGTGAACGGCCCGATGAATCAAATTGTCATGGCGCTTCGCCGCAAGCTGTCTGGAGACGCTTGTGCTCGAGATCGAGGCAAGCAATGTCAGCCCTGGCGGAGCCCACACGGCGATTGGGACCGAAGGTGATCTCGGGCAACAGGCCGGTTTGGAAATTGTGAGTTTGCTCCAGGCTTCGAATGAGTTTCTGTCGGCTTAGTGCGCTGCCCGTCCGGGTCAACGCATCTTCAAATAGTCTGGCGGCACAGTAGGCTGAAACCTGGAGCAAGCGATGAGATTTCGGCAAGTGATGGCGCTGTAAGAATGCATCGAATTCCGCCGCTCCTTGCGATGGGGCCGCGAGCGCCGGATACGCTACAAAGATTCTGCCCTGAAATGTAGCCGGGGCTTCCAGCACTTCGCTTCCCATCAGCGGACCAAGCAGAAACACCTGAGGACTCCATCCTGCCTGGTAGGCCGCCTGCATCCAGGAGAGGGCATCTGCTCCAGAGCCGACAAAAAAAACAGAGTCGATCCTCTGCTGCTGCAAGGTGAATATGAGCTGCTCGCTATTCGGCCGTGCATACTGAAACTGCGGCGGAATGGCAGAACCAACCGCTTTCCATGCCGCGTTAATGGCTGAGGAAACTTCCTCCTGCGGCTTGCCGGCAACGACAATGGCAGTTCGGGAAGCCTGGACGTGATGCTGCTCGGCTGCCCACCGTACGAGTTCTTCCTCCAATTGCTGCCAACCGGGAGCAACGTAAAACACCTCATTCGTCGGATTGTCCGGCACAGACAGAGTCACCGGGCCGATGACCGGTAATTTGCTTTCGTGTGCCAGAGCGACGAAGTCCTTCTCTGCGCCGGGAACGAATGGCGCAATCATTGCGAAGACCGGGGCATCCATCAAATGGTGCGCGCTGGCGATCGTTTCTTTGCTGCTGGATGTCGCTGCGGCGAATTGAAGAATAATTCGCCGGCCATAAATGCCGCCGCGCTGGTTGACTTCGTCGAAGTAAGCACGGAGAACATCTCTCACGGCGCCGCCGGCCTCGGCATTGGGACCCTGCTCGGGCTCCAGAATGCCAATGGTAATGGTGGAGGGCTCCAGACCGGGATCAAGATCGGTGGAGAGCCGCTTCAGATACGCTGCCAATTGGGCGAGTTCCTCGCTCGACATCCGGAACCTGGGCATCAGACTGGCGAGCGTGTGATTGCCGGGATCGATTCCCCGCGTGACCGCTAGGGCGAAGGATTGCTCGGTGAACGCCGGATGCCTTCTTCCATCACCATGCGAATGACCGTACGGCACGCTCAGGTGCTCCCACGTGATGTCTCCCGGATTAAATCCCCTCTCCGCGCGGCCTTTGCCGTCACTGCCGTGGCAGCTCGCGCAGCTCTCGACCTTGGCCGAAACCTCCACGTCGCCGAGAAGCGCTTTGATCTCGCGACCCTTGCAAAGGCGCATCAGGCAAGATGGAAGCCAGGAACGCAAATGGCAGGAATGCGGCGGCAAACCATCGTGCAGAAGTATGGCAAGGAGGTAGCATCGGTTCTTCGCTACCTACAATAAACTATGGAGCCTTTTGTGCGGAGCTCGATGGAAGCGCCGCGATTTGCTCAATGCTCCGGGCAAGAGCTGCGGTGGAACCCAGCCCGTAGACGCGCTTCCACAGCCCCGCCTTCTCATTGATGACCAGCACCATAGGTGAATGGCTCTCTGGTGAGGCCGTGTCAGCGCCCAAAGCTTTGAGCAGGCGATTGAGTTCCAGCTTGTCGCCAGTAACCAGAGTCCAGGCAGGCTTGCCGGAGAATTGCGCTGCCCAGGATCGCAGCCGCTCCGGAGTATCGGTGGCGGGATCGACTGAAACAGAGATCAAGAAAATGTCTCGCCCAAAATGCTCTCCCAGGCTGCTCTGTAATTTTCCAAACGTCGCTCCCAGCGGGGGACAAATCGTGGTGCACGTGGTGTAGACAAAATTGATCGCAACTACTTTGCCTTTGACCAGATCGCTGTAAAAGTGGCGGACATGGCCATCTTGGTCAGTCACATTGATGTCGGGAATGCGGTTCCGGCGCCTGTCCGCTTCCGCAGTTCCCCTCGAGCTTGCGCTTTGGCCATTCGTGGCCGTTTGCTGGCCGGCTGCCGTGCAGATGAAGCCTGCCAGGAACAAAGCAATACCTAAGATATTAAGCACGGATCTGATGGAGGAACCTGACACGGTCTCAACCTTCCCAAAGACCTAGAAGCATACCACCACTTTTACGCGCGACGTAATCATGGAGCCTCCCAGAGGGGTAGAAGCCTTAGTTTAGTAAGCATTCGTGAGAACTTTTTTAAGAACTAGCGTCCTGGAACTCTTTTCTCGAGTTTCTTGTTGACAGCGTCAGACTTCAAAGATAGGCTTTCGCACCAATGGTGGAGTTCACATTTCGGCCGTGCTATCTTTCCACGGTTCGGGATGCCATAAGACCAGTTGGCGAACAAAGCGAACTCCGACGATTGCTTGTAGTTGTGACGCCCTTTTATTCAGGCTTCTTTCGTAAGACGAGTCGAGGAAGAGCAACAAGTCCACAATTTGTGCCGGAGGATGTATGAAGAGGTCTCTTGTTTGTGTTTTGGCGTTGGTTGTTCTGATGGCAACCGTCGGTTTGAGCGCTCAACAATCAGCAGCGAAGGACGAAGCAGCTAGGGACGCAGAACTGGCTCCGCAATCACCAGATGCACAACCGGAGCCGCCTGCTTTGGGCATCCATTGGGCCAAAGGCAGCGTGAATCCTAACAGACCTGCCAAACCCGGCGGTGGTGGCTCTCCGCTCATGACTTGGCACAATGGCTCGATCATGACGGACTCAGCGGTAGAGGTGATTTACTGGGGAACGAGTTGGACCAATTCTTCGTTTGTCGGCGACAAGATCACCGGTCTGGCCACTTGGTATCAAGGCTTCAGCAATTCAAATTACGCCAAGACTTCGGATGAATACACCGGAACCAACGGCACCGTTGGCCCTCTTAATACGTACCTCGGCGACATCGTTGACTCCACTGCCGCCGGTAGCGGCGCCAGGACCTCAACCATCCTGGCGGAGGTTTGTCGGAAGATCACCAATCCTGTCCCCAATGGATACTACCCGGTATACGTAGATCTCCCGCGCGGCCACGCAGGCTATTGCGCCTATCACAGCTTCGGCACGTGTTCCGGCGTTCAAGTACAGTTCGACCACGCATTCCCAAGGCCTGGCCGCGCTTGCCAATGTCAGCGCCCATGAACTGTCCGAGGCGCGTAGTGATCCCAGCAACGGCGGATGGTACGACGGCTCAGGACAGGAAAACGGCGACAAATGCGCCTGGACCTTCAATGTTCCGTTTGTGACATTCTCAAATGGCACGATTTGGAAGGCCCAGGGCGAGTGGTCCAACGCGGCGTTCAACGCCGGCACCGGATACCCGAACCGCTCCGGCCAGAACGGCTGTCTCGACGGCCACTAAATAACTGTTTGAGTACGAACAGCGAA
>WNFG01002722.1_pt1 | contig 14770 bp, 17 predicted proteins | sample 5400431 | NCBI WGS metagenome assembly WNFG01 (sample SAMN13153346, study PRJNA577476) | soil metagenome | isolation source: 120 cm saprolite under Douglas fir tree site 2 hole 3 replicate 2 | place: USA:California | collected 2015-04-18
TGGGTCTCCAAAGTTGCAAGATCATTAGGCATAGGGGTCTCCTCTCTGTACCGTATCTAATCTGTACGTATAGATACGTTCAGAACAATGCCACAAAAAAAGAGAACCCGCTAGATGCCTCTTCCAGGTCGCACACCCTTGTATTCTTCTGACGTTGCAAACCTGGCGCGGCCTGCGTAGCCTTAGAGGCTTGCTGTATATTTGACATCCCAGATGACTTTGACGCGTGAAGTCGCACTCGGTTCGTTGCGCCTCGGCAGCGGAAATCCGCTGTTCCTGATTGCCGGGCCCTGCGCGATCGAAAGCGAAGCACACGCCCGGATGATGGCGGAAAAAGTTGCCAAAATCGCGGCGGACGCCGGCGTGCCCTACATTTTCAAGGCCTCCTACGATAAAGCCAACCGGACATCCGTGAAGTCATTTCGCGGGCCCGGAGCGCAAGAAGGCCTGCGGATTCTCGGCAAGATCAAAGTGGACTTGAAGGTCCCGGTGCTCACCGATATTCATGATGCGTCTCAGGCCGGACCGGCGTCGGAAGTATGCGACGTGCTCCAAATCCCGGCGTTTCTCGCACGGCAGACAGAGTTGCTAATCGCGGCGGGCAAGACCGGTCGCGTCATCAATGTTAAGAAAGCGCAGTATCTTTCTCCGTGGGACATGGCCAACGTCGCGGAAAAAATCGCGAGCACCGGTAATTCTAAAATCCTCCTGACGGAGCGCGGCGCCTCCTTCGGCTACCAGAATCTTGTGGTGGATTTCCGCTCATTTCCGGTGATGCAGAAAACCGGATATCCCGTCGTTTTTGACGTGACCCATTCCGTGCAGCTTCCCGGCGGGCAAGGGCACGCCAGCGGTGGCCAGCCGGAATTTATCGAACCGCTGGCTCGCGCAGGGGTAGCCGCCGGAGTAGATGGAATTTTCCTCGAGACTCATGACAATCCCGCAGCGGCTTTGTCCGACGGCCCGAACGCCCTTCCCCTCGCACAGCTCCCCGCCCTGCTCGCCAGACTGAAAGAGCTCGCCGCACTAGTTCGGCGCTGGAGAACGGCTTGAGCTATCTCGACGCACCTCCGATTTGTTTGTTCGTAGGGGCACGATACATCGTGCCCTTACAGTTGATCCGACGCTTGGGCGTCATATGGGGCTACCCATGAGCCTCGATACCGCGCGGCGCGTCCTCAAGATCGAAGCGCAAGCGATTCAGGACGTCCTGGCGCGTCTCGACGCCAGCTTCGAAAAAGCCGTGGACCTCCTGTTCGCCTGCAAGGGCCGCGTCGTCGTCACCGGCATGGGAAAATCCGGCCTCATCGGACGAAAAATCTCCGCAACACTCTCCAGCACGGGAACGCCCTCCTTCTTCCTACACGCAGCCGAAGCTCTGCACGGAGATATGGGCATGCTCGCCCGCGGCGATGCTCTCCTGGCCGTCTCCTACGGCGGCGAGACCGAGGAGATCGTGCGTCTGCTCGAAGCCCTGAAGCGGCTGGAGATACGCCTTGTCACCCTCACCGGCAAAGTTCATTCGACTCTGGCCGAAGCGAGCGACGTCGTACTGGACGTCAGCGTGAAGGAAGAGGCGTGTTCCCTGAACCTCGCGCCAACCGCCAGTACCACGGTGGCGATGGCGGTCGGTGACGCGCTAGCTGTCGCGCTCCTCGAACGCCGGGGATTTCGCCCCGACGATTTCGCCGCTCTCCATCCTGCCGGAAGCCTGGGAAAAAAATTGCTCCGTGTCGAACACCTGATGCACGCGGGCGAGACGCTCCCCCACGTTTTGAAAGACACGCCGATGCCCGACGTGTTCCATGAAATGTCCGCAAAGAAGCTCGGAATGACTACTATCCTTGAACCGGATGGACACCTCGCGGGAATTTTGACCGACGGCGACCTTCGCCGCCTGATGGAAAAACACCGAGGAGCGGTTCTGGAAATGCGCGCCGCGGATGGCATGACGAAGAATCCGCAAACGATTGGCCCGCACGTACTTGCTAGCGAAGCCTTGAATCTGATGGAAAAGAAAAAAATCACCTCCATCGTCGTTGTCGATGAAGCGAACGGCGTCCTCGGCGTGGTGCATCTGCATGATCTGTGGACGCTGGAGCTGATCTAGCCAGCGCAACCTGTCAGATCGTGGCCTCGCAGGCTGGTGGAAAATCTAAGTGGCACAGGCTTCCGCCCGTGTGCATTAAAGGAGGACACACAGGCAGCGTTAGGAAGCCGGGGCTTCAGCCCCTACATACCTCCTTCACACCGAATGGGCTTTAGCCCCTGAAGAACGTCGCTCTTTGTTATCACATCTCCCGCCAACTTTTTTTAGGGCCCACGTTCCGAGGTGTACCGCTCTTTCTCTCCTTCCGCTGCTTCTCCTCTTCTCCGCGCTCTCTGTGTCCTCCGTGTCCTCGGTGTTAAGCCCTTTCAACTCCGACCGACGTCATCGCCTCCCCATTCGCGCCGGACACAAGTGACGAATTCCCGGCTAGACCATTTCCGAGATGACTTCTAAACTAGAACTTCCCGGAGGAAAATCACTTGGCTCGAACCCCAGGCAGTGCCACCCCGGTGGTGCAGAAGCGCGCAAGCCGCATCAAAGTCCTGTTGATGGACGTGGATGGCACGCTCACCGACGGAAGCGTCACGCTGCTCTCGCAGTCGGACGGCAGCGCGCTCGAAATCAAGAACTTCGACGCCCATGACGGCCAGGGCCTGACCCTGGCCGTCACTGCCGGTCTCCACACCGGCGTGATTACCGGCCGCGGCAGCGCCGCGCTTCGCCGCCGCTGCAAGGAACTCGACATCTCCTTTGTCTACGAAAAACAGGGCCACAAGATCGCCGCCTACGAAGACGTTCTGCGAAGAACCGGCGTCAACGAATCCGAGGTCGCCTTCCTCGGCGACGACTTGCCGGACTTGATGGTTATGAAGCGGGTGGGCCTCGCAGTGGCCGTCGGAAACGCCACCGGCGAAGTAAAACGCGCCGCGCATTACATCACCAAAGCGAATGGCGGCAAAGGCGCCGCTCGCGAACTCGTCGAGCTCATCCTCAAATCCAAAGGCATCTGGGAGAAGATGATTGACAAGGCCCGCGCCTGACCCGGCGTCCCCCTTAGCCCGCAAGATAGGGGAACTTTGTCCTCCGTCCTTGCAGTACTGAATCCTAGGCGCCCGACCTGCTCCAGTTCGGGCAAAATTATCGTCTCCGCAATGGAGAGGTTGCAAATCATGGTTGCATTTCTCCTCGACCTGAAATACGGCGTCCGTTCGTTATGGCGCGACAAAGGCTTTGCCCTCACCGCGCTTCTCAACCCTTTCCGCCTGCATCGCCGCCAATGCCGCTCTCTTCGCCATCGTAAACTCCGTCGTCTTGCGTCCCTTGCCCGTATTCGACGCCAACTCCATTTTGATCATGTCCAACGAATACCCGAAAGCCGGCGTCGCCGGGTCCAAACGACAGCAGTTCCGGGGACTATTTCGACCGTCTTCGAGAAATGACGGCTTTCGAGAGCCAGGCCGTGTTCCGCCCACGCAATCAAATTGTGGAGCTGAATGGTTCGCCGCAACAGATCCGCGGGATGTTGGTCACGCCCTCTTGGTTCAGACTGCTGCGCGTTTCTTCCGCGCTCGGCCGCGCTTTCACTGAAGAAGATGGCGAAATCGGCAGCGATCAGAAGGTGATCCTCAGCCATGGCCTTGCTCGCTATCGTTGCACTCGCTGCCTGCGCCGTCCCTGCTCGTCGCGCCATGTGCGTCGACCCCATGGTTGCACTGCGATACGAATAGCTCATGGTTCTTCGTACCACAACGAACCATGAAAGAAGTGTCAAAGGGTTGCTGAAAACTAAGGGTTTACGCCTTCTTTCTAAGGAATACTCCCCCGGGAACGCCAATCTCCGATTGGCGTGGGGCTTCGTTGACACGCCAATGGGGTGGCTAGAAGACGTGCTGCGTAAAGGCGCCGCCCGCGAACTCGTCGAGCGTCAACAGTTCCCATTTTGTAGCCTGATCTCTCCCCTTACCTCCCCAGAACCCTCTGTCTCCCGCACTCCTTGCTCGTGAGCTAGCACTCCCAAGTCGCGGGCGCCTGGCACCGAACACCATGTCAGGCCATAATGTCACCGGCCCTTCGCTACTAAGGATCAAAAGCGATGCTCCACGCATGGCACGACGTTTCTCCCGGGGACGAACTTCCGCGCGATTTTCAAGCGGTGATCGAAATTCCCCTAGGCTCCAACGTGAAATACGAGTTGGACAAAGCGAGCGGGCTATTAAAGGTGGATCGGATCATCCATTCGGCGGTGTTCTATCCGGCAAACTATGGTTTTATTCCGCAGACTTACGCCGACGACAACGATCCGCTGGATGTGCTGGTTTTGTGCCAGGAGCCGGTACAGCCACTGGCGCTCATCAAAGCGCGGGCCATTGGCTTGATGACGATGATCGATTCCGGAGCAAGCGACGACAAGGTCATCGCCGTGGCCACCAACGATCCGGAATTCAACAGCTACGTCGAGGCGAACGAATTGCCGCCGCATCGCTTGCTGGTCTTGAAACGGTTTTTCCAGGATTACAAGCAGTTGGAAGGCAAGCGGGTACAAGTGGAAGATATTCGCCCGGCGTATGCGGCGGTGAAAGTGATAGAAAAGTCGCTGGCACGCTACAAGGAGCAAAAAGAGACCCTTCGCGCGAAGGACCGCCGCTAATGCAAATGCACTATTCTTACGGTACGAGCTTGGTGCTAGCTTGCAGCAGTGGAAGCCGTGCAAGTTACTGGTGCGCCCGTTGCGCGTGGGGTTGTCATTTTGAAACGCGCATAGCTCTATCTCCTGGAGCGATGGCATGAAGCGGTTCTTAAAATGGTCACTGGGAGTTGTGCTGGGCCTTTTGGTTGTGGCCTTCGGGGCGCTTTCCTATCTGGCGGGCAGCCCCAAGGATGCTCTGTATATGGTGCGGTACGCGCTGCCGCACATGCACCGCGGCAGTTTGAAAGTGGGCGACGAGGCGCCGGACGCCCGGCTCCTCGCCCTCGATGGTCAGACCCGTTTCCACATCCGCGAACGCACCGCCGGCCGGCCCCTCGTTCTCGTTTTTGGCAGCTTTACTTGACCTCCCTTTCGTCGCCAGGTCGGCGACGTCGTGCAGATTTACAACGACTATAAGGACCACGCCGATTTCCTGACTGTCTACGTTCGCGAAGCACATCCCACCGACGAATGGCAGATGAAGTCGAACGTGAAAGACGACGTGTGCTACACGCAGCCGAAAACCTTGGAACAACGCATGGCCGTCGCCAACGACTTCACCAAGCGCTTCAAGTATCCCCTGCCCTTTGGCGTGGATGACATGGCCAACGCCGCCGATCTTGCGTACTCCGCGTGGCCCGAGCGTCTCTACATCATCGATGAAAACGGCCGCATCGCCTATCGAGGCGGAATGGGCCCGTTTAACTATAAGCCCGGCGAAGCCCGCGCATGGCTGGCCTGGCGTTACGGAGAAGTGAAACATCCGGAAAAAACGGAGACTACACCCAAGAAAAGTTAAGCCCATGAGGAATCGTGCCGGCAACTCGGCTGCGCCTCGATCCAAAACTTCGCGAAACATCGGTCTGGCTCGGGCGCTCTCCAAGCTCGGCATTTGCTCGCGCTCGCACGCCGCCGAACTGATTTGCGCGGGCCGTGTCAAGCTGAACGGAACATTGCGCCGCGATCCGGAAACACCGGTGCACCTCGAAAAAGACCGCATCGAACTTGATAGCAAGCCAGTTGGAAGCAGCGAAAGAATTCATCTCGCGCTCAACAAACCGCGCGGCGTGGTCACCACTGCGTCAGACGAAAAAGGCCGCGAAACGGTATACAGCTATCTTCCCAAAAACTTTCCGTGGGTTGCGCCCGTCGGCCGGCTGGACATGGCCAGCGAAGGATTGTTACTGCTGACGAATGATTCCGAATGGGCCGCGCGAATCTCGGCGCCGGAGACACGCCTGCAAAAAACGTATCACGTTCAGATTGATGCAATCGCGGATGAGAATTTGCTCAATGCTTTGCGCAACGGAATTCGTTCCCCAGAGAACGACGAATTAATGCGCGCGAAACGCGCGACCCTTCTGCGGCGCGGCGACCGAAATTCGTGGATCGAAATTGTTTTGGACGAGGGCAAGAACCGCCAGATTCGCCGGATGTTGGAACAATTGCAAATTGAAGTTTTGCGGCTCATTCGCGTAGCGATTGGGCCGCTGGCGCTGGGCGATCTTGCCAAGGGCAAGACGCGGGTGATCAAGAAAGATGAGAAGCAGGCTCTGGACCGCGCAATGAACGCGGCGATCCGTGAACCTGCTCCCTGGCGGTAGAGAATCCTATTTGGATTTGTAGGTGAAGCTCACTTTTGTTTCTTCGTCCAGCACCAGCGGCCTGACGAAGTGATACGAATTGCCGGCTCTTGGAACATCGACGCGCACCGGCAGCACACCGGAAATGCGCTGCCGCAAATTTGTTACGTTTACCGAGGCCGCAATCTGTTGCGGTGCAGCATTTCTGCGCGCTTCGCGCTGATAGTTTGGCAAGTCGCGGATGCTCGAGCTGGCAGTGACTTCGACGGATTCAGAGACAGTGCCGACACTTAGTGCAAAGTTGAGCGGAGCGGGCCTGCTGCCATCGTACTCGGCTTGGCCCACGAGCTGCCTATACCCGGGAGCTGAGGCGGCAATTTTTACGCGGCCGGAAGGCATGTTGGAAACGATCCAGCGGCCGAAGGAATCTGTCATCACTCTGCGGACGATTCCGTTGTCGGTCTGAGTCACGGTGACCTGCGCGTTGGCGATCACCGCCCCGGTGGAGTCCACAAGGATTCCGCCGATTTGGCCGGGAAGCAGCGCAAGAGTTTCATAGCTGCTGATGGGACCTGCTGACGCCAGGCCGATGACGTCCGATGCGGATTCTGCGCCGGAGACATCCATTGAAGATGGCGGCAGGAGGTTCGCAGCGATGGCGTCTCCGCCGAAGTCTTTCACCTTGTATCGTTCGGGAAGAAAAACTTCCCATTGCAGCAAATCGATGGGAATGTCCATTTTTGGAAGAGAAATATCGGAGCCTCCTTTTTTCGCAAAAGGCGCGCCGGAATGGATGAAGACAAAAGACACGTTGTAAGAATCCGTAGGACGGAAGCCGGGACGCAGCAGAGGGACGCGGTTACCGTCGGGACCTTCGACGGGTTTTACTTTTTCCCCCGCGACTTCAGCGGTAAGAATGCTTGCGCCCGTGGGCAGCACGATTTTCAAAAATGGCTGGGCCTGATTCTTGACGAGCAGTTTTACTTCCGTCAGCGAACGGCCTTCGGTGGTGACCAATGTTGTGACCACGGCACGTTCCAAAACCGCGGAGAGCACGGTGCTGTCCGGGAAGCGCGTCCATTCCAGCGCGAGGCTGGGCTGTTCGTTGGGCTGCTTGTGATAGCGAAATGCCGCCTGCATCGGAAACCGCGAGAGCGAACGCAAATACGAATTCGTTTCCTTGAAATCCATGCGCTTGAGGCCGCCGGCTTCCTTGGCGGTGAGTTCGATGGCTCCGGCGCCATCGACGAGCACTTCGCCGGTCTCGCGTTGAGCATTTGTAAAACTTAGAAACGGCGCGTCCACCTTGCTGGCCGTGATGGATTGTTCCATGGAGATCAGGAATTGATGCGAACGTTGCGCGGGGGCGCCCACTTTTAAAACCAGAAAGCCTGATTCCACTTCGCTGGATTCGATGGAAGCACCGGTAGTCCCGGTGACTTCGTAACCGGCGGGAATTTCGATTTCGAATTGAGCGGGTTCTCCTTGCACCACGGAAATGTCGGCGAGCGCGGCGATTCGAATTTCGGCTTCGCTGACAGAGACGAGGGTTTTCACGTCGGAAAGAAAGCGAACTTCTTTTCGCACGAAGGGAGCGACGGCTTCCCGAGTGGTCCACCAGATGTTGGCCTGCGCGCCGGGAACGAGCGTGGCTTCTATGGATGTCTGTCCGTTCTCGGAGGATCTCGCGGTGATTAAGCCCGGGCTGACGCGGACATTGGTGTGATCGCCTGGGACGATGAGAGCGAAGCGCACGCTTCCTGCCCACGGCGCAGGAAGACTGAAGGACGCGCGCCCCGCTTCGACGTTCAGCGGGAGACCGGCGTCGAGAGTCACGGAAAATTCCGAGGGACCATTCAGAACGGCGGTGTGCGTTCCGTTATCCAACGCGAGGGGCAGGCTCTTGCCTTCCTGACGGGCGTCTAGGATGGCCATGCCGGTAGTGAGAGGAACTTTCGTCGCGCCCTTGTGAAGAATTTCTCCCTGCAACTGGACGGTGCCTTGCACCGATTCGTCGGTGACACGGAATTTCAGATCAGCGCGCTTCATCGAGTAAGGGACGGGAGGCGCGTCGGTTTTGCGCACCGGTTTGCTCGCGAGTTCGAAGAGATGGTTGTACTCGTCCAGCGGGAGTGTGACATTGCCCGACGCCGGGACGGGAGAAAGAGGGGAGCCGTCTGCTTTGGCGAGCCCGGGGAGAATCAAAATCCAGGCCAGCAGAATTGCTAGAAGTTTTTTCATTTGCCACCTGCCTTTTTGTCGCGCTGAAAAGTGATATCCGCGGAAGGAGATTGATTTTCCGCCGTGAGTTCGGAAACGAGAAAGAGAGACGGGCCGAACGCCGGAAAGGAAACACGGATGGGGAGAATGCCAGCGCGCTTCCCTGCCAAGGCGTCGGCTCTGAATTTGTTGAGCAGAGATAGAGTTACGGCTCTCGCTTGTTTGGATTTGCCTTCGTCTTTGGAATCCAAATCTGGCTTCGGTACCGCCGCCGACGGAGTCATCTCCAACATGGCAACCCCAGAGCCGACTCCTGCGGCAACTTCGCCACTTATTCCTCCATCTGCTCCACCAACGGGGCTCCTCAATGGCATGGGGGGATTGAGAGCGGCTGAAGAAGGACTCACGTAGGCGACGACTCGAAACGTTCCCGGTTCCGGCGTCACTTTGAAAAGCGGCGGATGGTAAACGAGAAGTCCGGTGCGGGAGACGGGCAAATCGAGAGCGGGCAGCGAGAGTTTGAACTGGCCTTTGTCGTTCCAGGCAGAGCCGCGCGCCAGATAGACAATCTCGACCGCGAACTCCGGTGCTTCTTCGCCCGATCGTGCCTTGTCGAGTGGAAGCAAGAGGCTGCCGTCGGGAGATTGGCCGGGGCGAACTGCGCGACCAGTCAGAGAAGCCGTCCAGAGGGTGGCGCCCGCCGGCAGAGTGACCTTCAAGAAACTGCGCTGATTGTTTCGAATGGCGTAGCGGGCTTGAACGAGGACTTTTCCTTCCCCGGTGATGAGCACCTGATAGCGGGCTTCCTCGACGTTGGCCATCAAGACCGCTTGCGGCGTGTACCGCGCGACGTCCACGCGGAGCGATCTCGCCAATTTCGTGGGACCGGGGCGAAACCGGAAAGCGTTGAGCGACTGCGACTGGCGGCTGGCGACCATTTCACCGAGGTCGGCAGCGTCGGCGCTTTCCAAGCCTTCGGATTTGGCGTCCTTGATCTCGCCGGCGCCCAGAACTTCGACAGCGACGCCGCCTGTTTCGCGCTCGGCGTTGAGAAGGCGAAGAAGTGGAATGTCAATTTGCCCTTCGCGAGAGGTACGAGTTTCACCGGTGATGACGAAGCGCGTATTCTGCTCGAGCGGTTCGAGAAAGGTCACGGAGAGCTCGTTGCCCTTCACAACCCAATCGGCCACCATCGCGCCGAGCACCTGATTGACCGTGACCCGGTCCGGGATCTGGATTTTTGCTTCGTGCGCCGCACCCTGGGTGACTTCCAGATTTACTTCGGCGTTGATGGAAGTGGAATCTTCGCCGAGACCCAGGAGTTGCGTTAGCGAACCGCGCAGGCGCAGCGGCTGCGTGGCGCGATGATCCTCGGTTTTTCGTCGCCAGGTGAAGGTGAGGACTTCATTGCCGCGCCCGTACGCGATCCATCTGCTTTCGGCGGCGGTTTCGGATTTTTCAGAAAGGAGACCGCCGGCGAGGCGGATGTCCACGCCCTGGCGAGGAATCTGCACGGAAGCCCGAGTGACGCCGGAGGCGGCAGAAGGAAGCGAGATGCTTTCTTCTCCGGACGATGTGGCCACAGAAAGAGCAATCTCGAGGACGAGAACGGCGCGGCCGGGATGAGAAAGAAGTGCAGAGAGCTGGCCGCCGGCTTTGCCGCCAACCGTAGGCACCAAAGAGACGAGCTTGCCGTCCAGTCTGGCCTCGCGGACGAGCAGGCCGGCGGGGATTGGCACGCGCACCCAGCCATCTTTTAGAACATCCACGGTCAGGCCGGCGCGACCGGAGGCCAGATCGCCGTTGATACGCAGATCGTAGTCTACGCGTGTGAGTGTCGCTTCGACGGGCGGCGGTTCCGGTTCACGCTCGGTGGGGTACGCCCGGGCGTGCAGCGCGCGGTATTCTTCGACGGGCAAAACAACCCATCCCGGGGAATGTGCGGGAGTTTGTGCGCGAGAATTCGCGGGGCAAGAAAAAAACACCGCGAAAAAAAGACCGATGAACAGCGATAATCCTGGACTTTTCTTTAGCATGAGAGTCGATTGAATTCGTGCGGGCATACAAGTAGCCTCCTCATCTCGAAAGCCGACGAGCGCGGTAAATCCGTTGAGCAACCCGGGAGTGGAATGACTTGTTGGTGGAATAGGATGTCAGGTCGCGCGAATATGGTTGTTCCATAAGAAATAATTCTTTCGCTGAGGCGAAGAGCCTGGTCTTGCAACTACCGGTACCTCATGTCAGTAGAACGGTGGCGCGGGCTTTTCTTGCAGGGGTATTTGAACAGGCTGGAATGCGATGAGGTGAATGCGGTGCCGGGCAGCTTTCCTTCAGATGCTTCCGTTCGCAGCGCCAACCGCTACGACGGGAAGCAGCGGCCGAAGGCCAACAACAGCCGCGGTGAACCTTTGATGCGGATCTTCCGGCGCAGTAGGGCCCAGGCAAGGTTGGCTTCCTTGCGCAGGAAACGAAGCCACGTTTGGCTATCCGCAATGAAGCGCAGATTTGGAGTGCCGCTGTGGCCTTCGGATACTTGCAGCGTCTTATTCTGAATCACAACGGTGGCTTTTAGTTCTTCGTGGCCCGTGAACGTGAAATGATAGGTGACGTTCAGCCCTTCGGATCGGCCGCGCTGAAATACAAACGGCAGCCCACGCAGGAAGCCGCGAATGGAGCCCTGTCCGGCCAGCCCGTTGCCCACTCGTTTTGTTTTCTTATGCGGATAGCGCCGCGCCACGTACTCTTCCGGGTCGGAATTTGGAACCACGTAAATCGTTTCCGGTTTGTTCTGCAGCGGCTGGACTACATCCTCAAGGAAGTGCTTCCGATCCGTGAGGAACGGAGCGATGACGTCCTCCCCGGCGGGGCACACTGCCATGCAGTAGGCCGCCTTGTAGTTTGCGCCGAACGACAGGCTTTGCCACATGGAAACTGTCTCCGCACCGGACACTTTTTCCCGGTATTCGCGGGCGCTGCCGCTCGCGGCGATTGTTTCCACCCAATCGTTGAATCCGCTCATGAACTCGCGGTAGTTGTGCGTATAGCATGCAGAAAAGTTGAAGTAACCATCGGCACCGATGGCACCGGTCGGGCAAGCAGCGACACAGAGCTTGCATTCAAGGCAAGGGTTGTAATCGAGCGGCCGGGAGTATGCGGTTAGTTCGGCATCCAGCAGAACGGTCCCAAGAAGAATGAAGTTGCCGAACTTCGGATGAATCACATTGCGATGAATGCCCATGTGTCCCAGACCGGCGGCGACCGCGACGGGCTTGTGCGATATCACCCACATCTTTCCACCCCACCGATCCGCCTCCATGGGGAAGCCGGCTGCGCCGCCATTGATGGCACGAACTCCAGCACGTTCCAAAGTGGCTACGATCTTGCGCGCGACCTCGTTGGTCTGATCGGTGGTGTGGTGGAACTCTACGTTCGCGATCGACCGCGCGGGAGTACGGATATTCTCGCGGTTCATGCGGAGAACGAAGCTCACGAGTGTTTTGGTGGTGGGAAAAACTTCGAGAATGCCACTCTGCTGGTCGGTAATTTCCGGCCGCCCGGCCTCCACAAACCCAACATCGTCCGCTCCCGCCTCAAGGCACACTTGGCGAAGCCAGGTGCTGTCCAGCGTTCGCAGCCGCGCCGGCTGATTGCCTGCCCCTTCCCGTTCCCGAAATTGCTTTACCGTAGGATGTTCTGCCAGTTGCGCCATGGAATTTCCCTCGTTCAAGACATTCGGTGTATATACATCTACTAAACCAAAAAAAGGTCATCCCGCCGCGGATGCGCGCGCCACTTCAGCGAGCAGTCCGCCCATTTGGCTCCAGGCTGGTTCTCCCAGGCCTCTTTGCAATCGTCTCTGCGCCCGTTCCCAATGGGGTTGGCATTGCTGCAACTTCTGCCGGCCTGAGGGAGTGAGCCACAGAAGCCGCTGCCGCCGGTCGTCCCCCGCCTTTGCGCCGATCCATCCGCGCTTCGTCAAGAGTCTGAGCATGCGTGTCAAGGTCGTGGTGTCCAACGCCAGTAATTTTCCTAAACCTCCCTGAGTGATTTCGCCGGTTATGTTCAAGGCCATCAGCAGGGTGAATTGTGTCTGCTCGAGCCCGGTCGTTTGAAGCTCCTGGTTATACATCCTCGTGACCGCCCGAGCCGTACGACGAAGGTTTGCGCAAGCACACGGCAGCACCGGCAAGGTTGCTCCGGGATAAGTATTCACTTTTGTTCTCACAATCCATGTATATACACCAGTTGTGTGAAGATATCAAGCAAATCGTGATCTCTACCGGTTCACAGCCATATACGGTCTACTGAGTCATTACCAGCGGGGGCGTAGCCAAGATAGGATACTATGCCCCGAGTGTCATGCGCCCATGTTGACGCGCTTTCGTAGGGCCGCTTAATATGTCCACTCGGGTCCATAAGCCGAATCCTGGCCCACGGTGCTGAAATGGAAATGTATAACCCCGAGTTAGGCACCTCCTCCATGACGATGAGTCTTGGAGCCAAACCCAAACTCCTATTCTTATTTCAGTGGTTCGCAGTCCTCATGGGTTTGGCAAGCGCGGTGGCTGTATTGCCCGTGGGCGCGCTTTCCTTCGGATGCTACGGCGCGGCCATGTTCCTCGGGAGGGTTCGTCCGTTACGCAACGTGTATGAATTTCTCTCCCAGGCGTACGACCGGGTCCTCGACCGGCTCGGCCAAAAAATCCTGCGGGACTCCCGAGACACCCCCGCGTTGCGACTGATGGTTTCTCTCAGCCTTACCGCCGTGCCAATTTTCGTGATCCAACTCGTTTTAGGGAAACCTCGGCTGCTGCTGGCGATCGCTTTCTATCTTTCTCTTTACGGTCTCAAGTTCCAGCAGTTTGTGAGGATGTTCAGCGCCAGCCACTTGGAGGCACACCGGCGCCAGGGCTACTTTTCGGAGAAATTCGATAAAGTCTTCGGCCGCTACCTCGAATTCTTCCTGGGGTACTTGTATGGGAACATTCCGGAGCTAGGTCGGACGGCTCATGTGTGTCTCCACCATAGAGAGAACAGCGGGCTCGACGACACTCGTACCACGATGGGCTACGATCGAACTAGCCGACTCGATTTCCTGTGGTATCTCTCGGACAACATTTGGACGGTCTTGGGGCTCGCTCCCTACGTCTACTTTAAAGCGAGAGGCGATGAAAAGAACCGAAGACGCATGTTGTGGGGAATGGCGCGCTACTATGCTTACTTCGGAGCTGTCTTTATTTACGATTGGAGAATCGGGACGATGTTCGTGTTGGTTCCTCTTCTCTGCATGAACTTCATCAACGCAATCACCGCATGGGTCCAGCACGCTTTCTGTGACCCAGAACATCCTGAGAATTATTTCGCTAATTCCGTGACCGTTGTAAGTGCGGTGAACTTCATGAACGAAGGATACCACCTCTGCCATCACCACCGCGCTAGCCTTCACTGGACCGACATGCCGGTCCATTTCGAGCGGATTCGCGACAGGATGAGAGAGGCTGGCTCGTTGGTCTTCCAGGACTTGGATTTTATGGGACTTTTCCTCGAGTTGACCCTCTTTCGCAGAATGGATGTGCTTGCCGAGAAACTTGTCCCGTGGGAGCCCATGAATCACGAGCAGAGATTGGCTCTGCTGGCGACGAGGACCAGCTTCAAGACTCCTTGATTAAGATAAATCCCCGATTCAGGCGCCGCCCGAGGCGGAAGTACGCGAAATTGCTGTCGCTTGCGTCCGAGTTAGCTAGGACTCCACATCTCCGGTAACCGCGTTTGAACGTAGCGTCCACACTTCCGTTGGCCAGGGCTATGTTATCCCCGGCGCTCCGCATTTCGTACTAGACGTAACTGGCTTGGGCCGCTTCATCAAGGGGCCTTCCTAGTCCTTGATTCTCAACGAAGGGCATGGAGTCTCCGATTGGGGCAAATGGCAATCGTCACGACGGCTGCGGAGACGATCCTGGAATGCGATAGTCACACACAGATGCATGTTACTAACATGGCTGCCATTGTATATAATCCGGCTCACCATGCCAAATCAAGAAACTCTGTACCACGCAGCCAACCGGGTCGCCACCATTACCCTGAATCGGCCGGATAAATTAAACGCCTGGACAGCCGTCATGGAGCGCGAGGTTCGCGCCGCGATGGGCGAGGCGGAACACGATGAAAATGTTCGCGTCATTGTCTTGACGGGCGCGGGGCGCGGATTCTGTGCGGGCGCGGATATGTCAC
>WNFG01008187.1_pt1 | contig 14770 bp, 9 predicted proteins | sample 5400431 | NCBI WGS metagenome assembly WNFG01 (sample SAMN13153346, study PRJNA577476) | soil metagenome | isolation source: 120 cm saprolite under Douglas fir tree site 2 hole 3 replicate 2 | place: USA:California | collected 2015-04-18
TGTGACACTCGGCCGCCGCGTCTTGCCTCCACTCCTCGCCACGGCCACCCTGGCGCTCGCCTGTCATTCTCGCGCCGCGGGGCCCTCTGCCCGCATCCCCGTCACCGTGGCGCGTGCTGAGCGCCGGGCGATGCCGGTCCAGACTCCGATACTGAATTGCCTCACTCATGTGCTTGGGCTGCAGGTCGGCCGCCTCACTCAGATCGGCGATGGTCCGGGCGATCCTGAGAATCTGGTGGTAAGCCCGCGCCGACAGGCCGAGCCGCGTGATCGCCGTGCGCAACAGCGCGTCGGCCCCACCACTGACACGATAGAACGCCCGGATGTCGCGTGGGGCGGTGGGGGCGTTGGCGTGGATACGCCGCGAGCGCCGCGTAGACCCGCTCGCGGCCCTCCTTCACCGCCCCTTGCGGCAGGCCGACGGTCGCGAACGTGGGCAGGCCATTGGCGATGTCCGTTTCGACGTCGACCAGGTAGGCGTCGATGCCCAGGCGGCGGCCGAGCGCACGCGGGCGAGCATGGCTGAGAAATGCACCCGACGATCGTCCTCCTCCCTACACATTCCCTGCACCACCAAGCCTCCTAGCATCGGGATCCCCTGACGTCCGAAGGGTGTTGTGCGTACTGTAGATAACCCTGCTCCGGCCGCTGGCCGGTCGCCATGACCCTGATGCAGACCGACTCGACCCTGTGACACTCGGCCGCCGCGTCTTGCCTCCACTCCTCGCCACGGCCACCCTGGCGCTCGCCTGTCATTCTCGCGCCGCGGGGCCCTCTGCCCGCATCCCCGTCACCGTGGCGCGCGCTGAGCGCCGGGCGATGCCGGTCCAGGTGACGGCGACCGGCTCGGTGGAGCCGATCCAGACCGTCGCGGTGCTCCCGCAAGTCCAAGGCGTGCTGCTGCGAGTCCGGTTCCGCGAGGGGGATGAGGTCACCCCCGGCCAGGTCCTATTCGAAATCGATCCCCGGCCCTATCAAGCGGCCCTGCAGCAGGCGGAAGCGACGCTCGCCCGCGACCTCGTCCAGGCCGCGAACGCCGTCTTGGAGGCGGATCGCTATGGCGCCCTCGTGGCGAACGCCTCGGTGTCCAAGGAAGACTATCAAGCGAAGCGAGCAGCGGCCGACGCCCAGGTTGCCGCTGCGCTCGCCGATTCGGCGGCAGTGGCGGTTGCCAAACTGAATCTCGAATACGCGACGATCCGGGCCCCCATCGCCGGGCGCACTGGCGGTCTCCAGATCCGGGAAGGGAATGTCGTGCGGCCGACCGGCACCACGCCCCTCGTCACGATCAATCAGCTGCGGCCGATCCTCGTCCGCTTCGCCGTTCCCGCCGTCCATCTGCCGGCGCTGCTGCGCCCTGCGACCGGTGCACGGCGCGTCCTCGTGCGGCCCGGTCGCGACTCGGCCGCGGTGCTGGTCGGAGAGCTGTCGTTCGTCGACAACCACGTGGACAGCGCGACCGGCACGGTCCTCTTGAAAGGGCGGTTCCCCAACCGCGACGAGACGCTCTGGCCGGGAGAGTTCCTCGACGTGACGCTGGTACTCGCAGTCGATTCCGCGGCCACCGTGGTGCCCTCCCAGGCGGTGGTCACCGGGCAACAAGGGTCGTACGTGTTCGTGGTGGCGCCGGACGGCCGGGTCAGCCAGCGCCCCGTGACGGTGGCGCGCACGGTGGACACGCTCGCGGTGATCGCCGACGGGCTGACGCCCGGGACACTGGTCGTCACGGACGGTCAGCTGCGGCTCACGCCCGACGCGCGGGTGGAGATCCGCGGTGGGCCGACGGCGGAGCGCTCGCTGGGCGTGCAGCCGTGAGTATCTCCGGCCTCTTCATCCGGCGGCCAGTCGCGACCACGCTAGTGATGCTGGCCATCCTGCTGTTCGGGGTGATGGGCTACCGGCTGCTGCCGGTGAGCGATCTGCCGAACGTGGATTTCCCGACCATCAACGTCGGCGCGGGGCTCCCCGGGGCGAACCCCGAAACGATGGCGGCCGCGGTGGCGACACCGCTCGAGAAGCAGTTCTCGACGATCGCGGGACTCGACGCGATGACGTCCTCGAGCACCCAAGGCGGCACGTCGATCACTTTGCAGTTCACCCTCTCGCGGGACATCGACGCCGCCGCACAGGATGTGCAGGCGGCGATCTCCAAGACGCTACGACAGCTGCCGCAGGGGATGCTGCCGCCGTCCTACCAGAAGGTGAACCCGGCCGACTCGCCGATCCTCTACCTCGCCCTCAGCTCACCGACGCTCCGGCTCTCGGCGGTGGACGAGTACGCCGAGTCGTTCCTGGCCCAGCGCATCTCGACCGTGTCCGGCGTGGCGCAGGTGCAGGTATTCGGCTCGCAGAAGTACGCCGTCCGGATCCAGCTCGACCCCCAGGCGCTGCAGGCGCGCGGGATCGGGATCGACGAGGTGGCGGCAGCTGTGAACGCCGGCAACGCGAACCTCCCGACCGGAATTCTGTGGGGACCGCACCGGGCCTACACCGTGCTCGCGGACGGCCAAATCGAGAGCGCGCCGGAGTTCCGCTCGTTGATCGTGACCTACCGCGACGGCGCCCCGGTGCGGCTGCAAGACGTGGCCCGCGTGCTCGACGACGTCCAGGACAGTCGCAACTTCAGCTGGTTCGACGGCAACCCGTCGATCGTCCTCGCGATCCAGCGGCAACCCGGGACCAACACCGTGGCAGTGGCCGATGCGGTCAAACAGATGTTGGTTGCGCTCCGGCCCCAGATCCCCGCCTCCATCAACGTGGAGACGCTGTACGACCGCTCCATTCCCATCCGCGACTCGGTCAACGACGTGAAGGTGACGCTCTCCATCACGCTCTGCCTCGTGGTGCTGGTGATTTTCCTGTTCCTGAAGAACCTCTCGGCGACCACCATCCCCAGCCTTGCCCTGCCGTTGTCAATCGTGGGCACCTTCGCCGTGATGTACCTGCTGGGCTACAGCCTCGACAACCTGTCGTTGATGGCGCTGACGCTGTGCGTGGGATTCGTCGTGGACGACGCCATCGTGATGCTGGAGAACATCGTCCGTCATATGGAGATGGGCAAACCGCGGCTCCAGGCCGCACTCGACGGCGCGCGCGAGATCGGCTTCACCATCGTTTCGATGACCCTGTCGCTGTCGGCCGTGTTCATCCCGGTGCTCTTCATGGGTGGCATCATCGGCCGCCTGTTCCACGAATTCGCCGTGACGATCGGCGTCGCGATCCTCGTCTCCGGTTTCGTATCGTTGACCCTGACGCCGATGCTGTGCAGCCGCTTCCTGCGTCCTTCGCGTAGCGTGCAGCATGGGCGGTTTTACGAGATCACGGAAGGCGTCTACCAGCGCGGCCTGGGACTGTACGAGCGGAGCCTCGCCTGGGTGATGGATCACCGCCGCGCCGGGCTCGCGTTCTCGGCTGCGATCCTGCTCGGCACCGGCGGGCTCTTCCTGCTCGTGCCGAAGGGGTTCATCCCCACCGAGGACACGGGCTTCCTCCAGGGGACGACGGAAACCCTCGAGGGCAGCTCCTACGACGCGATGGTCCGGCACCAGAAGCAGGTCGCGGCCATCCTGGCGCAGGATCCGAACATCGAGCACTTCATGTCGTCGGTGGGCGGCGGGACGATGAACCAGGGCCGAGTCAGCATCCACCTCAAAGCGCTCGGACACCGCCTCAGCGTCGATGAGGTCGTCCGCGAGCTCAACCCCAAGCTGGCCACCATTCCTGGCATCCGGACCTACCTCCAGATCCCGCCGGCGATCCGAATCGGCGGACGGTCGACCAAAACGCTCTATCAGTTTACGCTCCAAAGTCAGGACATCCAGACGCTGTACGACGGCGCTGCGGCCTTAGAAGCGAAGCTGCGTCCGCTCCCGATGCTGCGCGACGTGACCAGCGACCTGCAGATCAAGAATCCGCAGGTGCAGGTCCACATCGATCGTGACCGCGTCGCCGCGCTCGGCCTGACGGTCCAGCAGGTCGAGCAGGCCCTCTACGACGCATACGGCTCGTCGCAGGTCTCGACGATCCTGACGCCGAACAACCAGTACTGGGTGATTCTCGAGCTGCTGCCCCAGTATCAGTTAGATCTCGGCGCGTTGAACCTGCTCTTTATCCGCTCGCCCAAGGGCCCGCTCGTGCCGCTCTCCTCCGTCGCCTCGGTGGCCCCGACCGTCGGCCCGCTCAGCGTGAATCACAGTGGACAGCTGCCCTCGGTGACCCTGTCGTTCAACCTGGTACCCGGCGCCTCCCTCGGCGAGGCTGTGAACGCGGTCCAGGGCATGGCGCGCCAGACGCTGCCCGCCACCATCAACACCGGCTTCGCCGGCACAGCGCAGGCCTTCCAGGCGAGCCAGCAGGGGCTCGCGTTCCTGTTGGTCCTGGCGGTACTCGTGATCTACATCGTCTTGGGGATTCTGTACGAGAGCTTTATCCACCCGATCACGATCCTGTCGGGCCTGCCGTTCGCCGGCTTCGGAGCGTTGCTGACGCTGGTGCTGTTCCGTACGGAGCTCAGCATCTACGCGTTCGTGGGGATCATCATGCTGGTGGGACTCGTGAAGAAGAACGCGATTATGATGATCGATTTCGCTATCGAGGCCGAGCGCCGGGAGGGGAAATCTCCACGCGAGGCGATCCTCGAGGCGTGCAGCATCCGGTTCCGGCCGATCATGATGACGACGATGGCAGCCCTGATGGGCACCCTGCCGATTGCCGTCGGGTGGGGCGCCGGTGCGGAGTCTCGGCGGCCGCTCGGCCTGGCGGTTGTGGGGGGGCTAGCCTTCTCCCAGGTCGTGACGCTGTACGTCACGCCGATCTTTTACACCTACCTCGACGCGTTGCAGCACCGCTTCGGTCGGCGCGCCGCCCCCGCGCCGCTGCCCGCGCCGGCGCCTGCCGACTAGCGGTCCCCCGTCGTCGGGGGGGTCGGCCGTGATCGGTCCACTACCCTCGCCATCACGGGCATTCCCGGGGCCAACAGCTCCAGGCCGCCCACCACGACTTCCTCACCCGGCGACACCCCGGTCGTGATCTCCACGAATCCCGGCGTCCGCACGCCGAGGCTCACGGGGCGCCGCTGCACTTTGCCCTCGCTCACGACCCAGACAAAGTTGGAGCCCTGCAGGGGCACCACCGCGTCCTCCGGAATCACGATCGCCTTGGCCCGCACGGCGGTGACGAGGTGGGCTTCGATGAACATCCCCGGCTGGAGCAGCCGCTGCGCGTTGGGGACTCGTGCCTTCACGAGGATCGTGCGCCCCGGCAACTGCACGACCGGGTCGACGAAATCCACTTCGCCCGTGAAGTTCCGCCCGGGAATAGCGGCGACGTTGAAGGTGACCTCCTGGCCGGGTCGCAGCTGCCGGGCGAACCGTTCCGGGACCTGAAACGACGCCCGCTGCGGGTTCACGGTTTGCAGCGATACCAGTTTCGTGCCGGTGGTGACGTAGTCTCCCAGACTGACATAGCGCTGCCCCACGACGCCCGTAAACGGAGCCCGTACCGTCGTGCGCTCGAGTTTGATGCGCGCCTGGTCGTACTGCGCCTGGGCGCTGCGGGCGGTTGCGTCGGCCCGCTCCAGATCGGCCGCTGATGAGGCATTCTGCTGCGCCAGCTGCTTCACCCGCGCCAGGTCCTGCCGCGCCAGGTCGCGCTGGGCCTCGAGCTGAGCGACCTGCGCCTGGAGCTGCGCGTCGTCGACTTTGAAGAGCGGCGTGCCCTTCTCGACTTCCTGGCCCTCGCGGATCAGGATGTCGGTGATCCGCTGCCCTTCGACCTCAGGATGGAGGTCGATTGATTGCACCGCTTCGATCTGGCCAGTCGCGCCGATCTCGTCGCGCACCGTATCGACGCGGGCGACGGCCGCCTCGACCGGCAGTCCCATCCCCCCACCCCCACCCCCACCCCCACCGCCGCCGGCACCCGGGCCGCCGGCCCGACTCTTCTTGCACGCTCCCGAGACGACGAGCACCGCGACGGCAGCCATGTACCACGCACCACGCATCATTGCGTTTTCGCTCACTGTTCCGATTGTGGGAAGAGACGCCGGCCGAGAATCGCCTCGAGCCCGGCGAGCGCAAGTCTGGTCGCGTACCGCGCCTGGACCAGCGTGGCCTCGGCGTCGTCGAGATCGGACTGCGCTTTCAGCAAATCGAGGATCGTCGTCGCGCCGGCCTGGTAGCGGCTCTGTTGCACGCGGTATGTCTCGCGGGCCACGGTGACGGCCTCACGATCGATGTTGAAGCTGGCGCGGGCCGTGGTGTAGCCGTCGTAGGCCGCCGTCACGTCATGCTGTACGGCGCGGTCCATATCCTCGCGGATAGTACGCGCGACGTCGCGGTTCACCCGTGCTTGCGTGAGCGCGATCTCCCGCCGCGCGTTGTCCCACAGCGGGAACGACACGCCGAGCGTCAGTGCGTTGAAGGTCCGCAGCGCCGGCGCGAACTTATTGTCGAACCCGGTGCGGGTCCACGAGAGCGTCGCCTGCGGCAAGTACGTCCCCAGCTGCGCCCGGAAGACCGCCGCGGCTGCCCGTTCCCGGGCCGCGGCCTGCCGGTAGCTCGGGCCCTGCACTGCTGCCTCTCCAATCGCGTCGGCCAGTGTGACCGGCAGGTCCGGCATCTGTGTGGTGTCGGTTGTCGCAGCGTCCACGGGCCCCGTCGCCCCGACGCGGCGTCCCAGCTCCAGCCGGGAGACGCGGAGCGCGGATTCCTGCTGCAAGAGGCCGACCTGGGCGCGATCCAACTCGAGCCGTAGCTGGAGCGAGTCGGTCCGCACTGCCGCGCCGCTGGCCACGCGGGCGCGGGCGACGGCGAGCTGCTCCTCCGCCCGCCGCGCGCGCTCGCGCGCGACGCGCGCCAGTTCCCGGTTGGCCAACACGGCGTAGTAATCGGACTCGGTGAGGAGCGCCGATGCGAAGCGGGCCTGCAGCTCACCGGCGTGGGAGGCGTCTAACGTCGCCGCGGAGCGGGACAGCTCGGCGAGCTTCCGGCCCCCGGTGAATAGGTCGTAGCTTGCCGACACGGCCGCCTGCACCGAGTAGGGCGCCGGCCTCAGCGTCGCGAAATTGAAGAACGGCGGGGTGTACTTGGTCGCCGCGGTCGTAAACGTGAGCGACGGCAGAATGAACACGCTGAACGCGCTCCTCCGCGCCCACACCGCGTTGTCCACCTGCCCAAGCGCCGCCACGTAGTTCGGGTCGAGGCCCGTCGCGCGCCGCAGCGCCTCGGCCAGCGTGACCGTCGGGAGCGAGTCCGGCGTCCCTCCCACGCCCGCCGCAGCGGCGAACTGGAGCGCCGCGAGCAAGGCGAGCATCAGTCCCCCTCCACAGGGGCGAGTTGGCGCGCGCTGCCCCGTTCCCGCACCACCAGGCGGTCCAGCAGCAGGTACGCCACCGGGACGACGAACAACGTCAGCACCGTGGAGAAGAAGATCCCGCCGATAATGGCGTAGCCGAGCGGGCGCCGGGACGCCGAGCCCGCGCCGAGCCCCAACGCTACCGGGAGGGCGCCCATGATCGTCGCGACCGAGGTCATGAGGATCGGCCGTAGCCGAATCCGGCCCGCCTCGATGATGGCGTCCACCGTCTCCATGCCGCGGGCCTTGAGTTGGTTCGTGTACTCGACCAGCAGGATCGAGTTCTTGGTCACGAGGCCGATGAGCAGGATCATCCCGATCTGGCTGTACAGGTTGATGGTGGAGTGCACCAGGAATAGGGTAGCCAGCGCGCCGGTCACCGCCAGCGGCACGGCCAGCAGCACCGTGAACGGGTGGACGAGTGACTCGAACTGCGAGGCGAGCACCATGAAGACGACGATCAGGGCCACGGCGAAGGCGAAGTACAGCGCACCACCGCTCTCCTTGAGATCGCGGGACTCACCCGCGAGGGCGGTGGTGCTGCCGCGCGGCAGGACGGCCCGCGTCACCCGGTCGAGCGAGTCGAGCGCCTCGCCCAGCGCGAATCCGGGCACGAGCCCGGCGGTCAGAGTGAAATCGCGGACCCGATTGAAGTGGTTCAACTGGCGCGGACCCACGCCTTCATTCACATGTGCCACCGCGTCGAGCTGCACGAGGTGACCACCCCGGCCCCGCACGTACAGTCCTGACAGATCACTCGGCGTGCGCCGTTCGCTCGAATCCAGCTGCACCATCACGTAGTACAGTTTGTCGTTCTGCGTGAACGTGCTCACTCGACGGCCGCCCAGGAACGTCTGCAGCGACGCGGCGATGTCCCCCACCGGGACGCCGATGTCCTCGGCGCGGTCCCGATCGAAGGCCACGCTCAGCTCGGGTTTGTTCACCCGCAAATCGGTGTTGACGTTGACCAGACCTTTGATAGCACGAGCCCGCGCCGTCAAGGAGTCCATCGTCCTGCCTAACAGCGCGAAGTCGGGGTTCTGCACCACGTACTGGACTGGGAAGCCGAAGCCACCGAACGCCGGGGGGACGCTCGCGAACGCGAGGACGCCGGGGATGCCGAAAAACTGCGGCTGCACCTCGTTCACCACCTGCTGCACGGTGCGCTTGCGCTGGCTCCAGTCGGTCAGTCGCACGAACATGATCCCCTGACTCACCCGCCCCTGGAACCCGATGATGCTGAAATAGGCCTCCACGTCCTTGGTCCGGCCGATGACGGCCTCCAGTTGCCGCTGGTAGGCGTCCATGTAGGGGAGGGTGGCGCCCTCCGGCCCCTGAGCGAACACGATAAAGTACCCGCGGTCGTCCTGAGGGACGAACTCGGTCTTGAGTCCCCATTTGAACAGCACGCCGGCGAGCACCACGGACGCGGCGGCGGCGGCCACTACCACACCGCGGTGGCAGCTCCGGTAGTGCTCGGTGAGGGCCGTGAAGCCCCGTTCGAACGTCGTGAACAGAGCGCCATGCTCGTGCGACACGCGCAGGATTTGGGCACACAGCATCGGCGTCAGTGTGAGCGCTACGAACCCCGAAATCATGACCGCGCCCGCGACGGCGATCCCGAACTCATTGAACAGGCGCCCGGTCGTCCCCTGCAGGAACGCGAGCGGGCTGAACACCGCCACCAACGCGATGGTCGTCGCGATCACCGCGAATCCGATCTCGTTGCTGCCCCGGACCGAGGCGTCCCGCGGCGATTCGTGCAACTCCTCCTGGTGCCGGTAGGCGTTCTCCAGGACGATGATGGCGTCGTCCACCACGATGCCGATCGCGATGGTGAGTGCTAGGAGCGTAAAGTTGTTGATCGAGAACCCGAGAAAGTACATGATCGCGAACGTCGCCACGATCGACGTCGGGATCGCGAGCCCCGGGATGATCGTGGCCCGCAGGTTGCGCAAGAAGACGAAGATGATGAGCACGACCAGGATCGCCGCGATGACGAGTGTGCGCCGTGCGTCGTCGATCGAGTGGGTGACGAATACCGCCTGATCGTAGCCGATATCCAGCTTCACACCTGGCGGCAAGACGGCGTTGATTCCGGGCAACGCGTCCCGGATGTGCCTGGCGACCTCGATCAGGTTCGCTTTGGACTGGCGCACGACACCGATCGCGACCGACGGGTTGCCAGTGTAGCGGAAGACCGACCGGTCGTCCTCGGGGCCCAGCTCGACCCGGGCGACATCCTTGAGCTTCACCAGCTGTCCGCCCTGGCTCGCGACCACGAGCTCGCCGAACTCCTGCGGGGTCTTCAGCTCGCCCAGTGAGCGCACCGAGAATTCGCGGCGCGAGGATTCGATCCGGCCCGCCGGGATTTCCACATTGCGGCTGCGGATCGCATTCTCCACGTCCTGCACGGTGAGGGAACGCGCCGACAGCTGCTGGGGCTTCACCCACACCCGCATCGCGTAGCGCCGTTCACCGAAAATCTGCGCGCTGCCCACCCCGGGCAGGCTCTGCAGTCGTGTTTTCACCATCCGGTCGGCCACGTCGGACAGCTGCATCAAGTCGTAATTCGCCCCGGACAGCGCCAGGTACATGAATGGCTGGGCATCCGCTTCCTGCTTGGCGATCACCGGCTCGAGGATGTCGGTGGGCAAGCGGCCACGTACGCGCGACACTTTGTCGCGCACGTCCTGTGCGGCGACATCCACCGGACGGTCGAGGTTGAACTCGAGGGTGATGAGGCTGAGCTCCTCTTGAGACGTGCTGGAGAGGGTGCGGAGCCCCTGGATGGTGGAAAGCTCCTCCTCGAGCACGTCGGTGACTGCCGTCTCCACGACCTGGGCGTTGGCGCCCGGCAGCGTCGTCACCACGGAGATCACGGGCGCGTCGACGTCGGGGAATTCGCGCACCGACAACCGGGTGTAGCCGATCGCACCGAACAACACAAGGCCGGCGCTCGCCATGCTGGCGAGCACCGGCCGCTGGACCGCAACCTCGGACAGCTTCATGTGCGGACAGGCCCCTTCGGGTGGAAGCAGAAAAGTAATCTAGACACTAGGTTCTTGGCTCCGGCAGTCCCGACTAAGTGAGAACGTCCGGGCGAACGGGCGGGTTTCCGGTCACGGACACCGTCATCTATGAATAAACGTTCGGGGGACCCCGAAATCGACAAGCGGGGGGGGGACCACCCGATGCGAGGGGACACCGTGGACCGGATTACCTACGACGACTTCCTAAAGGTGGACATCCGGGTGGGGCGGGTGATCCAGGTGGACGATTTCCCCAAGGCGCGCAAACCGGCCTACAAGCTGCGGATCGACTTCGGCCCCTTCGGTGTGAAGGCCTCAAGCGCCCAGATCACCAAGTATTACCAGAAGGAAGACTTGCTCGGCAAGCTGGTGGTGGCGGTGGTCAACTTTCCGCCGCGCCAGATTGCCGACTTCTTTTCTGAGGTGCTGACCTTGGGAGTGATCCTGGGGGAGGGCGACATCGTCCTGGTCCACCCGGACCGGGACGTGCCCCTGGGACTGCCCATCCGCTAGCTGACGGCCGATGGCTGTCGGCTGACGGCTCCTGTACCGTAGCGGGCGGCGACATACTCTTCGAGCAGCTTGAGGAAATCGGCGACGATGCTGTCCCCTTTTAGGGTCAGCTTCAGCTTGCCATCCACGTACACCGGTGCCTTCGGCTCCTCGAGGGTCCCGGGTAACGAGATGCCGATGTCGGCGTGCTTGGATTCGCCCGGTCCATTCACCACACAGCCCATCACGGCTACGCGCAGCCGCTCGACCCCGGGGTAGCGCGCCTGCCACACCGGTCGCCGCTCGCGCAGGTAGGTCTGGATGTCCTCGGCCATCTCCTGGAAGAAGTGGGACGTGGTCCGGCCGCAGCCCGGGCAGGCCGTTACCTGGGCGGTGAAGCTGCGCAACCCGAGCGACTGCAGGACCTGCTGGGCGACCTGGACTTCCTCGGTGCGGTCGCCGCCCGGTCGGGGAGTCAGGGAGACGCGGATCGTGTCGCCGATGCCGTCCTGGAGCAGGATCGCCAGTCCGGCGGTGCTCGCGATGATCCCCTTGGCCCCCATTCCCGCCTCGGTGAGGCCGAGGTGGAGCGGGTAGTCGGACAGCGACGCGAGTTTGCGGTACACCTCGATCAGGTCCTGCACGCCGGAGACCTTGGCCGAGAGGATGATCCGGTCGTGAACGAGACCGACCTCCTCGGCCAGCTCGGCCGAGCGCATCGCGCTTGCTACCATCGCGTCCATGGTCACGTCGCGCGCGTCCCGCGGCTCGGCGAGCCGGGCATTGGCATCCATCATGTCGGTGAGGAGCTGCTGGTCGAGCGAGCCCCAGTTCACCCCGATGCGCACTGGCTTGCCATTGGCGATCGCGATTTCGACGATCGTGCGGAAGTTCTCGTCGCGGCGCTTGCTGCCGACGTTGCCGGGGTTGATGCGGTACTTGGCGAGCGCGGCTGCGCACTTGGGAACCTTCGCGAGCAGCAGGTGCCCGTTGTAGTGGAAGTCGCCGACGACGGGGACATCGACCTGGGCTACGATGTCGGGGACCGCTCGGGCGGCGTCCTCATTATTAACGGTGACGCGGACGAGCTCGGAGCCGGCCTGATGGAGGGCGCGCACCTGCGCGATCGTGCCGCTCACGTCCGCGGTGTCGGTATTCGTCATCGACTGGACGACGATCGGGTGGGCGGAGCCCACCGCAACGCCGCCGACGGAGACGGTGACGGTACGCCTGCGATTCCCCGTGGTCACCGGATCAATTTAACATCGGGAAGCGACAACGCGCCGGGCCCGCTCCCGCTTGCCCGGCACGCGGGACTTAGGTCACGCCTAAAAGAGCTTGGGCTTGAGGACGATGCGGAGCCGCAGCGCCGTGACCTGGACTTTGCCGTCGAGGGGCGCGGCCGTCACGTGTACCTGAGCCTGGACACCAACCCACAGCGTCTGTCTGTTGAATAGGGTGTCGGCGATAAGGGTCGCCTGTGCCCCAATGGGTGTCGTACCTGGGCCGCCCACCGTACCGCCCGCGGTGAGGACAGGTGCGCCGGAGTAGGTCGTGGCCGAGTCGGCGGCGAAAAAGAGCCGGAAGGTGACCGTCCCAGAGCCAGTGTTGTTCACCAGGTTGCCACCCGCCGTGATCGTCACCGTGTCCACGACGGATTTCCCGAACCCGCCGACCAGACTCATCTTGATGGGGGTGTTCTTCACGGTAGAGTCGATGACAATGGGAACCGTGTAGTGCAGGGTGTCCGCCCCACTCTTCAGGAAGCTGAACACGTCCACGTCGAAAATCGCGTGTCCTTCACCGCAGGCCAACGTGAGCGCCGCCGCAAGCGCCGCCGTTGCCCCCGCCCCGATCCATTTCGCCTTCATACGACCCTCCTCAATAGATCGAGAGTGACGTCGCCATCGTGATGGCGCGCGTGTTCGAGAGCGAATTGCTGTGGGTCCAGAAACCCACGTCGAGACCGAAGGGGCCGAACCGCAGGCCGGTGCCGGTGCCGAACTGCACCTTCTTGCGGGTGTCGCGCGCCACCCCGCCCCGCACCGCCAGCGGCCCGAACCGCACTTCGGCCCCAACGTGCTCGGTGGTGCCGCGCCCGTTGTTGACGATGTCCGCTCCTAGACTGATTCCCTGGCCCATCCGGTAGGTGACGTTCGCGATGTAGCTCACCGGCAGCTTGGTCTTGGACTCGATGTGGTTCTGTACGATTGTGTCCTTAACGGTGCTGCTCGTCGTGTCGTAAAAGAGGCGACGGACCTCGGTGTCTTTCCAGGTCAGCGTGGCCCCGATGTCGTTTACCCCCACACCCAGCTCCACCGGTCCCGCGACGTAGGCGATGCCGACGTCGCCGCCCACACCGTGGCCGTATTGCTTGCCGATCTGGTTGGCGGTGTAGACCAACGCGTCTACGTTCGGCGTGACCGGATTCGGGCCCGCGAACAGGGTATCACCCGTCCGGAACCCGGCGAGGCCGCTCGCCCGCGCGAAGGCGACGCCGAAGTAGTAGTGCAGCGCGCCGCCCACGTAGAACCCGTCGTCGGAGTCGGGAGCGCCTCCGCCGAGCCGCCCGGCGTAACTGATCGTTGGCGCGAAGCCACCCTGTCCTTTGCCGTCCACGTTCAGGAAGTAGCGCGTCCGCACTCGCGCCGAGTCGGCGTTCCGCAGGAAGCTGCGCAGCGTGTCGCCCAGCGTGAAGCCGGCATCCTCCTGGATGAACGCCAGCACGCCGACGTGCACCCCGTGGATCGTCGGGCCGATATCGAGGAAGCGGCTCGAGCTGCCGATGCCGATCTCGTCGGTGGGGACGAGCTGTCGCGCATTCCCGAGATCCACCACCAGAGCGTTGCGACCGACCGTGAAGGTCACGTCGGTACTGGGCGCGGGGGCCTTCTTGACCTCGAGGTAGAGCGGCGGGTTGAGGATGAGGTTCGCCAGCTCGAGAGCGTTGAAGTAGCTCTTGTGCACGTCGAAGGCGGCACTGTCCTTGAGCGCCTGAAGGAGGCCGAGCGGGATCGGGATCGTGAGCTTGGCGCGCCCACCCCCACCGTGATCGGGCACCGCTCGGTAGGCAGGGTTGTAGCGCCGCAGGTTGCCGCCGCGGGTGAGGCTGACTCCACCCATCCCGATGCGTCTGGCGTCGAAGGAGAACTGGGCCCGGGCCGGGGCTGCGGCGCCCAGCAGGAGAATGACGACCCAGCAGCCTACTAGTGTAGAGCGCACAGGATACCTCGCGCGGCGTGTGGGTTCCGGCCCCTAACCTACAACAAGTTGGAGGCCCGCGCCCCATCTGGGCGTGACGGCCGTCACTTCGCGGCGTCTCGGAATGCGATCGTGACGGTGGCTCCTCTGCTGATCTGGCTCGTCAAGGTGATGTTGCCCCCCCAGCTTTCGACCAGCCGTTTTGCGATGGCCAGTCCCAAGCCGGAGCCGCTGGAGGTCGTCGAGAACGTGGGCTCGAATACGCGGGGCAGACTCTCGGGCGGGACCCCGCGCCCGTCGTCTTCGACATCGAGTCGCAATCCGCCCTCTGAGATGCGAACGGTTACGGTCCGGGCGCCGGCGTTGCGCGCATTTTCGAGCAGGTTGACCAGGACTTCCTTGACCTCATCTTTGCGCGCCGAGGCGGTCCGTCCCGCCTCGCCCGTTACCGTCAGGTCCATCTCCCGCTCGCTTGCCCCGCCCCCCGCTCGGCCGAGGGCGTAGAGCTGCACCACTTCCCTGGCTGCCACCAGCAGGTTCACCGGTTCGAGGGGTGCCTGCTCGGCGGCCGGCGCGCCGAAGCGCGAGAACGCTCGGGCGATCGCGTCCAGCCGGTCGATCTCGGCCAGAATGCGCTCGGACGTCTCTTGCAACGTGGCGTCGAAGTCTCGGGCTCCCTTGCTGCTGGCTCC
>WNFG01002723.1_pt1 | contig 14769 bp, 8 predicted proteins | sample 5400431 | NCBI WGS metagenome assembly WNFG01 (sample SAMN13153346, study PRJNA577476) | soil metagenome | isolation source: 120 cm saprolite under Douglas fir tree site 2 hole 3 replicate 2 | place: USA:California | collected 2015-04-18
ACGTACAGCGGCTCCTCGCCGCCAAGCACATCGAGCTATCGGGCTACCCTCAAGCGGATGCCTATGTGGCGCTCTATCCATTTCTCAACAAGGTGGTGGTGCCCAGGGGCGTGAGAGATCTGGCGGGCGATCAACCGCCACACGACGTGGTCCTGATCGCCCCAAAGGCGGCGCTAGTGGTGCGCAAGGACCTCCATCCGGCGATTCAGTTGCTCCTCTTGAATGCCGCCACGCAGATCCACTTCGGACCGGGCATTTTTCAGCGCGCCAGCGAGTTTCCTGCTGCCGAAGCCTTCGGCCTTCCACTGAGCGACGAAGCGCTGCGGTTCTACAAATCGGGCCCGCCGTTCCTGCACAATTATCTGCCGTTCTGGGTCGCTGAGCTGATCGGTAAGCTCATCATCCTGCTCATTCCGATCGTCGGCGTGCTCTACCCGATGATGCGATATCTGCCGGTTCTCTACGATTGGACGATGCGGCGCAAGATTTTGCGCCTTTACGGCGAGTTGCGGCTTCTGGAGGAGGAGTTGGAGGCCCCCGGCGGCAAAAATGTTGCTGGCAAGATTGCGGTGGAGCTTGAACAACTGGAACAACAAGCAAACCGCCTCAGAGTGCCGGTCGCCTATGCCAGCATGCTCTATATGTTGCGGCATCATATCGACCTCGTGCGCACAGGCTTGAAGAGGCAGGCCGACAAGCAGGCTGACAAGGTGGCTTGACGAGTTCAGGCATCCAGCTCCTTATAACGCCGGAAGATCCCCTGCTCGTTGAAGCCGATCCGCCGTTCTGAGGCGAGATAGGCGGCAATGCGCGGACGGCCGGCGACGCTGTCGTGCAGTGCGATGATGCGGGGGACCTTCTTCTCAAGACGTGTCATCGCCTTCGGAAACGCGTAGCGAAGGCCCTCGACGATCTGGAAAAGCGACAAATCCGCATAGGTGAGCCTGCGGCCGAGGAGATAGGTGCCCCCGCTGCGTTCCAACACGCCCTCGAAGTAACGCAAGTACTTCGGCGCCCGCTGTTGCAGGAAATCGGCGGCGCGCCGTTTTGCTTCGCGGCGCTGGTCCTCATAATAGAGTCCGCTTGCGATCGGGTGGTGGGTATCATGGACCTCGACCACGAAGTCGGCGATCGTGAGCTGCAACTGGTGCGTCCACAGGCGCCCGGCATCGCTGCGCGGCGCAAGCCCATGACGCATGCCAAGGAAGAGTAGAATATTTGCCGTCTGTCCGATGATGAGCTCGCCGCTCTTGAGGAACGGCGGCGCGAATGGAGGATGCTTGACGCGCTTGCCGTCAAGCATCGTCATCATCGCCGGCACGCCGCCGCTTCTGCTCGGCCTGCGCGCCACATCGGCATAGCTTTCGCCAAGCTCTTCCAGCGCGAGGCGGATGAACTCTCCGCGTCCCTGGATGGTGGGCCAATAATACAACTCATATGGCATGGACGCATCCCAGACGCTTGCTACTTGCGTTTTTCGGCCAGGCCGGCGCGGTGCAGAGCGTCGGCGAGCGCTCCGCCACTTTGTTCGTGACGGCGCCCGGGCGCTGCACTCCGCGACGAGGAACGCATGCTGCCTGGAGTTATTTTGGTATTTTAGCGATGCATACGCGGCAGAAAGTCCCGGATTGCACGATTTACCAACATCGGATGGGATTGCATCGGGCGGTGGCCCCCATCCTCGATCCGAACCACGATTGCATTCGGCGCATAGTCGTGGAGGTTATCCAGCTGACCAGGCAAGCAGACAGGGTCTTGCATTCCCCAAAGAACCAACGTTGGAACATCCACCCGGAGTGAAGTAGTGGCGGGAGGTTCCGCGACATCGGCAAAGAATACGGCGGGGAGGTCCGGCATTTCTGTATGCGCTGCATCAGAGATGGAAGAAGGCACCTTAATCGGATCTGCGCGGGAGTAATTGTACCAGGACGGATACGGGGCAATAGCAGCGTTGTAGTCGCGCTCGTACTGCGATGCCTGAATTTGCGCCGCGCTATTGCGGACCTCACGGAGAAATATGGCTGGGTGCGGTGCATTGAGAATGATCAAGCGTTCAACACGGCCTGGCTAGGCCGAAGCAAACACCCAAGCAATGTAGCCACCCCAGTCATTGCCCACCAGAATGCACCGCTCACGGCCGAAATACCGAAGCAGGGCATGTACATCGCCCAACAATCTTGGCATGGCATAGGCCTCGACTGCTTCCGGTTGATCTGATGGCGGAAACCCTCGCAGATTGGGAGCTACCACCATGTGGTCTCGGCTAAACTCTGCGAGCTGGCTCGTGTAAAGCGTCCAGCTATCTCCGCCGCCGTGAAGGAACAATATGAGCTGGCCCTCACCCCCCTGTACAAAATACAGCCTCACTCCGTCGCCGTCGGCATAGCCCTCCACCAGACCGGACTGGCTTGCACCTGAGCGAGGCCAGATGGCCGCCGAAGCGAAAGTCGCTATGGATAGCCTGGCACCCAAGGTGAGCAGACGTCGTCGGTCGACAAAAGGCCGAAGAACTGGACGCATGAACCTCGTCCCCAATACAGATGCTAGAATATATATAATATAGCCCGTAGGGCGCAATAAGCCACCGGGTCCGGCCTTTGGCCGGCCCGATGATAAACTCCGCGCATTGCGCCGCACCGCCGCGAAAACGGAATCGAAGGGACCTCCGGACGCCTGCTACTTGCGTTTTTCGGCGAGGCCGGCGCGTCGCAGAGCGTCGGCGAGCGCGCCGCCGCTTTGCTCGTGACGACGCCCGGGCGCCGCACTCCCCGACGAGGAGCGCATACTGTCATTGCGCGGCGCCGCTGTGCCGCCGCGGCCGGAGCGCGGGCCGACCACGTCGTCCAGCCGGAGCGTCAGCGCGATGCGTTTGCGCGCCTTGTCAACCTCCAGGACCTTGACGCGGACGATGTCGCCAGGCTTCACAACCTCGCGGGGATCCTTGACGAAGTTTTTTGACATCGCCGAGACGTGCACCAGGCCATCCTGATGAACGCCGATGTCGACGAAGGCGCCGAATGCCGCCACGTTGGTCACCGTGCCTTCCAGCGTCATGCCGGGCCTCAAGTCGTCGAGACTCTCGACGCCGTCCATGAACACCGCGGCCTTGAACGCCGGGCGCGGATCGCGGCCAGGCTTTTCCAGCTCGCGCAGAATGTCCGTCACGGTCGGCAGGCCGAAGGTGTCGTCGACGAAATTCCTCGGCGACAATGAGCGCAGCATGGCGGCGTTGCCGATCAGACCTTTGATGTCGGTGCTGGCCGCCTTGATGATCCGCCGGACCACCGGATAGGCTTCCGGGTGCACGCCCGACGCGTCGAGCGGGTCTTCGCCGCCCGGAATGCGCAGAAAGCCGGCACATTGCTCGAATGCCTTCGGCCCCAGGCGCGGCACATCCTTGAGCGCCTTGCGCGAGCGGAACGGACCGTTGCCGTCGCGGTGCAGCACGATATTCTGCGCCAGACCTGCGCCGATGCCGGAAACGCGCGCCAGCAACGGCGCCGAGGCGGTGTTGACGTCGACGCCGACCGCGTTCACGCAGTCCTCGACCACAGCATCGAGCGACCGCGACAGCTTATGTTCGCTCAGATCATGCTGATATTGTCCGACGCCGATCGATTTCGGATCGATCTTGACGAGTTCGGCGAGAGGATCCTGCAGCCTGCGGGCGATGGACACGGCGCCGCGCAGGGTGACGTCGAGGTCCGGCAGCTCCTCCGTCGCATAAGCAGACGCGGAATAAACCGAGGCGCCGGCCTCCGATACGACGATCTTCGTCATCTTCGGCTCGGGCAGCAGCTTGACCAGTTCGGTGGCGAGCCTGTCGGTCTCACGCGACGCCGTGCCGTTGCCGATCGAAATCAGTTCAATCTTATGCTGTTTGGCGAGCTTGCCGAGAACTGCGAGGGCCTCGTTCCACTGCCGCTGCGGCTCGTGCGGATAGATCACGGAAGTGGCCACAACCTTGCCGGTGGCGTCCACCACCGCAACCTTGACGCCGGTGCGGAAGCCTGGATCGAGGCCCATGGTGGGGCGCGCCCCGGCCGGGGCCGCAAGCAGCAGGTCGCGCAGATTGGCGGCGAACACTCGCACCGATTCCTGCTCGGCGGCGTTCCAAAGCCGCAGCCGCAGATCGATTCCGAGATGGACCTGGATCTTCGTGCGCCAAGCCCAGCGCACGGTGTCCACCAGCCATTTGTCGCCGGGACGCCCATGATCCCCGATGCCGAAGCGGCGCATGATCCGCAGTTCGTAACGGCCAGGGCCGGTGTTTGCCGTCGCCGGCGGCTCCGGTTCGATGGCGACGTCCAGAATCTCTTCTTTCTCGGCACGGAACAACGCCAGGATGCGATGCGACGGCATCTTGGTCAAGTTCTCGGCGAAATCGAAATAATCGCTGAATTTGGCGCCAGCCTCCTGCTTACCCTCGCGCACCTTGGACGCGAGCCGGCCGACCGACCACATCTCCTCGCGCAGCGAGCCGATCAGATCGGCGTCTTCCGCGAAACGTTCGACCAGGATCGCGCGTGCTCCGTCGAGCGCGGCGGCAGCGTCGGCGACCTGTTTCTCGGGATTGATGAAGGCCATCGCCACGACCGACGGATCGTTCTCCGGTCGCGTGAGCAACCGATCGGCCAGCGGCTCGAGGCCTGCCTCTTTGGCTATCTCGGCCTTGGTGCGGCGCTTCGGCTTGAACGGCAGATAGATGTCTTCAAGTCGGCTTTTGCTGTTGGCGGCGCGAATAGCTGTTGCGAGCGCGTCATCGAGCTTGCCCTGATCGCGGATCGAATTCAGGATGACGATGCGACGCTCCTCAAGCTCGCGCAAATAGCGCAGGCGTTCGTCGAGCGTGCGCAATTGCGAATCATCGAGCGCGCCGGTGACTTCCTTGCGATAGCGGGCAACGAACGGCACGGTGGCGCCCTCGTCAAGCAGCGCCACCGCGGCCGCGACCTGCTCTTCGCGAACGCCAAGCTCCTTTGCGATCTCTCGATCAATGGAAGTGGTCACGCATGCACCTATTGCGATGGAACGGTTGCGGGGACGGGCCGACCATAGCGGCCCGTTGCCGGGAGCGCATATGGACGTTGGGAGCGCCGATTCTTCAACCCCTAAAGTTGCGATGCCCGCGATGCGGCAGCCGGCAGAATCGAACGACCTAGCGGCTGTTCCCGGCGATCGCCGACACCAGTATGCCGACATCGGCCAGTTTATCGCATCCGAGCACCAGGTCGACTATCCGCTCGGCCTGCGTGTCGCCGCACGCGCGTCGCGCCAGCTTGCGGAATTTCTCGACCACATCGGCTTCGCTGGCGAACTTGTGCTCGCTGCCGCGCGGCGCTTCCACGGTCTCGCTCTCCCGCGTGCCGTCATTAAACTGCACGTCGACACGCACCATATGGCGCAGCTTGGCGCCGCGCGCCGTGATGGCGGGATCGTGCACCACCTCGACCTTGGCGGCGACCGCCATGCGGCGCGGGTCGGTCACCATGGCTTCGGAGAACTGATCGACGAAAACATCGCCTTCGGCCAGCAGCGTTGCGACGCAGAACGGCAGGTTCATCTGCGCCGAAGTCAGTCCTTGCGGCTGGTAGGGCCAGCCGACGTGGTCCACGGTCGCCTGCGACCCATGGACAGTGACTTTGGCAACGTCGTCCGCCCGGAACGGGCGCCGCGCCGCGATCGTCCGGATGGCGTCGAGCGTGGTGTGATTGCTGCCGACGCAGGAATAGAATTTGAGCGCGACGCCGAAAGTCTCGAACCGCTCACCGAGGCCCGCAGTCAGCTCGCCCAGATTGAAACGATCGTGCGAGCGCGAGAAGGTGCTGCAGAAGCCCCCATAAGGGCTCTCGAACACGTCGACGATCCCGGTGAATCCCGCTTCTGCCAACAGCGCGCCGTAAAGACCGCTCTGCGCGGCGCGGCCCGCATGCATGCGCTTGACCATGGCGCCGTATTGCGCCGCCATCAGGCCGGCCGCCTGGGTGCCGGCGATGCCGAGCGCATGGACCGTTTGATCGACCGAAAGCCGCAGCCCGGCGGCGGCACCCGCCGCGGCCGCGAACACCCCGACGGTCGCGCCGGAATGCCAGCCCTGGCCGATATGCTCGGGTCCCATGCATAGCCCGACGCGCGGCCCGATCTCGTATCCGGCCAGCGCGGCGCGCAGAAAATCCGGCCCGGTCATGCCTGGGCGCAGCTCCGCCACTGCGACAAGCGCCGGCAGCGTGACGGCGCCCACGTGCAGCACGCCCGCCCGGTGGACATCGTCGAGCTCGAAGCTCTGCACCAGCGTCCCGTTGACGAGCGCCGCATGGGGGGCGGACAGACGGCGGTCAGTGCCCCACACGGCGCAGGCCTTGGTCTCATCGAGCCCGCCGAGCGTCGCCATCAGAATGCGGCTCCACGGCAGTTCGGTGCCATAAAGAGCGCAGCCGAGCGAATCGAGGATCAGCAGCTTGAGGCGGCTGATCACGTCGGCCGGTATGCGCTCGTAGGTCAGGCCGGCGACGAATGCCGCCACGCCTTTGGTGTAAGGATTGTCGCCGCCAGCTGCGTGGCTCATACGGAGTAGCGCCGGTCGCGGGCGAGATAGCCGGCCGTATCGACGACCGCTTCGCGGTCTTTGAACGACGCCATGTCGTCGATCATGGCGGCGGCGCTGCCGTCGCGCGCGATCGTTGCCAGCACCCGCTGCATCGCCTTGATGGCGGCGCGCTGGGTATCGCTCGGGATGATGACCACGTGGTAGCCCAACTCCTGCAGGCGCGAAGCCGGCAATAACGGCGTCTTGCCGCCATGGAACATGTTGATGAGCTTGTAGCCGGGCAGTCGCTGCGCGATGTCGGCGATCTCTTTTTCGCTGGTCGGCGCCTCGACGAAGATCATGTCGGCGCCCGCTTCGAGGTACGCCGCGGCGCGGTCCAGCGCCGCCGCATAGCCCTCCACCGCGATCGCGTCGGTACGGCCGATGACGATGAAATCGGGATCGTGCAGGGCGTCGCGCACCGCGTGCAGCCGCTGCACCATCTCGGGCGTGGGCACCAGCGCCTTGTCGTCGTAGTGGCCGCACTTCTTTGGGAAGGTCTGGTCTTCCAGGTGGAACGCCGCGACTCCGGCGCGCTCGAAGGCGCGCGCGGCGCGCTGCGCGGTGAGCGCATTGCCATAGCCGGTATCGGCATCCGCGATCACCGGCACGCCCACCGTCTCGACCATTTCGGCAAGCCGGCGGACGATCTCGTCGGGCGTGATCAAGCCGATGTCGGGCACGCCGGTCGAGCGCGCGATGGCGCCGCCGCTCGCGTAGACGGCCGGAAATCCCGCCTGCTCCACAAGCCGCGCCGACAGGCCGTCGAACGCCCCAGGGGCAACCACGATGGCGCTGCCGCCCAGCATGGATTTGAATTTCGTGGTGGCGCGCACGCTAACTCTCCGCTGTCGGGTAGACTGGAACTCCGCACCGGCACCGGCACCGGATTCGGATTAGATCGTTGAATTCCGATAGCTCGTGACATCACCCTATATAGCGCGTTCGGACGAAATGGAACCGCGCCAACCGTAGGGTGGGGTCACTTGCCCCAGCTCATGACATCACCACCGCCGCCATTTGCTTTTTCTGACAGTCTTGTCATGCGCCGCGAAATCGGATGTTTCCGATTTCGCTCGCTTAATACCTGCCGAAGTCGGCCAAGGCCGACTTCGGGTGAAAGCGGAGCATCCAGTAACCCCCGGCGAATCCGGTGGTTACTGGATCGCCCGCTTTCGCGGGCGATGACATGTAGGTGATGCAATTATTTCCCGACGGGTCCTTAGTGCGCGAGCGGGTCGGGTCGAAGTTGGAAATGAACGACCATCGGCTTGCGTCCCTTGCCGCCTTCCTTGAGCCAAGGGGTTCGGTCGCCGCTGCTGGTCCACAATCCTCGGCCCTTCCAGCCGGCATTCGGGTCATCGATGCGTCCATCGAAGCCCTTGGCATAGAAGCCAAGCGGATAGGGCACGCGCAACGTAACCATCTTGCCGTCCTTGAGCGCAATCAGGCCGTCGTTGAGGTTGCCGGTCGACATCGGCACGTCGTCGCCAAGCCCGAACGTGTTGTGCTGGTCAACCCAGCTGTAGTAGCTCGCCTCGGCGCTGTTGTCGCCGATGCCTTCGAAGCCTGGGCCCGGGTATTTGTAGAATTTCCAACCCTCGGGACAATGATCGCCGGTGGCATTGGGGCCGTTGAGCGGCCCTTTGCACAGGCGCCGGTCAAAGCTGCCAATATGGCCGCTCGCGAGCGATACCCAGACGACCCCCTTGCTGTCGATATCGCCGCCGCGAGGACCGTAGCCCGGCAACGGGATGTTGTAGATTTCCGACAGCGCCGTCGCGGGCGGGTTTGAGCCCGGATCGACGCGAACCACCGCTCCTTTGCCACCGAACACGCCAGCGGTACCCCAGATGGAGCCGTCGGCAGGATTCGGCATCACGGCATAGAAGCCGCCGGCGATGCGCTTGTCCTTGGTCGGGTCGACAGGCTGGTTAGGCTCCACATAGTCGTCGCGCTTGCCGTTGCCATTGGTGTCGAGAACAAACGCCGTCCACCCCTGCGACTTGGCGGCATCGCCGGTCTCGTCGAACATCTTGGTGTTGACCCAGCCGAGGACCGGCCCTCCGCCGCTTGCCCACACGGTGTTGTTGGCGTCGTAGCCGAACTGCAGGTGATGGGTGCCGAAGCAAGTGTCGACGAACGTGTACTTCATCGTCTTCGGGTCGAGCACGCTCATCTGGCGAACGTTCCTCTCGATCGGGAACAGCTTGGCGGAGGGATGCTCGGAGCCCTTCTTGCAGAAGTCCGGATTGTCGCCGGCGCGGATCGCCGCCGCGAGCCAGACGCGGCCATTTTGGTCCAACATCGAGTTGTGGTTGTTGACGCGGGAGTCCCAGATCTTCTCGTTGCCCCAATAAGCCGAAGGCTGCAGGGGCGTAAGCATGGCCGCGTGCCCGGGGCCGAGCGATTCCGGCATGCTCGGGTCGCGCACCGGCGCGTGGAAGACCGTTGCATTGTTGGTCTTCGGATCGAGGATCGGCAGATTGTCGGTGGCGTATTCGGTCGAACCGTACAACGGGCCGTAGGCGTTCACGGTAGGATAGCGGCGATCGGACGCGATCAGATCATGCAGATAGTGCTTCTCATCGCCCCAGTCCCAGGTGGTGACGACGATGTTGCGTTCGACGCCCTGCGGCCGTTCCGGCTTGGCGTGCGGCAGTTCACCCTTGGCGACGCGGTCGGTCCAGTCGCCGAAGTACTTGTAAGGCACGCCGCCGAGTGCGCCCGCCAGCGGGTTCACCATCAGCTCGGCCGCCTGGCCAGACTGGGTGCGCCGAATCCAGGCGTCCTCGCCGGATTTGAAATTGCCAAACGCGGCCGGGATCGTGCGCGTGGACAATTGTCCGATCTGATGGCAGCCGATGCACGCCCGGTTCTTGATCGTGGTCAGCCACTCTTGCTGATTGACGCCGGGCGGTATGCCGTGCTGGCCGTCGAACTGGCTGTTGTCCGGGATCTTCATCATCGAATACCAGTAAATCGCCGGATAGTACTGGGCGGCAGCGGCTTCATTGGGCGCCGGAACGGCAGTGAGGTCGAGATGCTGCCCGGGCTCGCCATCGACGCGTGCGGAATCAATGAGGCCGTAGCCGCGCACCCAGACCTTGTATTTGGCTTTCGGCAGATCGGGCACCACGTAGCGGCCGCGATCGTCGGTAACCACCATCCGGGCGAAGCGGGTGGGAAGATCGGTCGTTTCCGCAATCACCCATACGCCGGCTTCCGGCCCGCCTGGACCATTGACCACGCCGCCGATGTCGTCGTTGTCAAGTGTGACGGCGTTTTGCGCAAGGGCGGAAGATGGCGCCGTCGCGAGTGCGATAAAGCTCACGGCAGCGGCCGTGTTTAGATAGAACCGCCTTGATGTCATCATGTCAGATTCCTTGGTTGTTCCTGGTGTTGCGGTTGCGGCCCCATCCGACAGGTCGGTGTCGATCCGAGCGCTGGGGCCGGAAATAGCTCGGACGCAACTGCGTTCTGCGGGCGAACCTACCAAATTTTCTGTCTGGCTAAAATCGCCCACCGGCTTCACGCAGCGCGGGCCATCTTCCTGATGGCGAAACCTTCGGTTGCCGCTTGCCGTCGAGGTGGCCATCATTCAGCGTCTGCAAGAACGCGATGATGTCGTCAATGTCTTGTGCAGACAGAACCGGCTCATCGCCGGCATGTCGGTCGAATGGCGGTTCGATGTTGACGTTTGCGTGATATCTCGCAGGAAGATCGTCAAACTTCCGCACCGTACCATCCTGGTTGCGTCGATACCATTTCTCGGCATTGGTATCGCGCTCCGCATAGAACCCGAACACCTCCTTCAATGTGTGAAACACGCCGTTGTGAAAGAAGCTGTGGCGCGACGCGACATTACGCAAGGTCGGTGTCTTGAACATGCCGCAGTATTCCGGATGGCCGCGAAGATCGGTCCGCAGCGGGCCGCAGAGCCCGAGGTCATAAAAAGCCGGGTCCGTATTGGCCGGAATGTCCATGTTGCGCGGAACACCAAGCGCGGCAAAGCCGTAGTCCGTGAACTGCGGCGGCGTGCCATCAGCGCCCAATGCGCTCGGATGGCAATGGGCACAATTACCCTTTGCAGGATCGTTGAATGCCGTAAGCCCGCGCGCTTCCTGCGCGGTAAGCGCCGCCTTGCCGGCCAGGTAGGCGTCGTAACGGCTGCTATAGGGGTAGAACTCAGTATGCTGCTGCTCGAACGCCTCAAGGGCTTGCAGGACACCTGCGAAGGCCTTTTGCGTATTGTCGAATATCGCTGTGCCGAACGCATCGCGCAGCAGGCTCGCATAGGATGATTTTTTTACATGGGCCACGATGACGGCGGGGCTGTCATTGGCCATTTCCGATGACGATAGCAGCGGCAATCGCGCTTGGTCGCGGCCCCTATCGGCGCGGCCGTCCCATGTTAGACCGCCGGTCGGACCATTGTCGACGCCAGCATTCGGCTCATCGTCGGAGTCGAAAAAGTGTTCGGCAAAGTGCGGCGTCACCTGAGAGTATCTGAGCGAGGGGACGGCGCGCAACCCCACCCGCCGCATGTCCTTTCCACCCGCCTCGACCGAGCGAGCAGTCGGCGGACCGTAGGCATGTGCAGGATCATGGCACGACGCACAAGAAAGCTGTCCGGAGCTCGAGAGACGAGGATCGAAGAACAGCTTCCGACCGAGCTCAGCGAGTATGCTTACTTGCCGGTACACCGAGCTGCGGGAAATTCCGCGTTGAGCGGCCATAGCTGTGTTGCCGGCCGCAAGGGTCAGCAAGCACCCTACAAGAACAGGTAGAAGCGGCGTTGGCATCTTGGACGCTTGACCGAACGCGACCGCAACTGCCACCCTGCGGATGACACACGAGCGCGTGCGGCGTAATTTTGCATGATTGCTCGCCGACAACAGGCTGGTGACAGAATCCGTTACCAAAGACCAATAAACGGCTGAGGTGCCCATGAGAGGAAGCATTCTTTATCCAGCAGCAATCTTGATGAGTGCTTGCGGTTGCAGCGCGCTCGCGGCGAGTCCGGCCAAAACTCCGGCTAACGCTAGCGCCCGACTTGAGAACATCCAGAACATCGTGGTGATCTATGCCGAAAATCGGAGCTTCGACAATCTCTACGGTTTTTTTCCGGGTGCGAACGGGCTTGCGCACATTTCCCTCGCCAAATCCATGCAGCGTGATCGCGACGGCTCGGATTTGAAGGAGCTGCCGCCCGTTTGGGGCGGACTGACCGCGAAGGGCGTCACACCGCCAATCACCGAGGCGCAGACCCAGCATCTTACCAATGCGCCCTTCGCAATCGATGATCCCAAAGGCTTCAACGCGCCGCTTGACGTCATCACCCGCAACCTCGTGCATCTTTTCTACCAGAACCAGATGCAGATCAACGGAGGCAGGAACGACAAGTTTGTCGCGTTCTCGGATGCCGGCGGTCTGGTCATGGGCTACTATAAGACCGACGCCGCGAAGCTCCCGCTGTGGAAGATCGCCCAACACTACACGCTCGCCGACAACTTCTTCATGGCGGCGTTCGGCGGCTCCTACCTCAATCACCTCTGGCTGGCCTGTGCCTGCACGCCCAGATACCCCAATGCCGACCAGAGCCCGGCGAAGAACCAGATCGCGGTCGTGGAGGCGGATGGTTTCAGCCTGAAGCTCGCCGACAACTCGCCGAAATCGGCGAGCGACGGGCCGCCGAAATTCGTCCATGACGGAGCGCTCACGCCTGACTTCTATGCCGTCAACACCATGCAGCCGCCCTATCAACCAAGCGCCAACAAGCCGCCCAAGGACGGAGATCCGAGATTTGCGGACCCAGCCAACCCGACGACGCTGCCGCCACTGAGCAAGCGGACGATCGGAGACCTGCTCTCCGCGAAGGGTGTCGGCTGGGCGTGGTATGGCGGGGCTTGGCAGATGGCGCTGGACGGCAAGAACGCGTCCCCGGTTCCGGCATTTCAATATCATCACCAGCCCTTCAACTATTTCGCCGCCATGGCGCCGGGCACGGCGGCCCGCGACCAGCATCTCAAGGATGGCGGCCTTAATGGCGTTGAGTTCATCAAAGCCGTTGATGCGGGTTCACTGCCTGCGGTCACATTCTACAAACCTCAAGGCAATCTGAACGAGCATCCGGGCTATGCGGAAATCGTCTCCGGTGACCACCACATCGCCGATGTGGTCGCGCATCTCCAGAAAAGCCCTCAATGGCCGCATATGCTGATTGTCGTAACCTACGACGAGAACGGCGGCTTCTGGGATCATGTGGCGCCTCCCAAAGCCGATCGGTGGGGACCGGGCTCGCGCGTTCCGGCCATCATCATTTCGCCATTTGCGAAACGCCATCATGTGGATCACACGCAATGCGACACGACTTCGATCCTGCGTTTTATTATCCGGCGTTTCGATCTGGCGAAACTGCCGGGGATCGTCGAAAGAGACGAGGCACTGAAGGCCAATGGCGGCAAGCCGATGGGCGACCTCACGGAAGCGCTGCGCTTGTCTCGGCGATAGCGCGGGCAAACCTTGCTCTGACACCTGGACGTTGACGCCGATGGCGCTCAATTGTCCGCATGGGGAGAAGCAATAGGTACGATGCGTAAAAGTAGAATGCGTAATGTGGTGGCGTTTGCGGTCATCGTCGGGTCGACACTTTTCGGACCGACGCTCGCGGAAGCGGCGCAATGCCCGGGCAATCCCGACGCACTCGGGACCAGTCGCACCCTTGTGGTCGATCCCACCGAGCATCCGCGGCTTGGCTCCATGCAATATCATGAAACACTGCCGCTGGAAGACCATGAGATCGTGCTCACCTTTGACGACGGTCCGTTGCCGCCACGCTCGACCCGCGTGCTGGAGATACTTGAGCATGAATGTGTGAAAGCGACCTTCTTCCTGATTGGTAAAATGGCCCACACCTTCCCCGATGGGGTGCGGCGCATCCGCGATGCGGGCCACACCATTGGGACTCACAGTTACAGTCATCCGCTGAGCTTTCACAGGATGCCGCAGGACAAGGCGCAATTTGAGATCAATGAGGGCATCGCTTCGGTGACGTCCGCTCTCGGCGACGACAGCGGGCCGGCGCCTTTCTTCCGTATTCCGGGCCTGTTGCGCGTTGAAGGCGTCGAGCATTACCTCGCCGCCCAGAATATTCAGGTCTGGAGCGCCGATGAAGTGGCCGACGATTGGCTCAGGATCGGGCCAGGGCAGGTCTATTCGCGCGCCCTGCAGCGCATCGAGGCCAACCGCAAAGGGATTTTGCTGCTGCACGACATCCAGCCCAAGACCGTGGAGGCCCTGCCTTACCTGTTGCGGGAGTTGAAGCGGCGCGGATACCGGGTTGTCCATGTGGTGCCGGCAACCCCTGACCGCCCGAAGACCGCGACCGATCCCGACCAATGGGTGATGCACGCACACCTGTCTCCGCGGCCACCGATCCCCTCCGAAACAGAACCCGGATTGCCGGCGGCGAATCCGGCAAGTTTCGGTTTGGAGGTGGCATCCAATTCAATTTCATTCCTTCATGGCATTGCGGTCGCTCACGATCCCGCTTGGCTGCCCCGCCCGCTCCTGGCTCGAGATCACGCACCGTCCCCGTTGCTGCCGGCGTCAACCTGGCCCCGCGGTTTTGAGACGATGCCGGACGCGTCCAATTGGCTTGGTCGACTCCCATCACTGGCGCCGAGCCCCCAAGCCTTCGGCTATCCCAGGGACAGTGTGAGGCGTGCGGAATCGAGCGGCGCGGTGTCGGTGGACGAGATCCAGCGCCTTCTTGAGTCATTGCCCGACGAAAATGTGCCGCCGGTCGACAACCGCAAAATTCTGCAACTCCTTCACCCCGCGCATGGCGATGACGCGCCTGCCGCGTCGGTGCCGCCGCAGGCGTTGCGCGCACCGGCCGCCAACGCAGTCATGCCGCGCGGGGCGTTTCCTTAGAGCATGATCCCGAAAAGTGGGACCGGTTTTCGGAAAAGATCATGCTCCAACAATAAGCTGGAGCGGGATGAGGATTCGAAGAAAAGTCATCCCGCCTTAGGCTCAAAGGCGACCGGCCGCGCTTCACCCGTCGCGCCAGCGCAGGAGCCGCGCCTCCAGCAGGCTTGCGCCGGCGTTGAGCGAAAAGCCCACCACGCCGAGGATCACCACGCCCAGCATCACGAGATCCATCTGGAACCGCTCGC
>WNFG01003473.1_pt1 | contig 14760 bp, 10 predicted proteins | sample 5400431 | NCBI WGS metagenome assembly WNFG01 (sample SAMN13153346, study PRJNA577476) | soil metagenome | isolation source: 120 cm saprolite under Douglas fir tree site 2 hole 3 replicate 2 | place: USA:California | collected 2015-04-18
GGACGCTTTGCGATCGAGTTCGCTCGCGCCTACGGTGGCGAGAAAATTGCCACGGTAGTCGCCTCGCCGGTCGTCTGCGGACCCATCGAGGCGGCATTCGCAAATGGCGAGCTTGCTCATTCGGATGAAAGTGACGACGATTTCACCACGGGTGGAGCACACCCTGGGTGCGCCGTCGTCCCTGCGGCGCTGGCTTTAGGAGAGCAGTTTGGCATTAGTGGAACGCATTTCCTGCGCGCTGTCGCGCTTGGCTACGACATTGCCATGCGAGCTATGAAAACCGTGGGCCCGGGAATGAAAGAAACACACAACCTGGTCGGAACCGTGGGCGCGAGCGCCGCCGCGGGCTGCGTCGCTAGTCTTAGTGCGCAACAGATGCGCTGGCTGCTTGATTATGCGGCGCAGCAAGCTGGGGCGGGCATCGGTGCGTGGCGGCGCGACACCGACCATATCGAGAAGGCTTTCCTGTTCGGCGCTATGGGAGCGCGCAACGGGGTCAACGCCGCCTTGGTCGTTCACTCGGGCTGGACTGGGGTCAACGATATTCTCTCCGGGCCGAACAATTTCGTGGAGTCCTACAACCCTAAAGCCGATCCGGGAGGGCTGATCGATCAGCTCGGGGTGGTCTACGGAGTAACGCTCACGACCCTCAAGAAGTGGACTACCGGAGGTCCAATTCAGGCGCCGCTCGACGCGCTGGAAACTTTGCAGAAGCGGCATCCCTTTCAGGCGGCCCAAGTGGAGAAAGTGGTAGTACGCGCCGCCACCAGCGCGGCCTACACCGTAAACAACCGCGATATGCCCGATATTTGTCTTCAGCACCTGGTTGCGATCATGCTGCTCGACAAGACGGTCTCCTTCCGTGCAGCTCACGATAAGGCACGAATGCAAGACCCGGCAGTGCTTCGCCAACGCGCTAAAGTGCAACTCGTCCCCGACGAGGAACTTGAGAAATTGATACCAGTAAGAGTCGCGATCGTTGAAGTTACGCTAACGGACGGCACACACCTCAACGAGCGAGTCGAGCATGTGCGCGGCACTCCTGAGAACCCGATGACGCGCGACGAGGTGGTCGCGAAAGCTCGCCAATTGATGACTCCTGTCCTCGGTGTTGACGCATGCTCGAGCCTGATCGAGCGCGTGTTAGGACTTAATAATGTGAAGGATATTCGAGAGCTTCGGCCCTTACTTCGCAGACCTGATCAGACGAAGCAGTCTTCTCTTCCAAACTTCGCACTTACCCAACAGGATTGAATGGCGCGCCGGAAAAAAACGAAGCTTATGCTTTTTGTGATCGCTGCTCTCAGCACCTTGCTTTTAGCGGCAAAAGAACTGGTCAAAGCTGCACCTGCAATACGTGCCCATCAAGCTGGCAGCGCAGGGCAGGCACAATCTTCCCTTGATTTTGACACCTACCGAACCCGCATTGAACCTATCTTCCTCAAGACGCGGAAAGGTGGCGTGCGCTGTTACGATTGTCACTCGATCGTGGCCACACGCTTGCGTCTCGAACGCTTATCAGAGGGAAGTTCCTCGTGGACCGAGCAACAATCGCGCCGAAACTTCCGGGTCGTCTCCCTCCTGGTTACTCCCGCCGAACCACTGCAAAGCCGACTTCTGCTTCATCCCCTTACGCCATACGCAGGAGGCGATCCGACCCACACCGGCGGTAAATTCTGGAAATCGCAAGACGACCCGGAATGGCAAATGCTCCAAGCCCCGGCACTTGATTTCGAGTTTTTCAAGACCAGGGTCGAGCCTATTTTCTTGAAGGAGCGGCCAGGACACGCCCGCTGCTACGTTTGCCACACACTATCCAACAGAACTTTTCATCTTGAGACGTTGTCCCCGGGAAGCACAGATTGGACTGACGACCAATCGCAGCGCAACTTCCAGAGCGCTCTGCGACAGGTTGTTGCAGGAGATCCCGCCTCCAGCAGTCTCTTGATTCATCCGCTTGCACCCGAGGCAGGAGGAGATCCCTTTCATTCCGGAGGACGTCAGTTCGAATCTCAGAACGATCCGGACTGGCTAACCATTGCTGCATGGATTCGAAGCGGTGGAGCAGCAGTTCCGGTTGAGTCTTCATCCCGACCTGTGGTGCGGATCTACGTAACCAACAGCGCGGGCGACACTATCGATGTAATCGACTCTGCGACGAACGAGGTCGTGCAGGTCATTCGGGGCATTGAGTTGCCCCATGGCATCGCATTCGCGCCCGATGGCTCACGGGTCTACGTCAGCAACGAGTCGGAAAGCGTGCTAGACGTCGTGGATCGAAAGAGTGGAGAAATTCTGCATAAGGTTCCTCTTAGTGCCCGTCCGAACAATCTTACGATCACTAAAGATGGAGGCCGCGTGCTAGTTGGTATTCGGACTGATCCGGGCGTTATCGACGTAATCGATACAGTTTCACTCAGGCGAGTAAAGAGCATCCCCGTAGATGGCAGCGTGCATAACGTATACGTGACACCCGACGGCAAATATGCTGTCAGCGGCTCAATAGAAAACAAAGCTGCGACGGTCATCGATTTGCGTAGCGAGCAGGCAGTGTGGGAGGTAAAATTTGACCGCGCAGTGCGCCCCATGGCTTTCGAGACAAGCCTCGACGGCTCGACAAGCCGTATATTTATCCAACTCTCAGGATTCAACGGATTCGCTATTGTGGACTTTGCGAAGCACGCGGAAGTGGCCAGGATCAAGTTGCCGGATAAGCCCACCGGATTTGGAATTGCGGAGGGACGAGAAGGTACTCCGTCTCACGGGATCGGAGTTTCGCCGGATGGAAAATCCTTGTGGGTTAACAGCACATTCGCCAACGCGGTGTTCGAATATTCGCTACCTGATCTCAATTTGATCGGTCACGTGAAATTGCCAGAGGTTCATCCGTTTGCGCAGGCGCCCACGGGGGTGGTCCCAGAGTGGATTACTTTCACGCCAGACAGCAAATTTGTTTATGTTTCGAACTCAGGAGCGAGAACAGTTTCAGCGATTGACGCCAAAACGTTGACAATAGTGGCGCTCATTCCGGTAGGAGAGGTGCCCAAACGGATCAACACGTTGGTTGTCCACTGAATGGACGGGGCCTCAAACTGCTTGTCTTCCGGCAGCTGTCAAAGGCGAATGACATGTCATGGACTCGACCGCACTGAACATTTTTTAATGCTCATTTAATGTGCATTTCATGTTCATCCCCGCTTAATGAGTGTGGCATCTAGCAGACCCGATGCGGGGCAGCTTGATCCTGTTTCTATTTTGACCGCATCAGCTGCAATCTGAAGATATTAATTTTTGATCGTCTTGTTTTTCAACATCGGAGGCAGAGTGAATAAAACGAAAGCAGTGCTTTTGCCCGTATATGTTCTTGCATTGATACTCAGTGGTTGGGCACAAAAAAAGGAACCTCTTGCACTCTCGCGATCTACCCCATTACCTGAGCTCCATGATGGAGATTTCGACCACTTTGCGGTGGACCTTCCGGGAAATCGCCTCTTCTCCACGGCAGAAGAGAACTCGAAAGTGCTGGCTTTTGATCTGAAAACGAATAAGCTCATTCACACAATCAGCGATCTCAAGGCGCCCCACTCGATGTTATATCGGCCCGATTTGAAGAAGCTTTTCGTGGTAGACGGCGACCTTGGCGAGGTTAAGATTTACGAAACCGATTCTTACAAGACCGTGGGAAGCATAAAGTTGAAGGAAGGTGCGGACTCGAGTGCCTATGATCCGTCCACCAAGTACATGTATGTTGTGAACGGCGGTAAAGACGCTCACTTACCGAGTGCGTATATTAGCGTCATCGACACCAACACCGATAAAACAATCGCCGACATCAAGATCGACTCGAATGACGTGGAGGGGATGGTCCTGGAGCAGTCGGGTCCCCGGATCTTCGTTGTTATAAGAGGCAACAACACGATAGAGGTTTTTGACCGCACAAAACGAAACCTGATGGCGATCTGGTCCCTAGCCGAAGTTGCGAAGAAGCCGACTGCGATAGCTCTTGACGAACGTGCTCACCGGTTGTTTGTCGGCACTCGCGATCCCGGAAAGTTTGTTATCCTCGATACTGATTCGGGAAAAGTTGTGAGCAGTTTACCCGCGGCCTTAATGGTCGATGACATCGCTTACGATGGCGATCATAAGCGCATCTACTTTGCGGGGACCGAGTTCATTGATGTGTTCCAGCAGCACGACCCAGATCACTATGATCTCATCGGACACATTCCAACTTCGTTCCGCGCGAAAACGGCTATTTTGATTCCTGAACTGAATCGCTATTATTTGGCAGTTCCCCATCACGCAAGCCAAACTGCCGAGCTGCGCATGTACAAGGTGTTGCCCTAGATTCATGTTGCGCAAGCATTCATGTCAGGTTAAGGGTCCCATGCGTATGCTGCTAGTCGAAGATGAGCCTAAGGTCTCGAGTTTCGTTGCCCGCGGGCTAATGGCTGAGCGCTATGCGGTGGACGTGGCCCGAGACGGCCAGAGTGGCCTCGAACTGGCGAATACTTACCACTATGATCTCGTCATTCTTGATTTAATGTTGCCAGTCATGGACGGCACTGAGGTACTCCGTCGTATTCGACATAAGAATTCCACTGTTCCAGTTCTCATCCTCACCGCCCGGGACGCGGTCTCTGACAAGGTTGGCAACTTTGAAGCTGGAGCCGATGATTACTTGACCAAGCCTTTCGCATTCGCTGAACTCCTGGTCCGAGTGAAGGCGCTGTTGCGACGAGGGCCAGTGAACCGGAGCAGCACAATCCGAGTGGAGGACTTGGAGCTTGATCGTCTTTCTCAACAAGTAAAACGCGGCGGCAAACGAATTGACCTGACCTCGAAAGAATATGCGTTGCTTGAGTATCTGATGTCAAATGCTGGGAGAGTTCTCTCTCGAACCATGATCATTGAGCATGTCTGGGACCAGAGCTTCGATGGAATTACTAACATAGTCGACGTCTATGTCCGGCATTTGCGGAACAAAGTGGACGACTCACATCAACGTAAGCTGATCCGAACGGTACGCGGCGTAGGGTACACCATCAGCGATGGAGCGCAGTCGTGAACCCTCGGTCCCTCCGTTTTCGAATGACAGCATGGTACGCGGGACTTCTCGCGAGCGCTTTATTGCTTTTTGGAGTCTTCGTTTACGCCGGTCTCGAGCGCTACCTGGATTTCAGTTTACAGAAAACATTGACAGAACAATCCCGGTCTATCGGGACACAGTTGCTGGCTAGTATTTCGTCCAAACGACCTGGTTGGCTTGCGTCAGAAATTAATGAGGCCTACGCCCCGGATGTCAATGGACACTTCATTCGTGTCACGGGAGCGGACGGAGAAATCATCTACCTCTCAGGTCCGCCGAAAGATAACAGCTTCGATCCCTCTCACGTTCCCTTGTTTACTACCAATGGCAAAGAGGAGTATTTGAAGCGCTTTCAGATGGCGGGCGGCCATCGGTTATTCGTGAAGGGCATGGTTTTCACCAATCCCGATGGAAGCCGTTTTCTCGTCGAGAGCGGAGCGCCTTACGACCCTATAGAAAATATTTTGCATGGATTACTCGTGACCGTTGGGATTTATATGCCGTTGGTGGTTTCTTTGGCGATAGGTGGTGGTTATTGGCTGATGAGGCGATCTCTCCAGCCTGTCGACGAAATAACTAAACGGGCAGAGGGCATAACCTCCACGAACCTGAGCGAACGCTTGCCCACAATCAAGACCGGTGACGAACTGGAGCGCCTGTCGACTGCGCTAAATCGCATGATTGCCCGGTTGGATGAGGCGTTCCAGCATATCAATCGCTTCTCCGCCGATGCTTCGCATGAATTGCGGACTCCGCTGACCATTCTCCAGTTGGAATTGGAGGGAATCGTTCAGCACTACCGGCTTGATCCGGAGTTGGTTGACCAAATTGGGAGCGCTCTAGAAGAGACCCACCGCTTGTCCAGGATCGTTGAGAATCTCCTGGTGATTTCGCGTTTGGATGCAGGGCAGGTACAAGTCGAAAAGATGAAATTTGATTTGGGCGAGCTGACGGTCTCAACTGTCGATCAGATGAAGCTACTAGCTGAGGAAAAATTATTGTCGATGCATTGTCATGCGGCGGCCGGGGTATACATTGAGGCGGACCATGCGCGTTTGAAGCAGGTAATCGTAAACTTGATCGACAACGCCATTAAATATACGCCCCCGGCCGGCGAGATAAGTATTGATGTGTATACGAACCAAAATCTAGCCACCGTGGAGGTATCGGACAGCGGCGTTGGAATCCCCGCAGAAGTTCTCCCGCACGTTTTTGAACGCTTTTACCGAGCCGACAAGGCACGCTCCCGGGATTCTGGCGGTGCGGGTTTGGGGCTGGCTATTGTGAAAGCCATCTGCACCGCGCTGGGCGCTGAAATAAAAATCGCGAGTACGGAGGGCGCAGGTAGCAGTTTCATGGTCAAGCTGCCTCTGGCACCTAGTCAGGGCGGCGAATCCCCTGACACTACAAGACTAAGGGTAACGGTTCCGGAAGAAAGGTCGTAGGCGGGTATTATTGGTTCGAATTCAGATTGTTGAATCGAACCTTATCTTTCATTTCGTCGCTGCGTGGATTAGCGCGCGGTGCGATGCTTTCATTCAGTGTGAATGAAGTTTCATTCGGAGTTCATCTTTGCTTAATCTCAATCACAGACGATTGCGCTCCAAGATGCCGATGAAAACTCCGATATTTGCATTTTTGCTGCTGGCGTGGCTGGCGCCTCTGTTTGCCCAAAATGCAATCAAAGAAAATGACCAGACCGCCATCCGTGCTGGGCGGCTTTTTGACAGCAAGTCCGACCGGCTCTCGACGGATCAAGTCATTCTCATTCGAGCGGACAGGATCACGGAAATAGGACCAGCAGATCGGATCAGGATACCCGCCGGGGCGCGCGTCATAGACCTTAGCCACGCTACAGTTTTGCCTGGCCTTATTGACGCCCACACCCATGTATTCGGCAACGGGCCTGATCTGGAAACGCAAATCCTACGAGATTCCTGGCAATATCGAACCCTAACTGCACTGGCAAACGCACAGAAAGACATGATGGTTGGTTTCACGACCTTGCGCGACCTGAAGACTCTCGGAGCGATGTACAGCGACGTGGACCTGCGGAACGCGATCGATCGAGGCGTGGTGCAGGGTCCTCGAATGCAGGTTGCCACCAGGGGCATTCAGACTACGGGCGGATTCATAATGAAGGGCTACTCGAGCGAGGTGCCGGTCCCTACCGCGCTGGAAGTGGTGGACTCGCCCTGGGCTGCGCGCCAAGCTGTGCGCGAACAGGTCGCGCATGGCGCCGATCTCATTAAACTGTATGCGGCCTACGACTTCACGTTCTCTGCCGACGGAAAAATGGTGATCCCTCCAACTTTCACCCTCGAAGAGGTACAGGCCATTGTGGATGAAGCGCACGGCAAAGGCCGGAAGGTCTCGTGCCATGCTTTTGGCGGCGAAGGCTTAAATCATTGCCTGGACGCGGGTGTCGATTCCATCGAACATGGCGTCGTTCTGGACGATTCGGCGATAAAAAAGATGTTAGACAAGGGCATATACCTCGTGCCTACGCTGTACCACTACCAACTGGACAAAGAGCACGATCAGAAAAGATTCGCGGGACATAGTGTCGCCGATGTTTCGGAACCGAGCTTTCGTAAGGCGGTTGCGCGCGGCGTGAAAATCGCATTTGGATCCGGAGTGGGTCCATTTCCGCATGGCTCGCAAACCAAAGAATTTGAATACATGGTTAAATTTGGCATGACTCCGGCGCAAGCCATTCGGGCGGCCACCTCGGCAGCGGCAGAGCTTATGGGATGGCAGGACCGCGTAGGCACGCTGGAGGTGGGGAAATTTGCGGACCTGGTTGCGGTCTCCGGCAATCCCCTGTCGGACATTACGGAACTTGAGCGCGTTAAATTCGTAATGAAAGGCGGACAGGTCATAAGAAATGATGTTAAGTGAAAGGAAGAGGTTGCGGAGGATGCAGATCAGGCCATCACTATGAAGAGGCGTGATTTCCTCGCAGCATCGGTCAGCGCCGCGGCATTCGCCGGCGGGGTTACTAGAACAGCAGCATCGCTCAACGGTCCCACCAATCAATCGTGTTCGACCTCGCCGTTTCCGGAAATCAGTGGGCTGACGAAATATGTCGCCAACTTCGTGGTGAGTACCACATTCTCAGACATTCCAGGTGATGTGGTTGAGTTGGGCAAGAAATCTATTTTGGACGGTCTGGGACTCGCACTCAGCGGTTCCAGAGCAGAAACAGCCAATCTGATCCTGACTTACGCCAAGTCTTTTGGGTTCACGAATCACGGAGCAACTGTCATCGGCAGTTCGGCCAGGCTGCCACCGCGATTTGCGGCGCTTGCCAACGGAGTTGCCATTCACGTGGACGATTTTGACGACACCCAACTTGCGGCCGCCAAGGATCGCGTCTATGGCCTGCTGGTGCATCCGACGGTTTGCGTTCTACCCGCTGTCCTTGGCACTGCTGAGACGGCCGAAGGTGTAACCAGCGGCCGGGACTTGATGCTGGCATACCACGTTGGAGTGGAAGTCGAATGCAAAATCGCCGAGGCTATTGCACCGCGTCACTACGAGGACGGCTTTCACTCGACCGGAACTTGCGGCGTTTTCGGCGGGACAGCAGCATGCGCAAAACTGCGGCATTTCGATAGCGAACATATCGTACGCGCGTTTGCTATCGCCGCAAGTCACTCTGCCGGACTGCGAGAGAATTTCGGCACAATGACGAAGCCGCTTCAGGCTGGTCACGCTGCTGAAAGTGGCATTGTTGCGACAGACTTCGCTGCTCTGGGGTGGAGCGCAGCCGATCAGATTCTAGAAGCGCCGCGCGGTTTCTTTCACGCCTATGGGGGCAGCTACGATCCCACTTTTATTCTCGACAAGCTCGGAAAGCCCTGGACGTTCTTCTCGCCCGGAGTTTCCATAAAGCCGTTCCCTTCCGGTTCGCTCACTCATCCCGGAATGACCGAACTTCTTCGTCTGATCCGCACCCAGCACATCTCAGCCGTTGACGTTGTGCAGGTGGAAGTCGGAACGAATCACAACATGCTTAACACCTTGATTCATCATCGGCCAAGAACTGGACTGCAGGCCAAGTTCAGCATGGAGTTTTGTATGGCCATCCTTCTGCTGGAAGGTAAAGCAGGCCTGGCTGAGTTCACCGATGCTGTCGTGAATCGTCCCGACGTGCAAGAGATGATTGGCCGTATCAAGTTCTATACCGATCTGGAGGCCGAAAAGGCCGGATACGACAAGATGACAACGATTATCAAGCTCCATTTGAAAGACGGGCGCACCGTATCTGGTCGTGCCGATTTTGGCAAAGGTAGCCCTGCGAATCCCATGAGCTATGACGAAGTCGCCGACAAGTTCCAGCAGTGCGCGGCGTTTGCCAGCTGGCCCCAGACAAGGGTCAGCAAGACTATTGAAACCGTCCGAGAGCTCGAACATCTCGCTGACACGCGCGCTCTCACTTCGCTCTGCAGCGCGTAACGGTACATCGACAGAATTTCCGTATGACTGTGAGGAACTTTGAAGCGCTACAAAATAGCGGTCATTGAAGGCGACGGCATCGGACGGGAAGTCGTTCCAGAAGGCCTCAAGGTTCTAGAGTCCGCCGGTCGGCGATACGACATAGATTTCACCTGGAAACATTTCGATTGGAGCTGCGAAACTTATCTAAAAACCGGGCGAATGATGCCCGAAGATGGTCTTGATCAACTGCGCGAGTTCGATGCCATTTATCTGGGAGCTGTTGGATACCCGGGAGTGCCCGATCATATTTCTCTGTGGGGCTTGCTGATTCCGATCCGGCGGGCCTTCAGTCAATACGTCAACTTGCGTCCGATAAAGTTACTGGAAGGCATTGAAACGCCAGTCAAGAACTTTGAAGCCGGTGAAATCGATTTCTGCATTGTTCGCGAGAATAATGAGGGTGAGTATTCCGAAGTGGGCGGCCGCCTCTTCCGCAACACCGACGCCGAGCTGGCGGTCCAGGAAACCGTTTTCACTCGCCGGGGCTGTGACCGCATCATGCGCTATGCGTTCGAACTAGCGCGAAAGAGGAAGAACCATGTGACTTCGGCAACCAAGTCTAATGGAATCGTCTTCACCATGCCTTATTGGGATGAACGCTTCGCCCTAATTGCGAAGGAGTTTCCCGAAGTTAAGACCGATCAATTCCACATCGACATTTTGAGCGCCCATTTCGTTCGGCACCCAGACTGGTTCGATGTCGTAGTAGGCTCCAATCTTTTTGGCGACATATTGTCAGATTTGGGTGCGGCGGTTGTAGGTTCGATGGGGCTAGCGCCCTCCGCTAATCTCAATCCCGAGCGCGAATACCCTTCGATGTTTGAACCTGTCCACGGTTCCGCTCCGGACATCGCCGGCAAAGGAATCGCGAACCCAGTGGCGCAAATTTGGTCAGGGGCGATGATGTTGCAGCACCTCGGGGAAGCGGATGCCAGTCGGACTGTCGAAAAAGCGATTGCGACCGTCCTTGCAAGACCGGGTCCCCGGACCTCGGACATTGGCGGCAAAGCTTCAACCTGCGATATGGGCGAAGCAATCGTCTCAGAAGTATCGGCAGTCCCGGCCCGAAGATGAGCTCTACCATTCTGCTTCCAGTCGCACAGAGCGCAAGGCGGCGGATCGCATGCCGTCTGTTGCCCTTTCTCTGGTTGCTCTACGTGATTGCGTTTTTGGACCGGGTCAATGTCGCTTACGCCGCTCTGGAAATGTCGCACGATCTCGGTTTCAGTGACCGGGTGTTCGGGCTAGGAGCGGGCATTTTCTTTATAGGGTATGTGCTCCTTGAAATCCCTGGCGCGGTAATTGTGGAGCGCTGGAGCGCACGGCGGTGGATCGCCCGCATTATGGTTTCCTGGGGGCTTATCACTATCCTTGTAGCGTTTGTTCACACGGCAGCTCAGTTCTATACGGCGAGATTTCTGTTGGGCGCCGCCGAAGCTGGATTCTTCCCGGGCGTGATCGTCTATCTCACCCACTGGTTCCGCGCCGAAGACAGATCGAAAGCAATCGCAGCATTTCTGACGGCAATTCCTCTTTCAAACATTATAGGTTCGCCACTTGCAGGGAAGATCCTGCAGGTTCATTGGTATGGGCTGGAAGGCTGGCGCTGGCTCTTCATTCTGGAAGGAATCCCGGCGATCATTCTTGGTTTTGTTACTCTCTTTTACCTCACCGACCGGCCTGGCCAGGCCCGCTGGCTGCCGACGGATGAAAGCGAATGGATCACGGGCGAACTAACGAGAGAGAAGGAACGAAAGACGGCGGTGCGCTCGTACAGTATCTGGCAAGCACTCCGTCATCGGGACGTACTCGTTTTGACTATGACGTATTTCCTCGGGGGCACCGGTCTTTATGGATTTACGATTTGGTTTCCCACCATTTTAAAGCGAGCATCGGGATTCTCGACGATGACTGTTACATTGCTGGCGTCTTTACCTTACATCGCGGCGCTGCTAGCAATTCTGATCAACGGCTGGCACTCCGATCGTACAAGGGAAAGACGGTGGCACTCCGCCGTGCCGCTGTTCATCGCCAGCTCAGCGCTTCTATTGGCGATCAAGTCCAGCCCACACATTTGGATACAATTGTCATTTTTTGTGTTATTTGCGGCGTGCGTTCATGGCTACCAGCCGAGTTTCTGGGCGCTGCCTAGTACAATCCTCAGCGAGTCGGCGGCCGCCGCCTCCATCGGGCTGATTAATTCCGTAGGAAATTTGGGGGGCTTCGCTGGACCGTTCGTAATTGGCTACCTAGTGACCAGAACCGGATCATTCACTCCCGGTTTGGTTTGCCTGGTGATTGATCTTCTGCTCGCCGGCGTGCTGGTTCTTTCGCTACGGATCAAAACTGCTCCTGGCTAGATTTCCGGCCTGATCGGAGACCGAATGACAGTCGCCCAGACCTCTGCCATGAGAAGGCCAACGCGGATCCGCTGGGCGATCATGGCCTGTATCACCATGGTGACGGTCCTTACCTACCTGGACCGGCTCAATCTCGGAATCGCGGGGAAATACATTCAGGACGAACTATCACTGAGCACTCATACCATGGGGTGGGTGTTCAGCGCCTTTCTCCTGGGATATTCCCTTTTCCAGATCCCAGGTGGCTGGGCAGGCGATCGCTACGGACCCAAGAACATCCTGACCGGCGCAATCCTGCTGTGGTCTCTCTTCACTGCCTTAACCGCTCTTGCGCCAGACCTGGTACTGCGCCGTTGGGTAGGAGTCGCCGGCTCACTTATGATTGTGCGCTTTCTTGTGGGTGTGGGTGAGGCGGCGAACTCCCCCAATAATAGTAAGATCATCGCGAATTGGATCGGCTCCGATCACCGCGGGATCGGCAGCAGCTTCATGGTGATGGGTATCGGCATTGGAGGAACTCTCACCCCTCCCCTGATCGCCTGGATCATGCAACAGTGGGGTTGGCGCTCTTCCTTTTATCTTTCCGGGCTTCTCGGTCTGTTTGTGATGTCGATTTGGAAGTGGTACGTGACCGACACTCCCGAACAACACCCTAGAGTAAACGCTGAAGAGTTGGCGCTGATTCACCACCGGCCCAGAGGCAAATTAACAAGCGTTGAATTAAAGAAACCTCCGTGGAAGCAAATGCTTGCCAACCGTTCGGTTTGGGGACTTTCACTCGGTTACCTGTGCCAGGGATTTCCAATTTACTTTTACCACACCTGGTTCTTTATCTACCTCGTGCGGGTTCGGCATCTCAGCATTACGCAAGGTGGATTCTGGGGATCGACGCCTTACATTGCGATCGCCGTCCTGGCCCCTCTCGGCGGTTGGTTTTCAGATGCCGCCGTGCGGAAACTTGGAAAACGGATCGGTCGCCGGCTGGCGGTTTGCGTGGGAATGTTTGGCTCTGCCGTACTGCTCTGGGCTGGCGCGGGCATCAGTAGCAGTGCTTCTGCGATTGCCCTGCTTGCGCTCGGGGCTGGCCTTAACATGTTCGCGGCGACCACGTTTTGGGCCACTTGCATCGATCTGACCGAGAACTATACGGCGTCACTCTCCGGCATAATGAATACGTTCGGCAATCTCGGAGGATGGTTATCTCCGATCGTCTCAGCTTACGTAGCCACACGTTTCGGTTGGAATCGAGCTCTGGGTTGCGCTGCCGCGGTTACCATCGCGTCCGGATTATTCTTTTTGCTGGTTCAAGCCGACCAAAAAATCGACCAAGCAAGTAATTTTACTCCCGCTCCACAGACTCCTGACTTAACAGTTGCGACTTGAATTGTTCCGAGTCAAAACTAGGAGTTTCGCCCACCCAAATGCCCAGAGCAGTCAGCGGAACATTAAAGACTCGGACCTTCTGCGCCGACATCTGGTTACGCTAACGTCGCATGTGCGAGATCCTCATGGCAAATGAAGTTGAATTTGGTTGTTACCAACGTCGATGGGCCCATCCCGCCTGGCTGGCCTGCTCTTACGGTCAAGGAGAGTTCTTCCAAATGAGGGAAACACCATGCCTTTGAACCATGTCGCGTCGACACGCCTCAAGTCATATTCTTCAGGGTAGCTTTTCAAGAACCGCTCCGTCGATTGCTCGCTGATGCGTCCTGACCGGACAAGCAGCCACCCGTTTTCCACCCACTTGCGAACCGTCTTTGGGCTAACTCCGAGGAGTTCTGCTAACTCAGAATGAGAGTAACCTTCTGTGATCCGCGAAGACAGGTTCAGTCGAGAACAAAGAGCTTTTACAGAGTAATAGCTCCGACCGAGCTTGCGGGCGAGGATGGCTTTGCTGAGGCTGCCCAAGTTCTCGCGCACCATATTAATTTCCGCCGCAGACCATGCCTGTCTCCTGCAAGAACTCAAGCCAAGTTCAGAGGCACGCGAAAGAACAACTGATCGGGTGAAGCCACTCACACGCTGAACGTGATCAATATTTGAGGTTAGCTCGAATCTGCTGCTCACATTCTGATATGCACGTCTCAGGGCCACGTCGTGCTCGGCGGTCCAGAAGAATCGTTTGTTTGGGTTGGGTCTGCTGGCGAGCCGGCAGCGGTTACACAAACCGTCTTTGGGATACCCCTTTACACTGCCACACTTCGAGCAAGTTACGGGATGAAGTGGAACGCCGCGCATAAGTCTTATCGTCTCCGTGGTCGATCGCCGCAACCAATGTCGTCTCTACGCGTCCTTCGTCATTAGCGAAGAGGTAGATTTGTAGCTCAGCAGTTTGACCCTCTTGACTCGGTGCTGCCAACACACTCGCGGGCGGGCGATCTCGCTGCATTGGTCGGATAATGCAAGCGCGTCTTCGTGGTTCGGTGCTGCCTCACGACAAATTGTTCGACGCATGGGCCACATGTTGCACCGATCTGTCCTAGACCCAACTTCATGCTCGTATAAAATTCTTAACAATTGCTTAACCCGAGATAAAAATGCATTCATTTGACGCCCGGTTCGTGACAGGCACAGGCACAATCTCAACTAAGTTTTTGACCCCGGCTCCTTTCTCCGAGATATAATGCCGCCACCCACTCGTCAGACTGCAGAAAATTCGCGATTGTCTTGTCCACACGCAGCCGTGGAATTCCAGAACGGGAGTTCATCTGAATGCGCTTTAGAGCATTTGTCACCCTTTTCTTTTCCGTGCTCTTTGGAGCGACTCTAGTCAGTTGCGGAGGCGGCGCGACTTCTGTAAGCACCCCG
>WNFG01003818.1_pt1 | contig 14758 bp, 17 predicted proteins | sample 5400431 | NCBI WGS metagenome assembly WNFG01 (sample SAMN13153346, study PRJNA577476) | soil metagenome | isolation source: 120 cm saprolite under Douglas fir tree site 2 hole 3 replicate 2 | place: USA:California | collected 2015-04-18
GGCGGTCCGCGTCTGGGCATGCTCGGCCAGAATGCCGGTCGGGTATTGCACCGGCATCTCGTAGCCGGCGAACGGCACGAGGCGCGCGCCGAGCTCACGGTGCAGCGCGTAAAGCGGTGTGCGTTTGAGGGGGCCGGCGGGCACTTGGGTCAAGAAAGTCTCCGTCTGGAGTCGCGTTCCCCGGCGCAAAAGCGGCGCCGCGCGACCCCCTCTGTCCGGAGACCTGAAAGATTCGCCGGTAAAAGTGCCGGCTTACTTCGTCGGTGGGCTCATGCCTTGGCCGCACGCGCCACTTTCCAGAGACCCATCCTCCTGCGGTCCATTTTGCCTGAGAGTTTCCGGGGCCGGTTGCTCCTTCGGCGCCGTCTCCGAAAAGACGGTCTCTCCCACAGGGATCGACTGGGTGTGGCGACCTTAGGCGGCGGGTGTCCTGCCGTCCACGAGGAAAACGCCTTCGGTCTTGCCAAGTGAGCGGCCCCTCATAGACTGGCCGTCATGCGCAACGCCGAGGACATTGAGGAGCCCTCGACCCGAGGCCGGCCGTGGCGACGCGCAACCGGCTGGCTGATCGTCCTCAGCACGTTGTTCTATCTGAGCTACGGCTTTTCCAACTGGCTCGCCAGCCAGCGCGGTGACGTGCCGGCCGTCGTCTTTGCCTGGGAGCACGCCATTCCCTTCCTGGCGTGGACGATCGTTCCCTATTCGAGCACGCATGTCCTGTTCGCGCTGTCCTTCTATGTCTGCCGTCACCGCGCCGAGCTCGACAATCACGCCAAGCGCCTGCTGACGGCCCAGGTCATCGCGGTTGCCTGCTTCATCCTCTTTCCGCTGCGCATTTCCTTCGCCAGGCCGCAAACGACCGAACATTTCGGCCTCCTGTTCGACGCTCTGCGCACGTTGGACATGCCGTTCAACCAGGCTCCGTCGCTGCACATCGCGACGACGACCATCCTGTTCGACCTGTACGCGCGGACGCTGCCGCGCTGGATGCTGCCTGTAACGGCGGTGTGGTCGCTGCTCGTCGCGGCATCCGTCCTGACGACCTATCAGCACCACTTCATCGACATCCCAACCGGCATTCTGTTGGGCTTGCTCTGCGTGTGGATGTGGCCGGCGGAGGGCAGGAATCGGCTGGCCGGTTCACGGCGGGTGCCGTCGCGCTTCTCCAAGTGAGCGCTTGCTCATAGACTGCCGGCCATGGGCAAGGCCGAGGACACCAAGGCGCGGGTCGAGCGCGCCGCGCTCACCCTGTTCGTGGCGCGCGGCGTGGCCGAGACCACGACCAGGGAAATCGCCATGGCGGCGTCGATCGCCGAGGGCACGATCTACCGCTATTTCCCGAGCAAGGAGCGGCTGGCGCTGGACCTCTTCCTGCGCCATCACCGCGCGCTCGCCGAGGCGCTGGGCGACGCACACCGGCCGGCCAAGAGCCTGCGCGCCAAGATCGACGCCATCGTGCGCTGCTACTGCGCCTGGGCCGACCGCGACTGGACCTTGTTCGCCTATCATCTGCTGAACCAGCACTCCTTCCTGATCCAGGTGCCCGACGACACGCCCAATCCGGTGACCGTCGTGCGCGAGGTGATCGCCCAGGCGATGAAGGCGGGCGAAATCCCCCGGCGCAATGTCGACCTCGCCGCCGCCTCGGCTCCGACGCCGCTTGGGCAGTGCTGGCGGTGAAGGAAAGGTGAGCCTTCTTATCGGAATACGCCCAGTTGGTGTATGATGCCGTATGACCGCCGAATCAGACAAACTCGACAAGGCTGTTGACCGCATCGTGCAAGCGATGCAACCGGAGGCGATCTACCTTTTCGGCAGCCGCGCTCGAGGCGAGGGGCATGCCGACAGCGACTACGATCTGCTCGTCATCGTGCCCGATGATGCGCCGGCGGAAAGAAGTTCGTTGAGCGCAACGGCGCGCGTTGCGCGCGACCCCGGTGTGCCCCTAGACATCGTTCCATGTCGGCGAAGCGTATTCGAGCGCAAGCGCCACGATATCGGTACCCTTAGCTATCTTGCTGCACACGAAGGCCGCTTGATCTATGGCCACTGATGCCGTGGCCGGTTGGCTTGCGGTCGTCGACGATGACTTGCGGCAGGTCGTTAACAATCTTTACGGACCGATGCCGTCGCTCATCGGTGCTGCCTATCATTGCCAGCAAGCCGCAGAGAAGCTGGTCAAAGCTCGAGAAACTGACGCCATACGGTGTCGCGTACCGGTATCCAGCCGGAGATGATTGGGACGTACCGTCGACGCGGACAATCGAAGCTTGGAAAGACGAAATCGACGCTATTAGGTCGATGCTATGACACCGCCTTCAGCCGTCCTTCGCCAGTGCGGTGAACGCTTGCTGGAAGGTCTCGCGCGACCCGGCGAGGCCGGTTTCGTTGAAGATGTCGGCAGTCAGGGACTGCACTGACGCTTCGTCGACCCGGACACCGTTGTCCTGCAGGAAGCGACGCGCCGCCGCGACCGCCTCGTCCATCGGACCGCCGGCCTTGTAGAGACGGTAATAGTCGGGATGACCGCCGCGGCCGAGCGCTTCGGCCAGGATGTCGGTGAAGTTCACGACCCGCAGCGGATAGACCGCCTCGGCGCCGGCCAGCGCGCGATGGCAGGAATGATACATCGTGACGATGGTGTCGGCGCCGGCCGCGACCGCGCCTTCGGCCAGCCGGCGGTGGATCGCCTGCTCGCGCTCCTTGAACTTGGCGGCCATGCCGCCGCAGGCATAGGAGAAGCCGGAATCCTGCCCGAGCTCGAGCAGCTCGAGGTTGGGCACCGCGCGTAAGAGCTTGGCGATGCTTGCGACCGTGGCGCCGATGCCGAGATGCTCGTGGATCACCACGCGACGCTTCGGTTGGTCGCCCGTGAAACGCGCCCTGAGCGCGTCGAGGTTGGCGGCCAAAAATTCGCTGATATGGCCGAGGTCGAACGCCGGCGCCTCGACATCCTTTTCCAGCTCGTCGAAATTCTTGGTGCAGGTCGGGCACCAGGTCAAAACCTTTGCCGCGCCGGACTGGCCGAAGCGCTGGAAGGTGCGATGACCCATGCGCTCGTAGGTCGGCAGGTCGGCTTCCTGGAATTGATAGACGCCGCAGCAATGGGCGGTGCCGCCGACGACGTCGAAGTCGAGTTCGAGCGCATCGAGGATGTCCATGACGTTCAGCACGATGTGCGGCGTGCGCAGCACGTTGCAGCCGGTATAGAACAGCACCTCCGCGGTGCGTCGTTCGGCCGGCGCCAGGATCCGCTTCAGCGTCTCGGATGGCAGCTGCATGCTGGCGAGCAGCCGCACCGCCTGCGCCATGTGGCGGAAGCGGTTGGCGGCATTGGCGGCGCCGACCTCGCGTGGGCGGCCGGCCTCCAGCGCCTTCAGCTTGGCGATGGTCACCCACTGCCGGACATTGATCTCCTCGGGGCAGGCAGCGCTGCAGCGCGCGCTGCCGTCGCAGGCGCCGAGCCACTTCTGCAGGCCTTCGGCCGCCGCTCCGCCGGTCCTTGTCAGGGCCAAAAGCTCGCCGACGCGCTGCACGGCGTCGCCGGCGTCGAGACCGACCTCGCGCGCGGTCGGGCAGACCTCGAAGCACTTGCCGCAGGCCGTGCAGCGGTCGGCCGCTTCGGCGGCCAGCGCCTCCAGCCGTTCGGCATAGGCGCTCAAGACAATCCTCCCAGCATCGGGCCTCCAAGCATCCGCCGAGTGGACCGTCGCCATCAAGCCAATGTCAAGTCTTCGGCTGCGACCGAAGCATCGGCGCGCCGCAAGCCGCTAGGCTGAACGAATGCGAACCGTTCGGAGCCATCCATGACCGTCACCTGCGCCATCCGCTATGTGATCGATCCGTTCAAGCGCGATGCGTTCGAGACCTATGCCCGCAACTGGCTGACCATCATCCCGGCCAACGGCGGCGATCTTTTGGGCTATTTCATGCCGCACGAGGGCACCAACAACATCGCCCACGCTCTCATTTCGTGCGACAGCCTGGCGGCCTACGAGGCCTATCGCGCCCGCATCCGCGCCGACAAGGCCGGCATGGACAATCTCCGTTTCGCCGAAGCCGAGCGGTTCATCCTGAGCGAGGAGCGCACCTGGCTCCGTCCCGTGACCGCCGGTTGACCAATAGCGGCGCCGCGGTCACTGCCCGCCGCGGCCCCGGCGGTTGTAGTTGAGCTCTTCCTGCGTGGGCTTCAGGCCGACGGCGATGCGGTAACCCGCGAGGTCGCTGAGCTGGCTATAAGGCAGCGCCAGCGACAGTTCCTCCTGCGAGGTGCCGCGCGGATTGCCCGACGTCAGGCGAAAGTCGGCGATGAATTCCTGGCCCTGCACGACAGTGCCGCCGGCGTTGATCACGCGCACGAAGTAGGGCACGCGGGTCGCGCCCGGATCGACCGACGGACCGGCGCTGACCGAGATGCGCATGACCAGGTTGACGTTGAGTTGGTTGCGGTTGAGCTCGCAGGTGGTGCCCGAGGCGATCATCGCGGCCTCATAGACGATGTCGCGCGGGTCGCGGCCCGGCCCGTCCTTGAAATGGGTGAGCCGCTGGGCGTCCTGGACCGTGAGCGGCGCCGGGCAATAAACGTTGGTGGTGTCGCTCGACGAGCTGCCGCCACCGAACCAGCCGCAAGCGCCCAGCGACAGCGCCAGGCCAAGCGGCGCCAAAAGAACGAATCGCCTGTCGATCATGCCAGGGTCTTGTGCGTGCCGTCGCAAAGCGGCTTGTTGTTGGAGTGCTTGCAGGCGCAGAGCCAATGGTCGCCTTCCTTGGCCGCCGTGTACTTCATCGGCGTGAAGAGGCCGCCCTTGTGGCTGCCGTCGCAAAACGGCTGGTTTTTGCTTTGGCCGCAGGCGCACCACCAGTAGTCCTTTCCGGCCTCCAGCATCACTTTCGCGGGCGCCCTCGCCGCGACAACAGGCTCGGTCATGTTGCTTTCCCCGTTGCGGCGGCTTTGTTACGGTGCCGCGCCAATCCGTTTCCGGGAGGAGTCTAGGCAATGGTCTGCAGACCTGCAAGCGAGCGGGGGCAGCCAAGCTGAACGTTGTCGCATGACCAGGTCAAACAAGCCGCTCACGATCCTGCTCGCCAGCCCGCGCGGCTTCTGCGCCGGCGTCGAACGGGCCATCCAGATCGTCGAGCGCGCCATCGAGCGCTACGGCCGGCCGGTCTATGTCCGCCACGAGATCGTGCACAACCGTTACGTCGTCGAGGCTCTCGAGGCCAAGGGCGCGATCTTCGTCGACGAGCTCGACGAGGTGCCGGACGGCCGCCCCGTGGTGTTCTCCGCCCACGGCGTGCCCAAGGCGGTGCCGGCGGAGGCCGCCCGCCGCCATCTTCTCGCCGTCGACGCCACCTGCCCGCTGGTCTCCAAGGTCCATCACGAAGCCGAGCGGCATTTCGCTGCGGGGCGCACGGTCGTGCTGATCGGCCATGCCGGTCATCCCGAGGTGATCGGCACCCTGGGCCAGCTGCCGGCCGGCGCGGTGCTGCTGGTCGAGAACGTGGCGCAGGCCGAGGCTCTTGCTGTGCGCGACCCGTCCAACCTCGCCTATGCCACGCAGACGACCTTGTCGGTCGACGACACGATCGGGATCGTGACCGCGCTGCGCCGCCGCTTTCCCGCCATCCAGGGCCCCAAGAGGGAGGACATCTGCTATGCCACGGCCAATCGTCAGGCTGCGGTGAAAGCCATCGTGCCGCGTTGCGACGCGCTGGTGGTGATCGGCGCGCCCAACTCGTCCAACTCCATGCGACTTGTCGAAGTGGCGGCCAGCCACGGCTGCGCCAGGTCGCGCCTGGTGCAGCGCGCCGCCGACATGGATTGGGCCTGGCTCGAGGGCGTGCAGCGCCTTGGCATCACGGCCGGCGCCTCGGCGCCCGAGACGCTGGTCGACGAGATGGTCGCCGCCTGCCGCGAACGCTACGACGTGACCGTCGAGGAAGTGCGCACGATCGAGGAAAACGTCGTGTTCAAGCTGCCGCGCTCGCTCGTGGCGTAGGGATGGCCTGATGGCGGTCTATACCGAAGTCGGCGACGCCGAGCTCGAAGCCTTTCTCGCCGAGTACGACATCGGCGAAGCGGACTCTTTCAAGGGCGTCGCCGAGGGCGTCGAGAATTCCAACTACCTGCTCGCAACGACACGCGGCCAATATTCCCTCACGCTTTACGAAAAGCGCGTCAACCCTCGGGACCTGCCGTTCTTCCTCGGCCTGATGGACCATCTCGCCGCGCGGGGAATCAATTGCCCACGGCCAATCCATGGTCGCGACGGCAACGCGCTGCGCACGCTCGCCGGCAAGCCGGCCGCCATCACGACGTTCCTGCACGGCCTGTGGCCGCGCCGCATCCTGCTGCAGCATTGCCGGCCGGTCGGCGAGGCATTGGCGGCGCTGCATCTCGCCGGCCAGGATTTTAGCCTCAAGCGGCCCACCGCGCTGTCGGTGGCGGGCTGGCGGCCTTTGTTCGACGGCACGCGAGGGCACATCGACCAGGCCCTGCAGGCCGAGCTGCGGGGCGAGCTCGACTTCTTCGAGCAGAGCTGGCCCGCGGGCCTGCCGTCCGGAGTCATCCATGCCGACCTGTTCAACGACAATGTGCTCTTCCTGCACGACAGGCTGTCGGGCCTGATCGACTTCTACTTCGCCTGCAACGACGCCTTCGCCTACGATGTCGCGATCTGCCTCAATGCCTGGTGCTTCGAGGCCGACGGCTCGTTCAACGCCACCAAGGCGCGCGCGCTGCTGCAGGGCTATGGCGGCGTGCGCCCACTCGGCGAGGATGAGCGCAAGGTCCTGCCGCTGCTGGCGCGGGGATCGGCGCTGCGCTTTCTGCTGACACGGCTTTACGATTGGCTGCACACGCCGGCCGACGCGCTGGTCAAGCGCAAGGACCCGCAGGAATACCTGGCCAAGCTGCGCTTCCATCGCGATACCAAGTCGATCGCGGACTACGGACTGTGAGCGAACCGGAAGTCGAGATCTTCACCGACGGCGCCTGCAGCGGAAATCCCGGACCGGGCGGCTGGGGCGCGATCCTGCGTCTCGGCGGCCGCGAACGCGAGTTCTCCGGCGGCGATCCGGCGACCACCAACAACCGCATGGAGCTGATGGCCGCGATCATGGGACTGGAAGCGCTGAAGCGGCCCTGCCGGGTGCGCCTGTTCACCGACAGCAACTATGTCCGCGAAGGCGTGACCAAATGGATCCACGGCTGGAAGAAGAACGGCTGGCGCACCGCCGACAAGAAGCCGGTGAAGAATGTCGAGCTATGGCAGCGTCTTGACGCGGCCCGCGCGCCGCACCACGTCGACTGGATCTGGGTGAAGGGCCATAGCGGCCATCCCGAGAACGAACGCGCCGATCAGTTGGCGCGCGATGAAATAGCCAAGCTGCGGGCCGCCGGTCTGTAGACCCGACGATTCAACTCCGCTTGGGCTGAGCCGGCACCGGCTTTTTCTCGACCGGCTTTTCGTAGACCAGGTCGAAATTCTCGCGCATGCCGTCGCAGGGATTGTCGCCCTCGGCGAGGCGCCACACCTGGGATTTGCCCGAGCGGCGGAAATTGAGGATGCCCGCCACCTTGCAGGGCGTGCCCTTCTCGACCTTGGCGACGCGAAAGGCGACCTCGCCGCGGACCTGCACGACGCCGGCCGAAATACGTTCGACGACGCCGTCGATCGACGCCCAGTCGCCCTCGCTGCCGGGCGCCACGCTATCGATGCGACCCTTGACGATCCAGAGATTGCCCTGCCGGGTCACCGCGACGTCGCCGGGCTTGGCGCCCTTCATCTTGGCATAGCGCCCCCACACGATCTTGCGCGCGTCGGCGAAAAGCTGGGCCTCGGCGTCCGAAGCGATCTCGGTGCGGTCGACCTTGGGCGCGCTGGCCGGCAGCGGCGAAGACAGGCTGCTGGTCGGCGCGCCCTGCTCGACCGTCGGCGCCCGTTCGGGCGGCGGCGCAGGATAATAGGAGGACGGCGGCTGAGGCGACGCCGGGCCGGCGGACGGCGTCTGGGCCAAGCCTGTCGCCGTCGCAAGCAGAGCGGCGATCACGACGGCGATCAGGGCGGCGATCGACGGGGAGAGTCGGTTCATTCCTGTGGCTCTTACATCAGAGGAAGGAGCGACGCTACCGTTTGCCGCCGCCCTTGGCGGCAGGCGGGGTTGGCGGCGCATCGGACGTCGCCGGAGCCGGCTGCTCGCCGCGCAAGCCTGCTTGGGCTCGGCGCGCCGCGATCGAACTGGGCGGCACCAGGCGCAGCACCGCGTTGAAATCGTTGTTGGCCTGGCTGCGCTCGCCGCGCGCCAGACTGGCGAAGCCGCGCTCGAGCATGGCCTCGGAATGCTCCGGCGCGAGCTTGAGCGCGCGCGCAGCGTCGTCGAATGCGCGCGCCGGATTGCCGGCGTTGCGCCAGGCCGCCGCACGCAGCACCAACATCTCGACGTCGTCGGGCCGCAGCCTCAGCGCGCGGTCGAAGTCGGAGATGGCGCGCGGCCAGGCCCGCATCGCGGCGTAGCTCAGCGCACGGTCGAGCCAAAGGTCGGCGTCGTTGCTCTTGAGCTCGAGCGCGCGGCTTTGCACATCGGCGGCCCTCTCGGCCATGCCGGCTTCCATGAAGGCCTGGCCCGCCTGAGCCCACAGCTCCGCCCTGAGGCCGGGGCGGTCGTGGCCCATGTCGCGGGCAATCGCCTCGAGCGCGGTCGCCGCCTGCCCGTAGCGGCCGGCCTCGAACAGGGCCAGCGCCACGCAATGGCGTGCCGGCAGGCCGCCACCGCCAGCCTGCCATTTCTCGGCGACCGGCAGCGCCTTCAGCGGCTCGCTGCGCGCCAAGGCCATGCAGTCGGTATAGCGCTTGAGCTGGTCGGGCGAACCGTCGAACAGCCCGGGGCTTTGCGCAGCGACCGGCGCCGCGGCGAGCAGCGCAAGCGCCGAAAGGACGTGGCGAGGCAACAACATGCTTGAAAAGAACCGCGCCGCGACGATCCTGACAAGATGACAGAGCGTCTTTTCATTTTCGGCTTGGGCTATAGCGGGCGCGAAATCGCCAGATTGGCCCGCGCCGCCGGCTGGCACGTGGCCGGCACCTGTACCGGCGATGACAGGGCCGCCCGCTTGCGCGACGACGGCATCGAGGCCCACCTGTTCGACGGCACGACGGCGCCGCCGGCCGAAGCGATGGCCAACGCAAGCCACGTGATTTGCACCATTCCACCCGGCCCGGCCGGCGATCCGGTGCTCAGAAGCGCGGCCAATCTGCTCGGGCGCGCGCGCTGGTTGGGCTATCTCTCGACCACCGGAGTCTACGGCGATCAGGACGGCGGCTGGGTCGACGAGAATACGCCGCCCAGGCCCGGCCAGCCGCGCAGCATCGAGCGGCTTGCAACCGAGCGCGCCTGGCAGGCGCTGGGTCTGCAAGGCGGCGCGGCGGTCGACATCTTTCGCCTGCCCGGCATCTACGGCCCCGGCCGCAGCGCCATCGACCAGGTGAAAGCCGGCACGGCGCGGCGCATCGACAAGCCCGGCCAGGTCTTCTCGCGCATCCATGTCGAGGACATCGCCGGCACCGTGCTGATGGCCATCACCCAACCGCACGCCGGCGCCATCTACAACGTGGCCGACGACCTGCCGACGTCGACCGCCGATGTCGTGGCCTACGCCTGCGAGCTGCTGGGCAAGCCCGCGCCGCCGCTCATCCCGTGGCAGCAGGCAGCCTCCGAGATGAGCGCGATGGCACGCTCTTTCTATGCCGAGAACCGGCGCGTCCGGAACGACCGGATCAAGAACGAACTGGGTGTCGTGTTGCGCTATCCGACCTATCGCGAGGGCCTGCGCGCCATCGCGTCGGCAGGCTAGCGCGTCAACTCCTCGACCGTGGCGATCAAGCGGGCGATGTCGGCTGGCGTGCTCAGCCGATGGTCGCCGCCTTTGACCAGGGTGGTGACCACCTCGGGCGCTTCGAGATGGGCGGCGATCTGCAACGAATACTGCCACGGCACATCGGGATCATTTTGGCCGTGCAGCAGGCGAACCCGACAGGGCAGCGACAGCATCTTGTCGAGCAGCAGATGGTTGCGCCCCTCCTCGATCAGCTTCCAGGTGAAGACCGACGGCTCGGGCGAATATTGCGACGGCCGTAAAAGCCTGCCGTCGCTCTCGAGCGTCGCGCGATCCTCGGGCGAGAGGCCGGCCAGCAGCATGCGCTCGGTGAAGTCGGGCGCGGCGGCGATCAGCACCAGCCCGGCCAGGCGCTCGGGCCGCGCGCGCGCCACCAGAAGCGACAGCCAGCCGCCCATGCTCGATCCCACCAGCACCAGCTTGCCGGCGGTAAGGCTGTCGATTGCGGCAAGCGAGTCGTCGAGCCAGCGGCCGATCGTGCCGTCTTCGAAGCGGCCCGAGGACTGTCCATGGCCGAGATAGTCGAAGCGCAGGTACGCACGGCCGGTCCGCCGCGCCCAGGCCTCGAGTGCCACGGCCTTGGTGCCGGTCATGTCGGAGCGGAAGCCGCCGAGGAACGCCACGGTCGGCGTGCGGCCCGGCGTAGTCGCATAGGCGATGGTATTGCCGTCGGGCCGCGGCAATCGCTGCACTTTGGCGTCACCGTTCATGTCATAGTACCTGCCACAGCAACAAACCTGCTGCCAAGCTCACATGCCCGCGCCTACACTTCTGCAGATCGTCCCCAGCCTCGCCGGCGACGGACTGGCCCGCGCCACGTTCGATGCTGCCCAGGCCGTGATCGCGGCGGGCGGATCGGCCGTCGTCGCCTCGCCGGGCGGCGTCATGGTGCCCGACCTGCTGAGGTTGCGCGCCAGCCATCTCGAACTGCCCGACGGCAGCCATCCGTTGTGGGCGCGCCTCACCCTGCCGCGCAAGCTCGCGGCGAGCCTCAGCGACGCCCGCGTCTCGCTGATCCAGGCGCGCTCACCCGCCACGGCATGGGTGGCGCATGCCTTGGCGCACCGCCTCGGGACCCGGTGGATCGCGACCTTGCACACGCCGTTTGTCGCGCGAAGCTTGCCGAGCCGGCTGGTCGAGCGCCGGCAGGTTCGCGCCGACGCGGTGATCGCCGTCTCCGAGCACGTCGCGCGCGACGCGCTGCAGCGTTTTCCCGCGCTCGACGGCCGCCTGGAGACCATTCCGCCCGGCATCAATTTCGACCGTTTCGATCCGGCGATGGTGCGGGCCGAGCGGGTGATCCGGCTGGCCGGCGAGCTGCGCGTGCCCGACGGCAGTCACGTTATTCTCTGCCCGGCGCCCTTCGGCGAGGATCAAGGCCAGAAGATCCTGATCGAGGCGATGAAGCAGCTCGGCCGCGACGACGTGTTCTGCCTGCTGCTCGGCTCGTCGGGGTCGCCGACGCCGTTCGAGAAGGAACTCGAACGCCTGATCGAGGCTGCCCAGCTGCATGGCAGGATGCAGATCGGGCCCTATGTCGAGGACATGCCGGCGGCCTACATGCTGGCCGACGTGGTGGTGGCGACCGGGGGCGCTCGCCGGGGTTTTAGTCGGGCGCTGGTCGAGGCGCAGGCGATGGGCCGTCCGGTCGTTGCCGAGGATGGCGGCGGCGCGGCCGAGACGGTGCGGCCCGGCGTCACCGGCTGGCTGGCGCCGGCCGGCGACCCCGCAGCGCTCGCCGAAGCGCTGCACAATGCGCTGTCGCTCACGACCGAGCGGCGCGCCGAGCTGGCGCGCAATGCGCAGGAGCAGGTGCGCAGCCGCTACGGTCTCGCGCAGTCCAACCGCCAACTGCTCGAGCTCTACGAACGGATGCTGCGCCGATGAAGATGTCGCTTCTCGTTGCCCTAGTCGCCGGTGGCGCCATCGCCAAACTGGCAAGCGGCGTCCTTGGCCAAGTCGCGCGACCGCCGTCCGGCGGCGTGCTCGATCGATTCCTCGCGCCGCCGTCGGGTCTCGAGCAGCAGTTCCTGGGAACCTGGAACCTTGCCTGGGACGACCCCGCCGATCCCCACTGCCCCTGTCACGGCACCCTCACGATCGAGGTCCAACAGGACGGTTCACTCAAGGGCTTTTGGTCGATCAGGAATCCCCCTGCCGTGCTGCGCGGCGAAGTGGCTTTCGACCAGAACGTGTGGGCCGGTCTCTACGCCCAGCCGGACGGTGTCGATTTCCCTCTAAAAGGCCATTTCCGGTTGGAAGCCCGGGGCGGCAGGGAGCTGACGGGCTCCTATCACCGCGATGGAACGGCGATCCCCTATCGCTGGAACGCGATCCGGCGCTAGCGCCTCAGCTTGACTCGGGCCGCCCTCACAACTATCTCCACCCGCATGGACCGCCGGTTCCTCACCGCTCCAGCCACCACCACCGTCCGAACTTGATTCGGCCGGGCGCGCGCCTTTGTGCCGCTTCCCGGCCTGTCGCCGCCGACACTTCGTGTCGGCGGGTGAACCGTGTTCGGAATCTTCTTGTGTGGTGGCAACCATGATCAACATTTCCTTGCCGGACGGATCGGTCCGGTCGTTTGAAAAACCGGTGAGCGGCGCCGACATCGCCGCCTCGATCGGTCCGGGCCTGGCCAAAGCCGCGCTGGCGATGCGTGTCGACGGCAAGCTGAGAGACCTGTCCTGCGTCCTCGACCACGACGCCAAGATCGGCATCGTGACGTCGCGTGACCCGGAGGCGCTGGAACTGCTGCGGCACGACGCGGCGCACGTGCTGGCGCAGGCGGTGCAGGAGCTTTTTCCCGGCACGCAGATCACGTTCGGCCCGGCGACGGAGGACGGCTTCTACTACGACTTCGTGCGCGCCGAGCCGTTCACGCCGGAGGACTTCGCCAGGATCGAGCAGCGCATGGCCGAGATCGTCGATCGCGACCTGCCGATCGTGCGCGAGGTGTGGGATCGCGCGAAAATAAAAGATTACTTCCAGAAGCACGGCGAGAGCTTCAAGGCGCAGTGGACCGACGAGTTGCCCAAGGGCGAGGAGATCTCGGTCTACAAGCAGGGCGACTGGCTCGACATGTGCCTGGGTCCGCACCTGCCCTCGACGGGCAAGCTCGGCAAGGCGTTCAAGCTCACGAAGGTGTCGGGCGCCTATTGGCGCGGCGACGCCCGCAACGCGCAGCTCCAACGCGTCTACGGCACGGCGTTCTTCACGACCGCGGACCTCAAGGCCTACCTGCACCGCCTCGAGGAAGCCGAGAAGCGCGACCACCGGCGGCTCGGCCGCGAGATGGGCCTCTTCCATCAGCAGGAGGAAGCGGCGGGGATGGTGTTCTGGCATCCCAAGGGCTGGACGTTGTGGCGCACGCTCGAGGGCTACCTGCGACGAAAACTCGAAGCCGGCGGCTATCAGGAAGTGAAGACGCCGCAGCTCATCGATCGCAAGCTGTGGGAGGAGTCGGGCCACTGGGAGAAGTTCCGCGAGAACATGTATCTCAGCGAGAACGAGGAAGGCCTGCGCGAGTTCATCGCCGATCCCGCCAAGCGCATCTTCGCGCTGAAGCCGATGAACTGTCCGTGCCATGTGGAGATCTTCAATCAGGGACTCCGCAGCTATCGCGAGCTGCCACTGCGGATGGCAGAGGTCGGCTCGTGCCACCGCTTCGAGCCCTCGGGCGCGCTGCACGGCATCCTGCGGGTGCGCAACTTCACGCAGGACGACGCCCACATCTTCTGCACGGAAGAGCATATCGAGAGCGAGACGATCCGCTTCTGCAAGTTGCTCGACGAGGTCTATCGCGATCTCGGCTTCCCCGACTACTTCGTGAAGTTCTCCGACCGTCCGCCGGTGCGCGCCGGCTCCGACGCGGTGTGGGATCAGGCCGAAGTCGCGCTGAAATCGGCGTCGAAGGCAGCCGGCCTCGACGTCATCCTCAATCCCGGCGAGGGCGCATTCTACGGGCCCAAGCTGGAATTCGTGTTGCGCGACGCGATCGGCCGCGACTGGCAGTGCGGCACGCTGCAGGTCGACTTCGTGGTGCCGGGACGGCTGGGCGCGACCTATGTCGCCGAAGACGGTTCCCGCAAGACGCCCGTCATGCTCCACCGCGCCATCTTCGGCAGCTTCGAGCGCATGATCGGCATCCTGATCGAGCACTATGCCGGCCGCTTTCCGCTGTGGCTGGCGCCGACGCAAGCGGTTATAGCCACGATCGTCAACGACGCCGATGCCTATGCCCGCGAGGTTGCGGACAAGCTGAGCGCGGCCGGGCTGCGGGGCGACACGGACCTGCGTAACGAAAAGATCAGCTACAAGGTCCGCGAACATTCGATGGCCCATGTGCCGCTGATCCTGGCGGTCGGCCGGCGCGATATGGAAAATCGCACGGTGGCGGTGCGTCGGCTCGGCTCGGACAAGCAGGAGGTCCTTGAACTTGGGGCCGCCGTCACTAAACTTTCAGAAGAGGCTCGGCCGCCCTTTTAGGGGCGGCCGCAGTCTCAGACCCGCTCCCATCCGGGAGCTTCAACGAAGGAGAATGAAGCCATAGCCAGACCTGCCCAACAGAGCGCGCCCACCCGCGAGGGTCCGCGCGTCAACGGCGAAATCAAAGCGCCGCAAGTCCGACTGATCGACGAGAACGGCGACATGGTCGGCGTCGTCAGTACCCGCGAGGCCATCGAAATGGCCGAAGAGGCCAGTCTCGACCTGATCGAGATCTCGCCCAACGCGGTCCCGCCAGTCGCCAAGATTTCCGACTACGGCAAATACAAATACGAAGCGCAGAAGAAGGCGCATGAGGCGCGCAAGCACCAGAAGGTCATCGAGGTCAAAGAGATCAAGATGCGCCCCAACATCGAC
>WNFG01011038.1_pt1 | contig 14758 bp, 12 predicted proteins | sample 5400431 | NCBI WGS metagenome assembly WNFG01 (sample SAMN13153346, study PRJNA577476) | soil metagenome | isolation source: 120 cm saprolite under Douglas fir tree site 2 hole 3 replicate 2 | place: USA:California | collected 2015-04-18
CGCCCTTACCCGTCGACCGCGCTTGATATGGCGCCCCGCCGTGCCGCTCTCGGCGAGTGCGGACCGAAGCAGTGCCGCCGCCGACCACCGCATGAGTTGGACCGCCTCTTTGCGTGAGAGGCCGGCGATATCGGTCAGCCAGACGAGAGCCTCGATGCCCACCGCGCTTCTGATCGCGAGAATGAGCCGCCGCAGATCGCGTTCCGTCAACTGCCCGCGGAGCGGGGACAGAGCTTCGCCGATCCACACGATCGCACGACCCTTGCGCAGCGGGAGCTCGCCGCGATGGCTTGGGTCGGGATCGAGTGACAGACGCAGCATCGTGCGCTGTTGCGCTTCCGTGTCAACGATGACGTCGAGGAACGCGGTGACAACTGCGTCGAGTCGACCAGGAACATCCGAGGGGGCCCTCTCGGGGAGTAGGGACCGCGCCTCGATCTCCGGATGGGCCGCCACCAGCAACGCCCGCTGGTTTGGAAAGTAGCGGTAAGCCGTCGTCCTCGAAATTGAGGCCTTAGATGCGGCATCGTCGACCGTCGGCGTCTGGCCCTCTGCTACCAGCTCTCGGGCGGCCGCCACCAAAGCGGCGCGCGTCCGCTGCTTCTGGCGCGCTCGGCCACTCTGCTCATATGGGATTGACATCCGCGTCAGGGTACTATAGTCTCGTCATGGTACTAATGTCCCACGAAAGAGAAAGGTGAGGTCTAAATGGCAATGAGCACGCTGGTTCCGATCGTACGTGTCGAGGGCGAGGGCGAGAAGCTGTGGTTCTACGGTGGTGGAGTACACACCTGGCTCGCCACCAATGCGGAGACCGGAGGCGCGTTCCTCCTGTTCGACGATGTCATGACTAAAGGCAAGACCACGCCCCTCCACTCGCACCCGGAGGTGGATGAGACCCTCTACATGCTGGAGGGCGAGATCCTCGTCCACATTGATGGTCGCGAGCAGACGCTCGGAAGCGGCGGCGTTGCAATGTTCCCGCGAGGCGTTCCGCACGCATTCCTGGTCACGTCGGAGAGGGCTCGCGTTTTGTGTCTGGAGACTCCAGGCTCTAGCGAGGCTTTCTACCGCGGCGCCAGCGAACCGTTGACGCCGAGTCTCCAGGCGGCGACTCCAGTCGATTTCGACCGCGTGCGCGCGTCGGCGGCTCGGAACGGGGGCATCGAGATTCTCGGACCACCGCCTTTCGGCAGGTGAGCGCTGTCCGGTAGTGCCGGGCGCCATCCTTCCCGCCAGGACCGGCTAACCTCTGACAAGCCAATGCAGACATTGACCCCAGGCTCGATTCTCGGCCATGCCGTACGCCGGCGCGAGGACCCCCGCCTCGTCACCGGCACGGGCCGCTACGTCGACGACATCCAGCCGGCGAAGTGTCTCCACGTGGCCTTTGTGAGGTCGACGCTCGCCCACGCCGCGATTCGCACCATCGATGTCGAGGCGGCGACTGCCGCGCCAGGGGTCGTGGCCGTGCTGACCGCCGCCGACCTGGGGCTCCCGGCCCGGGTCGGCTTTCCGATGGTGCCGGCGCCCTTGGCGCGGCCACCGCTCGCTGTCGAGCATGTCCGTTTCGTTGGCGAGCCGGTAGCACTTGTGATTGCGGAGAGTCCTGGGGAGGCCGAGGACGCGGCCCAATTGGTCGGACTCGACCTCGAGCCGCTCGATGTCGTCGTCGATGCGAATGCCGCACGCCGCGCGGGCTCAGCCCTGCTGTTTCCAGCTCACGGCTCCAACGTGGCCAACCACATCGCTTCCCGCGCCGAGAGCGACGTCCTGGCGGACGCCGAGGTGACGATCCGAGGTCGATTCGTCAACCAGCGCTTGGCGCCCGTGCCGATGGAGTCCGAGGCGATCCTGGTGGTGCCGGAGGCGGGGCGACTTCTGGTGTGGGCGACCAGCCAGGCCCCCTTCGGGCTCCGCGCAGCGATGGCGTCGTCGCTGGGCATGGGCCCCGATGAGATCCGCGTGGTCGTTGGCGACATGGGCGGCGGGTTCGGGGCCAAGGCCGGCGCCCGTCCGGAGCTGATTGTCATCGCCGCGGCCGCGCGAAAGCTCGGGCGGCCTGTGAAGTGGATCGAAACCCGATCCGAAAACATGGTTGCGATGACGCACGGACGTGGACAGGTCCAAGAGGTAGAGCTCGGAGCCACGCGCGACGGCCGCCTGGTCGGGCTGCGTGCCCGGGTCGTGGCCGACATCGGCGCCTACCCGGGAATCGCGATGCTGTTGCCATTCCTCACAGGGCAAATGGCCTCAGGCGTCTACGCGATCCCGGCGATCGACTATGAGGCGGACTGCGTTGTCACCAACACGACACCACTGGGCGCATACCGCGGCGCGGGCCGGCCTGAGGCGGCCGCGATGGTGGAGCGGGCGATCGACATGCTGGCCGTGGAACTGGGTATCGATCCGGCCGACCTGAGGCGCCGCAACTTGATCGCGCCCGATCGCTTCCCCTACACCACGGCCGGCGGGGCGACCTACGACTCAGGCGAGTACGAGAGGGCCCTCGACAAGCTGCTCGAGATCTCGGCTTATCGAGAGCTGCGCGCCGACCAGGCTCGGCGGCGCGAGCGCGGGGACCGTCTGCAGGTCGGTATCGGCCTTTCGGTCTACGTCGAGGTCACGGCGGTTGGCATCGGCCCGGAGTGGGGAGCGGTCCGGATCGAAACGGACGGGACCGCGACCGTGCGCTGCGGAACGACTTCCTTCGGCCAGGGCCATGAAACATCGCTCGCGCAGATTGCGGCCGAGCAGCTCGGCCTCCCGCTCGAGTCAGTCCTCGTCATCCAGTCCGACACCGATGCCGTCGCGCGCGGCTCAGGCACGGTGGGCTCGCGCTCGATGCAGCACGGGGGCTCGGCGGTGCACCAAGCGGCTCGAGCGGTGCGTGACAAGGCACGCGACCTGGCCTCGCATCTGCTCGAGGCCAGTCCGGAGGACATCGTCTTTGTCGGCGGCGCAGTCGGCGTGGCCGGCGTTCCCGAGCGCGCGCTTTCCTGGGCCGAGTTGGCCGCCGCCGCGGGCGACCGCAAGAACCTACCCGAGGGAATGGAGCCGGGCCTTGCCGCGGATGCTGACTTTGCCGGTGACGGCAGCTATCCGTTTGGGGCACATTGCGCCGTGGTCGAGGTCGATACGGAGACCGGCGATGCGCGGTTGGTCCGGTTCTTCGCGGTCGATGATTGCGGCCGCATCATCAACCCTCTGCTCGCCGAGGGACAGGTGCATGGCGGCATCGCTCAGGGCATCGGGCAGGCAATGCTCGAGGAAGTGATCTTCGACGACCACGGCACGCCGCGTACCGCCTCGATGGTCGATTACCTCATCCCGAGCATTGGCGAGGTCCCGGAGGTGGTGACCGCCACGACCGTGACGCCCAGCCCGAACAACCCGCTGGGCGCGAAGGGGATTGGCGAGTCCGGCACGATCGGTTCGACCCCAGCGATCCAGAACGCAGTGGTCGACGCGCTGTCACACCTCGGCGTGCGGCATATCGACATGCCTCTCACGCCGGAGCGGGTATGGGCCGCCCTCGCCGCAGCAAAGCACTAGGAACGACCTGGCTACAGGGTCTTGGCCGGTGCGTACTCCAGGATGACGATGCCTGCACCGAGCGCCTTGGAGTCGGTCAACGTGAGGACTCTTTTGTCAACACCGTCGGCAAACAGGCGCTTGCCTTGGCCGAGGATGACCGGATGCAACATGAATCGGTAGAGATCGATGAGGTTCTCTTGCGCCAGGGCGTTGAAGAGCTGCGCGCTCCCGGACAGCAGGAGATCCCGGCCGGGCTCCTTCTTCAGCTTGCGGATTTCGTCCATCAGGTTCCCTTGGATGAGCGTCGACCCTGCCCACTCGACCTTCTTCAGGGTCGAAGAGACCACGTATTTGGGCATGGTGTTCATCTTCTCGCCGAACTCGCCCGTCCCGGGCATGGTCGGCCAGGCGGCCGCAAAACCCGCGTAGGTGTTGCGCCCTAACAGGAGCGCGTCGCTTGCCTGCAGCTCCTTCCACTTGAATTGCCCGGCTTCCTCATTGAAGAAAGGAAAAGACCACTTACCAGGCTCTTCGAACACACCGTCGAGCGACATGTATTCCGTTGCCACCAGTCTCATGTCTGCCTCCTGTGAAAAGGTTGGTGGTGCCGGCTCGGTGAGCCGTCCTCACCAGCTACACGAACGCGCGAGGGCAGAATCGACAACCTCGATGGAAAGTCAGGAGGGGGCGCGTTGGCGCCCCCTCCCAGGAACGCGAATCGACCGCTAGCAGACCACGGCCACGACCGTGCCCGTGCCCGCGTGGCCCGGGTTGGACGCATAGCCGGGGTTGGTCTTGACGACGACGATGTGGACTGTGTTGCCGGAGATCTCGGAGCCGTCCTTGCCGGCGGAGCTGGTGACGATCACGGCCATGTAGGTAGGAAGCGGACCCTCCGGAGGCGGCGTGCTGTTGCCCGGATCGGTCGTCCAGGCGACGCCGCAGCTCGGCGTGGTCGGGTCCTCGCCGAAGCCTTTGAAGCTGCGCGGCGCAGAGCCGCCGCTCGTCGGGTTGTCCTTCGCCCACTGCGCGCCCCAGAAAGTGACCGCGCTACCGGTGGCAGCGTTCTTGTCGCCGATGACGAAGCTGCCCCCACCGGGCGCAAAGGCGAACCCGACGGTGTTGCAGGAGCTGGTCGCCGTGCTGCCGCCCACGTCATGGATGGTGGTCGTGATGGTGAAGATGCCGGTCGTGGCATATGTGTGCGCGCCGCTGACCATGTATGCGCCACCGGCGGTGACGGCGACAACACCGGTCGAGCTGGAGTTATCGCCCCAATTGATCGTCGCCGAGAAGTCGGACAGGGTTCCGGACGGGCTGGCCGCGTCCGTGAAAGTGGCCGTCGGACCGTTGTAGGACTGCGTGGTGGTGGCTGAGCATGCCGGGACGGCGGTCAGCGCAGCATCGGCAATGGTGGCCGTGGACTGCGTGGTTGCGGCGTTAGAGGGTCTGTCCGCATCCGTGATGGTCGCCGCGACCTGCCGCGCGCCCTCCTCGGCGTAGGTGTGGCTGCCGGCCACAGAGAAGGTGCCGGTGCCGCCCGTGATGGTCCCGGCCGAGCTGCTGCCGTCGCCCCAGCTGACCATGGCCGAGTAATCGGCCGCCGTGGCATTGGTGTCAGGATCGGTGAAGCTCGCCACCGTGCCCGTGAAAGGCTTGCCTTCGGAGGCGGAGATATTCGTACCGCTGGCAGCGATCGCCCGGTCGGAGATCGCGAGGTCCACATGGAAATTGAATCCGCTGAACGTGTTCAACGTGTTCGTCTTGTTCTCGCAGAAACCGCCGCTGTCCGCGAACCTCAAGGAGTATGGGTTAGACCCCGAAACGATCACGTGGTCGACCGGTGTGCCATCTGAGTAGTAAGTGAACACGCAGTGGTTGTCGGTCATGAACACGCGGAGTGCCATGGGCGTGGCGAAAGGCCCGATCGTCACGTTCGGTCCGGTTCCCGTCACGCAGCCGCCGCCGAATGTGAACTGATTCTGATTTGGACCCGCGTTGAGCTGGTAGCCCCACGTGAGGCTGTTGCAAGCGCCGAACTCGACATTGGTGAAGCTCGCGGTCGAGCCCATGGGGATGACGAAGCCCCCTGGCGGGCTACCGATCGCGAACGCGGGCACCCCTGGCGTCAGGGTCGCCACCAAAGCAATCGTCACGGCCACGATCGTCGACGAAGTCACACGACGCACTGCGGCCCTCCTCCGGATAACCCGCGAAGCCCCCGTTTCTGCCGGCACCGCTTGTGATTATCGCGACGCCGCATGGACTTGACAGCCCTCAGTTGAAAAAGGTGGTCAGCCGGCCTTGTCGAGGCGGGCCGCCTGGTGCTGGCACCAGGCGTACAGCGCGTCGTAGAGCGGGCTTTCCAGCTCGATCTTTCGGTGGTCCTCTTCGCCATGGACGATCGCAAAGCCGTGGGCGATCGCTTTCAGGCCGGCGGCCTCAGGCGTCACGTCGAGGTCGGCGGCCACATCGGCCCCGTGGACGATCAAGGCCAGCCGGTCGAGCGCCGGGTCCTTCAGCCGGTACTTGACGATGATCGACTCGAAGCTGCACCGGCCGTCGACGTGTCCCAGCTCCACGCCGGCCACGTCGTAGGGCACGGCTCCTTCACGCTTCGCCACGGCCGCCACGTCCGGCGCGGCCACGTACAGGAACTCGGCTTCCGGGTCGATGAAGCGCTTGATCAGCCACGGGCATGCGATCCGATCGACGCTGGCGTTCTTGCGGGTTACCCACTTCATTTCCTTTTTCCTCTTGTCGTCGAAATGTCGTCACGTCTAGAATCTCGGCGAGTTGTCAGTCGTCCTTGCCGTCATGCCTCTGGCGATCGAGGTCGCATTCGTTCTGCTCAGCGTCGCGATGCTGGACTGGTTTTGATCGCTCCCAGCCTGTCGGATGCGGGGCCGTACGGGCGCCCGCTGATCGACCTGGCGATACTACTGTTCCTGCTGTCCGGCTGGGCGCTGCTCATGTTCCGGGACTCGTTCATCCCGCTCGGCGCGAGGGCACGTGGATCCGTCGCGGTGGTGATCGTGCTGGTGGCCGCCCTCGCCATATTCGTCGAGTTGCCCACCGACACCCAGGCGCCCCACGGCGCGCTGCAGACGGTCGCTCTCGCCGCGATCCTCGTCACCTGGGGCATCTGCGTGGTAGAGCCGATCGTCACGCTGTGGCTGGCGTCCCGCGGCCGGCCGGCGGTCGAAGGGGCGCGCATGCGATCCCTCAGCCTCGGCTACACGGGCCTGGTCGCGGTGATCATGTTCGGGACCCTGGGCGGCTCGCTCGTCACCAGCGACGCCGCGCAGCTGGTGCTCGATCTCGTAGCGCTCGCCATCGTGCCGATGCTGTTCATCAGCTTCTACCCGCCGCCGTGGCTGCGACGCTTGTGGAGCCAGCCCGAGCAGGAGGAGCTCCGCCAGGGATTGCACAGCCTCTTGACGTTCACTCCCGATCGTGTCACCCAGGCCGCCCGCGCTCTCGAGTGGGCGACCCGACTGGTGGGCGGCAAAGGCGCCCTCATCATCGACTCGGATTCGTCCCTCCTCACTTACAGGGGATTGAGCGAGGAGGAGGCCAAAGCAGTTGCGGCTCGTGCGGCGGCCAGCCCCCAGGCCGGCGAGGTCCGGTCCCCGCCGCGAGGGTCGCCGACCCTGGTCATTCCGCTCGAGCTGCAGGAGGGACCAGGGGCGATGGTCGTAGTCGCCGGCGCCTTCACGCCCCTGTTCGGCGACGACGAGGTATCCGAGACCTCGAAAAGGCGAAGACCGAATTCATGAACATCGCGTCGCATGAGCTGCGCGGCCCGATGACGGTGATCAAGGGCTACCTGACGATGCTGGAGAGCGGATCTCTGGGTGCCCTCACGCCCAAGGCCATGTCCATCCTCCCGCTCCTGATCGCCAAGGCGGACGAGGTCAACTCGATGGTCGAGCAGATGCTCGAGGCCGCCCGGCTCGAGGAGGACCGTTTTGGCCTCCGCAAAGAGCGCCGCGACATCGTCGAGCTGACCGAGCGCGCCATTGACAGCGTGCGACCCATGCTGGCCAAACACGACCTGGCGGTCGAGCTGCCGCCGGCGCCAATCATGGCCGAGGTCGACTCCGAGCGGTTCCAGATCGTGGTCAAGAACCTGATCACCAACGCGATCAAGTACTCGGCGGCAGAAAAACCGATCACGGTCTTGGTCAATCGAAACGGCAAGACCGCGCGCGTCATGGTCGTCGACCAGGGGATCGGCATCGCTCCCGAGGACCAGGCGATGCTGTTCACAAAGTTCGGTCGCATCCATGGGGAGTCGACCATGCATGTCGCGGGCTCGGGGCTGGGCCTGTGGCTTTCGCGCGAGATCGCGCGGATGCACGACGGGGACATCAAGGTCGACTCGACGGAGGGCGAGGGCAGCACGTTCACCTTCGAGGTTCCGATAATCGCGTGAGACGTTGGATACACCGATGCACACGCGATTCGAGCTCGGTCGGCCGCTTGATCTCGCCCTGACGATCGCGCCGATCGGACAGGGTGTCTCGCTGCGACTGCGCGACCGCGAAGCGTGGCGCGCGACCCTCACGCCCGAGGGCCCCGCCACCGTTCACGTCGTGCACGTTGACGGCGCGGTAGAGGTCGAAGCGTGGGGGCCAGGCGCCGGTTGGGCCGCGGCAGGTGCTGCCGCCCTGTGTGGGGAGGAGGACGACGACTCGGGCTTCCGCCCCGCTCACCCTTTACTCGCAGATCTGCACCGCCGGCATCCCGGCCTGCGCCTGCCCAAGACACGGGCGGTGTTCGAGGCCCTGGTGCCGACAGTGCTGGCGCAGAAGGTGGTCGGCGAAGAGGCGCACCGATCCTATCGCGCGCTCGTGCACGCGCTGGGCGAGCCCGCGCCCGGACCGGCCGGGCTCACCGTGCCTCCGTCCGCCACCGTCCTTGCGCGCACTCCGTACTGGACCTTTCACGGGTTCGGAATCGAACGTCGCCGCGCCGAAGTGATCATCCGGGCAGCTCGGAGCGCGACGCGCCTCGAGGAGACTTTGCATATGGACATGGCTGGCGCCCGCCGGCGACTCGAAGCTTTTCCCGGGGTCGGACCATGGACGGCCGCCAAAGTCGCGCTGGTCGCGCTCGGCGACGCCGACGCCGTCCAGGTCGGTGACTACCACCTGCCCCACGCCGTCGCCTACGCGCTCGAAGGCTCCCCTCGATCCAACGATGAGCACATGCTGGAGCTGCTCGAGCCGTATCGCGGGCAGCGCGCCCGAGTGATCAGGCTCATCGGCGTCGCCGGTATTACCGCTCCGCGTTACGGTCCCAAGATGCCACTGCGCAGGATCGCCGGCCAGTAGAGAGCGATTCAGCTGTCGAGCTTCTCCAGCTCCTCCTCGACCAGGTTGACGAGCTCGCGCATGCCGTCGGTATCGAAGACCAATTTCGCGCCGGCAGCCTTGAACAGCTCGGGCAGCGGCCGGGTGGCGCCCAGGGCCATGGCCTCGCGGTACTTGCGCACGCCTTCTTCGCGGTTGTGAAGGCTGTTCCGCCACACCTGCAGGGCGCCGAGCTGCGCGATTCCGTACTCGATGTAATAGAACGGGCTCCCGAAGAAGTGTGGCTGCATGTACCAGCGGGCGATGCGCTCGCGGTCAAGCCCCGTCCAGTCGACAGTGGCGCCTTCGAAGCGACGCCGGAGCTCGAGCCACTTGCGGTCGCGCACATCAGCGTCGCGCCCGGCTTCGTCGAGATACATCCACTGCTGGAACGCGTCGACTGAGGCGCAGTGCGGGAAGAACAGGATGATGCCCTCGAGCAGGTCGGCTCGCGAGCGCCGGGCGTCCTGCTCCGAGTAGTAGCCGCCGTTCTCCTTGCCGATGAACGGCGAGGCGAGGAGCTCCATCGACATCGACGCCACCTCGGCCATCTCGGACCCTGGATGCCGCTGAAACAGCAACGGAAGGTTCGAGGCTTCGACCGAGTGGAAGGCATGGCCCGACTCGTGCAGCAGCGTACGCACGTCACCGTCGACGCCGACCGCGTTCATGAAGATCAAGGGCAGCTTCCGAAACGGCAGGGTCATGCAGTAACCGCCAGGAGCCTTGCCCTTGCGATTGTCCAGGTCGAGGAGGCCGGCGTCGTCCATGGCCCGGTAGAAGCCGCGGAAGTCGGGGTCGACGTGGGCGAAAATCGGCGCCGCGGGATCGATCAAGCCCCTGATGTCGTCGAACGGCTTGAGCGGCGGACGGCCGGATGGATCCACTGACATGTCCCAGGGGCGCAGCGCCTTCAGGCCCATGCGGCGCCGGCGCTTTTCATTGATCCGTTCGACCGCGGGCAGCACAGCCTCCTCGACGGCGACGTGAAAGCGCAGGCAGTCTTCCGGCGTGTAGTCGAAGCGGTTCTTCTCTCGGTGAGCAAAGTCGCGGTAGTTGCCGAAGCCGGCGTTCTTGGCCACCTTGTGCCGCAGGTCGTACATGCGGTCGAAGATGCCGGCGAGGATGTCGCGCTGCTCGATGTAGGGATGGGCTCGCAGCCTGAAGGCGCGCTCACGCACATCGCGGTCGGTGGAAAGGAGAAACGGCAGGAGCTGGGCGGGCGTCTTCTCTTCGCCATCCCACTGGACGGTCATCGCGCCGTTGATCTTGGCCCACTGCGTGGCGAGCTCTGAGATCTCCGCGAACAGAGGCACGTTGGCCTTGTCGAAGATATCCATCTGGTTGCGAAACCTCTGGATCATCGTTTCGAGCCCTGGGCGCACATATCCCAGCTCGACGAGTCTTGCCTGCAGCCGCACGCGCTGCTCGTGCGCGCGGGGCGAGATCTGGGTCCCGAAGCGCAACTGCGCGGCCTCTCGGTCTGTATCGGCCGTGTCGCAGGTGTAGGCGAAGTTGGCCAGCGCCGCAGCCTCCGACAGGAGCGATTCGAATCGAGACCAGTCGGCCAGCCAATCCTCGACGTTCCCAGTGTCGAGCGCGCGCGTGGCCAGCTCGTCGTAGTGGGGGAGGACGTCCTCCCAGGACGCGTCCTTGAACGCGTCCGGACTATCCGGAAGTACTCTCGCGGCCATCACACACCTCCACAGCCAAGGAGCGCACGCTTGCCTGCACACGCGCTCCAGACTTCATCGTATAGAAGTGATGGCACGTAAGTCGTCATCGTCCATGCGGCTCCCCACCGATGTGCGGGCGGCTGCGTTGGCCGCGGTCGGCGGAACCCGCCTGCAAAAGGAATTCGCCTGGATGAGCTGGGCCGGGACGGTCTGGCGTCTCGAAGGCCAGAACGGTGCCGTCTACGTCAAGCGCGCGGGCGACTTGAAGGATGAGCACGATCGCACGGCGTGGCTGGCCGGCCGGCTGCCGGTGCCAGAGGTGCTGGGCATGTTTCGCGGCTTCGGCGACGACTGGCTCCTCACTCGCGCCGCCCGGGGCATCCCACTCTCCGATCGCGCCCTCGGTTGGGAGCCGTCACGCGTCGCCCAGCGGTTGGGGGAGATCCTTCGCGACGTCCACGCGGTCGACGCCACCGGCTGCCCCTTCGGCGTGCCCCGACCCGGCCACGTCCTCATCCATGGCGACTACTGCCTGCCCAACGTGCTCGTGGAAGACGGCCGGCTCAGCGCTCTAATCGACCTCGGCCTGGCGGGCCTCGGCGATCCTCAGGTCGACCTCGCGGCCGGAGTGTGGACGCTGCAGTACAACTTCGGGCCGGGCCACGCGCGCGAGTTCCTGGACGCCTATGGCTGGCCGCCGATGAGCGACAAGGCGATCGAACGCCTCAGGCGTCGTTACAGTCGCTAGCTGCTTAGGACCGTTTCCGCGCTTTTGGCGCCGGCCGAGCCCTATCCGGTTTGTTTTTGCGCACGTTTGGCGCCAAGCGCGCCTTATCGGTCTTCACCGGCAGCACCGTATCCACGACACGCCAGCAGTACCAGGCGGCGATCGAACGGTACGGTCGAAACTTCTCGCCTTCCGCCTGCATCTCGCGCGGCTTGAGCGGTTCTTTGAGCCGGTGCGCGGTCGCCCAGCCCTTGCGCACGCCATAGTCGTCCACCGGCCAGACGTCGAGGCGGCGCAGCTGGAACATGAGGAACATCTGGGCCGTCCACGGACCGATGCCACGGACCTGAACCAGGCGCGCGATCAGCTCGTCGTCGGAGAGCGAGTCCACATCCCCGAGCGGCACAGTGCCGTCCTCCACCTTTCGCGCCAGGTCGGTGACGGCGGCTGTCTTGGAGCCGCTCAAGCCGGCCGTTCGCATCGCTCCTTCGGGCAGAGCCAGCACGCCCGACGGCGAAAGGCCGTCCGCGAAGAGCTTGAGGAACCGGCCATGGATCGCGTTGGCCGCAGCCCCCGCCAGCTGCTGAAACATGATCGAGCGCACGAGGGCGGCGAACGGATCCTCGGACGGCCCGCGCAACGTCATTGGGCCCACCGCCTTGATCAGCCGCGCCATTGCGGGGTCGCGCCGAGCGACGAGTCTGGTGCCTCGTGCCAACTCGGCCGGCGTCGCGCGAGGGTCGGGCGTGCCGCTCAGGCGAATTCGGCCATGAACTGTGCGAACTCGTCCCGCGTGAGCCGCAGCTGGTCCTCGCCCAGGTCCACGAGCGGGCTCTCTGGGATCCGCTCCGTGGTGGCGAAGTCGACCGAGGCCGGGTCGAGGTAGAGCAGCCCGGTCACCAGATGGCCGGCCGAGCGGCCCTCTTCGATCACCTTCATGGCGGCGCGGCGGTCGGTGGGGTCGTGGTCCTCGCCCAGCTTCTTGAGCAGGATGTGCGACCCGTCGTGGAGCTCCACATCCCGCACGGTCCCCGGCTCGTAGTCGACGTGCACCTCTTCGAAGAACGGGATGAAAGAGACGTCGGCGATCGATTCTTCGTGGTCCTTGATCCAGCTGTAGCTCTTCGTCGAGCCATCGTGGTCGTTGAAGGTGACGCAGGGCGAGATGATGTCGAGGACCGCGGTGCCGCGGTGGGCGATGGCAGCCTTGATCAGCGGCACCACCTGCTTGCCATCGCCGCTGAAGGACCGCGCCACGAAGGTACAGCCGAGGGTCAGCGCCACCGCGCAGGGATCGATGGGCTGGAAGGTGTTGACGGCACCCTTCTTCTGCACCGAGCCGAGGTCTGCCGTGGCGGAGAACTGGCCCTTGGTGAGGCCGTAGGTGCCGTTGTCCTCGATGATGTAGGTGCAATCGATGTTGCGGCGGATCATGTGCATGAACTGGCCGAGGCCGATCGATGCGGTATCGCCGTCGCCGGAAACGCCGAGCATGATGAGCTGCCGGTTGGCGAGCTGAGCGCCTGTGGTCAGCGCGGGCATGCGCCCATGCACCCCGTTGAAGCCATGCGCGGATTCGACGAAATATGCGGGCGTTTTCGAAGAGCACCCGATGCCTGACATCTTGGCGAGGCGGTGCGGTTCGACCCCGAGCTCGTAGAGCGCCTTGATCATGTGGTTGGTGATCGAGTTGTGGCCGCACCCGGCGCAGAGCGTGGTGGCCGCGCCCTTATATGCATCACGCGGCAGGCCGATCCGGTTGATGGTTGCGCTCATGCGGGGACGGCCTCCGATTCGAGTAGGGGTTCCGTGATGGCGTCGGCCGGGATGGGCTGGCCGTCGTAGTGGCGGATGGACCGCAGGCGGGCGACGAGCGCGGGGGGCAGGGCGAGGCGAAGGAGGTCGTACACCTGGCCGTCGCGGTTCTGCTCGATGACGTAAACGCGCTCGTGTCGCGAGACGAACTCGACGACCTGCGCGGACAGCGGCAGGGCCCGGATGCGCAGGTAATCGACCGGCAGCTTCGCTGCCTCGAGCGCCGACCGCGACTCCAAGACAGCAGCGTGCGTGGAGCCAAATGCGATGAGCCCGATCTTGGATCCGGTCGATTCGTCGATCACCGGCGCGGGCAACGCGGCGCGTGCGGTCTCGAACTTGCGCGACAGCCGATCCATGTTGGCCGCATACGCCTCAGCGCTCTCGGTGTAGCGGGCATGCTCGTCGTGACCGGAGCCGCGTGTGAAGTAGCCGGCCGCCGGGTGATCCGTGCCTGGGAGCGTCCGGAATGGCACGCCGTCTCCATCCACGTCGCGATACCTCGCCCACTCGCCGGCCAGGCGCTCGAGATCGGCTTTTGACAGCACCTTCCCACGGTCGAACGGCTTGTCTGGGTACTTGAACTCGGGCGTCATCCAAAGGTTCATGCCGAGGTCGAGGTCGGAAAGCACGAACACCGGGGTCTGGAACCGGTCGGCGTAATCGAACGCGTCGCGGGCGAACTCGTAGCACTCCTCGACCGTGCCCGGCAGCAGCACAAGGTGCTTGGTGTCGCCGTGGGAAAGCGTGTACGCAAACCCGACATCGGCTTGCGAGGTGCGCGTCGGCAGCCCTGTGGACGGTCCGATGCGCTGGATGTCGAAGATGACGACGGGCACCTCGGCGTAATAGCCCAGGCCGGCAAACTCGGCCATCAAGGAGATGCCAGGCCCGGACGTCGAGGTCATCGCGCGCGCCCCTGCCCATCCGGCTCCGATGGCCATCCCCACGGCGGCGAGCTCATCTTCCGCCTGCACGACCGCGATTCGTTTCTCGCCGGTCTCGGGGTCGGTGCGGAAGCGCTCCGCGTACGCGATGAGGTTCTCGCACAGCGACGACGACGGGGTGATCGGGTACCAGGCCGCCACGGTCACGCCGCCCATCAGGGCTCCCAGCGCCGCGGCCTGGTTGCCTTCGACGAGCACCTTCTGGTCCACGACGCCGCTCATCGCCTCCAGGCGGTATGGGTCCTTCTTGGAGAAGTTGTCCTGCCAGTAGTCGAAGCCCACCTTGATGGCGTCGAGGTTGAGGGGCACCGCCTTCGGCTTGGACAAGAACTGCCGCGTGACCGCGTGCTCGAGGGCGTCCCACGGGATGCCGAGCAGCCCGGCGACGACGCCGACGTAGATCATGTTGGCGAGCTGCTTCCGCAACGTGTCGTTCTGGATCTTCGACTTGGCGAGCTTGGAGAACGGCACCGGGTAGTAGGTGACGTCGGGGCGGGCGTCGGCGGTCGAGAAGACCTCCTCGTGCACCACGACGCCACCCGGCCGCACTGTCCGCAGGTCCTGATGCCAGGTCGCGGGGTTGAAGGCGATCAGGATGTCGACCTGGTCCCGGCGCGCCATGTGGCCCTGGGGCGTGACGCGGAGCTGGTACCACGTCGGCAGGCCTTCGATGTTGGAAGGAAAGACGTTCTTGGGGGC
>WNFG01010156.1_pt1 | contig 14753 bp, 25 predicted proteins | sample 5400431 | NCBI WGS metagenome assembly WNFG01 (sample SAMN13153346, study PRJNA577476) | soil metagenome | isolation source: 120 cm saprolite under Douglas fir tree site 2 hole 3 replicate 2 | place: USA:California | collected 2015-04-18
GATCGGTCCTGCCGCGCGCCCGTGGGTTTCCCAATCAGCATGGCAGACGTACCGCTTAATCTCCGGCTTGGTCGCTGCCCATTCCATTGCGAATTGATCGGCTCCCGTCGCTCCACCCTGCATCAATTCCGTTATGGGCGTCTCTTGGTGCAGCCGGTCGAGCGCGCGAAAGACTTGCGCCGGGCTTCTGAAATTCCTTCCTCCGCAAACCAAGACCTTCATGGCTTTCCCTGTTTAAAAACGAAAGTGCCCCGGGCCAACCGGGCAAACTACTCGCTTTGGTAGTTTGGGCTGACTTCTGGGGCGGGTGGTACCGGCCGGCGCTGGAATTTTTTTGAAGCCGGGCTTTTCCCGGGTATTCAGACCGTGGCGGCCGCTTCCAGTTCGGATGGTTGGCTGGCGCGGGCATGGAACGGGTTATGTGCCATGCGGAAGGGCCAGAGCGAACAACCGATGGCGACGCATTTGCGGGCTGTCATGTGGTGGTGCCTGTCAGTCCGAGGGGTTCACGGTTCCACAGGCCTGTCACACGAAGAGCAGTAAAAGTTACTACCATCCTCGGATTGGATAAAATAAAAGCCCTGGGGAAGCGTATCCACGTGTACGTTCCATCCGTTCGCCTGCGAAAGCCGGGCTGCACCGGTCTTTCGGCACACGGGACACCGGAGGTTTTCAACCCAACGGTCTAGGGCGATCATCGCTCAAATATGAGCCTACAGCGGGCCGGTTCAAGCCAGTCATCCTGCCACAATCACCATCGCCAGCAACGCCGCGGAGTCGCCCAGCCATCGGCGTAATTTTCCCGACACAACACCGCGCTGTGCGCGTGGGCTTACCAGTGACTCTCCCAAGCCCGGGAAAGGGCCTTCTGCGTTATGCGGTGTGCGCATCACTCAATATAAGCGCGTGAGCACGGGCCGCGTGCCCTTCAGCCGCCCTCTCGACAACTGCCCGAGACGGTGCAACCTTAAGGTACAATGCCCGATCAGCAAATTACACACACCTTTTACGACATCCTGAAGGACTTTCAGCCCGCGCTAGCGGCGGCAATCGCGCTGGCGGCGGCGACACTGGCCTATCGCGGCGCGATGGCCAAGGTCGAATTTGATCGACGGAGCAGCGAGCGTGAACGAATCCGTCACAAGCTTGGGCTTTACATGAGGCTTCGATATCGCGCGTCACGCGTGAAGTGGATCGCCGATAATTTCCAGGAGGAAGTACAGAAACAGTTAGCTGACAAATCTCAGTCCCCTCGAATGGGTAAAGAACGTCATAAATTTCTTGCCGAAACCAGCTCCCGAGCTTGATGAGGCTTGGAACAATCTCGACTGGCTACCGGCCAGCTCTTTCGAATATCTCGAAAATTTGCGCTCGAACATTGCTGCATCTGCGGACTTCCTCGAAGCCACCAAAGACAACCCAGACTATCGAGGCCTCATTGACACTCTGGTGTCGTATTGCAAATCCATCAGCGAAGAAGCCGAAGCGTTGGGGAGCGCGATAGAGCCTGAGATCGGGAAGATCCGGCCGAAAGGAGATGCGGCGAGCTTCTGAAAAACGAACCGGGCCGCCCGGCGTTGAAGCGAGGCGGCCCAGCTCACGGCAAGATTGCGAATCTTGCTCGGGATTGCGAATCCCGACCTCCTACCGTCTCAGTAACTGCGTGAGCTGACACGGTTGAGTTTCTTCGGGCATTGCCTGAGCCGTGCTTCCCCGATCGGCTGGAACGATCTCGAATCCGGCGTCACGCAGCCGATCGATCACGATGTCGGCCGCCCGTTCGGGATCAAGGATCTCATGGTCAAAGTCGGCGCCGCCGAACAGGTCGACGAGCACGTGCTTGGGAGTTAGCTCGCTCATTGCTCTTGCCCCCGTGCAGCAACGATCGCCGCGCCCAGCTTGATGTCCGCCGCCGAGAGCAGCCTAATTTGGGCCGCCGATTGTTCCCGTATTCCTTGCAAGCGTTGCCTGACCTTCTTGAGTTTGACTTCCGCCTTGTGGATGTCCAGGCAAACGTCACGGATCAGGTCGGCTTCGTCAGATTCCAAGATCAGGTCATAGCTGCGGAACAGGAACGTATGCATGTTCGCTCTATCGTGGCGGCGGAGGCGCTGATTTTCGGCGGTGTCAGGTGATGCATGTGCGTCAACTGCGTCACGTGACGCAGTTGACTTCGGGCGTTCAGCGGAAACTGTTACGCGGAGGTTGAATTTTTTCCCGGGCTTGGGACGGGCCGCGGAAAGTTGGATGATTTCGCAGGTCATGACAGCACCGCCCGGACGTTCGCGATGGAGTCTGCGAAGCTTCGAAAGAGGACTCCGGGACACGGCCGTTCCTCGATCATCCACTCCGTCTCGAACTCGCTCGATAGTTCCTCCATGTAGTCCAACTTGGCGAGGAGGCCCGGCAGCGTGATAGCTGGCGCGGTAATGAACGCATCGAAGGCCTCGTTTTCGTCGTGACACGGTTTTTCTGAGATCCAGTTTCCGTGCCCGGCGCCGTATCTGCGCTCAAAGCGGCTTTGCAGCTCGAGCGAAGCCATGTGGGCGGCATGGGCTTTTCGGTGGGCTTCGATCAGGCCGAACATCGGGTCGCGCTGGACAGGGCTCGGGCTGGCGTTGGTCACCGCCTGGGGGACGTCGTTCGGGGCCGCCGCGGCGATGGCAAGGCTGCCGGCGCCAACGACGCTGCCAACTGCAGCGACGGTCAGGAACCGTCGCCGCGTCGTATCTACGGGCGTGTTTGTGGGTGGCGTGCTAAGCACGCTGTCAGCCTGGGCCATTTGTTTCGACTCCGATGTGGTTCGGGTTAGAGCCGAGGCGGAAGTTATGTTGGGACCTTCCCCTCGGCTTGCTTTTATGTTATCATAACAAATGGCGAAAGCAAGCTATGATAACATAACTCGTCCGGTGCGGAAGCGATCCGCGGTTACCGGGACCTTGGTTGGGGTGCGGCTTCAGGCTGGCCAGATCAAAGCCATTGACGCCTGGGCCGCGAACCAGTCCCCGCCCGTCACCCGCCCCGAGGCGATTCGCGGCATGATCGACGCGATGCTGCACATCCTCGCAAAAGACCCGGGAGAGAAGCCAGCGAAGAAGGCCAAACGGAAATGAGCGGATACCTCAAGCAAAAGCTTTTTCAGGCTCTGCATGATCTGGTCGGCGCCGGCGACTTAGATCAGCGCCTGACACACGCAGGTAACTATTTGGTCCATCTTCAAGAACACGAGATTCCTGAAGAGCATCGAAAGGAGCTCGGGGAAATCAAGGTGATTATGTTTGCAACGCCGCTGTCCTCCGAGCAAGGCTATATCCCTCGCCAGATCTCAACGGAGGACGGCACGAAGCTGGCGCATCGCATCCTCGAGCTCTACACTAAGGTCATGGGCGGGCTTTAAGCGAGCCCATCCGCCGCCTGGTCGAGCTCGGGCTCAAGGGGAAACCGAAGGCATAGACGATGCACCGAGTCCGGAAGTTCGTTGAGGTTGGCAGTGGCCGGATAGGCTACGCGATGACCGCAGCCACACTGTCTGACGTCAGCAACGGCAGAAAGTGGAATCCGGACCCTTCATTTAACGTCGCCGACGCTATTCTTGAAGATCCAGATTTTGCGTCAGTGCTTAGAGCGGTCTTGAGAGACGGCCATGTAATGGTTCTCGGCGCTGAAGGCAAAGGGGAAATGAGGAACCACTAGGAGGCTCCGCAATGCAATATGCGCATTGGTTGATGGTAGCTGGAGCCGTCTTGGTGGTGCTCGGATTTATCGGCTTTGCACTTCATAAAAACGACGCTGGGACAGATGAGGGTCATCTGACGCGAGACACATCCTCGGAAACTGTCCAGGCCGCCCTAGCCGCCATAGAAAGCGAGATGGAAGGCGAAGGGGAAATGCCGCCAAAACGGCAACGACGGCCTAACGGAATATTCGGCGGTTCGTAGCTCATTTTCACACCGGGGGCTGAAGGCGAAGATATGAGCGCGATGAAGAAGCCGAAGGAAATCAGGGATCTCGATAAGCAGTTCGAGGCAGCTCTGATCGTTGTCAGGGATCTATTTACACGGGCCATGGAGCTTGGCGTGAAAGACCTCGAAGAAGCAGCTGGCCGAGCCCATGAAGCGCTCATCGACTACAAATTGACCCGAGATCCGACCTAACAAAAAGTATGTGGCTGACCGTAATAACGAGCTCGGGCTGAAGGCGAGCGATGCCTGTTGGCTTGCGCGCGTCGGGTAAGCTGCCGGGGGAAAATGGTGTCCGATGCGATTGCGACTGGCAACGCTATGTCCTTAAACGGAACACCCTTTGAGAGTGTGTTCCTCTAGAGGAACACCTTAGGCAAAAAACCCCTTAAAATCGCGGGTTTTTACCTCAAATTAACCTTTTGACATGAACCTTGTGGCTGTAGTGCACCACTCATATGTGCGTGAGTAGCGAGCGTATTGCGGCTACTGCCGTTCTGTGAACCTAATGTGGTGTTGATAACCGGGATATGTCCATGAAAATCCCCCTTGAGTGCATCGCCCATGGAGCGGGCCACCATTGGGAAGCGATTTGTCTCGATCTAGATATTGCCGTTCAAGGCCGATCTCTTCAAGAAGTTAGCGGCTTACTCCGCGAGACAATCGAATCCTATATCGCAGATGCAATGGCTCAAGACGAGCCAGTGCGGTCGCAAATGCTTAATCGCAGTGTGCCCTTCTCTGTGCGCGCAGCGTGGGCGTGGCGGCTGTTCTTTGCGACCATAGTTGGCCGTCGATTCGATAAGAAGCGGGAAGCCACCATTGGATTTCCCGTTGAGTGCCCCGCTTAAAATGCACCTTTCGCGACTTCATTGATATTTTGGAGTCAGCACGTTTCGAAGTGGTTCGCACAGAAGCGACCCACCGCCGTTACGTGGGCGTCGTCGACAAGAAAACCTGCAACGTCACCGTCGCATTTCACAGCATAAATGATGTAATTAGACCGGATACGCTGGCTTCCATGATCCGGCAATCCGGTCTACCCAAGCGGCTTTTTCGTAAGTAAATTTTCAACTTGTAGCTAAGTGACGCTGCCAGCACCCGGTAAAATCGACGATCTTGCCGCGCTTCACCCCGGAATACTACGGAGCCTTAAATTAGTGCGCTCCCGTTTAGACCGCGCTTCAATGCGGCATGCCCACGCTCACCCGCCGCCGATATCCCGAACGGCCAGATTGCTGGCACATCTACTACGGCGATGTCCGCGTCGGGACGATCGCGCGGCGCGTCGGCAACCCGTTTGACACCGACCCATGGGAATGGAGTTGCGGCTTCTATCCGGCAGCCGAGAGAGGCTGAGCCGTCGATCATCAACGAAAAGACGATTGCGGACTTTACGCGTGTGGTCGAGCAATCGCGAATCCAACGGCATTGAGCGGAGCAGACGCGCTGTCGCGCGGCAGTAACGCGCTCACTTGGCACTTGCAACAGACAAACTATAGATCAGCCCATACACTGCGACCAAAGCCGACGATATGGCGATGCTGGTTATGATGATGATGGCTAACTCTCGTTTGGACAGCGGCTTCATGCCATCTGGAATAAATGCAAATGAACTACCGGTGAATGACTGGGATTGCATGACAGGCTCCATGCAGCACCCAGTTGACAAGCTCATCTATCATCGTCCGCCAAGGTTCAATGGAGCGGGACCCGGGATTTGTTTGTCCGCTCGACCGCGCTTTGATGGGGAATGGCAGACAACCGAACTATCTCCCAGCTCGAGGCCGAAGGTTACCCGTGGATCGGGTGCGAGTGCTGCAAGGGCACCGTGTGGGTGCCGTTCAGGATGCTGCGCGAGCGGATCCCGATGCTCAGCGCCATGACGCTGGACCAGCTCGGCGCCAAGAAGATGCGTTGCGATAAATGCGGCAAGCGCCCGGAGCGATACTATCCTGCAAACCAGAGCGACACGCCCGGATTTGTCCGAAGCTTTTAGATGCGACGGAATTATTTGGACGGCTGCAGCGAGTCTGGTGCTTTATCGCGCCTTAAGGAGAGAGGCCGATTGCAATTGAAGCATTCAAACGTGGGGGATTGATAGCTGCCTGGCGTCGCCACCAAGGTCAGTTTGTTCACAAGGAGCAATGGGGATCAAATTTCCCGCCATTCTGCAGCTTAGTGATAATGCCATGTGAATGCAACTGCGCTCTTGATGGCGGCTGAAGATCGCGGGCCGCTAATGCATGCGCGCATCGGAATGCTGAGGGCATTGAACCGAAACGTCGAGCGGGTGTTCAATTCCGATCGCAAAGACAAACATTGGGGCCGGCGCAAGCTCAGGAGGGACCAGTGACAACCGTGTTCGTGTACGTCAACACAAGCAAACGGGTCGGCGATCCCGACCATCTCAAGGTGTTCGCAAACGAAGACGCCGCAGAAAAATGGCTCCAGGAAAATGATCCCGACGGCGTGGCATTCGAATATGAGGTTCTGGAGTGAATCGCATCGGGCGCCGCACGATCACGTGCATGCTACTCATCGCGGCGGTCGCGCTCGTCTGGAACGTGCTCGGTCGGCTCTGATTTGTCGGCGTCCAAATCTCGCGGCGCTCTCCGCACACCGTAATGATCGTGCCGCTCTAGGCTTTGTTCGAAGGTCTCGTGAGAGGAAGGTTCGCGTCCTACAATCCAAGGGAAGATCACGCTGGCGCAGATAAGGGTCAGCCCGCAGACAATCAGTCCGATGCCTAAAGGGGTCATTTCGACCACCCCTAAAAAACGCATCTTAGGCCGGTTCTATTCTCCACCCGATCACAGATTAGCGACGCAACCGCGCGAAAGCTGGCTGGGGCCGCGCTAGAACGGCGCGCCGCTTGCGTGCATCGCGTTGTAAAGCAGGCGTCGCGGCGGCCGCCGCGCCATCCTTGCAATGCTGTTGATCGTGGTCTTGGTGATCATCTGGAATCTGTTGCCTCGATAATCGAAAATATTTTTCGAAAAACTCCCGCTCATACTTCATTTTGCTGCACATTTTGCGCGGGTCGTGGGCCGAGCACGGGGCTAGGTCCAGGGCCTGGCGCCCTTGACGGTGAATCGGGTTGCTGACTTGATTCCCGGCGAGGTCGTGGACATGTTCAACATCGTCAAGCATCGGGATTTCATGCTGGCAGAGGATGTGCCGAGCTGGCGCGAGGCCGAGCAACTACGTCTGGAGAAATACGGCCGCGAGTACATCGTCGTGATCCCGGCCGATACTGAGCCCGGCAAAGAGCTGACGGCGCCAAGATGAAATGCGATCGGTAAACGGCCAGAGCGATACTATCCTGCAAACCAGAGCGACACGCCCGGGTTCGTTCGAAGCCTTTAGATACCCTGGTCCTCATCCCTTGAATGTTGCGAGCAAGACAGAATTTAGTTCGTTGGTTGTCCATGGTGGAGACGAGGCACCGCCGCGAATGGTTGAAGTCGCGGTGTTAGCCTTGGCAATGTACATGCCGGCGGTATTGAGACCGACTGCCGCCGAGTTGGAATATCGCGCGACACCGCCGGCACTGTCCGCCTCTAGGTTGTTGTCGGAACTGTTGATCGTCCAATAACCGGAAACCACCCCGTTCCAGCCTATCGCCGCCAGCGTGCCCGACGGCCCGGATAGCGAATTGATGAAGGCGGACTCATGGAACGCAACATCAACGTGCGTCGGCAATCCGGTGAAGACGTTGGCCCGTACCGTCGTATTATTGTTGAACGGCAGAAATCCCGCATTCGGAGACGCCGCGGCATATTGATTACTCGGGATGTAGTCCCCCCCGATCAGGCCGACATGCAGCGTAATGTTGATCTGATTTTGAGCGTACGCCGTCCAAACTTCAAATTTTCGATCGGTCCCGTAGCTAAATTGCGCCGTGAGTTGGCCAGCAACGGACGAGTTGATCGAACCCAAATAGGTGCATTGAAATTGCGGACAACTGATCGATGCGCTCGCCGAGGTGTCGCACGTCACTGCAATGCTGTTCACAAGTACGCCGTTATAACGAACCATCTTTCGGCTTGGCAGGTCCGAGGCTGGCCACGCTGGCCCGCTGCAGATTGTGCCGCTGATCGAACCGAATACATCTCGAGATGATCCCGCCGCCCACTTTGCACCACCCGCCATCGATGCGCCAACCTGATCCGTTGGTGACGTTGTGAACGTCTTGATCTGCCACACCAGCGAGCCGTCAAGGACCGGGAAGGTGTCGCTATTGTAGGGCGCATAGAACAGCGTGGTTGAGGTGGTGTCGGCGTCCATCACCGCTTTGCCGGAAACCAACGTTAGCCGGCCGCCCGGAATCATATTGCCGCTGCCACTACCGGCCGGGCCTTGGGGGCCGGCAATGCCTTGGGGACCTATCGGGCCAGCGGGTCCGACTGGTCCTTGAGGACCGTCTGTTCCAACAATCGTGCAAGGCACCACGCAAGTAGTTTGCGCATTTGCGGAGCCCAGCGAAGCCACAACCGATAGAATGATGATGAGGATATTGCGCATCACTGAATCCGATGTGCGGTGACCGTGCTGTCCTTGGAGTTACCGGTGAAGTTAAAAATCATCTTCCCGTTGACGGTGCTGGCGTCTTTGCAACTGATCCGAATGTTCGCAGCAGGAGTGGTTATAACTCCGGATAGAGAGGCGCTAAAATTTCCGCCTGCACCATTTATGTTGAGGTTGGTGGAGGCCATAACGGTAGTGCCATCCCACAGTTTGCAATTGATGTTTGCGGTAGCTGTGTCGGTGGCCGTTATCGTTCCACTGGCATACCAAATTCCACTCGTGCCCTGTGCGACACTCGGGCCGTCGAAATACGTTCCGGTGTTGTTGAGGTTGACGTCAGCACCAAGCGAATTGATGAACGATGTCAGGTTGACTGCGCAGGTGCCGGAAGTGGTGAATGTGCCGCCGCTAAGGCCTGTGCCGCATGTGACGCTTGTAACAGAGCCCGAACCCGCCGCCGACCAGGAAGGAACGCCGCTTGAATTCTCGGTTAAGGTTTGCGTGCCGGAATTGTTGCCCGCGAGGGTTACCCATGCGGAACCGTTCCAATAGATTACGTCGCCTGCACGCGTCGGCACTGGGGCCAGTGCCTGAAAACCAAGTGTTGCGGTTATCTGCCCCGTGCAGCCTTGCGCAATCGAGCACGGTGCGGCTTGCGTCGCGAATGGCCCGAAGTTGACGCCGCCGGTTTTGGTGCAAACGATGTTGGGCGACGTGAACGTGCAATCGCCGCCGAGCACGATCGATGCAAAACCGAAACCGCCGGTGCCGACCAAAATCTGACCGTTGGTTCCGGTCAGCGCCGACTGTACCGACGCGGACAGCGGCGGTGCGGCGTCGCTGCGCATTGCGGTGCTGGCCACGCCATTTACGACGGCAAGGCCAACCGCGCCGGTTGGGTTGGCAAAATGCCCGGCGCCGCAGGGAATGCCACCGTCCTTCAAAACTGTCGTCGAGTTGAAGGCCGTGCAGTCGCCGGGAGTTATCGGGCCGATGACCGTGACGGGCTGCGCCAGCGCCGCCGAGGCAAGGAATGCCAAGGAAACCAGTCCTAGGCATACTTTCCTATAGATGGGCAAAAAAAATCCGGCCATTACGCTGCCCCTACGCTGGCGCGCTCGGCGAGGTTCTCGGGCACGCGGTCAAATACCTTCGCAAGATCGATGTATTTTACGAACCTGATGGTTCCCTTGTCGGGGTCTGAAACCATGGTCGCGGCGCCGGCCTCGATCGGGCAGGAGATATCGGCGACCTCCGATCCCTCACGGAAGAGGCCCACACGCTCACGGGTGACACCGTGGTGCGATTGTAACTGCCGGCAGGCATCTAGCAGCGGCTGGCGGGAAAAACCGCATACCAGCGGGTACTGCGGGCAGGTGTAAGCCCATATCCCATGTCGGCGGGAGCGAGGGGCATCTTTCGGGCCGGCGGTTTCCGCGCCTCGGACAATCTTGATCATCGTGGTGTCGAACATCAGGCGCTCCTATGCCGCCGCCGGATGCTGCCGTTCGGCAGGCTTGCGCTTCGCAATTGCGTCCTCAACCAGGACCGCCAAAAACTGTGAGATCGGCCGTCGATCCTCGGCTGCCAGCGCACGAATGGCCTCAGCGACCTCGGGACTGGCGCGAAAACTAATCATCGGCTTCGTCATCGGCTGCTCCGGTTTGACGACGACACCATCGCTCAGTCGCAGCCCGATGTCTAGGACTATGTTCCTACACCAATGTCGATAAATTCGACCTACAAGTTGGGTGAGAAAATCGACATGGCTCGATCCGAGCTCGGATGCCCGCCATCGGAATACCGGCTTCGATCCGGCGCTATAACCGGGCAAAACACGACAATCCCAACCGTCGGAGAGCGAGCAAACCGCTGCGGCTGTAGGGGAATTGAGGGATTGCGGCCTCCTGAAATTTTTTTTGGCTGAGGGACGTGCGGGGCACCCTAAAATCGTTCTCGCGGACCCATCGAGTTCGCCGGGCGCGCGCGCCGCGGCCTCGCCCCGCGGCCTCGCCCCATGGGACCGCCCACAAGAACGATACCCCTGCCCTCTCTCGCGTGTGCGGGTACAACGCGAATGATGGGGAATGCCTCTCGGCGGCCCTGCGGGACTTCTGCCGAGCGTGCTGAGCGCTAAACGTCGATCCTCAGGATCGAAAGTCACTCGCTCTGTCCACAGCGGCAATCGCGCGACTCACAATCCGCGCCACCGATTTGGCATCATAGTCGCGGAGCCCAAATTCATCCTTCCACACCGCGGCGATCGTTCGCAGGCTGTCGCCGTTTTCAGCCATTTGCATGCCCCGCGAGAGCGCCCGCTGCTCATTAGCGTTCACGACTAGGCGGCGTCCGTCTACGATATCGAACCCGAAGGGCTTCTTGCCGCCGTTGTAAAGCTGCTGAGAGGCCCGATGGCGCTTCGCTTCTCTCACCCGCTCCCGAATGCGATCGCGCTCATTCTCGGCAACAGCGCTCAAGATGGTAAACACCAGCTTGCTGATTCCGTTGCCGGTGACGTCGCCGCCCAGGTCGATCATATGCAGGCCGACCCGATCTTCCTTCAGCTGCTCGAGCGTGCCTAGGGCGTCCGCGGCGGAACGGAAGGCGCGATCCAGCTTGGCCGTGATCACCACGTCGCCAGCCTGCAGCGATGCCAGCAAGCGCTGGCCTTCAGGGCGATCGGCAAGCGGCACCGAACCTGACACGCCGGCCTCGACGAAAAACTCCGCAACGGTCCAGCCCTTCATCATCGCGTAGCCGGTGATCTGCTGCTGCTGCGTTTCGAGCGACAAGCCGCTATTGGCCTGCTCTGCGGTCGAAACCCGGACGTATCCGAACACCCTTGGCGTGACTTTCATGACCGTCCTCTGTGGCGTTGCTAAAAGCAATGCCACATTGTCGGCAATGCCACAGATAAAAGCAAGCGGAATGTTCGCAAACCACCTCATTTCGGCTGTTTCGGGTTTCCGCTGACCGGTGGATCGCTGCGGCTCTCCCGCTTCTCAGACATCGGGGGGTGCGGACTCACCAGCCGGCCTCCCCAGAGTCGTGCAGGGCCATGATGGGCGATGGATCTTCTACACCGGTCTTTGCAACATAATCATCAGTACCGGAGACAGTGCTGCCCGAGAGTTGTCCGAAATCCGTCCTTCCTTGATCGCCCGGTACAGGAGAGCACGATTGACGCCCGCCTGTTCGGCAATCCGCTTGAGCGGGACGATGCGGCCCTTGCCCCTTCCGTTCGCCGGATCATGGCGAAGCCGTCGCAACAGTCTCACGATCTAGGACGCGCTCATGAGGGGCACCGTGAAATCGCGAGATGGTTTGGCGTCAACGGTCACGGTCGATCCTTTCGAGCCGACTGCGTCCAACGGCGATCAACCACGACAAATCCCCCTCGCAGGCGAGCGCATGGTCGGCAAGCCGCAGGCGCCGTCCGGCCGTGTGCCGCCGTGGTGCTCTGGGATACGCGCGAGGCGGTGTTGCGCCAGATGCGCCACCTCTCCCCTTCCTATAAGGAACTGGCGCAACTGGCGCACTGGCGCAAAATCGATAGAAGCTGCTCCACTTGCGCCGGTTTGTTTGCGCCAGTTTTTCAAGGTGGCGCACTTGTCGGCCTTCAATCTGTAGCCCATTGGCCAACCTCCACAAACTCACGTTCTTTGCGGTGGTCGTCGAGGCGTTTGGTCACCTTCAATGCGCCAGTTTCAATCCACGTTTTCAGAAGCGATTTTACTCGATTCAAAACTGGCGCACTTTCGAGGTCCAAATCGAGCACCTCGGCGACCGCTTTTCCGACCCATTGCGGTGACGTTGAACTCTTGCGCCACTCCCCTTCCGAGACGTGTTTTTGAACGGCGAACAGGTCGCGGGTGGCGAGCCCGTCGAGGGCGTTCGGCCAACTCCACGGCACCGCGACCTGGACGTGATCGCTTGGCCTGTCTGCGGTCTGGTTGCCCAGGTCAACGCTTTCGAGGAACAGCCAATCCGACTTGTCCTCGCGCGGTGCCATGTTGAGCTTGCCGGCGAACACCCGGAAGTAGCGATAGGGGTTCTCGACGCCGGCGCGCTCGGCCTCGGCCTTCGTCATTCCCGCGACAACGCGCACCGCCCTCATACCGGCCATGAAAGCGCCAGCACCGCGGGCGTCGTCGACCGTGGGCTCGTTGTCGCCGATCTTGCGCAGATGGTGAACGATTTCGACGGCGCAGCGTGCGCGCTCCGCAACCGCGCACCAGGCCTTTTTAATTACCAAATCGATCGCGCCGTTATCGTTTTCGGTCACTTCATGGGAACTGACAAAGGGGTCAATCCTGAGCACGTCGATTTGGCGCGTCTTGATCTCGTTGATAAGGTTTTCAACCACGGGCTCGATGATTTTGGCTCCCCCCGCCAACGTGCGCGCGACAACCACAGGCTGGGCGCGGCCGGAATCCAGAAACAGCCGGCCGCCAATGTCGGCGTCGGTCAGGCCGTAGTGCAGGCAGGTGGCCTGGGCGCGCTTCTCGATCTCGTCGGCAGGATCCTCGAGATTGATGCTCCAACAGCGCAACGGGCACCGCACCGTCACGCCCAAGAGCGGCTTGCCGGATACCTGGGCAAAGGTTTCGGCCATCGCGGCAGTTGACTTGCCGCTGCCGCCGATCCCGACAAGACCGGCGACAAATCCGCGAATCAGGTGGCGCCCATAGAGGATATCCCGCACCGGAAGGGTTGCCGGGTCTCGCACCGTGAACGACGTTGCCCTGATGAGTTGCGGCGGCGGGGTCTCGTCCTGGGTGATGCTGTCGGACGGCAAACCAAAATCCTCGGCGCCGTTCGGCAACGGGATATCGTCGCGCGGATCGTCCTGAGTCTCGCCTCCGGCCGGCATGTAGGGACGCTTGAGTTCGTCGATGTCGGCGCGTGTCAGCATGTTGCAGGACTTTCCAGCAGGGCGAGCAGCAAAGGCGCGTCTTTCGGGCGATCGGCGAGCCATCCCTTGAGGCGCCCAACGTCGCCGGCCGCGACGAGATAGCGAAACGCGTCCACCGTCGAGGCGGCGGGGCGATAGGGCGGGGCCTCACGAGGCGCCGGCGGATTGGAGGGGGCGTCCATCGCGTCCATGCGGGCCAGTATCGCTGCGATCTCTTCCTGTCGGCGCAGCTCCGCGCGACGCTCCAATTCCGGCAGCGTCATCTCGTGCGGCGAAACATCGGCACAGTAGAATTCCGGGCCCTCGCCGTGGTCGACCATTTCGTGCCGGTCGATCGTAAGGCCGCACAGCCCGCAAGGCCGCGGATCGATCAGCAGCAAATCCGTCTCACGGCCCGGGCTGATACTCGCCGCATCGTCGCACCCGGTCGGAATGACCATTTCGGCAAACCATGCGGGGGCGCGCTCTCGAACGTCGCTCATGCGCCGTCCCTCAAGATTTGCGCGATGGCCGTTGCGGTGCCGCTCGGTGTCGACGGATTGTCCTGCAGCGCCCGCAATGCGGTTTTCATCCGCGCGTTGCGTTCCGTCGGTGAGCAGACCCAGCTTTTTGGCTTTCGCCAAAGCCTTATTGACCGCATTGGCGAGCTCGGGCAGGCGCAACACAACCATCGCCACACCCTTCGGTGTCGGCAGAAGGCGGCCGTCTTTCATCGCGTGCATTCGAACGTCGACGAGGTTTTTGCCCTCATAGGTGCTCAGCGAAACCACGATGGCGTCATGCCGGCGGTTCTTCCAGAACTTGGCTATCTCGACGGGCTCCGGGAGTGTCACGCGCGCGGTCATGGCGATATCCGATCTAGCGCCGCACCGATCGGACTTGCCGCCTGACCGCGGGCGTCGCGCTTGAGCGCGTGCGTGATGGTGTTGAGCGGGCAACCGTGCTGCAAGGCGAGGCTGGCGAGGATCGCCGCGTCATGCATCAGCCCGTCGAGGAGCGAATCGCTGCGATCCGCTCCCAAAAAAATCTCGCCCACGCGACCATCGGGATAAAATCCGATGGTCAATTGATAGTGCGAGCCGTCGCGATCGAAGGCGATGGTTTCCGCCGGCCTTCGATTAGGAAGATGGTTGCGGGCGGGTTTGGCGGCCGGGGTCGGGCACGCGGTCATTCGATATCCCCCCGGCTTGGATGCCTCGCCAGCCAATGCGCGGGCTTCGAGGAGTTGCTGCAAAGCCCCCCGCAAATCGGCCGGCTTCGTGCAGGTACGTCTGCGCAGGCGTTCGGCTTCGAGCGTGTGATCGGCCGCGTCGACGCACTGGGGCTCGGGAGTGTGGGTCTTGGTCATT
>WNFG01002728.1_pt1 | contig 14751 bp, 15 predicted proteins | sample 5400431 | NCBI WGS metagenome assembly WNFG01 (sample SAMN13153346, study PRJNA577476) | soil metagenome | isolation source: 120 cm saprolite under Douglas fir tree site 2 hole 3 replicate 2 | place: USA:California | collected 2015-04-18
GCGTGAGCACCTCGGACATGAACTTTCCGATCTGCCGCGGCGGAAAGTTGACGACTGCCGCCACCTGGCAGCCCACGAGCGCTTCCGGCGTATAGTGCTTAACGACCTGTGCGCTCGATCGCTTGCGCCCGACGAAAGGTCCGAAATCGATGACGAGCTTTAGCGCCGGCTTGCGCGCCTCCGGGAACAGCTCCGCCGCGACGATCGTGCCGACGCGAATGTCGACGGCGAGAAACCGGTCAAACGTGATGGCTTCGCCAAGCGGCTGTTGCAACGAGTGCGAGATGTGCATGAAAGCCCTCGGATTTGTTCGGCGTACGGCGGTGACCGCACTTATTGCCTATTCAGGTGGAGAGTCCGCACTTTGCTGTCCTCGGGTGATCAACCGAGCGCTACGCTGGTCGCGGGTGTGAATCCACAGCCAGTTGAGGATAACACTCAGCCGATTGCGCAAGCCGATCAGAAAGTAGATGTGAGCGAAGCCCCAAATCCACCACGCCAGGGCGCCGCGTAGTTGGAAACGGCCGAAGTCGATTACGGCGAGCCGCTTGCCGATGGTGGCCAAGCTGCCGGCATGTCTGTAGCGGAAGGGATGGAGCCTCGTGTCGCCGCGCAGGCGGCTTGTGATGACCGTTGCGACGTAACGCCCCTGCTGTTTTGCGGCGGGCGCGATGCCAGGGACTGGGTGTCCATCGGGACCAGCGGCCGTCACCGTGTCGCCGATGGCGAAGATTTCCGGCCGTCCCGGAACCGTGAGATCCGGAAGAACCATGAGCCGCCCGGCGCCGTCGGCCGGCGCGCCGAGCCATTCGGCAGCCGGCGACGCCCTTACGCCGGCGGCCCAGATCATGGTCCTGGCCTCAAGACGGCGGCCGCCGAAGACGACGCGGTCAGGGGAGCACTCGGAGACCGGTTGATTGAGTTCAACCTCGACGCCGAGGCGTTCAAGCGAGCGCTGCGCATATGCCGAGAGGTCGTCGGCAAAGCCCGCCAGCACCCGAGGCCCAGCCTCAATCAGGATGACGCGCGCCGTCCGGGTGTCGATGTTGCGGAAGTCCGGCGGCAAGGTGACGCGGGCCAATTCCGCGATTGTGCCGGCTAGTTCCACGCCGGTCGGGCCAGCGCCGATGATGACGAAGGTCAGCAGCGCGGCGCGCCGTTGAGGGTCGGTCTCGCATTCCGCTGCCTCGAAGGCGATCAGGATACGCCGGCGGATAGTCGTGGCGTCCTCCAGGGTTTTCAAACCCGGCGCAAACGTCTCCCATTCGTCATGGCCGAAATAGGCGTGGCGGGCCCCGGTCGCGAGAACGAGCGTGTCGTAGGGCAAGGCGCGACCGTCATCGAGAAGGACGCGGCGCGCATTCGCGTCTACGCCGACCACGGTGGCAAGCACGGTCGTCACCTCCGCTCGCCCGCGCACGAGGTAACGGATCGGCCAGGCAATTTCCGACGGTGCCAGTGACGCGGTCGCAACCTGGTAGAGCAGCGGCTGAAAGAGGTGGTAGTTGCGCTGGTCGATCAGTGTGACGCTCACCGGTGTCCCGGCAAGGCCGGTGACCGCCTCCAGGCCGCCGAACCCGCCACCGACGATGACAACGCGATGCCGACCCTCGGAGTGGGCTGCTACCGGAGGGCGGTCACCCGCCGCAAGATGATCGACTGGCGAAATCATGGCACAGGCACAGGGAGCGTATTCTTGTGGTAGAATAATCTTCTCCGCATAATCAACCCTCAAGCGGCGCTCGTCGCAAGCGGGGCCAGCCATGAGCCGGATGGACGCCATCGATCGAAAAATTCTCGCCGTGCTGCAGGCCGACGCTTCGCTTTCGGTCGCCGAGATCGGGCAGCGCGTCGGCCTGTCCTCGACGCCGTGCTGGAAGCGCATCCAGCGGCTCGAGGCCGATGGCGTCATCCAGAAGCGGGTCGCAATCGTCGACCCGGAAAAAATCGGGCTCGGCGTCACCGTGTTCGTCTCGATCGAAACCGGGGACCACAGCCAGGCCTGGCTCACGCATTTCGCCGAGGTGGTGCAGGCGATGCCGGAGGTGATGGAATTCTACCGCATGGCCGGGGACGTCGATTACATGCTGCGCGTGGTGGTGACCGATATCCAGGGCTACGACGGATTTTACAAAAGGCTGATCGCGGCGGTGCCGCTCAAGAACGTGACGTCGCGGTTCGCGATGGAGAAGATCAAGTCGACGACCGCGCTGCCGATCCCGTGAAACCGGCGCCGCGACCTTCAGGAATTGATGCGCGTCACCGTGCTCGACAGCCGCGGGGCCATGTACATCTGGCCCTTCAGGGTCATCGTGCCGGTGAGCACGTAGCCGAACGTCGGATTATAGTTGTACTGAACCTCGCCCAGGATCAGCGAGGTGTTGGGGACCGCGAGCGCGGCGGGAATCGTCATGGTCTGGCCGACGGAATGCGCGGTGCCGTTGAGCGAATCGCTCCAGGCGACGGTGGCGTTGCCCTTGGCGTCGATGTCCACCTCGGAGACCGTCACTTTCAGATTGGAAACCGAATAGGGCGCGATCACCGCGGAGGAGGCGCCGAGAATGTTGGTCATGTCGGCGTTGTAGATCGTGGACATGCGCGCGGCGAGGTCGGCTACGGTGCGCGCGGTGATGGCGACCTTGCGATCGGCGGCAACGCCGTTGGAGACCTCGACGCCGCCGAGGTAGAGCGTGAGCATCAGCGGCAGCAGCAGGGCGAATTCGACCGCGGAGAGACCCCGGCGGTCGCCGAGGAAATCGGCGACGCGCCGTGCCACCGGCACATCCGGTCTCGCGCACCGCCTCATTGGTAGGGCTCGTTGCTGAACGCCGCCGTCGCCATCAGCAGCCGCTTTTTGTTGCTCATGTCGGACAGGGAGGCAAGCCCGGGGAACCAGACCCAGACCGGCCATTCATACATGATCCGCTCGACCACGATGTCGCCGGGGCCGCCGGGCTGGAAATTGGTGATCGGCTGGCCCTGGGCGTTGGTCGCGAACGTCAGACTGCCGTTGGACAGCGGCATCGAGGTGTTGGCGCCGGAATAGGCCGTGTACTTCTGCACGTCGACGATCAGCGAGCTGCAATTGAACAGCGCGACGATCTTTCCGCAGACCTGATTGAGGAACTGCGATTGGCCGAGCCCCTGGGTCTGCACCTGCCCGGTCATGATCAGCCGGCTGGAATCGGCAACCACGGTCTCGAGATACTGGCCGGCGAAGAACACCAAGGCGGTTTCGATGATGGCGAATATCAGCGCCAGGAACGGCGCCGCCACCAGCGCGAATTCGACCGCCGCGGCGCCGTCCTCGCGGCAAAGCAGCCGCCGCGCGGGCGCCGATGCGAGCAGCACATGCAGGCGGGAAGCGAACCCGGCACGGACGGCTTTGAACATCGCAGAGTTGCTCCGACTTGACGAAACCGTGGAGAACTTTAGCAAATAGGCGTTTTCGAAATGTTGCCCCGGACCCGCCGCCGGCGGAACTCGGGGTGATGTTTCGCTAACCATCGCGGCGAGGAATCACCGTTCGTCGCGAGCGGCGATCCCGGCGCGGCGCCTCAGCGCTGCGGCTGCGGAGTCTGTCCGCTGCCCATGGCCTGGCCGACGCGATTGCCGGCCTGGGTCAGCGTCGCGTCGAAATACGCCGGCGCGTCGCCCAGCGTGATGCGGCGCTCGCATTTGGGCGCGCAGCTGTAGGATTCGCGCTCGCTGCCGCGGTAGACGACCACGACGTTGTCGCCCGGGCCTTGCACCTGCACCACCATCTCGACCAGCATATTGCCGCCGCGGTCGAGCACGATGACGTTGGTGCGGCCGTAACCCTTTCCGGTGACGACCAGCATCCCGCCGGATTGCACCGAGACATCGGCGATCAGCGGATTTCCCACCACGATGGTGCCGACCCGGTCGGGCAGCTTGACGATCTTCGCCTGATCGAGAACGACCTCGATGGTGTCGGCGGCTCGCGCGCGCTGTGCCGGTACCAGAATGGCGGCGAGCAGCGCCATCGCAATTGCCTGCCGTCGATAACGCCACGCCATCACGCCACTCCCGATCCGCGCCGTCGGGCCGCACGCATCTGCCCGCAGCTCGCTTGCGAGTTGACTGCAAATTGGTGAACGAAACGCAAATGTCGCGCGGCCGCCGGCGCCCGGCCGGGATGGATCGCAAGGTTGGGTTAACTACGAAGGCAACCGCGTCCGATGCCGACGAATGCATCGATCGGATTAACGTTGCTGCAAGGGCGGCTTGTTATGGTCGCGCGACGTTCGGATGGGGCGGAGCTCATAACGTCCTCCGGGCGGTGCTTCAGACAGCCACGTGGATCAAGGAGCTACCAATGCACAGTTTGTTTTCGCGGTTCGTGAAGGACGAGTCCGGAGCGACCGCCATCGAGTACGGCCTGATCGCCGCCGGCATCTCTGTGGTGATCATCACCGCCGTGAAGCTGGTCGGTACCAACCTCACCACCACCTTCAACAGCGTGGCCAACGCGGTGAAGTGACCGCGCGCGTCGCGCTTGCAGATACAATGGCTCCGGTCGCAAGCCGGAGCCATATCGTTTGATGCGTTGTTTCGTCCGGTTGAACCGACCATGCGCAGAGTTTTCTCCCGCGCCGAGCTCGACGGCGCCGGAGCCGCCAGCGTCAAATACTGGCTGATCGTCGCGGCGCTCTGTGCCGCAACGTTGACCGTGGCGCTGGCGATCGCCGCAAAACTCGCGGCCCTGCACGCCGGGTCGATCGGTTGAAGCGAACCGGCCCGCCAGATCGAGCCGCGCCGAAGGCTCGCCGCCGGATTCCGGTTTTGTTAACCGAGCCTTGCTAGCGGTGGATCGCACGCTTCGGCCCCGGGTTTGCCGCCATGATCTGGCAATTGATTGCATCGATCCTCGCCCAGTTCGGCGAAACCTTGCTCAAACTCGCGCCCTACATGATCGTCGCCGGCGTCGTGTTTCCGGTGCTGTCGTCGCGCTTTGCCTGCAATCCCGCGAAACCTTGGTGGCGCAGCCCCGACCTGATCACCGACCTCGCCTATTGGTTCGTCGTCCCCGTCTTCACGCGCTTGCTGCGGATCGGGTTCGCGGTGCTGGGAGCCGCGCTCATCTTCGGCATTCACGGCGAGAAGGCGATCGTGGCGTTCTTCGATCACGGCCATGGACCGATGGCGGCCATGCCGCTTTGGCTGCAGATCATCATCTATCTGATCGTGTCCGACTTCCTGCTGTATTGGATTCACCGGCTGTTCCACGGCGCCAGGATGTGGAAGTACCATGCCGTCCACCATTCCTCGGAGGACCTCGACTGGATCTCCGCCGCGCGGTTTCATCCGGTGAACCTGTGCCTTGGCACGGTGCTGGTCGACGTGGCGCTGCTGCTCGCCGGAATCGCCCCCACGGTGCTCGGAATTCTGGTGCCGTTCACCGTCCTGACCTCGGCGTTCGTCCACGCCAATCTGAACTGGCGGCTCGGACCGCTGAAATATTTCTTTGCCGGCCCGGTGTTCCATCGCTGGCATCACACCGCCGCGGACAGGGGCGGCTCCAAGAATTTCGCCCCGACCTTTGCGATCTTCGACGTCCTGTTCGGGACCTTCTACATGCCGGAACACGAATTGCCGGACCATTACGGCATCGGCGATCCGGATTTCCCGCGAAGCTTCGGCGGTCAATTGATCTATCCGTTCAAGCACTGACCGCGGCCCCTCAGCGCTTCACGCTCCAGACCTTCAGCAGCTCTGCTTCCGGGCCGGGCACCGGATCGAGCCAGGAGCCGGCGGTGCCGGCAAAGAGCGCCGCGTGAAACGAGCCGGGGACGGCATCGCGGCGAAATCTGCCGCACGAGACTACGTAATCGACGCCGCGCGCGACCACGCGGTCGCGTGCGGCCGGATTCGGCCCGTTCATGACTTCCTGATTGAAACGGATCGCGCGATCGGCGCGGTGATAGGGCGCGGCGACGACGCCGTGCCGCGTGTGCGCCAGGACCGAAGGGGCGAGATCGAGCGGAACCAGCACGAGCCCGTCGGGCAGGCCGGCCAGCGCGCGAAAATTCTGCGGGTGAAAGCAGGGCAGGACTTCCTGGCTGGGCGTCACTTCGCCCTTGGCCTCGGCAACCTGGTGCGCCAAGGCGGCAACCGCCAGGGTGACGATCGCCGGACTGGCGAGCACCGCCGCCGGGATTTGCGCCAGTACCGGACGCGAGGTCCGCTCCGCCAGCCATTGCGCGGCGATGCCGACGAACGGCAGGCCGAGCCAGGTGACGTACATGATGATGCGAACCTGGCCGAGCATGATCAGCCCGGAGATCGCGAAGGCGGCGAGGCTCGCCCATCCGAGCGGCGTGCGCAGCCCCGCAGCTACGACCCACGCAGCGCTCACGGCAGCGACCAAAGGGAAGCCGATGTAAACCACGGTCCGCAACCCGTCGGTCCGGAACAGCGAGACGACCGGCTGCATCTCCCAGACCTGGTCCATCCACAGCGGGAAGATCGATCGATCGACCAAGCCGAATGGCCCCGCGAGGCAGCGCGGCTCGATGGCGACGAACGTGGCGAGCGCCGCTGCGCCGATCAGGGCCAGCGCCGCCAAGCGCATGCGCGGGTCGAAGCGATGAGCGAGGCTCGCGACCAGGACGAGCCCCCCCGCGCCGAGAGCCACGGCGAGGGCCGAATTGACGGCAAGCGCATCGCATTGCGGCGTGAACCGCAGCGCGGCGGGCGTCGCCGCCCAATAGCCGATCAAGGTGGAGAGCGCGAGCGCCGCGCCGAACGCGCGGGCCGCGGGAGCCCAATCGGTGCTGCGCACGAGCAACAACCCCAGCGTCGCCGCCACCGTCACCGGCACATAGGCGGCTTCGAGCCCGATGCTGAGCAGCACGCCGCCGGCAAGGCCCGCCGCGGCGGCGAAAAGCCCGCGATCGCTCCAAGTCGCGCATGCGAGCATCACCAGGGAGAGCATGAGCTGGGCGTTGTGATGGTCGATCTCGCCCGGACGAAACGTCGGCAGCAGCGCGACGGTCGGCAGCGCGGCGAGCAGTGCGGCGCGGCCGGCACCCTCGCCGCCGAGCCGCACCGCGACGGCAATCACCGCGAGCACCGCGGGCCCGGACAGCAGCAGCGGCCAGATGCAGCGGGCGAGCCGCTCGGCGAGATCCGGCGAGGCAAGCTGCCGGAGCAGAAGGATCAGCCCGGCAATGCCCGCATCGACCAGGCGTGACCAATGGGTATCGTAGCCGAGCGGAGGAGCGATCCGCGGCTCGTGCGGATCGAACCAGGGAGCGCCATCGAGCAGCGCCCGGACTTCCACCAGTCGCATCGCATTGTCGGGAGACAGGAAGGAATCATCCAGCCGATCCCAGTAGCTCACCGCCGCGGCGGATGCCGCGACGAGCCATATCAACAGCATGACGATGAAGGGAAGGCGATGATCCGCGGGCGGCGCCGGCACCGATGCCATGATGGTCCGTTCCCCGGACGTCCCGCCGGGAGCTAAGTCGGTCACGACCAAGCCTATAGAGGGCAATCGATAAGCAATCGGTTAACCGAGCCTGCAACAAGGATCGGCGTGGCCGCGTGTTCGCCGCCGGCGCAAACCGGTCTTAAGCAGTCGCCGCCATGGTGAACCGGGCGATCGACGGTCGCGGCGGAACAGGCCATGCACAGGATTTCTCGGGTTCGGGACCAGCTGGCGTCGCTGCTGCCGCAGGCCGCCTTCGTCAAGCACAAGTCCATCGCCGTTCTCATCCCCTGCTTCAACGAGGCAGCGACCATCGCGCCGGTCATCGACGGGTTTCGCCGCGTGCTGCCGGGCGCGGGCATCTACGTGTACGACAACAACTCGACGGACGGCACGGCCGAGGCCGCGGCGGCCGCAGGCGCCCTGGTTCGGCGCGAGCTGTATCAGGGCAAGGGCAACGTGGTGCGACGGATGTTCGCCGACATCGAGGCGGACATTTACGTGCTCGCCGACGGCGATCTCACCTATGACGCAGCGGCGGCCGGACGCCTGGTCGAAACACTGGTCGCGCAAAACGTCGACATGGTGGTCGGGGTCCGGATCGGAGCGGAGCAGGCGTTTCGGCGCGGCCATCGGCTCGGCAACCGGCTGTTCAACTGGATCGTCGCCCGCCTGTTCGGGCCGGGATTCACCGACATTTTGTCCGGCTACCGCGTCGTGTCGCGGCGCTTCGCCAAGTCCTTCCCGGCGGCCTCCTCCGGCTTCGAGATCGAGACCGAGCTGTCGATCCATGCGCTCGACCTCAAGCTCGCCAGCGCCGAGATGGCATTGAGCTATTGCGAACGGCCGCAAAACTCGGCGAGCAAGCTCAAGACCTTCCGGGACGGCGCACGGATCCTGGCTACCATCCTGCTGATGTACAAGGCGCTCAGGCCGTTCCGGTTCTTCGGAGCGCTGTGCGTCGGGCTCGTCCTCGCATCGCTGGCGACCGCAGCCCCGGTGATCGCCACCTATGTCGAGACCGGACTCGTGCCGCGCCTGCCGACCGCGATCCTGGCGGCGAGCATCATGCAGCTGGCGTTCCTGAGCCTGTTCTGCGGAATCGTCACCGAGGCGATCAGCGCGACCCGCCGCGAGCTCAAGCGCATGCGCTATCTGGAGCTGCCGGCACCCGGGCGAATCGCATCCGAGCGCGGCGACGCCTTGCCGGCAGCGTTGAGCCTCGATGAGGGGCGTTGAAGCCTGCCGCGGTTCGGCTGCGCGGCCGCCGGTCGTAAACGCCGGCAACAGAATTCTTCTCTACCCCGCCGCATCCCTGATGCTGTTCCTGCCGGCATTCGCGTGGTTCTACTGGCCCGCTGCCGATGGCCTGGACGTGAGTGGCTATCCGATCGGTCGCGACTTCATCAATATCTGGTCGGGCCCGCAGCTCGCATTCCACGGCCGGCTTTCGACTCTATTCGATCCCGAGGCTTATCAGGCCGCCATCGGCGCGCTGTTCGGACATGCGCTGCCGTTTCACAATTGGAGCTATCCGCTGTTTGCGCTGCCGGCATTCTGGCCGCTGTCGGAGCTTCCGTATTTTCCCGCGCTCGCGGTCTGGACGCTGGCGACCTTTGCCGCCTACGCCGGCGTCGTGCTCTCGCAACTCGCGTCGCCGCGCCGCCCCTATGCCCTGCTCGGCCTGATCGCGGCGCCCGCCGTCCTGCTCAATTTGGTCGCCGGCCAGAACGGATTCTTGTCCGCCGCCTTGCTTCTCGGCGGCATTCTTTGGCTCGATCGCCGACCGACGATGGCCGGCGTCCTGTTCGGCCTGCTCGCGTTCAAGCCGCAGCTCGGGCTCATTCTCCCCTTCGCCCTGGTGGCGCTAGGGACATGGCGGGCGATCGCGGCGGCCGCCTTGACAGTCTGCGTGCTCGTCACGGCATCCGTGGCGTTGTTCGGCCTGGAGGCGTGGCGGCAGTATCTGCACGTCACGGCGGCATACCAATGGCTGCTGCTCGAAGAATTCCAGGGTTTCTACACGACGATGATGCCGTCGGTCTTCGCCGGTGCCCGCGCGTCCGGATTCTCCTATCCGGTCGCCATGTCGATTCAGGTTGCGGTCGCGCTCTCGGTCGTTGCCGGCACATGTATGGCGGTCCGACGCACCAGCGATCCGTGCCGCCGCGCCTTGGTTCTGGCGAGCGCCGCTGCGCTCGCCACCCCCTACGCCTTCAATTACGACCTCACCGCGATCGCGGCGGCGATGATTTGGATGCTGTGGGGACGGCTCCCCTGGCGAGCCGAATGGAGCGCCGTCTGCCTCCTCGCCTGGTTGGTACCGGTGCTGGTCATGGTGCTGAACCCGCTGGGGCTCGGGATTGCGCCGCTCGGCCTCGCGGCACTGTTCTGGCTGAGCATTCGGGAAACACGGGAAGGATCGGACCCGGCCGAGAGCGCCGTCCTGCGGCCGCAAACGGGGGTTGGGCTGCTGCCGCGGCGCTCTTCCGCGGCATGATGGCGCGCCCGCCCGCCGGCCGCTGACGAGAATCCTCGCGACGGCGCTAAGAAATCGGCAATAGGCGCCGGCCTAAATTGCCGGGAGCCGCGGCTCGTCCCGCGCCGCATGGAACCGGCCCATGATCATCGACGCGACCCGATTGCTGCTGTTTCCGGCCCTGATGGCATTCGCGGCATCGAGCGACCTGCTGACCATGACGATCTCCAACAAGGTGTCGCTGGCGCTGGCGGCAGGGTTTCTCGTCCTGGCTCCGGCGGCAGGGATCGGGATCGGCGAGATCGGGATGCATGCCGCGGCGGGTTTCACGGCTCTCGCCGTGGCATTCTGCCTGTTTGCCTGCGGCTGGATCGGCGGCGGGGACGCCAAGCTCGCCGCCGCGACCGCGCTCTGGCTCGGCTTTGACCAGTTGCTGCCGTATTTGTTCGTCGCCTCCCTGCTCGGCGGGGTGCTTACGCTGCTGGTCGTGCAGTTTCGGCTGTTTCCCCTGCCGAACGCGCTCCAGGGCGCGAGCTGGGCGGAGCGGCTGCACCGCAAGGATGCCGGCGTGCCCTATGGGATCGCGCTCGCCGCCGCCGCGCTCATCGTCTACCCGAACACGATATGGATGCACGAGCTCACCAGCTGACCGCGCGCGGCCCCCGACGATTTCCTCGGCAAGGATCGGTTAACTTCAATTCGATACGCCTCATTAACCATGGATTGACGTTTCGCTGGTCAAATCCGGCAACGAGCACCGGTCCGGTCGAAGCGTGAGTGGAAAGTGAAGCGTATGAAAACTGCGCGCATCGTCACCCTTGTCGCCGCCGTTCTCGCCGCGAGCTGCGCCACCCTCGCGGCTGCCGAGCTGGAGCAGGCGCCCGGCGCCGGGATCCACATCGCGGCGGAGGACACGGGCTCGCGCTTCGTGGCGCTGGGCATCGGCAAATCGGTGGTAGTCGACCTGCCGCGCGACATCAAGGACGTGCTCGTCGCCAATCCGGCCATCGCCAACGCGGTCGTCCGCTCGGCGCGGCGCGCCTATCTGATCGGCGCGGCGATCGGGCAGACCAACGTCTTCTTCTTCGACGCCGAGGGACGGCAGATCGCCGGCTTCGACATCGCGGTCAAGCGCGACCTCAACGGCATGCGCGCCGCATTGCGGCAGCTGCTGCCCCAGGCCGACGTCAGGCTCGAGGGCGCGGGCGATGGCGTCATGCTTTCCGGCAGCGTCGCTAGCCCCGGTGAGTCGCAGCAGGCCTACGATCTCGCCGCGCGGCTGGTCGGCGACGTCAACAAGGTGGTCAACAGCCTGACCATTCACGGCCGCGACCAGGTGATGCTCAAGGTGACGGTCGCCGAGGTGCAGCGCAGCGTGATCAAGCAGCTCGGCGTCGATCTCAACGGCAGCATCGGCTACGGCACGACGGTGGTGAATTTCAACACCGACAATCCGTTCAGCGCTCAGGGGCAGCCGCTGAGCAACACATTCCTGACTGGCAGTTTCAAGTCCGTCAACGCAACGTTGCGGGCGATGGAGCGGGCCGGCGTGCTGCACACGCTGGCCGAGCCCAATCTGACGGCGATCTCCGGTGAGAGCGCGAATTTCCTCGCCGGCGGCGAGTTCCCGATCCTTTCCGGCTATACCTGCCAACAGACCGGCGGGGTCAGCAGCTGTCAGCCTCAGATCCTATTCAAGAAGTTCGGGGTGGGCCTCAATTTCACGCCCGTGGTGCTGTCCGAGGGCCGCATCAGCCTCAGGGTCATGAGCGAAGTGTCGGAAGTGACCAGCGACAACGCGCTCCTGATCCAGGCATCGCCGCCCGTGACCATTCCGGGCATCAAGACCCGCCGCGCCGAGACCACGCTCGAAATCCCGTCCGGCGGCTCGTTGGCCATGGCCGGCATGATCCACGAGCAGACCAAGCAGCACATCAACGGGATTCCCGGGCTGATGCAGGTCCCGATCCTAGGAACGCTGTTCAAGAGCCGCGACTATATCAACAATCAGACCGAGCTCATGGTGATCGTGACGCCATACATCGTGCGCGCGGTGGCCCAAAAGGAACTGTCGCGTCCGGATGACGGGTTCGCCGACGCGCCGGATCCGGCGAGCGTGCTGCTCGGCAAATTCAATCGGATCTACGGAGCGGCCGGGCGGCCCGACCCCCATGGCAGCTATCACGGCAGCTACGGGTTCATTCTCGATTGAGCGGACGAGACGAGGAGAACGGTCCCATGTCCCAGCTCTCGCCCGGCACCCGCAACCGGCTCGCCGCGGCACTATCGCGTTCCGCCGCGATTGTCGCGCTCGCCGCGGCGCTCTCGGGCTGCTACTCCGATCGGCAGATCGCCGACACTTACCCCAATGATATTCGCCAGCGCCACCCGATCGCGATCCGCGAGGGCGAGCGCACGCTCGAAATATTCGTCGGCACCAATCGCGGCGGCCTCACGCCGGCGCAGCGGGCCGACGTGCTGGCGTTGGCGCACCGATGGGGTCACGAGGCCACCGGCGGAATCCTCATCCAGGTGCCCGCCGGGACCCGCAACGAGGCCGCCGCTGCCGGCGTGCTGCGCGAGATCCAAGCGATTTTGACCGCGGCCGGCGTGCCGCCCAACGTAGTCGTCGCGCGCCGCTACCGGCCGGCGAACCCGATGCAGCTCGCGACGGTTCGGGTGATCTATCCCAAGATGATCGCGGAAGCGGGACCTTGCGGGCTGTGGCCCCACGATATCGGTCCGAGCCACGACGGTGCCGACTTCGAGAACCGGGAATATTGGAATCTCGGGTGCGCCAGCCAGCGCAATCTGGCGGCCATGGTGGAGAACCCAGCAGACCTGGTGCAGCCGCGCAGCGATGCTCCCGTCCATGCGGCGCGGCGCTCGACCGTGCTCGAGAAATACCGCAAGGGCGAGGACCCATCCACCAAATCTGCGGCCGACAAGGACGGCAAGATCAGCGACGTGGGCAAATGATCCGATACGCCGTCAAATCCAGCGAGACCGACGCGACCGAGGAGAGGCCGGCAGCTGCCGCGCACATCGCGCCGGTCCCCCGCGTGTCGATCCAGGCGTTCTGTGAAACTCCGGAAACGGCGACGGTGATGCAAGCGGCGGCCGAAGATCGCCGGATGGGAAAGGCGCACGTCAAGGTGCAGATGGGCGGCATCGTGGCGGCGGCCGAGGCCTACCGCAGCTCGCCGACGCCGAACGTGATCATCATCGAATCGGGGAGTCGCGGCGAGGAGCTGCTCGGTGGTCTCGATCAACTCGCCGAAGTCTGCGACGCGGCGAGCCGGGTGATCGTCGTCGGACGGGTGAACGACGTCGTGCTCTACCGGGAGCTGGTGCGCCGCGGGGTCAGCGATTACCTGATCGCGCCGGTCGATACTCTCGACCTGATCCGCGCCGTGTCCGGATTGTTCTGCGCGCCGGATGTGAAGCCCGTGGGGCGCACGATCGCGGTGGTCGGCGCCAAAGGCGGGGTGGGCGCCTCCACCCTCGCCCACAACGTCGCCTGGGCGCTGGCGCGAGATCTCGGACTCGATTCCGTGGTCGCCGATCTCGACCTGGCGTTCGGCACCGCCGGCCTCGATTACAATCAGGACCCCTCGCAAGGCATCGCCGACGCGGTGCTCTCCCCCGAGCGCATCGACACCGCCTTCATCGATCGCCTGCTGTCGAAATGTACCGATCACCTCAGCCTGCTGGCGGCGCCCGCCACGCTCGATCGCGTCTATGATTTCGGCGCGGATGCCTTCGAATCCACCTTCGACGTCCTGCGCGCCACGATTCCCTGCATCGTCCTCGACGTTCCGCACATGTGGACCGCGTGGACCAAGCGCACGCTGATCGGCGCCGACGAGATCCTGATCGTCGCCGCGCCGGATCTGGCCAACCTGCGCAATGCCAAGAACATGCTCGACCTGCTGCGCGCGGGGCGACCCAACGACCATCGCCCGCACTATTGCCTCAACCAGGTCGGCATACCGAAGCGGCCGGAGATCAAGCCGGCGGATTTCGCCAAGGCGCTCGATGCGGAGCCGGCTGCCGTCATCGCCTTCGAGCCGCAGGTGTTCGGGACTGCCGCCAATAACGGACAGATGATCGCCGAAGTCGCAGCCGGGCATCGCACGGCGGAAACGTTTCGGCAGCTCGCGCAACTCCTGACCGGCCGCACCGAAGCCAAGCGATCGAGGCAGGCGCTGCTGAGCCCGTTGATCGAAAAGCTCCTGCGTCGACAGGGGTGAGCACCGCTTCGGAGTGATCGCGTGTTCGGAAAGCGCACCAGCCCCGGTTCGGACGCTCGCGGCGAGGTCCTGGCGCCGCCCGCTCCGCAGCAGGCGGCGTCGGCCCCGGCCGAATCGCTGCCGGCGCCCGCGGCAGGTCCGGATCTCGGCCACGCGCTGCCGGCTGCCGGGCTGGGGGCGCCGATCGTATCGCCGCCGACGGCTCCGATCGAGCGCCGGTTGCCACCCGGTCCGCCGGCGGCTGCCGCCGTCGATTCCCCGCGCTCGCAGGGCTATTACGACGTCAAGGCCGCGATCTTCAACGCGCTGATCGAGGCCATCGACCTCGCCCAGCTCGCCCGGCTCGACGCCGAATCCGCGCGCGAGGAGATTCGCGACATCGTCAACGAGATCATCGCGATCAAGAGCATCGTGATGTCGATCTCCGAGCAGGAGGAGCTGCTCGACGATATCTGCAACGACGTGCTCGGCTACGGCCCGCTCGAGCCGCTGCTCGCGCGCGACGACATCGCCGACATCATGGTGAACGGCGCCGAGACCGTCTACATCGAGGTCGCCGGCAA
>WNFG01003539.1_pt1 | contig 14749 bp, 18 predicted proteins | sample 5400431 | NCBI WGS metagenome assembly WNFG01 (sample SAMN13153346, study PRJNA577476) | soil metagenome | isolation source: 120 cm saprolite under Douglas fir tree site 2 hole 3 replicate 2 | place: USA:California | collected 2015-04-18
ATCGACGAGCGAGCCCGCGACCGGCTCGCGGCCGAGAATGCCCACGATCCCGCACATTTCAGCGGCGGCCTCCCTATGTGCCTTAGGGCATGTTTCGGTCAGGTTGATGCACAAACCGCGCGGCACACTCGGTGCATTCCCTCCCCCGCTTGCGGGGGAGGGTTAGGGTGGGGGCATGCACGAAGATTCGCGCAAGTCCGCCCCCACCCCAGCCCTCCAGCCGAAGTCGGATATATCCGACTTCGGCCAGTCATTAAGTGACCGAACTCGGGTAAACCCGAGTTCGGTTGCAAGCGCGGGGGAGGGAGCAGACCGAGTCTGCCGCTCGCGCTGACCACATCTCACCGGAACGTGCTCTATTCCATCGAGATGCCGGCGGCCTTGATCGGCCCTGCGTTTTTCGCGATTTCGCTGTCGACGAATTTCTGCAGATACTCCGGCGATCGGCGCTCGGGCGCGACGACGATCGCGCCGACCTCCTTCAGCCGTTCCTGCACCGCGGAAGTCTCCATGGTTGCGACGGTCGCGTCGTGGAGCCTTTGGATGATCGGCTCCGGGGTGCGCTTCGGCAGGAAGAAGCCGAACCAGGTCGTGGCCTCGAAATCCGTGAGGCCCTGCTCGTGGGCGCTCGCCAGGTTCGGCAGCACCGGCGAGCGGTCGCGCGTCAAGATCGCGAGCACCTTGATCAGGCCGCCCTCGATCTGCGGCATGGCGGTCGCGCTGAGCGTGCAGAAATAGTCGATGCGGCCCGCGATCAGGTCCTGCATCGCTGGTCCGCCGCCGCGATAGGGGACGTGGGTGACCTTGATCCCGATCGCGGCGTTGAGCAGCATGCAGTCGAGATGGCCGGTCGAGCCCGCTCCCGCCGAGCCCATCTGCATCGTCGACTGGTTCGCCTTCGCATAGGCGATGAACTCCTGGAGATTGCCGGCCGGCAGGTCCTTGCGCGCGACCAGGATCGTCGGTTGCTCGGCTATCAGCACGGCCGGCGCGAGATCGGCGACGAGATTGTAGAGCGGGGTCTTGTAGAGCGTCTGGTTGATGGCGTCGGCCCTGCTGCCGAGCACGAACTGATAGCCGTCGGGCGCCGCCTTGGCGACCCGCGCCGAGCCCACCATGCCGCCGGCGCCGCCGACGTTCTCGATGATCACCTGCTGCCCGAGGATCTCGGAGAGGCGGCGGCCGACGATGCGTCCCAGCACGTCGGTGCCGCCGCCGGGCGCGAACGGAACCACCATGGTCACCGGCCGGCTCGGCCAGGTCTCGGCCGCCGCCGGACCGGCGCAGTCCAGCGCGCCGGCCAATCCGGCAAGCAGCATCAGCGGTCTCGCAATCACGGTTCTTCTCCCTCGGTCCCGGCGCGCCGGCATTGTCGTATGATCGGGATGAACGCGCCAGGGCCGTCGGATGCCACTGTGCGATGTGCGCTGGCGCGCGATCGCTCCGCCCCTTGTGGAAGGTGCTGCGCTGTTCGGTGTAAGCGACGCTTGCATTTTCCCTGTCTGCATGCCCCCATCGATGCCGTTTTCGTAGCACGACCGAGGCCCGCGGCAGGGAGGCATGCGGTGCGGACCTTCGCCATCATGGTCCTGGTTTGCCTGTCCGCGACGGTCGCCCGCGCGGAAGACCGAGCAAGCTTGCGATCATTTCTTGCCGTCTATCGCTGCCCGGTCGTCGACCGACTGGAGCGCGTCTACGAGGGCGGCGACCGGTCCGTGCACAGGGACCGCTACCTCGCGGTGACGGTACCGGAGCATCCGCACGGCTACGTGCAATGCATGTTCTACGATCACGCAACCAGGCTGCTGTGCGAGGCTTCGTCGGGCTTTTATTTCGACAAGCCCGGCGAGCCGCGGACCTTCCGACTCGCCGCCGACGCGATCGCCGCGTTGGGCCGGCTCGGATTTTCGACCGATGATTCGCAGGGAAATTTTCGAGCTCGATGGCGCGTGGGAAAATCGCCGGATTTCAACGCCATCGCTGACTTCATTCTGACGGCGCTGCATGACGCCTATGGGGCACGTGCGGAATCGAGTTTGAGCTTCAATGCCCCGTTGGCGCCGCGAGAGTCGTCGAGCTGCAAGCCGGTGAGCTGAACAGCCGTAGGCGAAGCGGGACGCTTGCAGACCGTGTCAACGGGGCCCGTAGGGAAGCGGACCGGCATCGGCCGGCACGATGGTCTTGCCGATCGGCCACAGCGCCAGCGCGGCGAGCTTGATATGCGCCCATGCGAAGGGAATGCCGATGATGGTCATCGCGAGGACGATCGCGACGATGATGTGGCCGAGCATGAGCCACCAGCCCGCGAGAACGAGCCAAATCAGGTTTCCGAGCACGCCGAGCGGGCCGGTGCCGATGTCCTCCCGCCCGGAATAGGCGGCGCGCGACACCGCCTTCTGCCCGAACGGCAGCAGCGTGTAGGCGGCGATGTTGAACGCCGCCCGCGCCCACGGCAGACCGATGATGGTGATGGCCATGATCACCCCGGCGATCACCCAGCCGATCGCCATCCAGAGGCCGCCGCACACGATCCACAGAAGGTTGAGCAGCAGCGAGATGACGGACATGGCTTCCTCCACGCTCGAGAGCCCGGGCGTCGCCGCATGGGCGCAGATGATGTAGAGATGCCGCCTCCTCTCCGCCACCCGTTGCCGCAGCGCCGGCAGGCGCCGCGCTATTCCGGCTTGATGTTCGCCTCGGCGATGATGCGGCTGTATTCGTCGACCTGCTTTCGCAGGTAAGCGCCGAATTCCGCACCGCACGTTCCGACCGGAAACAGCCCCTGCTTGGCGAGCTTCGGCTTCATCTCGGGAGCCTTGAGGGCCGCGCTGAAGGAGCCCGTGAGCTGGGCGATCGCGTCCGGCGGCGTCTTCGCCGGCGCCACGATCCCGTAGAAAATGTCGGCCTCGTACTGGCTCACGCCGGTCTCGGCGAGGGTCGGCACGTCCGGCAGCGGCTCGGCGCGCGTGCGCGACGCGGTGACGAGCCCGCGCAGGCTTCCCGACTGCAGCTGCGACACCACCGTCGGATAGTCGGCGAACACCGCGGTCACATGCCCGCCCATGAGCGCGTTGATCGCCGGCGCGGTGCCCGCATAGGGCACGTAGGTCACGTTGATGTCGGCCGCCCGCTTGAGCACCTCGATGGCGATGTGCAAGGACGACGCCGGCCCGCCGCTCGCGAAGGCCAATTCCCCGGGCTTTACCCGCGCAGCGCCGATGAGGTCGGCGAGCGTGCGGTAGGGCGATGCGCCGTTGACCACGAGCACCAGCGGGGTCGCCGCGAGATAGCAGATCGGCTCGAAGCTCGTCGACGGATCGTAATTCTGCCGCTTCAGGGCCGGATTGACGACGAAGGAATTCGCCACCAGCAGCACCGTGCCGCCGTCGGGCGCAGCGCGCGCGACTGCTTCGGTTCCGATCACGGTGCCGCCGCCCGGCCGGTTCTCGACCACCACGGTCGGCCCCTGCGCCCGGCCGATCTCGTCCGCCATCAGACGCGACAGGATGTCGGGGCCGCTGCCGGGCGGGTAGGGAACGACGATCTTGACGGCGCGCGTCGGCTGCGACCATGCGGCGTGGCCCGCCAGCGCGGCCACGATGGCGGCTGCGAGCGCGACGGCCAATCGATCCCGGCGATGTGCGCTCATGCGGTTTGTTCCCCGGAGCGCCACGGAAAGTGGCGCGGCACGCCGAGCATACGTCAAGGTCGGTAGGGTGGGCAAAGGCGCGGTGCAGACAAGTTTACGCGGGTCTCCCAAGCTTGACCGCGCCGCGCCGTGCCCACGCGTCGCGATTGCCCCAAATGGCGATCTCTCGGCGGCTCTCACGCGTGGGCACGACGCTGCGGTGGCCGCGTGGCGAGAGCCGAATGCTTGGCCCGCGCCTTTGCCGACCCTACATCTCATCCGGGCTACTGATGGCCGCCGCGCACGCCCGTGCTACGCTCGGCTCGCGTCACAGGGAAGGCACGGGGAATGCTGCCGTCGCAACGCGCGCTGTTCGATATTCCGCGCGAGATTTGCTACCTCAACGCCGCCTCCTGGAGCCCGCTGCCGATCGCGACGCAAGCAGCGGGGCGCGCCGGCGTCGCGCGCAAGGGGCGGCCTTGGCTGATCGATCCGGCGTTTCCCGCCGGGCAATACGAACGCGCCCGCCGCGCCGCGGCAAGCCTGATCAACGCCGACCCCGCGGACGTCGCCCTGATTTCCTCGGTGAGCTACGGCGTCGCCAGCGCGGCCAAGCTCATCATCCTGCCCGCGGGCTCGCGGGTGCTGGTGTTGCAGGACGACCATTCGTCGGCGGTGCTGGAATGGATGACCCGCGCGCCCGCCGGGCGGTTCGTCGTCGAGGTCGTGCCGCAGCCCCAAGAAGGCGCGCATGCCGGCGATTGGACCGCGGCGGTGCTCGCCGCGATCGAGCGGCCGGCCGCGGCGCCGGTTTCCCTCGCCTCGCTCTCGTCCGTGCATTGGTCCGACGGCGGGATCATCGACATGGATCGCGTCGCTGCCGCGTTGCGCCGCCACGGCGCGGCGCTGCTCGTCGATGCGACCCATGCCGCCGGCGTCGTCAAGATCGACGTGCGGACGCTCGATCCCGATTTCCTCGTGTTCCCGACCTACAAGTGGCTGCTCGGGCCGTACGGGCGCGCCTTCCTCTACGTCGCCAAGCACCGCCAGGACGGCCTGCCGCTCGAGCAGACGAGCTACGGCCGGCGCGCCATCAGCTCGGAGCGGGAGAGCTATTATCGCGACGTCGCGTTCGTCGCCGGCGCGCGGCGCTTCGACATGGGCGAGCGCGATCATTTCATCTCGCTCGAGATGGCCTCGATCGGCATGGAGATGCTGGCGGCGTGGGGCTGCGACGCCGTCGCCGCGCGGCTGCGCCTGCTCACCGGCCGGCTGGCCGACGGGCTGCGCAATTGCGGCGTGACCGTCCCCGATGCGGCGGTGCGGGCGCCGCACATCCTGAGCTTGCGGTTTCCGAACGGCATGCCGAAGAAGCTGATCGAGCGGCTGGCGGCGGAGCAGGTCTATGTCGCGCGCCGCGTCGGCCGCATGCGCATCAGCCCGCACGTCTACAACGACGAGGAGGACATCGACCGCTTTCTCGCGGCCTTTCGCCGGCTGGCGTGAGCACGTGGCCCTCGACGCGTAGGATGGGTTGAGCGTCAGCGAAACCCATCACGGCGCTTGCGCGAGATGATTTGTCGCCTCCGCAGTGGACGAGGAAAGATGATGGGTTTCGCAGCGCACTCAAGCTTGCGCAGACTGCGTAAAACTTGTCTGCGCTGCTCAACCCATCCTACGAGCTGATCCGCCCGGCGCCCTACCGCTTCACCCGATCCATCATGTAGCACGTCGCCACGATCGAGCGGGTCGGGCTGGTGCCGTTGTGGACGTAGCACTTCTCCATCCGGTCCGGCGCGATGAGCGTGATCCGAAAATAGCCGTCCATGTCGGCGCCGACGATCGACTTGTTGTCGCTTGCGATCGCCCAGGCGAACGGCTCCTTGGTGTCGGCGACCGCCGACGACGAGTGCCCCCACGCGAGCCGGCCGTCCTGGCCCTCCACCGTGTGGGTCGCCTCGATGTCGCGCACGCGCGGCGGATCGGTGACGGTCTGCGTTCCGGGATGATGGGGATGGTTGCCGAATACGATCGACTTGCCCTTTCCCGTCCAGGTGCCCTTGAGGTCGGGAATTGCATCCTGCGCGCGCGCGGCGGTGGCGGCGGCGCCGATGAGCGCCAACGCGAAGACCAAACGTCTCATCGCTTCTCTCCATGTTGAGGTGGATCGAGCCTGTCTTCAAATCGTGATGGCGCGATCTTAAGCAAGTTGGAATCCCCTTGCTACAATTGAGATGTCCGTGAGAGTTGCCGGCGTGAGCGCGTCCGCAGGGCGCAATCGGGAAGCGTATTGCGCCGATGTCATGATTCATGGCGGAATACGCTGCGCATTCCGCCCTACGCAGTTATTTCGATTGAGCGAAGGAGGCACCCATGACGTCCGAATTCGATTCCGGCACGCCCGATGCCGCCGAGCCGCTGGCATCGCGCCGCGAGCTCGTCGCCGCCGCAGTCACCATGGCCGCCGCCGCCGGCGCGAGCGGCGGCGCGCAGGCGCAGACCCCGGGAAACCTGCGCTTCTCGAACCCGCCCGGCCTGTCGACCCCGCCGACCTACAGCCACGTGGTCGAGGTCAACGGGCCGCACCGCACCGTCTACATCGCCGGCCAGACCGGCGTCGACGCCGGCGGCAAGGTCGCCCAGGGCTTCCGCGCCCAGGCGGTGCAGGTGATGGAGAACCTCAAGACCGCGCTCGCCTCGGTCGGCGGCGGCTTCGAGCACGTGGTCAAGCTCAACAGCTACCTGATCGACATCGAGGCGAACGCCGTGGAGTTTCGCGAGGTGCGCGGCTCCTACTTCCCGAACAAGGCGGCGTTGCCCGCCTCGACCCTGGTGCAGGTGCCGCGGCTCGCCAACCCGGCCTTTCTGCTCGAGATCGAGGCGATCGCGATCCTGCCGCCGAAGGCGTAGGAGCAGAGATCGACTGCACGCGACTTGCGGTGCCAGCGATTTTGTGCAACTATGACGAGCGGCACGTTGCGATGTCGGTCTGGGATCACCCGCTCTCGTTGCAGTTGGGGGATAGCACCGCGCCTGTCGCAGGAGCAAACCGGCTTCGAGAGAGGTAAGGATCATGAGCGACCAGGATTTGGAGGTGCGTAGCTTCTACGATCGACCGACGGTGATCCAAGGGCTGGACGTGGATCCTCATCGGGATCCTGACGAGCCGCCTGCTGCCGAGGCAGAGGAGGTAGCAGCCGAGGCCGCCTCATGGCGGCCGGCGAAGAGCCTCATCGCATTGCGCGATCAGGTGAACGCGCGCTTTCCGGAACGCAAGAAGGACAGCGACGGCACGATCGGTGACGTCCGCCACTGCGGACATCCAGGAGCCACCTCGGACCATTGCCCCCGCAACATCGACGGAGATGTCGGGGTCGTGACTGCGATCGACATCACCCATGATCCAGCGCATGGATGCGACGCCGGCAAACTCGCCGAAGCCATCCGGGTCAGCCATGACCCGCGGGTCAAATACATTATTTCCGACCGGCGGATCGCAAACTTCCAGGCCATCGGAGGTGCGGCCCCTTGGGACTGGAGGCCTTACAACGGTGACAACCCGCATACCAAGCACGTGCATATTTCCGTGAGGCCAGTGAAGCAGGGCGCAAGCTCATACGATTCGACCGCTTCCTGGAGCATCACGTAGATATCCTTCGACGCCTCTTGCCATGGGGTGTGCTGCAGCGCGTAGGATGGATTGAGCGAAGCGAAACCAGCTTACGAGCCACGCGCCGTTCCAAAAATCCGGCGCCGCCGCTCGCGAGCTCCTGTCGCACTCGGTCATCGAAAGCGATCGTCATCAGCCGCGACGGGTGCACCAAGACCGCAGCATCGCGCGGAGCGAGGTGAGCGAGCACGCTCCCGATGAACCGATAGGCCTCCTCTTCGGTCGTGTATTGATGGACGAGGTCGACCGACAGCCAGCAGGCTTGCGCCCGGGCCAACTGGCGTAACGAAGCATCCGGGATGTGCTCGGCGAAATCGGAGAACTCGGTGTACGGGCCGGGAACGCTATAGAGCAGGAACATTCCGGCCGCGCCCGGAATATCCGATTGAATGAGAAATTCCACGCCGGGCACGTTGCCATCGACGATGAAGGTGCCCTTCTCACGCGGCGGCAGGAAGCGCCCCGGATAAACCTGCTCCAGGCGCTCGCGCAGCGCATCGAGGGTAAGCTCGACATAGGAGTTCGACAGCACGACCAAGCTGATCATCTCGCGGTCGCGGTGGTGCAGCGGTGGCATCGCTCTTTTCCCGGCGCCTAAACAGGTTCTTGAGGTCGCATGATAGCGGCCTGACATTGTCAGTGCGCCCGCTGAGCACGCAGGCAGCGCTCCGCGCGCTGCTCGCGTGCAGGAGCGGACGATTCTCAGGTGAACTGAATATCGAATTCGCAACGATCAAACCGGCGGGCGCGCAAATCCTGCTCGCGCAGCACGAAATAGAGCGATCCGCCCGGACCCCAGCCGTGCAGGTCTTCGCCGTTCGAGTAGTTGTCGACCTGGAGCAGCAGACGAAAATCGTTCGCGCCTTCGGAATCTCCGAACAGGTCGAGGTCGTACTGCTGGACCAGCGCCGGCCAGCCCAGCAATTTCCCGAAACTGCAGTAGTAATCGACACCGTCCGGGATGCCGTGACGGCGCACCGCGTCGCGCTCCTCGGCATATCGCGACACCTGCCGGGCGTCCGGCAGCAAACCTTGCACCGCGCGACCGAACGGGTCGGGCAGGTCGATCAGCGGCCGCAGCGCCAGCGCGCAAACCGGAAAGACCATGGCCGGCTCGATCGGCGGGGCTGCCGGCTGCAGGCGATCGAGGCCGGCCCAATGAAGGACTGCGATGTCGCGGGCCTCGAAGCGGCAGGCCATGACCCCGTCGTGATCGCCGAAGAAGCTCAGCAGGCCGGAGGACGGCAGCAGCTCCGCGCCCGGCAGGTTTTGCAGCTCCGCGCAGTCGATTTGGCCGACGAACAGCAGCGGCTCGGTATCGATCATCGGCCAGCTCCAGCCGGGCGGCGCCAGCGGCATTCCGCCCAAGCGCGACGCGCTGGCGGGCCGATCAGCGCGCGGCCGCTGCGGCCACAGGCCGATGGCTGGCCGCGCCAGGTCGATAAGCCGGTCGGCGAAGTCGGGAAGCGCGCCGCGCAGGCGCTGCTCGATATCGGCGCGGCTCATCGCGCTCGGCGGCGAGTTGTCGCATTGCCACTGCAGCTCCCACTGCAGCGATTGAGGCGGCGGCGGAGCCTCTGTTGGCTGATCAAGCCGATCGAGGTCGCGCTGCGCCGCGTCGCGCACCTCCGCATCGGGATGGTCCAGCAGGGGGGGCAACGGCTGCAAAGCGGCAGTGCGCGCTTTGAGCTCGTCGACAATCTTGAAACGCCGGTCGAACTGTCGATTGTACGCTCCGACATGCTCGATCGCCGCAAGGGATTGGACAGTCTCGATATAGGCCTGGACCAGCTGCATCTCGCTGAGTCCTGACAGATCGTCGGTGCCGGTCATCCCGAAGCCCTCCCACGCGATAGGACTTGGACTGGCCCGATTGTTCATGGTTTGTTCTCAAGAGTCAATACCCGCATCCTCAGTCTCGAAACGATCGTGGCCTTCGGAAGAGATGATGGGTTTCCGCCCGCATTCGCGGGCGTTCAACCCATCCTACGGTTAGGATGTCGAGCCCCGCGCGGACAATTCGCAACGCAATCGCGAGGTGACGCCCATGACCGGTGACATGACCGCCGACGAGATTCGCGAGCTCCTCGCGCTCGAGCCCAACGCCACCTGCGGGTTCGTGCGGGTGACGTTCGTGAGCCAGCAGTCGATCGCCGCGGGCGGATTGCCGGCGCCGTTCGCGGACGGGCGGCCGCTGGGGTCCGCGCTCTACTTCATGGTGACGCCGGGCGCGCCGGTGCGGCTCCATCGCATCCGCGACGACCAGCTCTACCACTACTATCTCGGCGACCCGCTCGAGGTCTTTCTGCTGCATGCCGAGGGCTCGACCGAGCGCATCGTCGTCGGGCCGGACTTGCGCGGCGGTGAGCGCGTGCAGCTCTTGATCCCCGGCAATACCTTCCACACCGCACGAGTGGTTGGGCGCGGTCGCTGGTTCCTGGGCGCGAGCACGGAATGGCCGGGCGTGGTGCCGGCCGACGTCGAGATCGGCAATCTCGACGAGCTGGCGGGAAGATATCCGGCTGTCGCCACCGATCTTAGCGCGATTGCCGCGTCGGTGCAGCACGTGGGGGATTGACGCGTAGGATGGGTTGAACGCCCGCGAATGCGGGCGGAAACCCATCGCTCTTGCGCCAAAATGATTTTGGTCTTGTCACTCGATTGCGTGGCGAGGAAGGAACGAGGAAGCCGGTTGTGGGAGAGATGATGGGTTTCCGCCCGCATTCGCGGGCGTTCAACCCATCCTACCTGCTCAAATCCCGCGCTCGCGCTTGAGGCGATCGATGTAGTCCTCGACTTCCGGCGGCAGGGACTTGAGGCCGCTCTGTCCGGCGGCGGACAGGTACGGCCGTACCTGGGAGCCGTTGAGGAACGCCGGCTGGCGGTTGCTCGGGATGACGCGGTCGAAGACGAGGACGATCAGCACGGCGACGAGGCCGATGCGCACGGCGCCGAGCGCCGCGCCGGCGAGCCGATCGAACAGGCCGACATCGCCGCCGCCGAGCTCGGCGATCGCGAATCGCAGCAGCGCGCTGACCAACATGCCGAGCGCGAGAAACACGGCAAAGAGCGTCAGCCACGTGCGCTGCGGCGCCGTCGTGAACTGGTCGGGCAGAGGCGCCGTCACGCGCGGCGCGATCGCAATCGCGAGGGGCGCGGCGATCAGGTAGCCGAGGATGGTCGCCAGGCTGCGCAGGAGCCCGGCGTGGAAGCCCATCACGATGGCGACGATCGCCACGGCATAAACGACGGCGTCGAAAGGGTTCACGTCGAAGCGGGGCCTGAGGCGGATCTTGGGCGACGATGCTGCCGGCGGCCGCGCACGAATGCCGCCGGTTTCGACGCGAGGCTACATCGGAGAACCTTAATACTCTCCTGCCGTCCGCCAAGTGCCGCGGCCCGCCCTACGCTTGCTTGCCGTTCAATTCGTATCCTCGACGTCGGTGTCCGGACGGTCGCTGCCGGCGGCCGTCTCGGTGTGCCAGTGGCCTTTCTCGTCCTCGTATTCGATCATCTCGGTGTGCCCGGGCAGGCGCTGCTCGGCGGCGGCCATGCGGGCCGCCGCCAGCGCCGCCTCGTGAGTCGGAAATGCCTCCGAGAACACGCCGTTGACCGTGTACGCCCAACCGTCGTCGTGGCGGACGATCTGATATGTGACATGCGACATCGGTGCACCTGTCGGCAGCAGCGTGACAGCATAGCACGTACGGCGGATTGGCGCAGCAACCCGCCCGGCGAAATTACGGCGTAGGATGGGTTGAGCGAAGCGAAACCCATCGTTGCGCTCGCGCAAGATGATTGTCGCCGTGGCCGATCGATGGCGGGGCGGGAACAGAAACGATGAATCGGCGCGGGATAGATGATGGGTTTCGCTGCGCTCAACCCATCCTACAGCCGCGGCGGCGCGGTCACGGCGGTATGGATCGCCTCGCAATGGCGCACGAGATTGGCGTGGGAGGAGACGAACTGCTTGAGCGGCGTATCGATGTCGTAGCAATGGATATTGGCGATGAAGCCGTAGATGCCGGCGTCGATGCTGGTGGGCTTCTCGCCGTGCAGGTAGCCGCGCGCGGGCGTGAGGTTCGCCAGCACCTGCAGATCCGCGAGGCCGCGCCGGTAGGCGGCGTCGGGAGCGTAGCGCCCGATCCCCTGGAAATGGTAGCGCTGCGCGTTGTGCTCACGCGCCTTGCGCAGGCCCTCCGGCGTGAGGCTCGGATGCGTCCGCAGCAGCGCGTCCTGGAACAGCGGCCAGAACCGCTCATCCTTCCAGCGCGAGTACGACATCACCCAATAGAGGTCGTCGAGCATGCGGGTGACCAGATGGTCGGTATCGCGCTCCGCGCCGGTCAAGGCGTCATCGATCGTCAGCCGGCACTTGCGAACGAGGTGGGCGATGATGGTATCGCTGTCGCCGATCGCCTCGCCGTCGTCGACGACATAGGGCAGCTGGCCGCGCGGCGCCGCTGAGGCGTCGAAGATGTGCTCGTGCCGGAACGCCACGCCGGCGAGCCGCAGGAAGGCGAACACCTTCAGGCCATAGGCGTTGTTGTCGGCGACACCGAACAGCTCGGGGTAGGAATAGAGGGTGAGCATCACGGGCTTCCGTAGATGGCCCAAGGGCATGCCTTGCGGCCCATTGTCTTATAGCGAAGCGTAGCCCGGATCGAGCGATAGTGAAATCCGAGACCATCGTGATTGCGTGTACGGCGAGGGCCTAATATCTACATCCTTGCAATTCGAGGAGCGATCAGATGGGACGACGACCGGGCGATCCACGACATGCCGCCGAGGCGGCGTTCAAGGCCGCGACAACCAAGCCTCCGGAACCAATGCCGAAAGCGCCATCGATTCCGGCCGCCAAGGAGATGGTTTCGCTGCGCATCGATTGCGACGTGCTCGAATACTTCCGGGAGGCCGGGCCGGGCTGGCAGGAACGGATCAACGCGGCGCTGCGCAAGGCCGCCGGAAAGTGAGGCAGGCCGGCGGGCCACAGGGAATGTCAGCGAAATGCGGGGTCTCTTACGGTGGGATCGATCCCGGATTTCGCTATCAGGGACGCGTCGATCGCAACGAGACCGCACGCGGTCTGATCAAGTGGGCCGTCGATCATTACGCAAGGCGCTTGGAAGGAACCATGCGGCAGTGATCCGCCGCTGGATCTGACGTTAGGCAATCGGGTGACCGTCGAGCATCTTTCCTTTGGAAGCTGACGCGCGCCGCACAGACAGCAAGCGTGCCTGGAGTTGAGCGGGGCCGTGCCGCCGATCCCACGAACGGCGTATTAAGCTTTGCTAACCCGCCATCGGCTGCAGCTCGGGATAGGAATAGAGGGTGAGCATGGCATCTCCACCGCGGGAGGCAGCGAGCATAGCAGAGGAAGGCGCCGTAGGGCGCAGGGTGGGCGGAGCGCGGTTGGTTCCGCACGGCGCGCCAAAGCGATATGGTCGAAAGCATGTATGGATTGGCCCATGTCCTTGTGCCGCGCGCGTTCACGTCGCTTCAGTCGGAGCTCGATCGAACGCTGGCGCCGTTCAAGCGCGGCGGAGAGGACGCGTTCCCGCGCGACAAGCTTGCCTTCGACGATGCGACCGATCGGCTGGCGCGCCTGCACCGTGCGAAATTTCGCCTCAATATCGATGGCAGCCTCACTTGGCTCGATGGCGATGCCACACCGTCGTTCGATCTGCGCCTGACGAGACTTGCGGAGCACCTGGCGGCGTGTCGGCTCGATACCTTCGAGGGAATGTTCGCGGATACCAGCGACGCGCCCCCGAGACCGGAAGATATGGTCGATGGCTCAACCCGATCGGCTACTGGGACTGGTGGGAGCTGGGCGGGCGCTTCAATGGCGTCATAACCGATGATCGACGCCCCGCCGGGGCCGAGCAGGTCATCTCGTCGGGGCCGAGTTCCGGGCGCGCGATGCTGGGAAACATCGTCGAGGCTTTTGGGACGCGCCCACGGCAAGACGAGGCGGCGATCGAGGCCAATGTGGAGCTGGTCGAAACGTTGAAGCTCGCGGGGGATCGCGATCGAGACGGCGGCTTGCCGACCGCTGAGCGCGGGCTGCCGACCGCCATCGTCTTGCCGTTCGGCTATTGTGCCGACGAGGATCGCTGGTTCGATCGCATCGGTTGGCACGAGATCAGGCCGGGAACACGGACTGCCCTTGGCGGCCCGGCCGATGCGGATTTCCAACGCCTCGCGCGGGCCGCTTACGAGCTGTTCTCGCCGCTGGCGGCAGCAGGCGTGGCCTATCATTTTTGATTCTCGGATTGCGCTTTGCATGATCCGGACCACTCGCTGCGCCCGGGACGCAGCAAATCGTAGGTTGGGTCGAGCGCGCTCGCGCGAGACCCAACGGCCGCCCGCGAAGCGTGTTGGGTCTCGCCAAGCTCGACTCAACCTACGTTGCTTCGACCATCACAGTGGTCTTGCGATCCGCTCTGTAGGATCCAGTCGGGTTGATCCATCCAACTCTTGCTGACAGGACAACGAGACTTTCGTGAGATAATCTCAATTGCATGATTAGATCCAAGCGCGATGGGTAGGACAATGGCAGTTGCGGACGTCGATTGGCTCCAGTTATTTACAGCTGCTTTGGGTGGCGGTATGACCGTGAAGGCGGTGGATATCATCTATCAGGAAGTGAGGCGGCGACTAGAAAAAACGCAATCAGTGACGAAGTTCGTCGATGATCACTTAGATCCTTTGTTGAAGGCCGCGGACGAGCTAGTGGGCAAGCTGCATTCGCTTGCGATGGAAGATTTCAGGACGCTTAGCGGTCGGAAACTGAGCCTGACTCCGGTCACGGATAGCGACTTCGCCGGCCTACTGTATCTGTTCAGCCGCTTCTGGGCGCGAATTGAGATCATCCGACAAGAGGGTCTATCGGTTGCCATTTCGAGAGACCGACGAGGTGCGAAGCTGCAGAGCTTCCTAGCATGTTTGGAATCTAGAAAAGTTCGCATCGTCGATCGAGTATCCCAACGAGCGATCGGTGAACTTCTTATCAAGCCAGCGCCAGACTATCTACGAACCGTCGGTTACGTCGAATTCGTTCGAGCATTGGAAAGCAAGGAAGACGTGCAAAGATGGATCGCACCACTGGCCGGCGCGCTCTCTAGGACGCACCACACATCAAAGCGTCAGCAGCTCCTTCAATACGGTGTCGTCGTGCATGCACTCATCGATACGCTCGACCCGGCGCACGTCGTCTCCAGCGGGCGTCCGTCGTATCCGGGCAAGTTGACAGAGCGTACGCGTAATGAACTCAAATATCGCGTATTCCGCGTCTATCTCGATTTTGTAGCTGATACAGGGAAATATCTTCGCGTAAGGAGGGCTGCCAGAAATGGATAGGCGGTCCTTTGTGACTTTGGCCCCCCTCGCGGGAGACGACACGTCAGTTGGACCGCCTTTAGTTCGTCGGCGCACTTAAGCGCTCTACG
>WNFG01004187.1_pt1 | contig 14749 bp, 12 predicted proteins | sample 5400431 | NCBI WGS metagenome assembly WNFG01 (sample SAMN13153346, study PRJNA577476) | soil metagenome | isolation source: 120 cm saprolite under Douglas fir tree site 2 hole 3 replicate 2 | place: USA:California | collected 2015-04-18
GAGGGCCGCTCGCAGTTTTCGACGTGGCTGACGCGCATCGTGATCAACGCGGCGCTGATGCGGCGGCGCAGCGCGAAGGCGCGTCCGGCGGTTTCGCTGGACGAATCGCCGCGCGAGGATGAGTTGCCGGCAGCGGAGCGCTTTGCGGACAACGGACCGAATCCGGAGCAGGTGTTCGCAAGCACGGAAATTCGGGAAATAATCAGCGAGAATCTGGACGAGCTCTCGCCGCTGCTGCGAACGGCGTTTGTGCTGCGCGAAGTGCAGGGGTATTCGACGGGCGAAGCCGCGAAGAAACTCGGAGTCACCGAGAATACGCTGAAGGCCCGGTTGTGGCGCGCGAGGCACCAATTGGCGGAGCGGCTCGGACGGCGTCTGCGGCGAATGAAGGACGACATTTCCAACGCTGGCGGGATGGGTGACGCCGAGTGCAGCTACTGCTGAAAAATGAAGTAATGACGCAAAGAAGCGATGAGGTAAGAAAAGAGGGCCGGCGGAAAAACGCCGGCCTTTTTCATTTGCAGGGGAGTTCTTGTGATGGAGATTCGAACGCCCTAGTCTGCTAGCGAGAGGCAGCGGCGTAGCGGCCGAGGACGCGGAGTTCGCTGGTGGCTTCGCGGACTTCGGTGAGGGCTTGATCGAGGCGCGCGACATCGGCGGCTTCGACGTCGATGAAAAACTGATATTCCCAGGGGCGGCCGTGAATCGGGCGGCTTTCGATCTTAAGGAGATTGACGCCATGTTTTGCGAAGGGCTCGAGGGAGGCCAGGAGCGCGCCGGGGCGGTGTGCCAGGCGCATCGCCAGGGATATTTTGCGCGCTTCGGCTGAGAGCCATGCAGCGGCGCCTTTCTCTCGAACTAGAAGAACGAATCGAGTGAAATTTTCCGCGTTGTCTTGGATGTCCTCGGCAAGAATCACGCCGCGATAAAGGTCGGCGGCGCGGCGTCCGGCAATCGCTGCGCCGGATTTATCGCCGCGAGCAAGAGCTTCCCGGACACTTCCGGCGGTGTCTTCCGCAGGCACGCGCCTGAGTTCCGGATGGGACGAGAAGAACCGCTCACATTGCGCAAGAGCCATGGGATGCGAGGCCACCGAGCGGAGACCTTGCAAGGTGGCGCCGGGGCAACCGATGAGATGGTGCTCGATGGGGAGGATGGTCTCCGCGACGATGGTGAGCTGGCTTTGCAGCAGAAGGTCATACACGCGCACAACCGAACCGGCGAGGCTGTTTTCGACGGGCGCAAGCAGCGCGTCAGCGGAGCGTTCCTCCATAGCGCGGAAAGCGGCATCGAACGTTGCACGTGGAACAGTGGTGATGCGTTCGCCAAGAAACTGGATGGCGGCGGCCTCGCTGAAGGCGCCGGGTTCGCCCTGGAAGGCCACTCGTAGGGTCGTGCGATCGATCGCGGTCATAAGCACGGGCTATCTTGCAATAAGCGCCGCAAAACAAAAAGGGGAGATTGTACGGGATTGACGGCCGAAAGGGTTGGCGCCGCCCCCGCTTAAGTGCCGAAACTCACTGCTTGTGCTTGCCAGGGGAAGCCACAGTTCCAAGTAGGCTGGCGTTTGTCGCAGCGGTATACTTTCCGTTTCAAGGAGCGAGGAGTCCCCATGAGGAGACCTGAGCCGACGGAATATGCGGAATTCTACGCGGGCTACGTATCGGAAGTTCCGGGCAGCGATGTCCTGGGTGTGCTGGAATCGCAGCGTGTGCAAATGCTGCAGTTGTTTGCGGCACGTAGCGAGCGAGACGGAAGTTTTCGGTACGCGCCCGAAAAGTGGACGGTGAAGGAAGTCCTTGGGCACATCAACGATGCCGAGCGTATTTTTGCCTACCGGGCCTTGCGCATCGCCCGCGGTGATCGAACGCCGTTGCCGGCATTCGAACAGGAGGATTTCGTCAGGAACGGAGGATTCGGCGAACGGACTCTTGCAGACCTTGCGGAGGAATTTGGGTTGGTGCGCAACGCGAGCGTTGCGTTGTTTCGCTCCCTGCGCGAGGATGCCTGGCCGCGGCGGGGCGTCGCGAGCCAGAAGGAAGTGACTGTTCGCGCGCTGGCCTTCATCACCGCGGGACACCAGATCCACCACCGGGCGATCCTGGAAGAACGGTATTTTCCGGCGATTCCGCGCGCCTGAATTAGGAAAGAAAATCAGAGCCGGATGCGCGAGTTGTCCCTGTAGACAAGGTGATAGACCAGGTCTTCGCGGCAATGGTCTCCGGGCCCGGCCACGACAATATCCCCGAGCAATTTGTTTTTCGGCGGAAACTCGCCGTGCCGAGGCTGTTGCGTTCGGGACGTTGGCACGCCATGCTCCGAACTAATGAGGTAGAAAAACGAAAGTTTCCTGGTTATTTTGGGCAGAACTGAACAGGTACCACCAGGGCCGTCCCCAGGAGGAGGAAATTCTCCTTATCTTCGCCTGAAGGGGGGCATTCCGCAGCCTAGCAGCGAGAGAGTAGAACGGGCCGAAGCAAGGTTGCGAGGGGGGCGAACGGCTGTTAAAATTTCTTGTTTGCTGGGACGCAGCCGTCTGCGCCGTAAGCGCGGGCGGCTTTTTGTACGTTTAGCATGGCGTTCGTAAGACGAACGACAGGCGCCCCGCCTTTTTGGCCTGACCCCCTCGAGTTTCTTCGAGCGTGACACTGGTGCGGCGGCAATCCGATCGCCAGGGCCGGTCGTCGGTCCTGGCCTCTGCGGAAGGGAGACTACGAGTGGCAAAGTACGATGTAGCGATTATCGGGAGCGGTCCGGGCGGATATGTAGCGGCGATCCGGGCCGGCGAACTGGGACTGAAGACGGTCGTTGTGGAGAAGGATCCCTTTCTCGGCGGAACCTGTTTGCACGTCGGGTGCATTCCCACCAAGGTGCTGCTGCATCTCGAGTTCCTGTTCAAGAAAAACAAAGTGGAGTGGGTGCAGGGTTGGGGAAGATACGAGGGGCCGGGAAAGATCAGCGTCGAAAAGGACGGCAAGAAGACGGCGATCGAAGCCTCGAACATCCTGATGGTGAGCGGTTCGGAAGCGAAATCTCTGCCCGGCATCGAGCCTGATCACAAAACCATTCTCACCAACCGTTCGATCATCGAGCTCCCCGAGATTCCGAAAACTCTGATCGTGGTTGGCGCCGGAGCCGTGGGAGTGGAGTTCGCTTCCATTTACAATTCCTTCGGAAGCCAAGTGACTATTCTCGAAGCGCTGCCACGTGTTGTCCCGGTGGAGGACGAAGAGATTTCCGCGGAGTTGACGAAGGCCTTTCAGAAAAAGGGCATCCAGGTCTTTACTAGTTGCGCGGTGGAATCTGTGAAGAAGGATGCCAAGGGCGTCACCGTTTCGTTCAAGGACAAGGACGGGAAAGCGCAGACGCTGCAGGCGGAGAAGCTGTTGCTGGCAGTGGGTCGCAAGGCGATGACGGACGGCTGCGGCCTGGAGAAATCAAAGGCCAAGCTGGAACGCGGGTTCGTGCACGTCGGGGATTACATGGAGACGGCGGAGAAGGGCCTCTACGCGATCGGCGACATCGTGGCGGGGCTTCCGCAACTGGCGCATGCGGCCATGATGGAGGGGATTATCGCGGTGACGCACATTGCGGGAAAGCCGGCGCACCAGATTGTGAAAACGCGGATTCCCAATGCGACGTATTGCGAGCCGCAGATCGGCTCGATTGGATTGACCGAAAAACAGGCGCGCGACACGGGATACGCTGTGAAGGTTGGCAAGTTCCCGTTCGTGGGGAACAGCAAAGCAACGATTCTGGGAAATCACGGCGGGTTCGTGAAGGTGGTGTCTGACGAAATGTACGGCGAAGTGCTGGGAATTCATATTATCGGGCCGCTGGCGACGGAAATTCTGTCGGAAGCCGCGGCGGTGCTGAACCTGGAAGGCACCATCGATGACATGATGAACATGGTGCACGCGCATCCGACGGTGTGGGAAGCGATGGGGGATGCGTTTGCGAGCGTGCGGGGATTGCAGATAAATGTGTAGTGACTGGTGACTCGTGAGGATCTGCCAGATTGTCGACCTGGGATTGATGGGGTACGCGCAGGCGTGGACACTGCAGAAGCGCGTTGTTGCGGCGCGAAAAGCGGGCGCGGTCGACGACGTTCTGCTGCTCTGCGAACATCCTCACGTCATCACGCAGGGACGGAACGGGAAGCGGGAACACTTGCTGGCTTCTGAGCACGTTTTGCAGCAGAAGGGCGTGGAATTCCACGCCACGGACCGCGGCGGGGACATTACGTATCATGGCCCGGGCCAGATCTTGGGCTACCCCATACTGAATTTAGGCGCGATCCGGCGCGACGTGGTGTGGTATGTGAGGATGTTGGAAGAGGCGATGATCCAGGCGACGGCGGAGTTGGGGGTTGCCGCGAAGCGCGTTGAGGGCAAGACGGGAATTTGGGTTGGATACGAAAACGCTGAGGAGAAGCTGGCGGCCATTGGCGTGCACATCAGCCGGTGGGTTACTTCGCATGGATTTGCATACAACGTTTCGACGGATTTGCGGTATTTCGATTTGATCGTGCCCTGCGGGATTGCGGACCGAAAGGCGACTTCGCTGGAAAAGCTGCTCGGGCGCAGCGTGAAGCAGGAAGAGATTGCGCCGCGAATCGCGAAGCATTTTGGCGACGTATTTGGGCTTGAACTGAAGGAAACATCAGGCCCGGAGCTGTTGGACAAATTACAGCAAGCGGAGCAGCCCCTGGCAGCATCGGCTTAGAACAGGTAGGACAGACATTCCTGTCTGTCCTTTCAAAGACCTCGGTTGGCGAGGCAGGACCGGCAAGAATGCCTGTCCCACCGGAGCAAGGGATGAAGAAGGAATTGACGCGGCAGCAGTACCTGGACCTGTACTACTACATGAGTCTGAACCGCGCCGTCGAAGACACCATGGTGAAGTTGTTCCGGCAAAACAAAATTGTCGGAGGGCTGTATTCGAGCCTGGGGCAGGAGGCTATCTCGGTGGGCTCGGCGTACGCGCTGGAAAAAAAGGACTGGCTTGCGCCGATGATCCGGAATATCGGCGCACTGCTGGTGAAGGGCGTGCCGCCGCGCGACGTTTTCATGCAGCACATGGCGAAATACGATTCGCCGACCAAGGGCAAGGACGGCACCAGCCATTTCGGGGACCTGGACAACTTGCACATCGTTTCGCCGATTTCCATGCTGGGCGATTTGATCCCGGTGATGACCGGTGTGGCGATGGCCGGGCGGTATCTCGGGCAGAAGATCGTGGCCATGACGTGGATTGGGGATGGGGGTAGCTCGACAGGCGTTTTTCACGAAGGATTGAATTTCGCAGCGACGCAGAAGGCGCCGTTTGTCTTGATCCTGGAGAACAATCTGTGGGCCTATTCGACTCCCGTGCGGAAGCAGGTTCCGCTTGAGAATCTGGCGGACCGCGCGAAAGCCTACGGGATTGACAGTTACATCGTGGACGGCAACGACGTGGTGGCGATGTATTCGACGGCGAAGGAAGCCGTCGAGCGCGCTCGCGCCGGCGAAGGCCCTATCTTGATTGAAGCGAAGACCTTTCGCCGGTTGGGCCACGCGCAGCACGATCCGGCCGAATATGTGCCGAAGGAGATGCGAGCGCACTGGGAAGCGCGCGATCCGATCGCGCTGTATGAAAAGTGTTTGACGAGCGAGAAGCTCCTCGACGCGAAGAACAAGAAAGAGCTCGAGGAAAAAATCGCGGCGCTGCTCACCAAGGAACGGGAGTTTGCGGAAAATTCGCCGATGCCCCCGGCGGAGCTGGCGGAGACGGGCGTGTACTGCACGGGCGACGATTGCCACAAGATCCGCGCTAAGTGGGTGCGGCCCATCGGGGAAGTGACGCCGCCCAAATCGAGCGTTGCGGCGGTGTGGAGCGTGCCGGGATTTGGGTCAGGTAAAGGTTCGGGCGGAGCCAACGCGCCGATTCATTTTGGCGATGCGACTGCCTCAGCGGAGAAATCCGCCGGTGCGCGGAAACCTGGCACAAAAACCATGACAAAGCCGGCAGCAAAGAAGACCGTGAAGGCGGCGACGGCGAGCGCTTCGCGAAAGGCGCGGAGATAGAATGGCCAAGACGAATGGCGCCGGAACGAATGGAAACGCCGGGGGCGGAGCGCCGGTCACGTTTCTCGAAGCTATCCGGCAGGCGATGTTCGAGGAGATGGAACGCGACCCGGCGGTGGTCCTGCTTGGCGAGGACGTGGGCGTGTACGGCGGGGCGTTCAAGACCAGCGAAGGATTACTGGCACGGTTCGGCTGGGAGCGCGTGATGGACACGCCGATCAGCGAAAGTGCCATCATCGGTGCGGCCTGCGGCATGAGCTATCTCGGCTTGCGGCCGATCGTGGAAATGCAATTTATCGATTTCATCGTGTGCGCTTTCAACCAGATTACAAATTTCGTGGCCAAGGGACATTATCTTTGGAACGCGCCCGCGCCGATGGTGATCCGCGGGCCGTCGGGCGGCGGAGTGCATGGCGGGCCTTTTCACTCGGCAAATCCCGAAATGTATTTCGTGCACACGCCGGGGCTGAAAGTCATTTATCCCTCAACGCCATATGACGCGAAGGGTTTGCTGAAGGCCGCGGTGCGTGACAATAATCCCGTGCTCTTTTTCGAACACAAGTTTCTTTATCGGCGCATCAAGGGAGAAATTCCCGCCGCGGATTACACCGTGCCGATCGGAAAAGCCATGGTACGCCGCGAAGGGAAACACCTGACCATCCTTTCTTACGCCGCGATGATGCACACGTCGCTGGAAGCCGCGGAGGCGCTGGCGCAGGAAGGGATCGAGGCGGAAGTGATCGATCTGCGGACGCTGCTGCCGCTGGATGAAGAGACCATCCTGCAGTCGGTGAAGAAGACCAACAAATGTCTCGTGGTGCACGAAGACACGAAGACCGGCGGAATCGCGGGCGAAATCGCGGCGATTCTGTGCGAGAAGGCCTTTGGCAATTTGGACGGGCCGGTGATGCGCGTGACGTCGCTGGATACGCCGGTGCCATACGCGCCGACACTCGAAGAGTATTTTTTGCCCAACGCGAAAAAAGTTTTCACTGCCGCGAAGGAATTGGCACGGTATTAGGATTTTGAGGAAAGAGGAGAGCGATCATGGCCGTGGACATCGTAATGCCCCAGATGGGGGAAAGCATTTTTGAAGGCACGATCACCAAATGGCTGAAGAAGCCTGGTGACAAGGTGGAGCGCGACGAGCCGCTGTTCGAGATTTCGACGGATAAAGTCGACGCGGAAATTCCGTCGCCCTCGGCCGGGGTGCTGAAGGAGATCAAGGTCGGTGAAGGGCAGACCGTGCCGATTCAGACGGTCGTGGGGGTGATCGATGCGGCGGGATCGGCGGCGGCTCCAGCGCCTGCTCCGGTAAAGTCCGAGGCCCCGGCTCCTTCTGCTCCTGCGCCTGGCAAAGCTGCGGCCCCGGCCGCTCCTCCGGCCGCGGCGCCAAAGGCTGTACCTGCTCCGGTTGCGGCAGCGCCAAGGGCCGCTACCCCTGCAGCCACTCCGCCAGCCGCGCAAGATGGAGGACGAATTCACAGCTCGCCACTGGTTCGCCGGATGGCCGCGGAACATGGCATCGACCTTTCGACTGTTGCCGGGACGGGCGCGGGCGGGCGTATCAGCAAGCAGGACGTTGAGACGGTGATTGCAGCGGGAGGCGCACCTGCGGCGGCTCCTCCTGCATCCGGAACTTCGGCCGCACCTTCACGGCCGGCGCCTCCTCCAGGGGCAGCTCCCGCGCCACCGGGTGCGTCCGGTGCGCAGGCACACGTGGCGCTGGAAACCGCGGTGCCGCGCGAAAAAATCTACTTCGGCCACTACGAAGTCCAACCCATGAGCCCGATGCGCCAGCGCATCGCCGAGCACATGGTCGCGTCCAAGCGCGTTTCGGCGCACGTTTATTCCGTCGATGAGATCGACATGACCAAAGTCGCGGCGCTGCGGGCGAAGTCCAAGGACGAATTCGAAAAGCGCTACGAGACAAAGCTGACGTTCATGCCTTTCTTCGTGAAGGCCGCGGTCGCGGGGCTGCGCGCCTTCCCGACGCTGAACGCATCGCTGGATGGAACCAACGTGGTCCTTCACAAGGAGATCAACATCGGCATCGCCGTGGCCCTCGACTGGGGGTTGCTAGTACCGGTGGTCAAGAACGCCGATGAGAAAAACATTCTCGGCATCCAGCGCACCATGAACGATCTTGCGGAGCGCGCGCGTTCGAAAAAGCTGAAGCCCGAAGAGGTGCAGGAAAGCACCTTCTCGATCACCAATCCGGGCGTGTTCGGCGGATTATTTGGATTGCCGATCATCAGCCAGCCGAACGTCGGGATCCTCGGATTGGGCGCGATCGAAAAGCGGCCCGTGGTGATCAACGATTCGATCGCCATACGCTCGATGTGCTACGTGACGCTCAGCTACGACCACCGCGTGGTGGACGGCGCGATCGCCCATCAGTTCCTCCACAAAGTGAAAGAGACACTGGAAAACTGGACTGAGCCGGTGCTGTAAGTGGTGACAGGTGATTCGTGACCGGTGACCGAAGGAATGGAGCCGTGGGGCGCCTGCGAGATCGGAAGCCCCAGCTCATTCTTGCGGGAATGAAGAGTCCGTTTAGCTGCCGAGACCTCTGGGTTCGCAGCCCATCGCGTCCAATAACCGAAGCGTTCGTCCGCGTTCCTCAGGCGATCGGGACTTCCATTTCGAGACGAAATGGGAAGTCTGCATATCCAGATCGGGAAAACAGCGCGGCCCGGCCGATTCCAGAGTGGGAGGCAGATTCCACAAAAGGAAAAGGCCGGGACCCAAGGCCCGGCCTCCGCCATATCTTGCCGGCGTGAAGCGCGCTTATCGCCTCTTTTTCTTCTTCGCCGCTTTCTTGGTTTTTTTCTTGCTGGCCTTCTTTTTCGGCTTCGCTTTCTTCGCCGCCTTTTTCCGCGCGGGTTTCTTCTTCCCCGCTTTCTTGGCGCGTTTCTTTGCGGCTGGCTTCGATGCGGGCTTCGGCGCGGCCGCCACTCCTTCCGGCTCTTCTCCCACGACCACTAGCTCTTCTTCCTCTTCCACGATCTCTTCGGTCTCGCCACCCAGCTCCTCGTCCTCCAGCCGGGATAGTTCGTTGTCGTCCTCAAAGCTGTCCTTATCGATATCCATTCCATCCTCCCGTGGGGGAATCTTTGGGTCCGGGCAAAAAACGGGCCCAGAGGTCACTGTTCTGGCCAGAGCTCTCTTGAATACTGCCCCCGCCCTTGCGCCGTTGTTATCGCACTCGTAGGAAGTTGTCAAGCATTCTGCGGTTTTCTTGCAAGAGGCTTTCAAAAGCAGTCCCATCTGCCGCGATCGGGGACTCGTCGCAGAGCCGCGCGGGAGCGTCGAGGCCCATCTAAATCATTCATAGTAAAAGAATTAGTTGTGGATCGAGGCCAGGGCCCCTGCCGCTGCACTGCCCGCCGGCGATTTCTGTGATTTCTTTTTGGACCTGGACCGCGCCCGGGCCGACGTAGCTTCCGGAGCGCCGCCGATGGTGTAAATGCGCAGGACCATGCCACGGCTCACCTTGTTGGACTTTAGCCGGTTCCACTTGCGGATGTCCTCGGTTTCCACACTGAAACGATCGGCAATGCCACCCAGTGTCTCCCCTCGCCGCACCCGATAACTAACCAGACGGCGCTTCGTTTCCGATTGCGGCAGGGTCGCGGGGATGATCAACTTCTCACCCGCGCCGAGCGCCGCGCTGCGTCCTAGGTTGTTGGCATCGGCGATGGCCGCCGCCGTCACACGATATTTCCTCGCGATGGACGTAAGCGTTTCGCCCGCCTCCACGCGGTGGCGGCGCCAGCTGACCCACTTGTCCGGAGGAATGTCCGCGATTTCGGCGGAGAATTTTGTCGCCGTGCCCTGCGGAAGGTGCAATTCAAAGGAACGGTCGTCGGGAGTCGCCATACGCAAGAGCGAAGGATTGAGCGCGCGCAGCGTGGTGACGTCCACGTCGATCGTTTCCGCCACCAATCGCAGGTCGATGGCCCTGCCCGGCTTCACCACGTCGGTCGGGACGGGCGCTTCCGGATCCGCTAGAATATTGTAGTGGGCCGCATCCTTGGCGATGAGCGTCAGCGCAATGATGATAGGCACGTAGTTTTTCGTCTCGCGCGGGAGGACTTTGCGTTTGTAGAGCTCCCAGAAATCCGCGTAGCCGGTGCGCTCGATGCCTTTCTGCACGTTGCCCGGGCCGCAATTGTAGGCGGCCATGGCCAGGTACCAGTCGCCGAAAAGTTTGTAAAGATCGCGCAGGTGCTGGGCGGCGGCCCGTGTGGCCTTCTCCGGGTCCTGCCGTTCGTCAATCCACCAGGTGTGACGGAGCCCATACTCCTGGCCGCGGTAGGCCACGAACTGCCAGATGCCGCGGGCGCCTGCGCGCGAAAGAGCCAGCGGCTGGAACGCGCTCTCCGCTTGCGCCAGGTAGATCAAATCCTGAGGGACGCCCTCTTCGCGCAGCACACGCGAAATCATTTCGCGGTAGCGACCCGCCCGGCTCAGCCCGGTTTCCACGATGGCGCGGCCCCGTGGGGTCTGAAAGAAATTGAGAAAGGAGAGGACTTCGTCGTTCACGGTCAGCGGCAGGTCATGAGAAATGTTTTTGGCCGCTTCCTCGGCGCGGCCCTTCAGGCTCGGGTCCACCGGGAAAGTCATCTCCGCGACTTCGTCAATCGCCGCAGGGACGGCGGGGGCTTCGTTGAATCCGTCGCCGGCACGGAACGCCTGTAACTCGTAAGCGTAAACGCTGTCCACAACGCGGTGGAATAGCTCGCTCAGCCGGGGGTCGCCGTTCGGGTCGTAGCCGCTCTCCAGCATCCAATCGACCGCATCGTCGAAATCCTTGCGCGCAGCTTCGAGATGTCCGGCCTTGAAGTTCTGCTCGCCGGAAGCGAATTTTTCCTGGACCTTCTGGATGAGGTAGTCCTTGCCCGCGGGAACGGGGGGCAACAGGGAGACCGGCCCCCGGGCCGGGTTTGCCAGCGGGAGCGCTGGAAGTTCCGGCGGAGCCTGGGCGGCGGAGGTGGCCCCGGGCGCCAGCGCCGGGACGCGCGCCTGCACCGGCTTTTTCCCCGCATCCTCGCAACCCGCCAGGCCGCCTGAGACCAGAATCGCGACTGCCGCCCAATAGAGCCTTAGCTTCATCTCTCCATGGTAAGGAGGCGCTTGCATCCGGGTCAACGCTTTCTCCCCGATGGGGGGTGACGCTCTCACTACATCGTCCACAGCCTACATCACCGCTTCCGGCGCCTGCTCTTTGAGATAGACTCGCCCTGCGAGGTGATTCTGTGAAACGGCGCGCGCGACTCATGAATGCAAGCTCGTTCCGAGTTCCGGTCTTATGTTTGCTCGCTGTATCTCTGGTGGAGGTGGCCGGCGCCGCCGCGGCCGCTCAGCAAAAGAGCCTATCCCCCCAAAAGCGAGCGGCAATTGAAAAAGCGATTTCCAGCTTCATGTCGGCCAACAGCGTCCCCGGCGTTGCCGCGGCGGTCGTTCTGGACGGCGAACCCGTGTGGTCCGCCGGATTTGGCATGTCGGATCTGGAAGACTCTGCTCCCACCACCTCTTCGACTCTCTTCCGTCTGGGATCGATTTCCAAACCGATTACTGCCGTAGCCGTCCTGCAGCTTTATGAGCGGGGAAAACTGGACCTCGATGCGCCAGTGCAACAGTATTGTCCGGCGTTTCCCAAGAAAAAATGGCCCATCACGGCGCGCGCGCTGCTCGGACACCTCGGAGGGATTCGCCATTACAACGAGGGCGGAAAAGGAGATATTCCCGAAGACAGCGCCCGGCATTTCTCGAGCATGGAGGAGTCGTTGCAGATATTCGCGGGTGACCCGCTGGTAGCGAAACCCGGCGCGAAATTCAACTACTCGACCTATGGCTATACGCTCCTGGGCTGCGTCCTCGAAGGTGCCGCGTCGGAGAAGTACGTGGATTTCGTGAAAAAGAATGTCTTCCAGCCCGCGGTAATGGGACAAACGCAGGCCGATGACTTCTTTGCCGTGATTCCCCATCGCACGCGCTGGTACCACCAAGAGAAATCCGGTTTGGTGCGCAACGCGGGAGTTCTCGACTCCAGCTACAAGATTCCCGGCGGCGGACTGATTTCCTCGGCGGACGACATGGCACGCTTTGAAACTGCCATCCTCGCAGACAAGCTCATAAAGCGCGCCACGCGAGAGCTGATGTGGACCTCGCAAAAGACGGACGATGGCAAGCCGACCGGCTACGGCCTGGGATGGGGAACTCTGGATAAATTCGGCGTTCACATCGTGGCCCACACCGGCGGGCAACAAGGCACCAGCACGGCCTTCGCGCTTGTGCCGGAGCGCCGCGCGGGCGTAGTGGTCTTGGCGAACATGGACGGCGTGAACTCCGGCGGCCTGGCGGAAGAGATCCTGAAAATCGTGCTCGACCTTCACGAAGCCGAATCTCAAAATTAGCTCCGAGACGCAAGTGACCGTCAATTTTTCGTGCGCGGCAACCACTGAAGTGGTCCTCACCTACACCGTATTTGGCTCCGCGAAAGATCGCGACCACCACAAGCAAACGGGTGCTTCGACTCGCTGGCGCGTATTTCTCTGATTTTCACCGGAGCCGTGAAGCACCCAGGCCGCTAACCAACAGAAGACAAGGGAATTAAAATTTCGCTTGGCTCCCGGCACAACTTGTGGTACTCTGTCTTTGCGTTTGTTGCTCTTGTATCGCCTTTGGGTTGTAAAGCGGTCGCAAGGTCAAACTTGCGGCCTTTTTTTTGTGCTATGCACCTGCTTTGCGGGTTCGTAACACAAGGCTTGAAGACGGCCGAAGCTCTGTTGAGGGGCTCGGAACTTGAGGCATCAGATAGCTTAAAGAACTAATGTTCAGCTGTAACCCAGCTGACAGAAACGAGCAAAGCAGTGAGTAAAGAACAAGGTACAGTGAAGTGGTTCAATGCCAGCAAGGGCTTCGGTTTCATCCAGCGCCAGAGCGGTGAGGACGTTTTCGTCCATTTCTCCGCGATCGTGGCTGATGGCTATAAGTCGTTGAATGATGGCCAGGCGGTTGAATTCGAAGTTACCAAGGGCCCCAAGGGCCTGCAGGCCTCGAACGTACAGCCCCTCTAATTTCACTTCACAAAAATACAAGTCGGGCGTCCCGGTTCCACCGGGGCGCCCGTTCTGCTTTTAGCACGGCTCTTTCTCGGTTCTCCGCCTGTAGCGCCGTTGCTCTTCTCCCTGCCCTCTGGAACCGCTGCGAATCAAAGTGATCGGTCTTCCCTTTTATGATTCGGCTCACTATTCAAAGAAGAATCCCAAGCGCGGACATGATCATGGCACTGCCAAAATCGGTACGCTCTGGGAGCTCCATCCCTTTTGGGACATCCAATTCATTGAACAGCCCTGAGCTTGCCCGTGAGAAATCCCGGAGGCCCTTTCCCAAAATGGGACAGTGCCACTTGCGCTACATAGTACTCTGCACCCATTGCACTTAGCGGCCTCTCACCGGACGATAGAAGTTCATTCTGGAACGAAACTCGCCTCACACACACGGCCCAGGGGCCGTCAGGAGCTAAAGGAACGTCATGGCGACGCTGAACCGCAAGGAGTTGGATCATCTCGAACGCCGTGAGTTGCAGCTCACCATCCTGGCGGCTGTCATCGTCTTGGTGCTTGCCGGTGGCCTGGCTGCGTTCATGTATCCGCTGGTGTTCCTCCACCCCGTTGGGAACAAGTGGACGCTTCGCGTGGCCTTTTTCGGTTTCTGCGGCCTAACATTTCTTTTTGTAGGTTACCTGCTCGAGCGCCAGCGCACCGTGCGGCAGCTCAAGCAACAAATACTGACGGAGCTGGAGCGCAACGTCACCCTGCAACAGCAAGCCAGCGTGGACTTGCTGCACTCCATGCCCGATCAAAATCATTTCTGGGATCGCCTGACCATGGAATACCGGAGGGCCATGACCATGCAAAAGACGCTCTCTCTCCTGCTGGTGAAAGCCAAACCCGCGAATGCGTCCGCGAAAAATAACGAGGAGAACTCCGCGGCTTGGAGCGACGCCGCGAAGGCCATGTCCCGCAAGCTGCGGCCCACGGATTCGATCTATCGCCTCGCCGCGGATCTGTTTGCCCTGGTTCTCCCGGAAACCGATACGCTTAACGCCAAGCGCGTTGCCGTCCGGCTGCAAGAGGAGCTGCAAGAAGTCCGCGCCAGGCACGGCAAAGTCTTCGACATCACGGTCCACAACTACCCGGAGCACGCGCAAAGTTCGCACGAATTGGAAGACATCGTGAAATCCCTGCTCCCCTCCCAGGACGAATGGTCCGCTCCCGCCTCGGCGACCGCACCGACTGCCCCGGCCGTGCCCGTACCGGCAGGCGCAAAAAAATAGTTCGCTTCTCGCGCGGATTTTTTCAAATTGGGCTGATGGGGCGAATTACGCGAGCGCTTGCCTCAAATCTTCGATCAAATCTTCTTTATCTTCCAATCCCAGCGAAACGCGGACCGTGCCCGGGCTGACCCCGGCACGCCGAAGCTCTTCTTCCGACATGTTGTAGTGCGAGCTGTAGATCGGAAGAATGACAAGAGACTCCACTCCGCCCAAGCTCGCCGCGAGGAGAAACAGGCGCACACGATCGCAGAAGCGCCGCGCCGCGGGCAGGCCACCTTTCAGATCGAATGCAAGCATTCCGCCGAAGCCGCGCATCTGTTTCTTGGCGAGCGCATGA
>WNFG01002732.1_pt1 | contig 14740 bp, 17 predicted proteins | sample 5400431 | NCBI WGS metagenome assembly WNFG01 (sample SAMN13153346, study PRJNA577476) | soil metagenome | isolation source: 120 cm saprolite under Douglas fir tree site 2 hole 3 replicate 2 | place: USA:California | collected 2015-04-18
AGCGCCTCGCGCCGGTCGGCCGGGGCAAAGAGCGCCGTCTGGTAGCGGTCGCGGTCGTGCCGGCGAACCAGCGCCGCGAGCGGCGAGCCACCCTGAATCGGCCCGCAGCGCGAACTCCCCTTGCGCGTTTCACCGGTCACACTATCTTGCCTACCCTTCGCTCACTACCCGGCGATCCCCCAACCCGGTGAGAGGACAGCCATGGCTTTCGAACTGCCCCCCCTGCCTTATCCGAAAAACGCGCTCGAACCGCATACCTCGGCCCAAACGCTCGATTTCCACCACGGCAGGCACCATCAGGCCTATGTGACCAATCTCAATAATCTGGTCAAAGACTCACCGATGGAGAGCCAGTCGCTTGAACAGATCATCGCGGCGACCGCCAAGGACGCCTCCAAGGCCGGCATCTTCAACAACGCCGCGCAGGTGTGGAACCATACATTTTTCTGGAACTGCATGAAGCCCAATGGCGGCGGCACGCCGAGCGGCGCCATTGCCCAGGCGATCGACCGTGATCTCGGCGGCCTCGCCAAATTCAAGGACGATTTCAAGGCGGCCGCGGTCGGCCAGTTCGGCAGCGGCTGGGCTTGGCTCGTCGCCAGCGGCGGCAAGCTGTCGATCACCCGGACGCCGAATGCGGTCAATCCGCTATCCGAGGGCCAGACCGCGCTCCTCACCTGCGATGTGTGGGAGCACGCCTACTACCTCGATTTCCAGAACCGTCGGCCGGATTTCGTCCAGGCGTTTCTCGACCACCTCGTCAACTGGGATTTCGCCGCGCAAAACCTGGCAAAGGCGAAGTGACGCCCCGCTGACGATTCACTGGGGCACGGAGCGCGGGCGTCTCGCCCGCGTGCGGGCCGGAGGCCCGCGGCCCATATCAACCGCCCTCCGTGCCTCTGTGGTGAATTACAGATGCACGCCGGTGTCGAGCAGCACCGCGGTATAGGCCCGGTAGCTCATGCCGAGGGCCTCGGCGCGGGCGAGACGGGCCAGCGCGATCTCGCGCGGCGGCGTTTTCCAGGCGCGCGCATGCGCCTTCTTCCAGCAGAAATGGCGCCAATCCGCGCCGGGATCGAGCGGCGGCCCGTTATTGTGGCCGATACCGAAGGGCACAAGGCCCGCGCTGCCGTCCTCGGGCATCGTGATCACCTCCCGCTGTCGCAAGGAGCAAGCGGCGTGCCAGAGCCGCCGGCCTGACCCAGTCAGACCGGCGGCAGCAGCGCCGCCGCGACGCGGCGGTCCTCGGCGAGGAGCACATTGTAGGTGCGGCAGGCCGCGCCGGTTTCCATCGCCTCGATTGCGATGCCGTGAGCCTTGAGTGCGGCGCGCAGCGCCGCCGCGACCAGAGTCATATGCCGGCCAAGCCCGAGCAGCAGCAGTTCGACGCCGCCATGCTCGACAACCGGGGCGAGACCCGCTTCGGTCATCGCCGCGTCAGCCCACACCGCCGTTCGGTCGGGGAACACCAGGATGGGGCCGAGATAGACCGTTCCGCTGACGCGAAACCCGCTCGGCCCATAGCGCTCGATGATCTGGTGCCCGGGTTGGACGATCGGGGTCAGTTCCATCGGCCGAGTTCCATCCGGCTCAGCGCGACGCGCGTTCGGTGCCCGCGGCCGTCGTTTCGGTGCCCTTCGCGATCGCGCGCCGGTTCGGCTGGACGTAGTAGAGCAGCGGGGCGGCGATGAAGAGCGAGGAATAAGTCCCGATCACGATGCCCCACATCATCGCGATGCTGAACCCCTTCAAGACTTCGCCGCCGAACACCAAAAGCGACATCACGGCGAGCGCGACCGTGCTGACGGTGAGGATCGTGCGGGACAGGGTTTCGTTGAGCGCGAGATTGATCAGCTCGCGAAACGGCATCGTGCGGTATTTGCGCATCGATTCGCGAACGCGGTCGTAGATCACCACCGTGTCGTTGATCGAATACCCGGCGATGGTGAGGATCGCCGCCAAGGTCGTCAGGTTGAATTCGAGCTGGAAGATCGCGAACAGACCGACCGTCGTGATCACGTCGTGCAAGGTCGCGATCGTCGCTCCGACGCCGAACTGCCATTCGAAGCGGAACCAGATGTAAATGAGGATCGCGCCGAGGGCGAGCACGGTCGCCAGCACCCCGGCGCGGATCAGCTCGCTGCCGACGGTCGGCCCGACGACCTCAACCCGGCGGTATTCGAGATCGGAACCCAGCGCGCTGCGCGCCATCTGCACGACCTTCATCTGCGCCGCATCGCCGCCGGGCTGCTGCGGCAACCGGATCAGCACGCAAGAAGGGGGCGACGAGGAGCAATCGCCGGGGCTATTGAACGCTTGCAGCGAGGCTTCGCCAAGGTGCAGCGTGTCGAGCTTGGCACGCATCTCGGCGAGGTCTGCCGGCCCCTTCGTCGTGCGCGCCTCGATCAGCGTGCCGCCGACGAAATCGATGCCATAATTGAGCCCCACGGTGAGGAACAACCCGATCGTCAGCGCGGTCAGCACCAGCGAGAACGCGAAGCCGAACACGTGCCAGCGCATGAAATCGATCTTCGGCACGCGCCGGATGACAATCAGCGGTCTCATTGGAGCTCAATCATCAGATTTTCCCACACCTAAAGCCCGGGCAAGGGGATTTTTTGCTGCTCGTCACAGCGGGATCGCCTTGGGCTTCAATTGGCGCAGCCAGGTCACGATCTGCAGCCTCGTCACCAGGATCGCCGAGAACAGCGAAGTGAGGACGCCGATGCTGAGGGTGACGGCGAACCCCTTCACCGGTCCCGACCCGAGCCAATACAAGAGGATACCGGCAACCAGCGTCGTCACGTGGCTGTCGAGGATCGTGCCAAAGGCGCGGGTGAAGCCCGCATCGAGCGAGGACAGCATCGAGCGCCCGCCGCGCAGCTCCTCGCGGATGCGCTCATAGATCAGCACATTGGCGTCAACCGCCATGCCCATCGTCAATGCAATCCCGGCGATGCCCGGCAGGGTTAAGGTCGCGCCGAGCAGCGACAGCGCCCCGAGCATCAGCGCCAAGTTGAACATCAGCGCGATGTCGGCGAAGACCCCGAACAGCCCGTAGAACAGGACCATGAAGACCACCACGAGGATCACGCCGACAATGCTGGCGACCGCCCCGGCATGGATCGAATCGGCGCCGAGCTGGGCGCCGACCGTGCGCTCTTCCTTGATCTCGATCGGCGCCGGCAGCGCGCCGGCGCGCAGCAGCAGCGCAAGATCGCTCGCCGATTGCACCGTAAAGCTGCCGGAAATGATGCCGCTGCCGCCGAGGATCGGCTCGCGGATGACCGGCGCACTGATCACCTTGTTGTCGAGCACGATCGCGAAGGGCTTGCCGACATTCTCGCGGGTCGCATCGCCGAAGCGCCGTGCCCCGGCCGCGTCGAATGTGAAGCTGACAACGGGCTCGTTGTTCTGGAAGGTGGCCTGAGCATCCTTCAGCGTGTCGCCGCCAACCATGACCCGCTTCCGCACGACATAGGCCGTCGCGCCGCCGCCGCGATTGCCCCGCCCCTCTTCGGCGGAGAGGATCTCGTCGCCTGGCGGCAGCCGGCCACGCCGCGCCTCGTCCACGGTCACAGTTGTATCGACAAGCTGAAATGTCAGCTTGGCAGTGCGCCCCAACAGCGCCTTGACGTGCTCGGGATTGTCGACCCCGGGGAGCTGGACGAGGATGCGGCTCTGCCCCTCGCGCTGGATCGTCGGCTCCTTCGTGCCGGTCTCGTCGATACGCCGGCGGATGATCTCGATCGACTGCTCGACCGCCTGGCGCCGGCGGGTTTCGGTTGCCACCGTGCCGAACAGCATCTTCCCCGCGCCATCGCGGGCGATCTCGACGGTGAGGTCGGGGTCGATCTTGGCGAGGGCTTGCCGCGCCTCGTCGATCCGATCGGCGTCGCGGATCGTGAAGATGATCGCGTCGCCTTCGACATTGAGGCCGGTGTAGCCGATCTTGGTGTCGCGCAACGTGTTGCGCACGTTTTCGATGATCGCGTTGAGCCGGTCGCGTTGGGCCGCGGCGACATCGACCTCGAGCAGCAGGTACGAGCCGCCGCGCAGATCGAGGCCGAGGGCCACCTGCCGGTGCGGGATGAAACTCGGCAGATGAGCCAGTTGCGCCGGGGTGAACAGGTTCGGGATGCTTGCGAGCACGCCAAGCGCGCAAACCGCGCAGATCAACAGGACCTTCCAATTGGCGAAGTAGAGCATGCTACAGCTTCCCGAAGGCGTCCGTGGCAGGTCGCGCCCGGAACAAGCTCTCTGTCGGCGTCACACCTTGTCGGCCTTGGCGGCCTCTCGGTCCTTCTCGCGCGCGGCCTCGCGCGCCGCGGCGGGGTCGGGCTTGGCGAGCACGCTGGCGATCGTGCTGCGCAACACCCGCACGCGCACGCCGGAGGCAATGTCGACCTCAATCTCCTCCGGGCCCACCACCTTCGACACCGTGCCGAGAACGCCGCCGCCGGTCACGATCTTATCGCCGCGCCGCAGCGCGCCGATCATCGCGCGATGATCCTTCTGCTTCTGCTGTTGCGGCCGGATCAACAGGAAGTAGAACACGACGAAAATCAGGACAAGCGGCAGGAACTGGATCAGCGCGCTTTGATCCATCATGCCCGTCCCCTGAGCATAGGCCGGCGAGATAAGCATCGGCATCGACCTCGAAATGGTGCGCCGCCGGATTCAAGGCAAGCAACCGAGCGGCGCTGCCAGGCGGCAAACGCGGCGCGCCCGCATTGGTACGCGATGCCTCGCAAAAGGGCAATCCTCGGACACTTCGGCGGTTTTCGCGCGTCTCTTCGGTGTGATAGCGTCCGCCGCCCGAGGCTGCCCGCGATCGACCGATGACCGATTCCGATCTTGTCCCGCTGCTCCACCGCATCGCCGATGCGCTCGAACGCCTCGCCCCGGCGCGCGCGCCGGTCAATGACCTCGATGCGGCCGACGCCTTCGTCTGGCATGCCGATCGCGAATGGCTCGAGCCGGTGGCCAGCGTCAATCGCGTTCCGATCGGGCTGTTGTGCGGGATCGACCGGGTGCGCGACATCCTGCTGGAAAACACCGCGCGTTTCGCGGCCGGGCTGCCGGCCAACAACGTCCTGTTGTGGGGCGCGCGCGGCACCGGGAAGAGCGCCCTGGTCAAGGCCGCCCACGCCGCGATCAACGAGGCGCGGCCCGAGCTGCGGCCGGGGCCGCTGGCGCTCATCGAAATCCACCGCGAGGACATATTGAGCCTGCCGCGCCTCCTGGCGCTGGTGCGCGACAGCAGGCGCCGCTGCCTGTTGTTCTGCGACGATCTGTCGTTCGACCAGAACGACACCAGCTACAAATCGCTGAAGGCCGTGCTCGAGGGCGGGATCGAGGGACGGCCCGGCAACGTCGCGCTCTACGCGACCTCAAACCGCCGCCACCTGATGGCGCGCGACATGATCGAGAACGAGCGCTCGACCGCGATCAACCCGGGGGAAGCGGTCGAGGAGAAGGTGTCCTTGTCCGACCGGTTCGGCCTGTGGCTCGGCTTTCATCACCTCGATCAGGACACCTATCAGGCGATCGTGCGCGGCTATGCCGCGCATTACGGTCTCGTCCTGCCGCCGGAGCAGCTCAACGCGGAAGCCAGCGAGTGGTCGATCACCCGCGGCTCGCGCTCGGGCCGCGTCGCCTGGCAGTTCATCCAGGACCTCGCCGGCCGGCTCGGCAAGCCGCTCGCGTAAGGAAGCCCCCACCCCAACCCTCCCCCCCCAAGCGAGGGGAGGGGGAAGCCCGAGGCGAGCTACCTCCCGTGCTTGCGGGGGAGGGTTGGGGTGGGGGCTTTGCTAATTTCAGCCGGCGTTCGCGTCTTGCTTGCTGCCGGCGCTGGGTGCCGGGGCGAGGAATTCGCGCGGATCGACGGCATGCTTACCGCGGCGGAGCTCGAAATGCAGCTGCGGCTCGCTGACTCCGCCGGTCGCGCCAACCTTGGCGATCGCCTGGCCCCGGGTCACGGTGTCGCCGCGCTTGACGAGCAGCTCCTCGCAATGCGCGTAGGCGGTGATCCAGCCATTGGCATGCTTGACCAGGACCAGATTGCCGTAGCCGCGCAGCTCGTTGCCGGCATAAGCGACGGTTCCGCCGTCAACCGCATTCACCGGCGTGCCGCGCGGCGCGCCGATGTTGATGCCGTCATTGTGCTTGCCGCCTGCCGTGACCCCATAGCCGGCAAGGAGGTGGCCGCGTACCGGCCATGCGTAACGGCCGCCACGCGGCAGCGGCGCGGCGGAAGCGGGCTCGCCGCGCGCCGCCTCGGCGGCGGTTGGCTCCGGCGGCGCTTTCGGCGCTGGGGCGGGGCCGTCGAGCGGGATGATTTCGGGCGGCGGATGGCCCTGCGCCGCCGGGGACGCGGCGGCCAGCGGCGGCGGCATCGGCTTCGGCGTCTCCGCCGCGCCCGGGATCACCAGCTGCTGGCCGGCCGCGATCTTGTAGGGCGGCGTCAGATGGTTGGCCGCGACGATCGCCTGTGTCGGCACGTGATAGGCATGGGCAATGACGCCCAGCGACTGGCCGTGCTCGACGACGATGCGCCTTGTGTCGCCCCTCGGCAACGCTGCACCAGCCGGCGCGACCGCGGGTTCCGCGACAACCCGCGGCGCGGTGCTCCTCATGACGACCGGCGCGGGGTTCGACGGACCCCCTGCGCAGGCAGCGACGAGGCCTGCCAAGGCAATTGCCGGCGCGGCACGGATGATCCCGTGCCGGCGGAATGTCTGTTCCCCCATATCCCCCCCTTGCCGCCCCCCGGGGCAGAAGGTCATGCCGTCGTCAGTCTACGGTCATTCCCGCGAAAGCGGGAATCCAGGGGACGCAACGATGCAAGGGCGCTGGATTCCCGCTTCCGCGGGAATGACGTGGCAGGCGGGTACCGTCGAATCGGATGCCCAGCCTATTCGAACACCTTTCGCAATGCCGCCAGCACCGGCACGTTCGTCAGGTTGAGGTAGATCGGGGTGATCGAGACCCTGTTGCCGGCGAGTGCGGCAACATCGGTGCCGGGCTCGGCCTCGCCTTCCTCGCGAACCGGGCCTATCCAGTAATATGGCCGGCCGCGCGGATCGACGCCCTCGGTCAGATTGTCGGCGATCGCCCGCTGACCCTGGCTGGTGGCCGCGAACCCGGCCGCCTCAGTCGGCGGCACGCCAGGGAAATTGATGTTGAACAAGGTGCTGTCGGGCCACGGCAGGCGCAGCAGGCGGCGGATCACCTCCGGCGCGAAGGCCTCGCTGGTCTGCCAGGGGATGTCCTGGCCATTGCGGTAGTCCTGGCTCAGCGCCATCGCCGGGATGCCGAGCAAGGTCGCTTCCATCGCCGCCGCAACCGTGCCCGAATAGGTCAAATCCTCGCCGAGATTGCTGCCGGCGTTGATGCCGGAGAGGACGAGGTCCGGCAGCCGGTCGCGCAACAGGCGCTTCACTGCGATGAGGACGCAATCTGTCGGGGTGCCGTCGACCGCGTAGCGCCGCCGCGCTACCTCGCGCATGCGCAGCGGGCGGCGTGTCGTCAACGAATGGCTGGCGCCGCTCTGTTCCTGCTCCGGCGCGACCACCCATACCTCGTCCGACAGATCGCGGGCGATCGCCTCCAGCACCTTGAGCCCGGGCGAGGCGATGCCGTCATCGTTGGAGATCAGGATCCGGCAGCTCGCGAGGTCGATATGCCCGTCAGCCATCGTCCCCAATCAGTTCCCGACCGCCCATATAGGGCTGCAACGCCGCGGGGATCGCGACCGTGCCGTTATGGCGCTGAAAGTTCTCGAGGATCGCGATCATCGTGCGCCCGATTGCGAGGCCAGACCCGTTAAGGGTGTGCACCGGCCGCATGCTCCTTCCCTCCGCCGGCCGGTAACGCGTCTTCATGCGCTGGGCCTGGAACGGGCCGCAATTCGAGCAGCTCGAAATCTCGCGATAGGTGTCCTGGCCGGGGAGCCAGACCTCGATATCGTAGGTCTTGCGCGCGGCAAACCCCATATCGCCGGTCGACAGCAGCACGACCCGGTAGGCCAGGCCCAGCCGTTTCAACACCTCTTCGGCGCAGGCGGTCATGCGCTCGTGCTCGGCTTCGGAATCCTCGGGCCGGGTGATCGAGACCAGCTCGACCTTCTCGAATTGGTGCTGGCGGATCATGCCGCGGGTGTCTTTGCCGGCGGCGCCTGCTTCCGAGCGGAAGCACGGCGTCCAGGCGGTGAAACGCAGCGGCAGGGTGCTCTCGTCGAGGATCTCGCCGGCGACGAGGTTGGTCAGCGGCACCTCGGCCGTCGGGATCAGCCACAGCGCGTGCTCGGTCGTGCGGAACATGTCTTCCGCCGCTTTCGGCAACTGGCCGGTCCCGAATACGGCGTCGTCGCGTACCAATAGGGGCGGCGAAACCTCGGTGTAGCCGAACTCCTGTGTGTGCAGGTCGAGCATGAATTGACCGATCGCCCGCTCGAGCCGGGCGAGCGCGCCCTTCAGCACGACAAAGCGCGACCCAGACAAGCGGGCGGCGCGCGGGAAATCCATCAGCCCGAGCTTCTCGCCGATCGCCTCGTGCGGCAGAACGGCAAAATTGAACCGCGGCGGCGCGCCATCGCGCCGCAGCTCCTGGTTGGCGGTCTCGTCGGCGCCATCCGGCACCTCGGGCGCCGGCAGGTTCGGCAGGCTCGCCAAGAGCTCGTCGATTTGCGTTCGCAATTCGCCTGCTTTCGCTGCATTGGCAATTTCGGCGTCCTTGCCGCGGGCGATTTGGCTCAGCAGCTCATCGACCGGCTCACCGCGCGCCTTCGCGCCCCCGACCTCGCGGGACAGCCGGTTGCGCGTCGCCTGCGCTTCCTGCGCCTCGGTTTCTAGGGCCCGCCATTCTCGATCGAGCGCCAAAACCTCGGCAGCGCGCGGCGGCAGGCCGCGCCGAACGAGGCCCCGGTCGAATTCCTCCGGGTTCTCCCGGATCCATCGCAGATCGTGCATTCAGAACAGCCTGATATCATTCAGCCCGTAGGATGGGTTGAGCAGAGCGAAACCCATCGTCTCTACGAAACAAGATGGGTTTCGCGCTGCTCAACCCATCCTACAATTCCGAGTTTACCTTTCAGCTTACTCTCCCGTAGCCGGGTTTCCGCCGCCGGCCAGCTCGGCCTCTTCCTCCGCCTCGCGCTTGGCGCGCGCCTTCTCGACCATGCGGCACGAGACGATCGAAACCTCGTAGAGGATGATCAGCGGCACGGCGAGACAGGTCTGGCTGACGATGTCGGGCGGCGTCAGGATCGCAGCGATCGCGAACATGCCGACGATCGCATAGCGCCGCTTCGAGGCAAGCCCGGCGGCGGTGACGAGCCCGACCCGCGCCATCAGGGTCAGCAGCACCGGCAGCTGAAACGCGACCCCAAAGGCGAACAACAGGGTCATCACCAAGGACAGGTATTCGTTGATCTTCGGTTCCGACACGATCGGCAGCACGCCTTCCGACGCCGGCGTCTCGAAGCTCAGGAAAAACCGGAATGCCATCGGTATCACGACGAAATAGGCGAGGGCCCCACCCATGATGAACAAGACCGGCGTCGCGGCCAGGTACGGCAGAAACGCCCGCTTCTCGGTCTTGTAGAGGCCCGGTGCGACGAATTTCCACAGCTGGATGGCGATGACCGGAAAGGACAGGCAGATCGCCGCCCAGAACGACACCTTGATGTAGGTGAAGAAGGCCTCGGTCAGACCGGTGAAGATCATCTTGCGCCCGGGCTCGCCGGCATAGATCTCGGCGAGCGGGTGCGCCAGGAAGCGATAGATCGTTTCCTTGAACTGATAGGAGACGAGAAACGCGACCATGATCGCGCCAAACGACCACAACAGCCGGTTGCGCAGCTCGACCAGGTGATCGAGCAGCGGCATGCGGCCGCTTTCGAGCTCGTCCTCTTTGTCGTCCTCGGCCATCAGCGACCGTTACGGTTTTGCGGCAGGCCCAGGATCATGTCCGGGGCCTGGCGCTGGCGTGGCGGACGAAGGCTCGGGCGGGCCTGAGGGCTGGGCGGCCGGTTCCGGCATGCCCTCGGCCGGCGGTGCCGGTTCCGGCAACGCGGTTTCGGCAGGCGCCGGCAGCGCCGAGGCCTCTTCGGTGACGGCGGGCGTGGCGGCACCCGGTTCCTCAAAATAATCGGGCAGGTCCGGCGGCTTGATGCTCTGGGCGAGTTCACCGGTCGGGTCGACGGCTGTCCGAATCTCCGTCTCCAGATCAAACTCGGTGGCCTTCTTCAAATCCTGACGTACCTCCTCGAGTTCGGCCTCGCGGATCATCTGGTCGATGCTGCTCTGGAACTCGCGTGACAGGGTACGCGCCTTGCGCACCCAGAAGCCGGCAACGCGCAAAGCGCGCGGCAAGTCCTTCGGCCCGATCACGACGAGCGCGACGATCCCGATCAGCATCAATTCCGGCCAACCGATATCAAACAGCATCGGCCGCCCGACAACCCGAAGACAACATCAGACAGCTCCGCAAGGCGCGCGATTTATCTCAGAAAGGTGAAGCAGCAGCAATCGCGGGCGGCACCTTGGCGCTTCGCGCCTCCTCAGGATGACGTAAGCTTGTGATGGCATTAAGAAATACGTCATCCTGAGGAGCCCGCGGCGCGGGCGTCTCGAAGGACGCGGGTGCCGGGCGGCGGCGCTCGCCTCACACTCAATCGTCGAATTCGTCCGCCTCCGCCTCCTCGACAACCAGCTCGGCCGCCTCGCCGAGCACCGCCGGCCCGATGTCGAGGAGACCGGCCGCGCGCAGTTCGTCGATCCCAGGCAGCGCATTGAGGCCGTCGAGCCCGAAATGGGCGAGAAAGGCTGGGGTCGTCACCCAGTTGAGCGGACGGCCCGGGCTGTCGCGCCGGCCCAGCGGCCGCACCCAGCCTGCCTCCATCAGCCTGTCGAGGGTGCCGCGCGCCAACGCGACGCCGCGGATCGCTTCGATCTCACTGCGCGTCGACGGCTGGTGATAGGCAATGATCGCCAGCGTCTCGACCGCGGCGCGCGACAGCCTGCGCGGCACGACCCGCTCGCTCTTCAGCAAGGAGGCGAGGTCGGGCGCGGTGCGGAAGGTCCAGCCGCCGGCAAGGCGCACCAGGTTCACCCCGCGCTCGGCGTAGCTCTCGGCAAGCTCCTGCAACAGCGCCGCGACATCCGCCGCATCGCCGAGCCGCGCGGCCAGATCGTCGGCGGCGAGCGGCGCCGGTGCGGCGAACAGCAGCGCCTCGAGCAATCTCAGCTGATGGCGATCCTCGCTCATCCCGCATCGCCCCGGCGCGGGGCCGCGCTGCGCAGATAGATCGGCCCGAACGGGCGGTCCTGGCGCAGCTCGACCCGTCCCGCCCGGGTCAGCTCCAATGTCGCGGCAAAGGTCGAGGCGAGCGCCGAGCGGCGGAACACGGCGCCGCGCAGCTCCGCCGGCAGAAAGGCCGCCAGCTCCCGCCATTCCGGAACATGCCCGACGAACTGCGCGAGGTGGCGCAGCGCATCGTCGAGCGAGTGCAGCGCCGGCGGCTCGATCGTCAGCACCCGGGTGTGGCTCCGCCGATGGCCCTCGCCATAGGCGGCCAAGAGCTCATAGAGGCTGAGCTGGTAGACCGGCTGGTCGATTGTCGGGAGCCCCTCCGGCATGCCGTGCAGGAAGAATTCGCGGCCCAACTGCGGCAGCGCCATCAGCGCGGTGCCGGCGCGCTGCATCGCGGCGAGGAGACGCAGGCGATGGCGCAACGCCGCTTCGAGCTCCGCGCCGCTCGGGCCGTCATCCTCGGCCGGCGGCTCGGGCAACAAGAGGCGCGATTTGAGGTAGGCCAGCCACGCCGCCATGACAAGGTAATCGGCGGCAATCTCGAGGCGCAGCCGCTGTTGCGCGGCGATGAAGGCGAGATACTGGTCGGCGAGCGCCAGGATCGAGAGTTTTGCCAGGTCGACCTTCTGCTCGCGCGCCAGGGCCAGCAGAAGGTCGATCGGCCCTTCGTAGCCATCGAGATCGAGGAAGAGCGCCGGTTCCTCGCCCGGCCCGGCGCGCGAACGGTCGGCCGCACTCAACCGCCCTGCCCCGTCACCTGCAGCACCAACCGGATCAGCGCATCGGCCGGCACCCCGATCAGCCAGCCAAGCAGGTTGAAACCGAACCCGCTGTTCGCCCCGACATAGGAGACGACAAAGATCAGCATCAAAATCATCATCCCGTACGGCTCGACCCGGGCAAGCGGACGCGCCAGGAACCCCGGCAGGATGCCGACCGCAACCCGGCCGCCGTCGAGCGGCGGGAACGGGAGCATGTTGAAGACGCACAGCACCGCGTTGAGCTGTATCGAATGAACGAGATTTGCCGCCGCCCACTGCGCTCCGCCCGTCGGTATCCAGTCGACCCCGTAGAACAGCAACGAGGAGATGATCGCCAAGAGGACGTTCATCGCCGGCCCGGCGAGCGCGACCCACACCATGTCGCGCCGCGGATGATTGAGCCGGCCGAAATTTACCGGTACCGGCTTCGCGTAGCCGAACAGAAACCCCGAGGCCATGAAGAGCATCGCCGGCAACAGCACGGTGCCAAACGGATCGACGTGGCTCAGCGGGTTCAGAGTCATGCGCCCGGCCCGCGCTGCCGTGTCGTCGCCGAAGCGATAGGCGACAAAACCGTGCGCCGCCTCGTGAAATGTCACCGCAAAGATAACCGGCAGGACCCAGGTGGTCGCATCGCGCAGCATACCCACCCAATGCGCGGTGCCATTCATGCGCGCGACGCCGTCCCGGCCATCAGCGCGGCAAAGCGCAGCCCGGCCGCATCGCGGTCGAAATCCTCCCGCGGGCGCAGACGCCGAGCTTCGCCGCGCGCGATCCGATCCGCGGCGGCCGGCGAGATCGGCCGGGCAGCGTCGACGATTTCGGCCATTTCGGCCATCACTCCGTTGCAATGCAAAACCAGATCGACGCCGGCATCGAGGGCCCGTCGGGTGCGCTCGCCCATCGTGCCGTCGAGCGCGCCCATCGCGATGTCGTCCGACACCAACACCCCGCCAAACCCGATCTCACCGCGAATTATGGTGTCGATCACCCGGCGCGAAAAGGTCGCCGGCGCCGCATCGTCGATCGCTGCAAAGACGATATGCGCGGTCATCGCCCACGGCATCGCCGAAAGCGCGCAGAACGGCGCGAAGTCGCTCTGTGCCAGGATCGCGCGATCGGCATCGACAAGCGGGCAGGCACGGTGGCTGTCGACCCGCGCGCGGCCGTGCCCGGGGATGTGCTTGATGACCGGCAGCACGCCGCCGGCCAGGAGACCCTCGCAGAAGGCGCCGGCGAGCCGCGCCACCCGCGCCGGATCGTCGCCAAAGGCGCGGTCGCCGATCACCGGGTCGGCCTCGCGTATCGGCAGATCGAGCACCGGGGCGGCGTCGACAGTGATCCCGATTTGGGCCAGATCGTCGGCGATCAGGCGCGCGCCCAGCCGCGCCGCCTCCGCGGCGAGCGGGTCCGGCAATGCTGCGATTTGCGCCGCCGCCGGATAGCGGCGCCATTCCGGCGGCTGCAACCGGGCAACCCGGCCGCCCTCTTGATCCACCAGCACCGGCGCATCTTTCCGCCCGACTGAGGCGCGCAATTCATCGACCAGCGCGCGCAGCTGATCGCGGGCCCGGCAATTGCGCCGAAACAGGACGAAGCCGAGCGGGTCGGCGGCCGCGAAAAAGCGGCGCTCCTCCGAGGTCAGACTCTCGCCGGCGCAGCCCAGGATAACCGCGCGCGGAAGCCGCTTCTCGGGTCCGCTCCGCTCATCGCGCAAGGATGCACCCGAGGTTGCGCCGCTTCAGCTCGCCGCACAGCTTTTCCGCGGCGGCCGCTTCGCCAAACGAGCCGGCCAGGACGCGATAGTAGATGCCCTTGTCGCCGAGATCGGTGCGGACCGCCACGGCGGTAAGCTTGCCCAGAAGATCGGGGTTCTCGCGCTTCAGCCGGGCCCAATCGTCGCGGGCGGCCTCCGGGCTGCGCAACGAGCCGAGCTGGAGTTGAACCGGCGATGCCTTGCCCACCGAAGGCGCTGCCGCGGGCGCCGGCATGGCCTGTTTGGATGACGCAGCCGCCGCCACCGGCTTGGGCGCGACCTTCGCCGCTGCCTTGGCGGCCGGTTGAGCTGCCGGTTGTTGTGTTGCCGAGGGCGGCTCGAGCGAGGTTGTCTCCTTGGCGCCGGGGGCCGGTCGCGGCATCGGCTGTTCCGGAGCGGGCAGCAGTTTTTCGACCGGCGTGCCACCGGGCTTTTCGTTGTAGAGCGAGACGTTCTGATCGGGGATGGTCATGCCGCCCGGCTGGTCCGGCTTGACCTTGGTCGGGCGCTCATCGGCGCGGATCAGCGGAATCGCGTCGCCGGGCATGATCACCGCCGGATGGCGGGTGCCCTGGACATAGGCGAACCACAACCCGCCGGCAAACAGCGCCATCGCGACCACGGTGAGCAGCATCGCCGGCAACCGGCGATCCGGGCGGGCGAACTCGTCGGCACGCTCCTCGCCGACCAGTCCCAGGCCTTCGTGGGGGTCATGGTATTCGCTGTACGTCTGCCGCATTTCTTACATCTCCTCCACCGGTTCGACCCCGAAGACGGCCAGCCCCGAGGCGATGACGAGCGCGACCGCCCGCACCAGCGCAAGGCGAGCGCAGGTCAAATCCGGATCCGCCGCGATTAGAAAGCGCAGCGTCGCCTCGTCCTTGCCCTTGGTCCACAAGAGGGGGAA
>WNFG01004048.1_pt1 | contig 14737 bp, 17 predicted proteins | sample 5400431 | NCBI WGS metagenome assembly WNFG01 (sample SAMN13153346, study PRJNA577476) | soil metagenome | isolation source: 120 cm saprolite under Douglas fir tree site 2 hole 3 replicate 2 | place: USA:California | collected 2015-04-18
AGCTGGTCCTCATCTTCGTGATCGCTCTGCTCGTCTTCGGCCCCAAGAACCTGCCCCAGCTCGCCAGAGCGCTCGGGCGGGCCATGCGCGAGTTCAGGCGGGCCAGCGACGAGTTCCGCTCCACCATCGAGACCAATCTTAAGATCAACGAGCCCGACCCGCTTCCAGAGCCGCCCGTGGTCTCCACCCACACCGAAGTGATTCCGGCGGCACCGACGACCGAGGCGCTGGCCGAGTCCGTGCTCAACCCTTACGATGCCCGGACGACACCCATCCCCGAGGGCGAGCCCTATCTGGCGCAGCGCGGGGCCAAGCTCTTCCACGGTCGCGACTGCGGCTGGGCCAAGCGCATCCCTGAGGCCAACCGCGTGTACTTCAAGCGGGTCGCCGACGCGAAGGAGGCCGGCTTCTCGGCCTGCCCGGCCTGCGAGCCCTATGAGCCTATATAGCGGAACGGCTAGTGGACGAAGCTGAGACAGCAGAGTCGTGTGTGCGGGGTGCTCGCGACGGCCTGCCTTGACAGTTCCGACGGCTCCATCTAAAGTTACGTGGCCAATTCCTTCACCCCAGGGCCTCGGCCTCGGCGAGGCGCAATGCATCTGAGTCTCTCGCGCTCGCGCAGAACATTCCCAGACGCGCATTAGATCCACAATGGAGGTGGATAAGCATGGGAACTGCATCGCCGTCGGTGGTGGGGAGTCCGGCGTTGACCGGCGCCCGGTGGGTCCAACTGATGGTCGGCATTGTCGGGATGGTTGCGATCGCCAACCTCCAGTACGGTTGGGTCAACTTTCGGATGCGACGCCCCTGAGTCAGCTCCAGTTTACCCGTCAGGGCAAGCCGGCTCGGCGGGCTCGACCGGGTGTACGATGTCGGCCCCGCAATCGCAGGCCATCCAGACCCGCTCACCCTCCACCAGCTCACCGCAGCGTCGATGCTCCTGGAGGAAGGCGCCGAGGGTGCCGAGCAACTCGGACATCTCTCGGCTCGTTGGCGGACAGGCACTTGAAGGCAGGCCGCGCCCGTAGTCTTTGGTACACGGGCAGCGCCCGGCTAACGAGCTACTGGGGTATCCAGATCCACTGATACGGGGAGTACACGCCGTCACCGTGGAGCACGTACCGCCCAGTCGGATAGACCACCTCGCGCTGTACCGGCGGCGCTGGCGGCGCCACGTAGATCGGAGCGGGCTCCACCACAACGACCGGCGGGCTGTAGACCGGGTACGGATAGGCGTACAGGTAGGGAGGGTAGTAGGGCTGGTAGTAGTACGGATATGGAGAGTACGCGTACGGGGCAACGATGCCGATGCCCACGTCGATGTGGAACCCGCCATGATGCCCTCCGTGCCTATGGTCCCCCGCTTGGGCGGGCCCGGCAGCCGCTGCCAGCACCACCAACGCCAGGACTAGTGCGCGGACCATTGGCCGCCTCCTCGAATGCCACCCTGACTACTCTGACGGTTTAACTGACTGGTCCATGCACGGGTTCCTGCTTTTATCCGTTGGTCTAGCCCGCAAGCACAGCTTCGAGAGCGGCCTCGTCTTCGTGAAGCCACGCCTCGCGCTCTCAGCCGCTGGCCGGCGCCAGGGACGGTACGAGGAGCCAGCCGTGCTCAGACGCCTGCTGAAGGCGGACGGAACGGCTGTTCCGGTCAGTCCGCCCGACTTCATCAGGCCCGCCCGGAGCACCAGGCCCTTCCCCACTGGGCACAGCATACTCGTCGGCGCTGCCCCCGTGGCAGAGATGCTGTCGGCTCACGGCGGCCCGTCCTTGCCCATCAGGTCGAGGGCAGCGACGAGCAGCTCCCGGATCTGCTGATCCCGGGCGTGGCGGAGCTGTGCTTGCCGCCGCCGACTAAGCTCGGCGCGGCACCTGCCGGAGCAGACCCGTTGCCGGGGCCTGAGTGGCTTGTCGCAGATGGGACAGAGGCGCCCGCCGGCGTTCGCGGGGGAGCCCTCCACAAGCGCACGTGCGGCTTCGGAAGGGACTTGAGCGCTTAGGGAAGGCCCTCTCATCGGCAACACTGAATCCTGCACGTCTGTGGAAGGCGCAGCGCTCTGGACTCCGGGGCACCACTGGGCAGGAAATCGCTGGCTCGGGCCGCCCCCACACGAGCAAAAGGGCGACATTCGCCGATCGATGACGGCGCGCCGTTGGGCGTCGGATGCGGCCCGGTAGAATGAAGAGCGTCATGGCGGATCAATGCATCTACCCGGGGCCGCACGGAGACATGTCGGACGAGCACTACCTTCCTGCGGCCCTCGGCCGGTTCCGCGGCTGCGAGCCGTTGGAAGGGCGGGTTTGTCGGCCCTGCAACACATACATCGGCGACACCGTCGAGACTGAGTTCCTTCGAACTGGAGCCATCGCGTTCTTCCGGTGGATGGTGGGAGTCAGCGGTCGAGACGGCCTGCTCCCCTCGCCTTTCTATCGGCGGGCCGCCGGCATGCCGCCCATCCACATGACGGGGCGCGCACCCGGTTTCGCCTACGACTTGCTCTGGGAGGTGGACCCGAGCACGCAGGACGTCTATCCACTCCGGCAGATTGTGTTTGAGCATCAGCTTCTGGCGGAGCCGCGTGCGGTGCCAATCCATGACCGAATGCGTGATAATCCCGAAGCCCTGGTAGAGTTGCTGCGGGACTGGGGCCTGGGTCGGGGACAGCCGATTCGGGTTTTCGCAACGCCCGAGGAGATCCCCTGGGTGACCGATCTTCTGCGGAGCCTGGGATACGCTATCCTGCCGGCTGGGCCGCTACCGAGTTCCCGGCCCAGAAGATCCAGCTCATCGCAGAGGTGACCGTCAGCCACGTGCACTTTCGCGCCGTGGCCAAGATCGGCTTCCACTACGTGCTGAAGATGTTCCCGGACCTGACTGGGACGGAGGCCGAATTCGCCCCCATCAAGGATTTCATCTGGGCCGGACGTGGCGACGTGGCCCAGTTCGTGAGGCAGAGGTCCGATCAGTTCGTGAGGAACTTTGAGCGAGCGCGGCCAACCCAGTGGATGCACATCCTGGCCGTGGAAAGGACCTACAACGTCATCCTCGCGCACGCCCAGTTCTTCGCCGGTCCCGGCATCGTCCCGCCACCGTATGTCATACGGATTGGCCGCAACCCGGCGAGAATCGACTCCCGGCGAGAGGTTCGCGGACACCAGTTCGTAGTCCTCGATCCGGCAGCGGGTACGGGCGAGATGGTTGATGCGGAGCCAGCTCAGTTCATCTGGGTTCCCTGAGCGGGTGATGAGGGCGGGCTCCCGACCTCGGCTGCGGGGCCGGATTGCTACCGAATCGCTACCACTCCAGGCTATGCGGGGAGAAGGATGCAGCATGGCCGTTCAGGCCTGATCGGTTGTTTTCTCCCCTCTTACGTCATCCTGGCTTTCCTGTCATCCTGGCTTTCCTTGCATGGAGCCTCGGGATACGCTATAAGAGGGGGCCGCTTCGCCGACCGCGCGTTTCCAGCCTCCATATTTTCAACGGGTTCCACGTCACTCAACCCCGCCAGCCGGCCCGTTGCTACCGTTGCTGCGCCGCTGGCCGCAGATCCGGACGATGCCGGAGTGAAGCCCACCCCGCGCGCCTGGACCTGGGCGGCCCTGATGCACCGGGCGTTTGCCATTGATGTTCTGGCGTGTCCCCATTGTGGGGGCCGGCTGCGCCTGATCGCCACCCTGCACGATCCCGCGGTCATCCGGAAGATCCTCGCGCACGTTGTGGTCGGCCCCTCAGGGCCGAGCCCCGGCCCCGCCCCACCGGAGCCCAGCGCCGCCGCGTCCTGATCCGATCGGCTCGGGGGCGCGGCGGACGCCGTCGTGCCAGCGCAGCGAGGCGCCATCGGCGCTGATCCGGCCGGGCCGCAGGGTGACGGCGACGGTGTGTCTGGCATCTGGCATAGCATCCCGCGCACCCGGGCCGGCTCGCTCGACCCGCGAGGAGGCCGCTAATGTGCGTTGTGCCGTCGGCTCCTGGGCGGCCGGCGTCCGAGTCTGGGAGGTTATGTCACGGGGACAGGGGCCACGAGTTGGGTGACCGCCGCGGAGGGCGTTGATGTTGGCTATCCTCATCCTCTCACTGAAGGTATCCGCTTCCGCCTCTTGCCCGGCATGCACGCCTGATCGTAGCGAACCTATGCGTAGGGGGCAAAGACAGACAACTTGACCCAGCCTATGCATAGGGGTATGAATCGGAAAAGAGGGGCGACCATGAAGCCGAGCCAGGCCAGCCGTCCTAGTACACCCCAGCTGGCGGGCGTGTCGAGATGAAGGCCCATCTGCAGGCGGGAACGGTCGTGTTCAGCGTCAAGGATACCGGGATCGGCCTGCCCCGCGCGCGCGCAGCAAGTGGTCGCCCACCTGGGTTTCGATGCTCAAGGCAGCATGGCCAGCCCGTCGCACCTGGTCGTGGTTCCTCGGGATTAGGCGCTGCCGGCTGAGGTCCTCGTACGAGCGCTGGATCGCGCGGGCGTCATGGTCCGCGACGTCACCGTGGATGCGGCGAACCTCGAGGATGTGTTCTTCGCCCTCGTCCGACACAAGAGGAACACACGATGAAGGCCACAACCCTCGGCGGACGAATCCTCCGCGAGCTGACCTTCACGGCCAAAGGGCTCGCGTGGCTTCCCGCGTTCACGCTTCTGCTGAGCGCGCTGGTGTACCTCTTCCTCACCAACGCCGACCTCAGCCTGATGGATCAAAAGACCATGATCTTCATGACCGCCAAGGCCATTCTGCTGCTGGGCATGCTCGCCGTGGCCATCGTCGGCGCGGATGCCGTGGCGGGCGACGACCGCGGAACCCTCGAGGCGCTCCTGGTCGCCCCCATCAGCCGTAGCCAGCTTCTGGGAGGCTATCTGATCGGGGCCGTCGCTCCCTGGGCAATCATGGTCCTCATCGCGCTCCCGTACCTGGCGGTGGTGTCCGCCGGCACGGGCGAGTTCTCCCTCACCACCGCCTACCTGGTCGGGACGGGCACCCTGCTGGCGTTGGGCGTCGCAGCGTGGACCGTTGGGCTCTCGGCACGAGCCGACTCCCTGCTGACGAGCCTTGTCGTGTACGCGGCCCTGGCGGCCCCGGCCGTCCTCAGCCCTGCACTGCGGGGGAACTGGGTCGGGCGCACCTACGACATGCTGGATCCGTTCTCCAACGTGATGAATACCCTCGACAGCGTCATCATCGACGAGCAAGGGCTCTCCCTTCAGACCATCCGGCTCCTGATGCTGGCGGCCTTCACCATGTCGGGCCTGCTCTACGCCCGATATCGCCTCGCGACCCTGTCGCTGGTCTGAGGGCGACCGTTGAGGGCGCGTGTCAACCTTCAGCCGGCGGACGTCGGCGGACTGACTCTGGTGCTGGCCGCGAGCATCGCCCTGCTCTTCTTCGATTTCGGCCGGCGGTTTCTCGCGACCAACGACGAGGCGCGGTTTCCGCTCCTGGCGCGCGACATCTTGGCGCACGGCCACTGGCTCCTCCCTGAGCTTAACGGCGTCCCACATCTGAACAAGCCGCCGCTCTACGCGTGGCTGATCGCCCTGGCGTCGTGGCCCACGGGTGCCGTGACTCAGCGGAACGCGGCGCTGGTCTCCCTGCTGGCGGCCCTGGCCGTGGTGCTCGGCACCTACTGGATCGCCCGCCGCCTCTTCGGACGGGACGTCGCCACGACGGCCGGCCTGATCGTGGTCACCACCGCCGGTGTGTTTACTCAGGCGCGGTTCCCCATGCCCGACATGGCCCTCGCCGCCGCGTTCACCGCTGCCATGGCCGCCTACGTGGCGGCCGAATTCGATGGGCGTCGATCCCCGCTCATTCTGTTCTACGCTGCCGTCGGGGTCGCATTCTGGCTCAAGGGTCCGGCGGGCCTCTTGCCCCTCGCGGTGGTCATCGCCGACACCCTCGCCACCCACGGGTGGCAGGGACCCGCACGTTTGGTCTCGCTTCCAGGACTCGCCCTGCTCGGGTTCCTGCTCGCACCCTGGCCCCTCCTCGCCGCTGCCGCCGGCGGCGAGCGGTTCACCCACACGGTCGTGGTCAATGACCTCTTGCTCTGGTACGTGCAGCCGCGCGGATGGAGCTGGCGCTTGATGACCGAGCCGTTCGGCCAGGCCTTCACCATCCTGCTGCCCTGGTCGCTGATCTTGCCCGCCGTTCTCTGGACCACGACACGCACGGCCGATCCGGGCCGCGGCCGGCGGCTGAGACTGCTCCTGCTCTGGCTGGTCGTCATGTTCGCCTTCCTCGCGATCTCGTCCCAGCAGCGTTTCCGGTACTACCTGCCGCTGTGCGTCCCGGCCGCTCTGCTCATCGCCGCGTGGTACGCCAGCCTGCAGCTCCGGCGGCCAACCGTCGTGTTGGCCAGCGTCTGGATTCTGGTCGCGGCGGGGCTAACCCTCGGTCAGGTGTACGCCGTGGCGCGGCACAACACGGACAGCAGCCTGAGCGTGAGTACGAGCCAGCTGCAGCAGGCGCCAGCGGCGCTCTACGCGGTGGACGTGCCGGAGCTCGTCTTCACCTTCTATCTAGATCGGCCGGTCACCCTGCTTCCCACCTACACCGACTTCCAGCGACAGGTCCCGGCTGGGCGCGACGCCTATTTGTTGATCGCTCCGCGAGCCCTGCCCACCACGTCCACCGATGTGCGCGAGATCGGGGTCGACCGCCTCAACCGGCATCCCATCTCGATCCTCCGGGCGGGGCATCACTCATGACAGCCGTCCTGCCCAGACGATCCGAACACGCAGGAGGCTAGGCGCCCGCCATGTGCGGCATCACCGGATTCATCGAACCGGGACCGCGCGCGAATCAGCGCGAGATCCTCCACCGGATGACGCACGCCTTGCGGCGCCGCGGTCCCGACGACGAAGGGTTCTATCACGACGCGCACGTCGCCCTCGGGATCCGGCGATTGAGCGTCATCGATCTTCGGACCGGGCAGCAGCCGATCTCGAACGAGGACGGCACCGTGCTGGCCGCGCTGAACGGCGAGATCTACAACTTTCGTGCCCTTCGCCTCGAGCTCCAGGGGCTGGGCCACCGCTTCCGGACCGCGTCAGACGCAGAGGTACTCGTGCACGCGTACGAAACCTATGGCCCCGAGTGCGTCGCCCGGCTCGACGGGATGTTCGCGTTCGCCATCTGGGACGCGGTCCGGCGCACGCTCGTGCTCGCCCGCGACCGGATGGGGGAGAAGCCCCTGTACTACTCCGCCGGAGCCGACGCATTCGTATTCGGTTCCGAGCTGCGCGCGGTACTCGAGCATCCGGCAGTGCCCCGGGAGCTGAGCCTGGAGAGTCTCGTCCGCTACCTGGCCTTCGAGTACGTCCCCGCGCCTCACTCGATCCTGGCCGGTATCGCCAAGCTCCCGCCTGGCCACATGCTAACGATCTCCCCGGGAAGCAAGCCCGACATCATCCAATACTGGGATCTGCCGTTCAATCCGGACTATTCCGTCAGCGAGCACGAGTGGGTCGAGCGCCTCCGCGCGCAACTCGAGGCATCCGTTCGCCAACGGATAGAGGCGGATGTACCGCTCGGGTTCTTTCTGAGCGGCGGAGTCGATTCGAGTGCGATCGTCGCCGTGGCGGCCCGGCTGAGCGGCACCCAACCGCTCAAGACATTCTCACTGGGCTTCGCGGAGTCCAGCTACGACGAGCGCCCCTTCGCGCGGGCGATGGCCAGGCACTGCGGCACAGAGCATAGCGAGATGGTGTTCTCATCCGCCGACGCAGCGGCCCTCATCGAGAACGTCGGCGACCTGCTTGATGAACCCCTGGTGGACAGCTCATTTCTGCCGTTCTACGCACTGGCGCGGTTCGCTCGCAAGGAGGTGACGGTGGCCCTGAGCGGCGACGGCGGCGATGAGCTGTTCTGTGGGTATCCAACATTCCTCGCCGACTCGGGCTCCCGGTGGGTTCAACGCCTGCCCCAGGCGCTCGTGAGCTGGGGCCGCAGAGCGGTGGATAGCCTGCCGCCGTCCAGCAAGTACGGCAGCATCGAGTCGCTCCTGAAGCAATTCGTCCGCGGACTGGGGTATGCACCGGAGGTTCGCACCCAGCTTCTCCTCGGCGGGCTCACCGGCCTGGAGCGTTCCGCGCTCCTGTCGGCCGCCGTGCGTGAGGCGTCCGCGGGGTTCGACCCCTACGAGGATTTGACGCGGGTCGTCGCCGAGCTCCCGGAACTGAACAGCGTCGATCGACTGATCTACCAGCACTGCAAGTTCTACCTGGCTGATCAGAATCTGGCCACCGTCGATCGCGCCAGCATGGCGAGCGGCCTCGAGGTGCGGGCGCCCTTCCTGGATCACGCCCTGGTGGAGCTGGCCGGCCGGATCCCGGCTCACCTCAAGCTCAGCGGGTGGAAAACCAAACACATCTTGAAGCGGGCGCTCCAGGGCGCACTCCCTGCGAGGATCATCCATCGTCGCAAACAGGGGTTCGGCGTCCCGATCGCGGCGTGGTTGCGGGGACCGCTGCGGCACGCACTCGAGGAGAGACTGGCGCCCGAGCGCGTGGCTCATCGCGGCCTCTTCGAGCCGGCGACCACGCGACGGCTCGTGGAGGAGCACGTCGCCGGACACAGGGACCATCGGAAGATCCTCTGGGGCCTCCTGATGTTCGACGCCTGGTGCGATCGATATCTGCCTGATGCCCGATGGGCTTGACGTCCCTGGCCTCAACCCGAACCCATGGAGACCACACCATATGCCGATCCACGCCGGCGGCCGGCCGTTCTTGGCGGTGATGCTCGGCCTCTCCCTTGTCGTCGGGATCACCCCGGCGCGTGCAGAGGTCGCGTCCGCGGGGCCCGAGGGGTCGAGCCAGCTGCGCGTCCAGATCTCCGCAACCGGCGCGGCCCGGGTCGCCGGCGACCATGAAACGGTCACGGTCACAGTGACGAACACCGGGTCGACGCCGCAGCAGGATGTCCTCGTGCTGCTCTCGCTGGTGGACGTGACGGGCTCGCTCGCCACCCCGCTGGGCCTGGAAGACTGGACCCCAGCCCCCGAGGCGGCCTACGCCGCACAGCTCCTTCCGGGGGCCAGTGTCAGCCGGACGTGGCGGCTGCGGATGATCCAGGCGGGCCGCCTCGTGGTCTCCGCCACGGCCGTCGCCGGCGGAGAAGTCAGTCACCGGAAGGATCACACTGATGCCCATTCCGCTTGCGCGCCCACCCGTCGATGACGAGATCAAAGCCGCGGTGCTGGCCGCCATCGACTCCCGCCAGTACATCCTCGGCCCCGAATGCACGGCCTTCGAGCAGGAGTTCGCCCGATACATCGGCAGCAAGCACGCCGTACTCACCAGCAGCGCCACCGCCGGCATCTGGGTGGCGCTCAAGGCCTTCGACGTCAAGCCCGACGACGAGGTGCTCGTGCCCTCGCACACCGCGTTCCCGACCGTCGAGGCCATCTGCTTCGCGGGTGCCGTGCCCGTATTCGTAGACGTGGACGACTCCTACACCGTCGATCTGAAAGATGCCGCTGGGAAGATTTCTCCCCGAACGGTCGGCTTCGTCCCCGTACACCTCTACGGCCATCCGGCCGATTTGCCCGGTCTCCGGCAACTCTGTGCTGAGCGCAGCCTGTGGCTGCTGGAAGACTGCGCCCAGGCGCACGGCGCCACGTGGCAGGGACGCAAGGTCGGGAGCTTCGGACGGGCCGGCATCTTCTCCTTCTATCCCTCCAAGAACCTCACGGTCTTGGGCGACGGCGGGCTCCTCGTGACCGATGAGGCCGATGTCGCCGACCGCGGTCGGCGGCTCCGCGACCACGGCCGCCTCAGCAAGGACGTGCACGCCGAGATCGGCTTCAATCTTCGCTTCAACGACATCCAGGCGGCCGTGGGCCGCGTGCTGCTGCGCCGCCTCGACTCGATGAACGATCACCGGCGCTCGCTCGCCGAGCGCTACCGGACCGGACTCGCGGACCTTCCCTTGGCGCTTCCGGGCGAGAGGCCCGGCGCCCACCACGTGTTCCACCTCTACGTCGTCCGTACTCCCCAGCGTGATGCCCTCGCGCGGTTCCTCAAGGAACGTGGCATCGCCACCGGCATCCACTACCCCGTGCCGAGCCACCAGCAGCCCGCGGTCGAGGCCTTCCATCCGCCAGTACTACCGCAGACGGAGCGCCTCGTCCAAGAAATCCTGACCCTGCCCCTCTCGGCGGGCCACACGGTTGGCGAGGTGGACGAGGTGATCGCGGCCGTGCGGACGTTCTTCGGCGCCCGGTGACGCGCGCGGGAGACGCACGTGAACATTCTCCAGCTCTACCCGAAGTCGGGCTACTTCATGGGAGCGGCCGTGCAGCTCGTGCAGTTGGCCGGAGGCCTGGCAGCGCGGGGCCACCATGTCGTGGTGGCCACGCGGCCGGGCGAGGGCTGGGTGGCCAGGTGCGTCGAGGCGGGCCTGCCGTACCATGCGGTGTCCATGCGCTCCGAGGTGGACGTGCGCTCCGTTCCGGATCTTGTTCGACTCATCCGGCGCCATGACGTGCAGGTGGTCCACTGTCACAAGGGGAAGGCCCGCACCCTCGCCCTCATGGCCGGGTTGTTCGTCAGGATCCCGGTGGTGATCCTGCAGCGTGGCGTCAGCTTCCCACTCGATGTCTTCAACCGCCTCGGATACACAACGCGCCGGGTCACAGCCATCGTGGCGGTGTCCGAGTCGATCAAGGAGGGTCTCGTGCGGCAGCGGGTGCCCGCGCACAAGATCCACGTCATCTATTCGGGGACCGACACGGGCCGCTTCCTCCCAGTGTGGACCGGCAGAAGATCCGGAAGGAGCTCGGGCTCTCCCCCGACCACTACCTGATCAGCCAGATCGGCATCCGGAGCTGGAAGGGCAACGACGATACCCTGGACGCCATGTATCTGATCGCAGAGCGAGCGCCCCAAGCCCGCCTTCTCTTCGTCGGGGCCAACGCGGTCAAGGAGAAGATCTTGCGGCAGAACGCCGCGACGCGGGGCCTGGCCGGTCGAGTCTCGGTGCTCCCCTACCGCGAGGACGTCCCGGAGATCCTCGCGGGCAGTGACGTCTGTGTGGACGCCTCCTACGCCGGGCTCGGCATTACCGGCACTCTGCGCGAGGCGCTGGCGGTCGAGACCGCGGTCATCGGCACACATCTCGAAGGGAACCCCGAGCTGATCGAGGACGGAAAGACTGGCCTGCTTGTTCCACCCCGCAACCCGGAGGCCCTGGCCAACGCGCTCCTGCGTCTGATCGACCACCCCGACCCCATGGCTCGCGCGGGGCGTGAACGCGTGGTGACCACGTTCTCGCAGGAGGTCAAGGTCCTCCGGACGGAGGCACTCTATCGGCGACTCCTTGATGAGAAGGGCCTCAGCCTCGCCAGCAGGACTGAGAGCGCACCGTGAGAGGATGGCTGATCCTCATCTTCACCCTTCTGACCGGGGTCATCGTCGGGATCGGTGCTACGACGATGGGCCCGGTTCTCGTAGCCCCGTATTTGCCCAAGGCCATCAGCGGTCAGGGTGAACGAATTCACGGCGAGGTCGTGCGGAAGCAGCGCGACACCAATCGACTCTTGGTGAAAGTGGGCACGCCTCAGGGGCCGATGCTGGTCACCTTCACGCGGAAGGTCGCCGAGCTGGACTTGCTTCTTGAACCGGGGGATACGGTGACCCTCGTCACGACCGGCTATGCCACCTTCCGCAGCAGGAGCGCATGAAGGTGTGCAACGCGCAGGCCGGTCACATGAAGGGCGATGAGCGGAAGGCATTCATGTCGCACTGCTTAAAGGGCGGCGCCGCCACGCCGATGACCCAGCAGGAGAAGATGAAGAAGTGCAACACCGACGCGAGCGCCAAGTGCCTCAAGGGGGATGAGCGCAAGACATTCATGAGCGAGTGCTTGAAGGCTGACAAGAAGTAGCCAACTTCTGCCGCGTCCCCATCACCAAGGAGGATCGACATGAGTCACTACCGCGACACGGATGACCTAAAGGCCCGGCGCGAGGCCGTGCCCGGCATGGCGCTGCGCCGCGTGGCCTGATGGCCGGGGGCGACGCGACCGCGGGGCCTCTCGCGCGCCTCGGGACCGACCCGAAGGACCACGACGCGGTCCTGCAGGCGGTGCGCTTCGAGCTCTACCGCGAGAACATCTACGGCGCCCTCGAGATGGTCGAGGCCGCCCACGCCGCGTACCCGAATCCGCGCTACGCCGAGCAGGCCGCCCGCATCCGCTCGTGGCTCACGCACCTGGCGAGCCGCGAGGCCTACATCAGCGCCCAGGACGAGCAGTACCGGCGCCTGCGTTGGCGCATGGGCCTCAAGCTAATCGAGAAGCGCATCCGCATGCTGCTCGGGCGCAAGACGCGCAAGATGATCGAGCGGCGCGGGCGGGACCCGGAGTTCCAGGCGCTGGAGCGCGAGGTGGCGACGGTGCGCCCGCGCCGCGTGCTGGACGCGGGCAGCGGCGAGGGCGGCGTGGCCATGGCGCTGGCCGCGCGCTACCCCGACATGGAGGTGGACGGCGTCGAGGTCTCCGCCACTAACGTGAAGATCGCCAGGCAGCTCAACCGTTTTCCCAACACGCGCTTCCGCCAGGGCCTGGCCGAGGAGGTGCACCTGGCCTTTCCCTCCGGCGCCTTCGACCTGGTCTACTCCTTCGCGGTGCTCGAGCACGTGCGCGACGTGGACGAGACGATTCGCTCGATCATGACCGTGCTGCGCCCCGGGGGCCGCTTCTGCTTCGTGGTGCCCATGCACGAATTCCGCGCCAAGGGCCCCATCCCCGACTACGCGCCGGTGCACGGCTACGCCGACCACTGCCGCGTCTTCAGCCAGGGCGAGCTCTACCAGCGCTTCGGCCACGAGAAGACCTTCCACTTGCAGAAGATCCCCGGCGCCTGGAAGCACGGCGAGCTGCCCGACTGCTTCGAGCCCATCGAGTTCGGATCGTTCTTCGTTTCGTACTCGAAGTAGACGGCTTCGCCCGGACGGCCGTCAAGTTGTAGCGCTGCTAGTAGGCTACGGGGTCCCCTTCATCACATCGAGAACTAGCACTGGGTGAACATGGCAATAGCCCTCTCAGGGCCTCCAGCCCTGGGAGGGGGCGATGGCGGACACGCGTGATGAGTATGGACTGCGGCATCGAGCAATCGAACTGCACCGACAGGGCATCGCCCGCGGCGTCATCCGGGAGCGCTTGGGGCGCGCCCGCTCCTGGGTGGCCAAGTGGTTGCGGCGGTATCGGGAGGAGGGGTGGGCCGGGCTGCGTTCTCGCAGCCGAGCCCCTCAGCGGCAATGGCAACGAACCCCCGACCGCGTCGTCGCGCGCATTGTGGCGATTCGAGAGACTCTGGAGCAGCGACGGACTCGGCGATCGCGGTTTGCGGGCAGCGGCGCCGAAGTGGTCCACCTCGAGCTGCAACACCAACGGGTGCGGCCGGTGCCATCGCTCAGCACGATCGAGCGCATCCTCCGGCGGCACGGCTATCCCAAGCGGCGGCCGCGCCGGCGCAAGGGCGGCGAACCCTACCCGGCGCCGCGAGCTCGGCTCCCAGGCGATCTGCAGCAAACCGATCTGGTGGGGCCGCGCCATCTCCGCGGCCCCCGAGGGATCACCCGCTTCTATTCGGTGCACACCGTGGCGATCATCGGCCGGGGCGTGGCGACCACCCAGGGGCGCCACAAGACGGCCGAGTTGCTGTGCGAGCATTTGTCCGCGCGTGGCGCGCGCTGGGGCCGCCCCGATTCTCGCAGATGGATAACGAGATGGCCGCGACCGGCGGGGGCCGATACCCCCATAGCTTCTCGCTCGTCATGCGCCTGCATCTGCTCCTGGGCGTCCATCTCCTCTTCATTCCGCCCGGCGCACCGGGGCGCAATGCCCACGTGGAGAGCTTCAACGATCTCTGGCAGGAGCGGGTGCTCCAGCATCCCTGTCCCGATCTCCGGGCCCTCCGGCGCACCAACCAGGCGTTCCTGCGCTACTACCACTTCGGCAAGCCCCACCGGGCGCTGCGGGTCGACGGCGACGGCACGCGCTATCCCGGACCGTCCGCTGGCCCGCGGCCGCGTGTCGTTCGTCCGCTCCGTCGATCCTCAGGGCGCCATCGACATCAACGGGAAGCGCTACGTCCTTGGCCGGAGACTCGTCGGCCGCTACATCACGGCCACCATCTTCACCCACCGCCGGATGCTCGTGGTCAAGGTGGGCGCCCGTCGCTACAAGCGATTCCCTTTCCCCCAGCACCGGCACGAACGCAACGCCGCCAGCGCCAGCGGCAAGGGGGCCTGGCTCGTGCCCGCAGCAGTTCACGTAGGTCTCGACGCGATGACTATTGCTGGAGGCGACGAAGGCCCGGTGCCTAGTTACCGTGGCTCGCTGGTCGATGCATGAGGATTCGGTACCTGATGTTTGGATACTGCCCATCGCCGACCGCCGTGAATTCCTTCCTCAACCTGTCGCGCGCTCACTCCCGTCGGAAGTAGACTGGCCCCCAGCACGCCTCGCTCGGGGTGTCCAGCATCGCGCGCACCGCATCGCACCGAGCCTGGTCGCCTACCGCATAAAGTACCTGCGGTTCCTTCCACAGCGCGTTGGCGGCCGGTCGCGCTCGGAAGCCCCACGCCTCTTCATCGCGCGGATCCCCGGTCACGCGTATGGGCGTGCAGGACTCCGGCGGCCGCGCCTCACAATGCGCGGTGAGGACCTCGTAGCCCTCGCGCAGCCGGATCAGGGCCGTCGGCCGTGCCGTCGCACAGGCGACAAACAACCC
>WNFG01002734.1_pt1 | contig 14736 bp, 27 predicted proteins | sample 5400431 | NCBI WGS metagenome assembly WNFG01 (sample SAMN13153346, study PRJNA577476) | soil metagenome | isolation source: 120 cm saprolite under Douglas fir tree site 2 hole 3 replicate 2 | place: USA:California | collected 2015-04-18
GGGGGGTCTCTGGGATGGTAGTGGCCTCCCCTCCTGTTGTCGTTCCTGGGGCATCCTTGGCCACTACAGGGGCATCCACAGCAGGGCCGGGGATAGTAATCTTCTGGTCAGGCGCCTTCAAGGGGTCTGTAGGGTGGTCTAAGATATAAGCCTCAATTTCTGCTAGCGCCATTTGCTGAGTCTCCTCGCAGGGTTATACAGGTTTACGATTCTCGGGAATAAAGATTTGAGTTGTCTGTTAGAATTGCTTGATTCAAGGCGACGGTGCGATTAAGGACTCTAGTGCTATAGGCCCCTCATTCCAGACCCGATGTCGAACCTTGCATCCGAGAGTGCAATATGCTTCATAGTCAATTGTGTGAAACTCCTTACCACAGAACTTACACTTGAAGGTCATGCTGCTCCGTTTGGCACGTTAGGGATAAGCGGCGATTGTGGAGGTGGCTGTGGAGCTGCCTGAGGCTTACCTAGCTGCCCTCCAGGAGGTTGTGCAGCTGCTTGTGCCTGGGCGGTCATCATCGCCTCTTGCTGCGCCTGCTCCTTGGCCTTCTGGTCGAAGTCATCAAGGGCTGCAAGCAATTGACGCAGGAGGTCAAGGCGCTCCTCAGGGAGTTCACCGGCTTTGCCGAGCGCATACTCCTGAAGGGTCAGCTCCCTGAAGAGCTGCAAGTCATCGTAAGGCTCAGGAGCGATGTACTCTCCATCCTCCACGATGCTATCCAGGACATAGTGCACCCACTCTTCTCTGGAGTCTGAAAGGGTTTGTTCTTGCTCCACGTCAGGCATTGCAGCAAGGCGCTTCCCGGCTCTTGGACTCACCCATCCGGCTTGCACCCACTCTTGAATCTGCTGGGTCTTAGCCTCAGGGGAGTCAGGAAGTGAGCTCACGGGGAACGCCTGCATCGTGTACTCGTCTTCCTCAAGCTGGATGTCAGACCAGTCAATCTCTCGGAAGAACGTGGAGTCGTCTGCACAGACCTTATACTCTCCCTCCTTCTCGTAGATACCCTTGGCGATTGCCAGGCCGATACGGGTCAAATCTAGAGAGAGTTGCTCTACCGCTTTCTGCTGAACGGCGAACCGGTCACTCTGGATATCGTTGTATTCCCTCAGAGCGGGCTTACTGTCCAGGCCTTGAGGCTTGATGGAAGACGCCGCCAGCTGCGATACACCAGAAATCTCATACGCCCTTTGTACAAGCTGGGCCAGATGCTGGTATAGCTCAGGAGACACAATATTAGGAATGACAAGATACTCTGGCTTCTCAAGAGACTGGATAATCTGCCCGATGGTGTTGTTGACCTGACCGGGGACAATCTTGGAGCCTGTCTTGACCCAGACCTTGTACGCGCCGGCAAGTCTAAATCCTTCCTGGATGGTCTGGAGGATACGGTTGATTTCAATTTGTATACTCTGAAGCTGCGAACAGAGGCTGGTTCCGTAATACCCGAACATACCTTCGGACCACTTGATATGCCCGAACGGGAAGAAGTCATACTCCCAAGGCTCTTCGTATAGCGTGGCCCCCTCGATGGTAATGAGGTGCTTTCCATCACCAGTGCCTTTGCCGCTTGGCAACCTCCAGGACTCCCGAACCATGATGCTGTCACTGATGCTCATCGCCGTGGCGTCTGGGCGAACTTGAGGAGCGTCCAGGATGTATTCCGCGTCTACGGGCCATGCTTCGATTGCGGCGGCCCTGTCCATTACTTTTGTTAGGTGTATCTGCCAAGGCTTCCCATAGAATGCCTCGACAGGGTCAATCCAGAGCTCGTGCGGCAGGACTCTCTCGAACGCTGCCCTGCCGTCCTTCTCCAAGACACGAATGAAACCGTCTCCCCAGACAGCGGCATCCTTGAACGCGAGGTTCATCTTCTGGTGGACTCGTTGCTCGTAGAACATTCCTCGAGAGAACCCATTCAGGTACTTGGCCTTGCGGCGCTTCCGATAGTCTCCGTTGCTGGTCAGGAAGAATGGTTCCGGCGCAGACTTAGCCATCTTGGCGGTGACCGTATCGATGACGCTCTGGATGATGTTGAGCGTGATGCGGTTAGTCATGTACGGAGACGGTGCGTTCACGCTTGGGAACGGGCTTACCGGACTGCCCCAAGGGAACATACCCAGGCCCTGGGAACCGTATAGCTTAGTTGCTATGGCCAGGGACTGAAGACGATTGTCCTGATGTTTTTGTAGGAAGTCTATGGTTGCGCTAATCGCCGTCGCGGCCTGAACTCCCTTCATTACCCACCATTTTTCATTCGGCACGTCTGTCTGAGAATGGGGGCGATTAGGCTCCTTCGGGCCCTTAGGCTTGAGAGGGTCTTGACCCTTGAATCGAGTGAAATCCATCACGCCCTCTCTACACACGAACAATGGACGCCATGAACCCACTCGCGTTTACAGATTTGGGGAGGGGGTTCCGGGATTTGGTATGGGGGAAATGTGAGCTTGATTGTAGCGCCGTTCAAGGTCACTTCACATTCTTGTGCGCCGATGCTTCTAAAGTACTCAAGCAGCTCAAGCATCTTCACTTCGTTTATGTCTGTCATCTTTTGTCCCGAGGAATGTAGAAATCCGAGCAATATTCGTCGACAGGGCCAGGGATAAGCGAGCCCTTATTCCACTTGATAAAATTAGATTCCATGCAGTTTTTCCTGTCCTTAGCCAGGAACTTGCAATTGGCGCACATGCTTCCGCCTTTAGGGACTCGCATCCCCGGCTGGTGGCCCTTAGGTAACGTTACAGGGCCATGAGAAGCTGTCATAGAGCCTTGGATGGGCCCGGATGTCTTGAACCCGTCTACGTCAATCATTCGCTTTGCTCACCCTGTACCGCAGACTCTTGGTCCTCAGACCACTCAGGCGTACTCCAGAGCAGGTCCCGAAGCTTAACTGGGAGGTTGGCAGCTGGAAGGCTGGTATGTTGTGTCGTCTGCCACTCTCCAGGCTCTATAGTCTCCTTCGGAGCAAAGAACTTCACCTTCGGCCCAGACAAGCCGACCTCGTATGTTTCCACCCCGTACCTTCGGAGGGCTGCCAGCATCGCGATGAGCTCGTCACTAGTCATTTCGTGCCCCAATCAATCATGTCGTACCTTTTTCGGTACGCGTCGGTAGACCCTGTCGTTGGTCCGTCCAGCTTCATGAACTGGCGCATCAGCCTGTCCTTCGTACGCCTCTGAGCAGAGGTAAGAGGCAAGTCTCCTGGCGAGACCGGCCCGCCAGTCGTAGGAACCTTGAGATGTGCGTTTGCTCGTCTTGCGGCCTCTACTGCTTGTTTCGATTGGGGCAAGGCAGTTACACCATACGTTTAGAGAATCGCGGCACTTACCTAGACGTTTCGGAGTAAGCATAATTCCTGTTACCTGCTCTCCGTTACTTTCTGAAGAGCGCGGATTGCATCGGCGACAAGTTTACATCCCGCCTGGCCCCCGCGTCTGTAACTTGTGGCGTCGACATTGTCCGGATACTCCTGCTCATTGAACAGATGCGCATGCGTCTCAGCTAGCTCAATGCACATTCGCCACGCTTGCTCAATGCATGTTCGCCACACAAGCTCCTGCTCCTTGTATCCTTGATTCTCGTTCATTGGCTTAGAAACTCAAGGAAGTCTCGAGCCTCGTCCTCCTCTTTCTTGATGACTGCTTGGTCCTCGCGTTCCCACATCTGCTGGAGTTGCAGTTCCTGCTGGTCCGTCCTCTGTCTGTGGGTCAGATACGGATTGACCTTCTTGGGCTCTGGGCTCGAGAGGTAGCTGTGGGTATACCGCCAAGCGTAGAGTACCGCGTCGGCAATGTGGTTGGCGCATCCCGGATGCTCCTCTCGTTTCTTAGGCAGGTACTTTTTATCCCACACTAGGTCCTGATACTCCTGGGATAGGGCCACACAAGACTCGTGGATAAAGAGCTTTCCCTTAGCAAAGTCCGCGTTGAGCATGTCGATGAACTCAGCCTTGCCCCTCTTGTCCGCAGGCTCTAGGGCTAGTCCGTGTCGGTTCTGCATCTCGGCAACCGCTTGCTTGTTAGACCCATCGATAATGACCTTCTCCAGCGCCGGGTACTTCTCTTGGTAGAACTTTATCTTATCGGCCACGTCCGTGACGTCCATCGCGAGTTGTTTGTGGGACTCCACGACCCGGGCGCTCTTGTCATGGTCGTGATACGCGAGGACGGCGAAAGCGCTTGGGTCAGGGGAGTGGCCCAAATCAACTCCCAGGACATAAGACCATCGGCCGTATTGGTAGACAGGTAAACCTTCGGCATAATCGTTTGCTCCCACTTGATAACCGTAGACTCGAAGCTCGTCGTCAACCGCCCACTGTCCTAGGTAGTTCCTGCGAAAGAAAGGCGTCTCCTCAACCCTCGGGTTCATGGCCTTGAGGTCAGCTATCTCCTGCTTCCAGTTCTCCTTGACATGTGGGTTGTCAAGTGCCCCCCAGCGATGCCCTGACCAGCCTTGGCCCTCCCAGCGCCCTGGCTTGGTAGGGTCTTGCTCCTTAGTGAGGTCGTAATACAGCCCTCTTTTGACAGGCTGAGCCGTTCCCATAAGCACGATGGCCCCTCTCTGGTCAGCACAGGCGGGCTTGAGGGTGCTGAAGACAAGGTCAAACAGGTCGGTCCTGAAAGAGCCAGCCTCGTCTACGATAGCTAGGGCTAGTCCCTGACCCAGAGCCTTGTCCCGCTCACGCTCATCACTGTCTGCCCCGATTAGGTAAATTACTGACCCATTAGGTAGGGTTGCGCTAAGCTCGGTCTTATTCCATTCTACTCCGAAGCCATAGGCACTGTCAATCTTCTTGAGGATTGGTGCCCACATGATGCGCTTGGCGCTGGTCCTGGTAAGGGCCACGTAAAGGCAGACGCTCCCAGGATGCTCCATCGCTGTCTTGAAGAGTAGGAGACCAGCGCCGTAAGACTTCCCTGCTCGACGGGTGCAAAGGACCATTCGTAGGGGCGCAGAATCATTGATGAAGGCAGTCTGCTCAGGGAAAAGCTCCTGAGGCTGGCTAGGATTTCGTCTAGTCCGAACTCCCGCGATACGTCGCTCGATGCTACTGATGCGCCCCGCGGTGCTCATTAGGAATGCCCCTAAGCGTCCGTATTGGGCTTATGAGAGACGTTCGACTCTTTCCCAGGTACAGACCAGGGCATCGAGCGTTCGCCTTCCTGCGCCTCGATAAGCTTGTTAAGCGTCTTTTCGAGTTTGGCAAGCTTTTGCTCAAGCGCATTGGACTTCTGAAGCTCCCCAAGCCATTTTGCGCCTTGTAACAACACTTTACACTTCTCAATCTCTGGAACTGCGCAATCTTCCACGCGGGACAGCGCTCGGGACATCAGATTGCGGACTTGACGCGGCGTGTTATACTTACCCTTGCTGTTTAACTTCCTAACCTCATCAATAAAATCCATCTACGGTTACTCCCGGAATACCTCAATAGACTCATGTTGCTCAATCGCCTTAATGAGCTCTTTTAAGGCAGGACAAGGGTAATTTACAGCTGCTAATGCGCCTTGTAACCATGGGATATCGTCTCTACTAAGACACTGTTTATCCGCAATTGCGTCAGCTAGATTACCCTGTAGATTCGTATCCTTTGTTCCTAGCTTTGCAGGTTTCCAATGTAAAGTTGTGCTCATACGAACGCCGGATAAGGGTCATAGTGCGCGGACTTCAAAAGCAATGGGGTCATCAATGTCCTATGTGTGTAAATACAAGGATTCCAAGGATGTGTGAGTTTTCTAGCAATCCCAAGTCTCCTGAATGCTTTCTTGGTATAAACGTATTGAAGGATTCCGTCACGCCCACAAGCCCATCCAAGTACTACATCAGGGCTCTCATCGATTACAGCTACGTTGACCTGGTTCCCTTGCATCAATTTCTCTATTAGGTCATGCTGATGCGCGTAGTAAAGGTCACTCGTCTGATGTCTTGCAAACTCAGAATTGCGATAACTCTTGAGCCAAGTCGCATAGATGAATGGCTCGTCTGTCGCCTTAGCTTCTCTCACTAGGATACTATGCAGCCCGAGCTCGCGTTCAGCCATGACGTAGTAGACGTGATTGGTCCCACGCCATTCCAAGCATTTGTGTGCAGCCTTGTGAAAGCAATACCCGGTGAAGAGCCCTAGGGCCCAGAAGATTGCCCATCCCAAGAACCTCACAACTTCACAGGGTCTTGAGGCGCATCCGGAACTTGAATAGCTTGCTGCTTTTCTAAGAGTTTCTTAGCAGTCTGCTGATACTTCTTTATCTCAGCGTACAGCTTCTGAATCTCTGCTTGTACGCAATGGAGAGTATAAGAGAGTTCTCCTACTTTGGCACAGCAAATGTTATAGTCTACCTGAATGCTGGCTAGCTTATCTTCGACTGTCTCGCTCATAGTTCCAGTATAACAAAGACTACTGAGATGTCAAGCTCATTTAGGCAGGAGCACCAGAAACATCGCTAGAACCACCAGAAGGAGAATCGCTCTTAGAGTCTGCAGAGTCATCTATTTTCAAACTTTCCCGAGGGGCTAGATGACGTTTGTGTGCATACGACAATAACATAGCGCCCAAAGCTGTTAAATCCACAAGACTCGGCCGTCTCACCATCGCTATCTTGATGATTGTAATCCAAAGGCCGATGGATGTCATACTCAGAACCATGTCGTGGCTGTCCACTAACCGAAGGAAGACCAGGACCTTGAGAAATCGTGCCATGCAATCTTGAGACGCAAGACAAGAACCACAATGCTATAAGACTTGCTTCTAGGACCACTAACCAATGTAAATAAATCACGATTCTCCTTTAATGAAACCAAACAGATACCATGATACTATGATTCCTACTCCGAGGGCCATTAACTGGTATAAGTAAATCACATTACCTCCTGAAGGACAGCTGGGTCTTACAACGCTCACACATGTAGTGCTTGAAAAGGCGACCGTCGGCAAAATATGTGGCCTTTCCTCCACACTTCTCGTGTATGCGTACGTCCTTATGTGGGACATCTACGTATTGGTCCTGGCCAGTTGTCAACCATTCAAGGTCAGCCTGCTCCATGTCGCTCATGATTCCTCCAGAAACCAGGCAAATTGTGGGTCTTTCTTCTGGTGATTCTCCCATACTTCGAGAGCCACGTCAAGAGAAGAGAAATGTGCGTATAGAAGAACTTCACGACCTGTCCAGAACTTCAGCGCCCACCGCTCGAAGACTGTGCCAATACGACTTGTCTTGCTTTTCATTAGTAGCTCCTCGGTTTGCAGACTTCAAAGATACCCCATATCCCGAATCCGATAACTGCAAGAACTATCCACATTTTGTACCGCCTTTCGAGTTTATGTCTTTGCATTCTAAGGGCCAGAGGATTCTTCAAGGATACCTAAGTGTAAATCTTTTGACTCCTGGGTCATGTGCTGCTTTTTGTCAACTATCTAGACCCAGTATCAAACCCACACCCAAGAGAGGAGTTAGGATGTAGTTGCTTATCATCACTAAAAGAATCGATATCATGCCACAGTCTCTTAACAGTGGGTTGCCAAACTATATCCCAGCACCCTTGTTTGTCGTCATAGTAAACTATTCCTACTCTTCCACACCTAAAGCACAACCTCATCATTCGCTCTGCCATTTTACGCTCCTAATAGTTACAGCTAGTTACCGATTCAATTGTGGCGTTTGTGTGACATTCAAGATTAGGTATATATAAGGGCCAATAAGTACTATAGACTATACTTAAAGGACCTACCAGACCCTTCCCTCTTCCCTCCCCACTTGCTGACCTTACTCGGTTCCCTCACATGTGCCTCAATTTCTTCCTCCGAGAACTCAGATACCATACCGACGCTTGCCACCCCATCCCTGATTGAGAATTGACGTGGTAATCTGTCCTGCACTGCTACATAGTTATTCTTGATGCTGATGAGCACTATGTCTCCAGATGGAGACTTGACCAAAGCGTTAACTACTCGTGCCACGTCGAAAGGAGCCGTTCCTCCTTGGCCCCTTTTGTCGAACGGGAGCTCGATATTCTTGTTCCAATGCCGGATAGCGATAATGGTGGCGTTAGTATCATGAGCGACCGCCATCAGTGGTTCGAATGCTTGCCGAGCTTCCTGTGGGTCTTTCAGAGACCGAGTCCCTAACCGAGAAGTAATTGGGTCCACAATTACGAGGGACGCTTGGTGCTTCTCTATGCTGTGTCTTAGTCGTGCACAATCTTCGGGGAACACGGGGTCAAACTTAAGGTAAAAGATACGGCCTTTCGCTCCGGACAATGCTGCCCTCTCCTGTAATACGGAACGCCGGTCTTCTCGTGCCCACATCAGCGTATTCCCTGGGTTCTTGCCAGCCCAGGCCATCGACAAAGTGCTCTTCCCCAAACCACCTCCTCCTTCCAGGATTGTGAGTTCTCCGCGAGGAAGGTACGGCTCGATGGCCCATTCAATCTTTTGGTCTTCTACTGCGTAAAGGTCTTCTGTGTCTTTATCCCACGCTTCGGCGCTTGCCCATTCAGCCGGAATTTCTTCTACGGCCGGCGTATACCTAGAAATGCTTCTTGCAATGCCTTGGACCTCTCGGATGGGCAGCATCTCTACACACTTCTTGTTCTCTGCGATTAGCGCGGCCTCAATAGCATCTACAGAAGCTCCGCGACGGCGCATGGACCCTGCGAGGCTAGCTAGCGTGCTATTTCTTTCGTGAAGTGGGATGGTGGATGGAATAGGTTCTGCAAAGACCGGCTTCTCGAACCGCAACGTGACATCAGCGATGACGCCCACCGGCTTCTCCCACACAATGACGTATCCACCATCTCCACGAGTGTCAAGGCCAGGCATCACTCCGACCTTCGTAGGAAGTCCGCACGCTTTGAACCAGAGATGGCGTCCTCTAGGAGTCTTAACTTGGGCAGTCTCGGGTAGTGGGCCCATGCTTCTCAATGATTGCTCGCCGATGGCTCCATCTACATCCAAGACATCGATTCCTGATACTTTGCCAGTAGCCATGGCAACGTTAGCGTCTGGATGTAGCTCCCACCAGTTCTTAATAACTTGTACATCTATGGTTGCGTCCTTGAATCCGTGGGAAGTAAGAGGGGTTTTACCATTACAGGGAAAGACATGTCTACCTAACGCCGCTTGTGCGAGGGCCAGGTCTAGCTTTTTCATAGACTGATAGTAACCGTCTTGACAATCAAAGGCAAGGTGTCTATTATTAACAAATGAAGTTTTGCCCTCAATGTAAGTGCGCTAAGAAAAAAGATGAGTTTAATGTACGAGTAAAAGGTAAACCCACTCTTGCAAGTTGGTGCAAAGTATGCACGAGAGAGGACAATAGGTTAAGGTCTAAACTCTATCGGACAAATATGCTAGGAGAAAATATTTTTAAGGGTTTGTACCAATGGTCATGCCACCTTTGGAGTAAGTATAGAATTCGTCTAGACGATTGGCAAGAAATTTATGAAGCCCAAGCGGGGGTTTGCGCACTTCGTGGATGTACTTTTAGAAGTACTCGGGACATGCACTATGACCATGACCACGTTACGGGTAGATTCCGCGGCATACTTTGCGCGGGCTGTAATACGAATCTTGGGGTATATGAATCTTACGTTACAGATTCTAGAGTAGCTAATTACCTAAAAAGGTCATAGTCCTAAGATACCGCGCTTGACATCGGCCGTCAAGGCGGTTACTATGCAACTATGACCGAAATCACTGAGGCAGAGGCAAAGTGCTATCACGATTTTCATCAGGCGCGTGAAAAGTCCGAGAAAGTCAAGATGAAGGAACTCATCAAGAAGATGAATCAGACCGAGTTCGAGCTTGGCAAGCAGCGGATTGCGTGGGCGCGGAAGCAGTGGGCGATTGCAGGGACTTTGACAGGAGAGCAGAGAGTCGCTAGGATGAAGAAATGAATGTCGGCTCACTTTTCTCAGGCATTGGCGGACTAGAACTCGGACTCGAACTAGCTGGAATGAAAACTGTTTGGCAGGTCGAATCGGATGTCTACGCAAGACGAGTGCTCGCCAAGCACTGGCCGCACGTCAAACGATACTTAGATGTAAAAGAAGTTGGAAGAGACAACCTAGAACCAGTCGACCTGATATGTGGCGGGTTCCCCTGCCAAGATATTAGTTCTGCTGGGAAACGAGAGGGAATCAATGGAAAACAAAGTGGTCTCTGGAAGGAGTTCGCACGTGTCATCGAAGAAATGCGGCCAGCGTGGGTGCTCATCGAAAATGTGGCAGCACTCCGGTCAAGAGGTTTGCAGCGTATTTTGCAAGACCTTTCCACGAGCGGGTATGATGCAGAATGGGATTGTATACCAGCGGCAGCCGTTGGCGCCTTACACCGTCGCGACCGGCTCTTCATTGTTGCCTACGCCAAGTGTCAAGGGAAATTACAACAGGAAAGGTGCGTCTTCCAAGTCGAGCAACGGCCTTGCGACAGTGGTAGGTGGAGCATTGAACCCGACGTGGCTAGAGTGGCTTATGGGGTTCCCGCCGGGGTGGACAGACTTAAGTGCTTAGGAAATGCTGTCGTTCCACAAGTCGCGGAACATATCGGAAGATTGATTACGTGCTGGACAGACCAATGACTAGATACTTTTCTTTAGCAGGACTTTGCGGTATCTTATTCTTCGCGGGACTTGCATTCGGTCGATGGACACTTCCAGCAAAGGTTGTGACCAAAACCGAGGTTGTTACCAAAGAAGTCGAAGTCATTAAGTATCGGGACCGGATTGTCAAGCAGAAAGCAAAGCATATCGTCGAGGTCGTCCATCACTTTCCAGACGGAACGCTTATCACGAAGAGGACAGAAGATGACAAAGAAACCAGCAAAGAGGTCAAGACAGGGCGCCGTGAAGATGATAAGGTCAGCGAATCAAGCACCAAGGTCACCACTGAATACCGAAAAGCTAATTGGCGCATCGGGGCGCTTCTCAGCGCTGATGTCACGCGCCTTGGAGCAGGGTTTGATTACGGCGGAAGAGCTGAGCGCCGTGTACTCGGCCCTGTTTGGCTTGGTGTCGAGGCTTCGAAATCAGGGCATGTCGGAGCTTCCGTCTCGGTTGAGTTCTGATGAGTGACTCAATCGTCCAGCTGGTGCCGAGAAAGGGAGACCCCCTGACACCAAAGGACCCGGAGGCTGGTGTGTCTGTCGTCTACGTCAACAGCGACAAAGGCGCTGCTCTCCAAGTTGTCTTCCCGCCATGCGTGACCGCGCACTTCGAGGGGACCACGCTCGTGTTGACAGGCGAGGGGCTTCCTGGTATAAACAAGTTATGGGAATGGTGCAATGATGTTAGTACCGCTCTAGGCCCTTATACACACTTCTCCGAGGATTAATGACAATTCATGACTTTAAGACCTCCTTGGATAGAGTGGTGCCTGAGGAGAAGCGGCTGGACGAGTATCTTAGGAAGAAAGGATGGTCCGTTACGTATGTAAATCTTACGGACCAGAGGCGTGGGATTGACAGGGTAATCGAGAGGCCTGACGAGCTTACGACGGTAGAGTATAAGGTAGATTACAAAGCTGAGAAGACCGGCAATGCGTATATTGAGACCGTCTCCGTTTCCAGACCTTTCAAGCTTGGATGGGTAAAGACTTGTCAGGCGGACTGGATTTTATATACTGTGATTGGCCCGGAGTCTTCTGTTCTGTGGCTGCGGCCCGATGAGCTCTTGAAGAACCTATCGGAATGGCAAGAGACATGTCGGACAGTGAGATGTCAAAATATAAACTATTGGGGTGAAGGCGTACTGGTGCCTTTGGCAGAGGTTCGTAACGTCGCTGCAATGGAGGAGTGCTTAGATGCATGAAGACGGCGGGCCCCGAGGACCCAACCAGTTCCTCGATGACGGCGTAGAGTTTGGTAAGCGCGAGACCGGTTGCCGGAATCCTGGAGAAATCGACGGAGAGAACCGGAGCATGGACGCCAAGACAAGAAAGAATTTACCAGTTACTAGCGGTGTATTGGATTACTTTCCAGACGCATTGTTAGCAATCGCCGAGGTTTCCCGTGTCGGGAACGATCAGCACAATCCCGGTCAACCTCTTCACTGGGCGAAGGAGAAGCCAACAGATGAGGCTGACGCACTGCTCCGGCATCTCATTGACCGCGGAACCTTAGATTCTGACGGCATGCGGCATACTGCTAAAGTTGCTTGGCGCGCGCTGGCCCTCCTCCAGAGGGAGATTGAAGAGGACAAGGAGTGTGAGAGGTGGAAGGATATTTATGCAGAGCCCGATAACAAAGCGCCTGAGGAGGGCTATGGTGATTTTAGGGACTCGGCCGATTCCTGGGACCGCCATGGCGACTTGATGGATTGGCATGCGGACGAGGTTGAGAAGAACCGTAAAAACCATCCCGAGGATTACTGTGCTGAGTGCGGAGAAACGCTGCCTATGCATTTCAATTGTTCTGTCGCTGGCACTAGAGGAGAGGCCTGCTGTTTTGACAATTGCCGTATAGTTGAGAAGCACACACACGCAACGCTGAGGAGCGGCCATGAGTAACAAGAAGGCTTGGGGACTGTTCTGGGTAGTGTACGGATTGACCCTTATCGGCATTTTCTTGCTTTGTAGTTGTGGAGGGGAGAGTAGGTATAATCTTAGTACTCCTGGCCAGGTCTGCTTTCGTGACCTTAAAGCCCCATCAATCCTGATTCGGGTAGACGGCCGTGGCGACCCTCACGGGCTGATTGAGGTGCCTTGCCCGGTATCTGACCAGGTAAATGTAAGAATCCCTGGCCCCGACGCCGGTGTGAGCCTAAGTAAGGACGGCGGTACTAGACACGGGGGCCAGGATGGAGGAGACTGCTCGCATGGAGACGACGATGACAAGACTAAGTGCCCTTGCGATGATGACCGCCCTTGCGATGACTAGTGGCTGCAACGCTCCCCGCTGCCCGCGCTTGGACTTGGTGGACAGGAACGGTGTGGCGGCATGCTTTGAGGCAGGCACGCCGCTGGCCCCTTCTGATGAACAGACTGTCTCTCAGGAAGACATGGAGAAGATGGACACCTGGCTCAAGATGGAACTCGTAGGCTTCATGCATGAGTATTACAACATGAAGGCTATTGAAGAATGCTTGCCTCAGGTAACGGTCATCTTCCATACCGATGGAGACTTCAAGTGCGTTGAGTCAAGCACTGGCTGGTGTGCTGGGCTCCAGAGTGATACGGTCCTGCAGGTCTCTGCTCGCAAGGGAGATTGTGCTTGGAGGACCAGCTACCGCCACGAGCTGACTCACTGGCTTGAGCGGTGTGTCCTAGGCATCACAGATGAGCATCACCTAGAGCCGGAGTTTCAATTTGTAGAAAGTATCCAGAACGGAATGTGTCCTAATGGAACATAAGAAAGCAGTAATCGATGGGAAGCTGCAGCACGTATCTCCATCTCAGATTAGGCGATTTAGAACCTGTCCTTTGCAATGGTACCGAGAGAAGGTGCTTGGGCAGGAGTTCTCGCCAACTCCTCCGATGAAGCTAGGGAGCAAGGTACATAAGTACATAGAAGAAGGCAGCGGGGAGCTTAGTGATGTAATCAAGACTTCTGTGGCCCTTGCCAAAGGTTTTGTGCCGGCGGGGGGCGAGCACGAGGTTCCGATTGAGATAGACATAGCGGGTATTCCGTGTGTTGGGTTCATCGATTACTATGTGCCTGGAACTGTGGTCGATTGGAAGTCCACGTCAGACTTTTCCAGGAACAAGGCGCCGTCAGAGCTAGCGAGAGATGAGCAGGCGATTATTTATTCTGCCTGGGCCCTGGACCAGTATGATGACCTCCGGCCTATAAGGTTCATGTATGTTTACGTACACACTAAGGAGCCAGGCGCAACGCCAGTAGTTGTCGATATTACAAAATCGATGGTTCAAGACGCTTGGGAAGCCTTGACAAAGACAGTGGAATCGATGAAGATAGCAGCTGGATGGAATGAAACAGGGGTACTGTGCAAGTGTGGCAAGTGCAAAGGAGCTGTCATGGCGAAGACTGAGGTAAAGACCAAGCTAGAAATCACGTTGTACGTATATTGCATTCCGTTGAACGGTGACTACACGTCACTGTCCGATTATGTTCAGGAGATGAACGCCCGGGCCGCTGGAGATAAGCGGGACACTCGGCTCGTAGACTTCGGTAAAGGCAAGGGTGGCCTGGCCGAGATGGTCCGTAACAATCCTCCAGCGGCCGGGTCATACGTCCTTATGACTCAAGGTAGCGACTTAGCATCTACGGTTGCTGAGGCGCTTATCCCCATGGTTAAATTTCCTATTCGGGGCATCTAGTGTATAGGTTTGAGATAGCGAGGTCCGCTGAGGCAATTGGTCTTCGCGATGACATTCACGAACTCGTTAGAAGCAAGTATCTTAAGGCTTCGGCGCGGGATTTGATTGCCGGCATGGCCCAGTTCTTGGTAATATCGTGTGTTGCAGTTGGAGTACGTAGGGAAGTCTTTCTGGAGTACCTCGGCGCGGTGTGGGACCATGCCGAAGTAAGCCAGAATTCACCAGTAGCAAAAGCATAGGAGAATAAAAATGTCGATTTTTGATGGCGCAGATGCGGTTCAACCGAGTCGCGAAGCAAGAGGCGAGACTACGTACTTGAACCGTCTCACGGGAACTCACTTGCTGACGATTGAGCGTGCTGAGATTTCCAAGAACGGTACGCATGTCGTGGCAGAGTTCACGTTGAATGGAGGTACGGTTAAGGACCTCTTCGACTTGTCTCCGAAGAGCGCGAGGGATTCGTGGAA
>WNFG01025439.1_pt1 | contig 14731 bp, 16 predicted proteins | sample 5400431 | NCBI WGS metagenome assembly WNFG01 (sample SAMN13153346, study PRJNA577476) | soil metagenome | isolation source: 120 cm saprolite under Douglas fir tree site 2 hole 3 replicate 2 | place: USA:California | collected 2015-04-18
CGCAGGATGCCACCCGACGCTGATCGATGTCGTCGACCCGCTGCGTGGCCACATGACCGCGCCCCTCGGCGGACGAGCTCTCTTCATCGTCAACGCCGAGTACCGATTCCCGATCGCCGGCCCGATGGGCGCCCAGCTCTTCGTCGATGCGGGCAACACCTACGCGGAGACGAACATCCGCTTCGGCGATCTGAAATACGGGGTCGGCACCGGCCTGCGCTACCTCTCACCCGTCGGCCCGGTGCGCTTCGACTTCGGCTACAAGCTCAAGCGCCAGATCCTGCGCTACGACGATGCCGGAAAACCGGTCTACGAGCGGCCGTTCGCGTACTTCATTACGTTGGGGTACGCGTTTTAGCGGTTTCATCCTGACGGCGAGCGTAGCGAGCCTGTCAGGATCTCCGGTGGGACCGCGCGGGATGTCGGCCATCAGTTCATCCTGACGGCGAGCGCAGCGAGCCTGTCAGGATCTCCGGTGGCACCACGCGGGACTGGCTGAAACGCACGGATGCACGAATTCACGTGCGCCGCGGGACGCCGGCTTAAAACACACAGATGCGCGAAATTCTCCGGAGATCCTGACAGGCTCGCTGCGCTCGCCGTCAGGATGAACTGGTGGCCGACGCGAACCGCAGGATTAGACATTCTCCGCCGCGTCCTCCACCCGCTCCTTCTCCAGCTCCGCGACGCGCGCACGAAGATCCGCCACTTCGGTGTGAAGTTTCGCCAGCTCGTCTTTCAGCGCTTCGCGGGCAAACTCCTGCAGGCGCGTCTGGAGTCGCTGTGACTGTTCGGACGAGAACTGGCTGAGCTTGTTGAGAGGCTCACCAAAGAGGTCTTTCAGCAGTTGTTCGAAATCGTTCGGCATGTACCGCACCCGAGCAATTGAAGTGCCACGGAAAGTCGTGGGAGAATCCTCCAGCGTTCCATGATCCGCCGCTTTGCCGATTTCTGGCCGGACTACGTGCGCGCCCACGCGCACGGGCGGACGCGTGTCCTGCACGCTATTGGGTCGGTGCTCTCGATCGTCATGCTGGGCCTGTCCTTCGCCATCAACCTCTGGTTTCTGATTGCCGTGCCGGTCGTCGGCTATGCCTTCGCCTGGTATGCCCACTTTTTCGTCGAGCACAACAAACCGGCCACGTTCGGGCACCCCTTCTACTCGCTGGTTGCCGACTACCGGATGCTCTTCCTGATGATGGCGGGACGCATGGACGCCGAGGTCGAACGGTGCTGCGGTGCGGAGCGGGCCATCCCGCACTCGGCATGAAGGCTTCCTATGAGTCCGCGCGGTAGAAACTTCAAAGCCCAAACGGTGGCCGGGCCTTGGGAAACCAACGCCGCCGGCCGTGCCAGCCAGGCGAATCGATTGCATCTGGTTCGCGGTATGTCTCACACTCTCCCTCTAATCCTCCTTCTGCTGGTGACGACCGCGTCGGCGCAGGACGTCGCGCTTCTGCCGATCGCCTCTGGCCTCAATCAGCCGGTGGCGCTGACGCACGCCGGCGACACGCGGCTCTTCATCACACAGCAAGTCGGCACGATCCTGATCTACGACGCCCTCGGCCTGCGGGCCACGCCGTTTCTCGACATCCGGTCGCTCGTTCTGAGCGGCGGTGAGCGCGGTTTGCTCAGCGTCGCCTTCCATCCGCTTTACCGCGACAACGGTTTCTTCTTCGTCTACTACACCAACCGGAATGGCGACAACAGCATCGCCCGCTACAAGGTGTCGCCCGATCCCGACGGCGCCGATCCTGCCTCGGGCACGATCCTGCTGACCATCCCCCATCCCACCTTCGCCAATCACAACGGCGGCCAGCTCCAGTTCGGGCCCGACGGCTATCTCTACATCGGCACCGGCGACGGCGGCTCCGGCGGCGATCCGAGCAACCATGCCCAGGACCTGACGCAGCTCCTCGGGAAGCTCCTTCGCATCGACGTCGATCATGGATTGCCCTACACGATCCCGGCTTCGAATCCGTTCTCCGGCCGCAGCAGCGCCCGGAACGAGATCTGGGCATACGGACTACGCAATCCCTGGCGCTTTACCTTCGACCGTTCCACCGGCGACCTCTGGATCGGTGACGTCGGCCAGGACACGTACGAGGAGATCGATCTCCAGCCCGCCACGAGCATCGGCGGAGAGAACTACGGCTGGCGAAAGATGGAAGGCTTCCACTGCTACAACCCGTCGACGAATTGCACCGACCCGTCCTTCACGATGCCGATCCTCGAATACTCGCACGCCCAGGGCGCCTGCTCGATCACCGGCGGTTACCGCTACCGCGGCACCCAGATCCCATCGCTTAAGGGCGCCTACCTCTACGGTGACTACTGCAGCGGCTCGATCTGGACCGCGACGCAAACAAACGGCGTCTGGATATCAAAGACGTTGTTTACGACCACGATCAGAATCAGCAGCTTCGGGGAGGATGTGTCGGGGGAGTTGTACGTGCTGGATGTGGTGAAGGGGGTTGTCTACAAATTCATCTCGCGGGGGATTACGCGGCGGCGCACAGTGCGCTGAGCCCGGCGCGCGTTTCCATCCGCGCTCATTGAATGTGACAGAATTACATCACCGGCGAGGGGATCGCATGATGGACGTAAGCGCTCGCTTGATGGGCGTCGACCGCGAGATCCAGGGCTCTCAACCTCCTGAGCAGACTGAAAACAGAATCCAGCGGGCCGGGAGGCTGTTACTTCACGGCCGGTATTCCATCTGGCTGACGCATGGCAGCGCGATCGTCATGACGGCCGCGTTGTTTACTCTGCTCCTGACCCTCCCATTCAGAATTGCATTCATTCCCGCGGTACTGCTCACACACAGGATCGGCGTGATGATGCACGAATACATCCACGGCAACCCGTTCCGCCGGTATGCCAACTGCCTCCGCGTACTGGCGTTCTTCGACGGCTTGGTGCTGATGTTCGGACTCCTCGAGCTCTTTCGGGCGACACACCTTCGCATCACCGCTGGCTCAATTCTCCCGGCGATTCGGCGTTCGATAACCAGCACGAAAAGGTTCGTCCGGAGCGAATTGCCGGCGTAATGGCGTCGTTGGAGGCTGTGCAACACCTCAAGTTCTACTGGGAAGCGTTGCACGGCCTGCACCCCTATGCACGGCCCCGCCGCATCGCACTCTGTGCCGCGTTGAGTTTCGGCTGGATTGCCTTCTGGTTCGCCGTCGGCCGGCCTGACCTGGTCTGGAAGCTTCCGGCTCTCCTGGCATTCACAACCACCGTGCCGGTCTCGCTCCGCGGAGCCGTCGAGCACCATGGCGAACCGGGAGATCCAGGTTTCGCGAATGAGTACAGAACCCTGATTCCGCTATTCAATCTCAATAAGCACGTGCATCATCACGAGCAACCGACACTGCCATGGTATCTGCTCGAATACCACACGCCGGCGCCGCTTCATTGGCGGCACTATTACACGTACTGGATTCGTGCGTATGTCCTGAAGGAGCTGGTGCTGATGCAACCGATGGAGAAACGCGGGGATAAAGAGCGATGTTAGACAACATTTCTCATACTCTCACTGGAATCGTTGGCACCCTGTACCCCGTCGAGAGCCCTTCTCCCCCGCGGTCTCTTGCGGGGGAGAAGGTGCCGAAGGCGGATGAGGGGGCGCATACGATATGTGCGATTTACCGACGCTGGTCTGAGACCGATTGACGGCGTCGTATGCATGTCGCCATTCAGCTCGCGCGCGCGAATGACATTCGCGTGAATCGCCCCCTCATCCGCCTGTCGGCACCTTCTCCCCCAGCTGAAAAGCGCTGGGGGAGAAGGGCTCTCGACGAGTGATAGGGTGCCGACGATTTCAATGAGAGTGTGAGAAACGCGGGTTAGAGAGGGGTTAGACAGGGGTTACACAACCGCTTTCAGAGTGCGTAACAACTCCGGGAGCACGTCCCGCTGCCACTCCCCCATGAGGCATACCTGAATCCAGTTTCGCTCTCGCAGATACGAACTGGCGTGGCCCACCAGAAAACCGGCGCGCTCGATCGTTTGGGCCGCTTCGGCGGAATGCACGTTCGGCGGAAGAGCGATCCGCAGCCATGCGCCGGCCGCCGCGGTCTGCTCGAAGTGCGCCGGCCAGTCCACGCGCTCGACCGCGACGCGCAATGCCCGCACGAGGTTCGACGAATGGGTGAACGGTACACGATCGTTCGAATAGAGGCCAAGATCGAGATAACGCGGAAGTGTGTCGCTCACGCCGATCGGCTGCTCATGGAACACCAGCGACAGACCAGGATAGGCCGCCAGCGCCTTTCCGCTCGCGCCGGTGGCGAGCCAGGCGCGCGACAGATCGAGCGGGACGGCGCCGATGGCGCTCACCGCGTCGATGCAGAGTTTCGCGTCGCGTGACCGGCAGATCTCATCGACGGCGGCGACGTCGTTCAGTACTCCTGTCGACGTTTCGCATGCCACGATCCAGATCCAGTCGAAGGCCCGGCCGGCGATTGCATCAAGGTCGAAGGGCTCGCCCCACTTGAGCCACATGTGCTCGAAGCCGAGGCGCGCGCGCGAGGCGTGATCCACGAGCCGCTCGCCGAACTCGCCGTTGCTGACCACGAGCCCGTCGCTTTCGAGAAGCGAGAGTTGCGCCGCGACGGCATCGTTCCCCAGCGTGGCGCTGCCGACAAGCACCTCCACATACTCGGCGCTCACGAGCGCACAGAGGCTTGCTTTTAGACGGCACAAATCATCATCGAATGCGGGCGAGCGATGCGAGCGTGGTCCAGCGCCGAACGCGGCAACGACATCCGGATGAATCGATACCGGACCGGAGAGCAGGTTGGCCATCTCACCGCGCGCCGCGGGAAACAGCGTCGAGATTTCCCGCGCACGGTCGCGGAACGCTTCGTATGTCAGGTACATCGGCTGGAAAGGCGCTTCGGAAGTGCCAACGAGCGGCCCGAACGCGACGAAGCCGACGTGCCGGTACAACTTGAGCTGCCGTGTCGTCGCCGAGATCAACGCGGCATCGAAACCGCGTTCCATTGCGTAGTCCCAAACGCCCGCGATCAGACCCGGCAGGACATTGCCTGTACGATGCTCCTTGGCCACGATCAGGAGCCGGATCTCGCAGTAGCGGTAGCGCGCGTTCAAATATTGATCGAGATTCTCGAGTTTGCCGTCGAGCGAAAACGGCCGCGCGCCGCGCACCGCGATACTGCCGATCACCGTATCGCCGTCGAGCGCAACGATGTAGGTGTTTTCGTCGTGGAAGCGGTCGACATGACGCAGTTCGTCGTTGCGCGCGTACTGTGGGATCTCTTCGACGAACGCCTTGTAGTGAAGTGCGTTGATCTGTTCGATCTCACGCGGTTCATGCGCCACCTTGAATCTGACTTTCGACACCATGAAATGGTAACAACTTCGGGCGGAGCGAGAGGAAACGAGGTGCCGCCATCGCCGGCGGCACCTCAACTTCACAGCAGCTTCACGATCTTGTCGCTCAGGCCGCTGCCGTCGCCGAGAAGAACCGTGAGGTTCGACTTTTCGGCAACCTTCTCCAGAACCTCGAGCTCGCGCAGACGCATCAGCATCGGGCTGGACTCGAGAATCTTGGCCGTGTTCGCCTGCATCCGCATCGCGGCCGTCTCTTCACGGCGTGTGATGAGGGCAGCCTCGGCGGCCTTCTTCGCCTCGGTGACGCGGTTCATCAGATCCTTCATCTCGCCCGGCAGAATCACGTCACGGATACCGACAGCCACGACCTCGATGCCGAGTGCCGTCGCACGGGGCCGAACCGCCTCGTCGAGCTCGCGCGCCAGAGCGTCGCGCGATACGAGCAGTGCATCCAGCTCGCGCGCGCCGACGATCTCACGAAGCGCGAGCTGCGCCGCGCGGTACAGCGCCTGCGGCGTACTGTCGACGTCCGCCACCGACTTCATCGCGTCGGTGATACGGAAGCTGACCAGGGCGTTGAGACGCAGCGTGACCTTGTCCGCCGTCATGATCTCCTGACCGCTGATATCCAGCACCTGTTCCTTCAGATCGACCGGAACGACACGCAGAACAGCCGCGCCGCGCCAGAATGCATACGTTCCCGGCTGCAGGACGCCGTGCAGCGTTCCATCCCGGAAAACAACCGCCACACTACCGGCCTGCACCGTCACCGTCTCGAGCTGCTTCAGTGAATCGGCAACAGAGACGATGGCAGTCAGGTCGGGATGCATGAACTGCACGGTACTGGTACTGATCACCTCCACACGAACATCGTGATCGGTCCGCCACAGGACGTACATACCCGGCTTTACGACGGCATTGAAACGGCCCTCGATCCAGACGAGAGCACGCTCTGTGTCGGTGAGGTTCAGTACTACAGCATCCTCGCCAATGAGCCCCGAACGGACGATCAGATCGATGTCCTTATGTTCCAGCCAGACCTTACGCGTATTGACGACTTCGAACCGCAGCTTGAAGAGAGGATCGAAGCGCCAGGTAACACCCGGCTGGAGAATGTCGACGAGGTCGCCCTCGCGAAAGAGCAGACCACGCTCGTGATTACGAATCTTGAGCTTGCGAATCATGGGGACCTCCTTTTCTTTGTGTTCTCCGGCCAATCGATTCGTACGCATCGTCAGCCGGCAGTTGTTTTGCCGTTATTAGAGAAAGGCCGCCCGGGAACGGCACGTATCCGTTACCACACGCATGCGGCGCGGAGCGTCGCGGCCGGCCGTCGCTACTCCGGCGTTCTGCACCCGTCCGACTGCTACGAATGCGTTCCGCCGTTTCCGCGCGCGGCTTCCGCGCGCCACAAGGCGCCGGAATCGTGCTGTCACAGCGACGCCAAAACTCCTCGTCATTGCAACTGGTCGTAATACAGCCGCCCCGGGCGGATTACTGCGAAAAAGGAGTGGTTTCGAGCCACTTGTCTAGGGCGGGAATCGAACCCGCGACTTCAGGAGTATTGGTCCTGTGCTCTACCCTCTGAGCTACCTTTGGTGCGTTAACCGACCCTTCGTTAGAACCCGTTCACGGAACGCCATTCACAAACGAGGTGTTGAGCGCCGCCGGCCCGGATTGGTTGTCGCCGAAAATAAAAGCCCCTTCGATCTCGCGATCGAAGGGGCTCAGATCAGGAATCGATCTATTGAGCACGCTATGATCGCGTGAAGCCTCCCGCAAGGCGGTGTTCAGCCGCGAGGCCAAAGTAATTCTGTTTCATCGTGATCATTGGGACGCGGATCTTAGGCGGTCTCATTAGCGGTGTCAACACTTTTTTCAAACCAACGCGGAATCAGTATCCCCGCCGTGAGGTCATAGGCAAAGTGAACCACCATGACCGGTACGAGTGACTGTGCCAGCCACACGAGTGCGTGACATGCCAGGGCAATGACGAAAATGCCCGTCATGCTGCGTAATCCCTGCATGGCGTGCGCGGCGGCGAAACTGATCGACAGGAGGACGACTGTCACCAAGGCGATTCGAGTCAGCGCCTGAACCAATGCGGTCATCACGCCGCGGTAGACGATCTCCTCGGCGGTGCCGGCCACGATACAGATGAGGAGATAGGGAACCATCTCTTCGGCGTTGTGCGGGAGGATCTCGTAGAGCCGCCGTTTGGATGCCTCACCGCGGCTCGGCCAGCGCAGTTTCAGCGCCAACAGCATGATGAGGTACATCAGGACCGCGGCGCCCCAGGAGAGCAACGGGCGTTGCGGCAACGGTATGGCCAGGATGCCGTGCGTGTATGCGGTCCCGGCGGAGAGGGCTGCCAGAAGCAGTTGAAAAATGATCGTCTGCCTGTAAAAGCGCGACCGGGAGATTGGCAGCGGGCGGGCGCCGATGCGCCGCGCCGACTTCACGATGACGATCGGGAGAAGGACGCCGGCGAAGGCCAGCAGCATGTAGCCGAGGGTGTTGACGTGGTCAGGGATCAGCGCGCGGATCATGCGTTACCAGCGATGTCCGCAATCGGCGCAGCGGTAAGGCGAGGCGACGAGGAAGAAGATGCAGACGGCCAGGGTGAGGTAGAACATCATCACGAGCTGGTCGACGGCGACGCCAACGGCGAAAAGCAGGGCCGCCGAGATAAGAAAGCCGAGGAGACGGCGGGTGCTGCGAACGTCCGGCGAGCCGCAGTGAGGACATTGCTCCGGATGACGGATGGCGCGTTCCGCGCTCACCGTCGTCCGTTCCGCGACATCGAGGCCGGCAATCCGGTTCAGGATCCCCTCGGCGCGATCGACATCGCCGGCGGCCACCTGCAGCTTCACCCCCATGGGCGACATGTAGGGGGCGATCGAGGTCACGTTCTCGTCGGCGACGAACGCAGGAACACCTTCGTCCTCGAGCACGGCTTTGGCGAGATTGGCGTCGTGCGCGTTGCGGAAGGTGGTCAGGGTTACCAGCGGCATGCGGCGCGGATTGTAGGCCGTTATGATCCGCGCCGTGCCGCGCGCGGAAACGCCATCCGCCGCGGCAATCTGTGGCGTTACCTCGAGGAGCTCGACGCCATCGGGCCGCGGCTGCTCCTCGTCGGCGAGGCGGTCTCGTACCGCGGCGGACGGCTGACGGGCATCCCGTTCGTCAGCGAGACCGTCATGTTAAGCGGCGTCGAGCTGGCAAATGGCGCGCGAGCCCTCGGCGCGGGCCGCGGGTACCGCAAGGCCGACCCTTCCACACGGATGTCGACGGAGGCGAGTGCGACGATGGTGTGGGGAACGATCCGCGACATCGATCCGCTGCCGCTGCTCTGGAACGCGTTCCCGTTCCATCCCTTCCTCGCCGGGAATCCGCTCTCGAACCGAATGCCCACGCCCGGGGAGCTGGAGATCGGCGCGCGCTTCCTGACGAGGCTCATTCGCCTCCTCGACATCGAGCGCATCACGGCGATCGGAAACCAGGCTTCATTCAGCCTGACCCGGCTCGGCGTCCCGCATGAGAAGGTGCGGCATCCGTCGCAGGGCGGGAAGAACAAGTTCGTGGCCGGGATGGCGCGCCACGCGCGGTTTCCCTCGCGACGGTGAACGACCCCCTCCAATCTCGATCGACTCGTTCGGATTTCGGACACAACGTTCGGATTCCGCACAAAAGATACGGAATCCGAACAAAAGATCAGGATTTCGAACAAAAGATCAGGATTCCGGATGAAAGTTCGGGATTCCGTACGAAAGATCAGGATTTCGGATGAAAGTTCGGGATTCCGTACGAAAGATCAGGATTCCGGACAAAAGATCAGGAATCCGGACAAAAGATCAGGATTCCGAACAAAAGATCAGGATTTTGCGTCGCAACCCACTTGCGGGCTGCGCGCCAGAAAGACTTGATGAAGTGGTGGCCCAGCCTTGGGCAACCAACGCCGCCAGCCGTGCCGGCCTACCCGCCGATGTGCGACATCTCCACCTTTTCGCTCGGCGTAGCCTCAGAACGGATCTCGGAATAGCGGTCATCGCGCGTGTGCCAGCGGCCGCGGATGGCGGCGGCGATCGTTTCATCGTCCGCGCCGCCGCGGAGTAGGCCGCGCAGGTCGTGGCCGGTGCCGGCGAAGAGGCAGAGATAGAGCTTGCCGTCGGCCGAGAGGCGGGCGCGCGTGCAACTGCCGCAGAACGGCTGGGTGACCGACGAGATGATGCCGATCTCTCCGGCACCGTCGAGGTAGCGCCAGCGCTCCGCCACTTCGCCGAAGTAATTCGCCTGCACCGGCTCGATCGGCCAGTGCGCGGCGATGCTGCCGGCAATCTCGCGGGCCGGGGCGGCGGGCCATCTCGACGATGCTCCCGTCGTTCTCGCCTCGTTTGACGACGACGTCGATCTTGACCGGCGTGAGTCCCGCCTCGGCCGCGGCGTCGATCGCCTCGAGCACGCGTGCAACGGGGAAGTCGACGTCGTTCATGCGCCGGAAAACCGCGTCATCGAGCGAATCGAGGCTGACGGTAATGCGTTTGACGCCGGCATCGCGGAGCGCGAGGGCCTTCTCACGGGTCAGCAGCGCGCCGTTCGTCGTCAGTGCAATATCCTGCACACCGCGGATACGCGCGAGCATGGCCACGAGACGCTCGAGGTCGCGGCGAAGGAGCGGTTCGCCGCCGGTGAGGCGGATCTTGGCAACTCCTTCGCGCACGAAGAGTTGCGCCAGGCGCGCGATCTCTTCAAAGCTCAGTAGCTCCGCTCGGTCGAGGAAGGCGAAGTCGCGGCCGAAGACCCCTTTCGGCATGCAGTAGGTGCAGCGAAAGTTGCATCGGTCTGTAACCGATATCCGCAGGTCGCGAAGCGGACGGCCGAAGGAGTCAACTGCCATTCTGGGGAGACAACTCCGGGGCCGGGAACAAAAACTCCAGCACGTCCGGTACGCGTTTGGCCCAGGCACGCTCGCTGTGATCGGCGCGGCGGTCCTCGAAGTAGTGAATGTCGTCCTCGTTCGTCCACCCCTTCGCGCGCAACCGGTCGCGCAGCAGACGCGCGTCGGTCATCCCCTGCCCCCCCTCGCGGCCGCCGAAGTCGAGCCAGATGCGCGGGCGTTTCAGAGAGGCAAAGCGGTCGAGCGTGGCCAGGATGGCGCGGTTGTCCCACCAGACCGAGGGTGACATCACGGCAAGATGACCGAAGACGGCCGGATGCGTCAGGCCGAGGTAGAGCGTCGCCAGACCGCCGAGCGACGAACCACCGAGGGCGGTGTCAGAAGCGCCGGGGAGCGTCCGGTATCCGGCATCGATGACCGGCTTCAGCTCCTCGATGATCATTCGCCCATAGTCGTCCGCCTTTCCGCCTGCGTTGCGCGCGGCATCATGCGTCGGGGTGTACTCGTCGATACGCGTATCAGTATTGTCGATGCCGGCGATGATCATCGGCCGCGTGGTCCGCGCGCTGATCTTCACGTCGGCCGCCTCGGCGAGACGCCAGTTCTGACCTGGGATGAAGGCGCGCTCGGGCTCGAACAGGTTCTGCCCGTCGTGCATGTAGAGCACCGGGTAGCGAACGTCGTCGCGGTCGTTGTATCCGGGCGGCAGATAGATGGTGATGTCGCGATCGTTGCCGAGGACCTCGGAATGAAAGCCGCGGATGTGATCGAGGGTGCCGCGCCGTGTTTCCTTCCGCCTGTTGGGGAGCCGGAGCACGCGCTGAAATGCGCCGCGCAGCGTGTCGCGCATCTGCCGCATCAGCTACGCATCTCGCGATAGCCGCTACGGAAATAGAGAAGGGGATCGCCTTCCTGGGTGTGAATTTTCATGACTTCGCCGATGAAGATGGTGTGATCGCCGCCGGGAAGCCGATCGTAGACCCGGCATTCGATCGCCGTCAGCGCGCCGGCAATGAGGGGAACATCGAGGTCACCTTCAATCAGTTCTACCCCGTCGAACTTGTCGTCGCTACGGGAAGCGAACTTCGAGGAGATGTCGGTCTGCGTGCTGCTGAGGATGCTGACACCGTACTTGCCCGCGGCGGCGATGGCGTCGTGCGTCTTCACCGATCTCTCGATGCAGACCAGGACGAGCGGTGGATGGAGCGACAGCGATGCGAACGATGCCACCGTCATCCCGTACTGGCGGCCGTCGTGTGCCGTCGTTACGACCGTTACGCCGCTGGCGAAATGCGAGAGAGCCAGCTTGAAATGACCTTCATCGATCGGCATGAGGAACCTCCGGGCGCGGCAGTTTAATGCAACTTTCGGGCGCTCCCCCGCGCGCGGTGTTCGATGTGATAAAACTCCGCGCCCTATGAAAGTCCACGAGTATCAGGCCAAAGAAATCCTGCGTCGTTACGGGGTGCCAACCCCGCGCGGCATCGTCGCCGAAAGCGCGGACGAAGCACGCATCGCGGCCAAGGAGTTGGGTGGGCGCGTCGTCGTCAAGGCGCAGATCCACGCCGGAGGCCGCGGCAAAGGCGGCGGCGTCAAGCTCGCCAAAGACGCCGACGAAGCCGCGGAACTGACGAAGAAGATGATCGGGATGACGCTCGTCACCCACCAGACCGGTCCCGAAGGCCGCGTCGTGCGGAAAGTCCTGATCGAAGAAGCGCTCAACATCGACAAGGAGCTTTACCTCGGCATCACACTCGACCGCCGCATCGGTATGCCGGTGGTGATGGCCTCGAAGCAGGGCGGGATGGAAATCGAAGAGGTGGCCGAGCGCGATCCGTCGGCGATCCATCGCGAGCCGATCGACGGCGTCCTCGGCGCACTCCCGTTCCAGGCCCGCGCGGTGGCAAATGCTCTCGGACTCACCGGCGACGAGTACAAGAAATGCGTCGACTTCGTGCAGAAGTTGATGCGCTGCTACATCGATATGGACGCGTCGCTCGCGGAGATCAATCCGCTGCTCATCACCAAAGAGGGTGGCGTGCTTGCACTCGACTGCAAGATGAACTTCGACGACAACGCTCTGTTTCGCCACAAGGACGTGGTGGAGATGCGCGACCTGAACGAAGAGGATCCACTCGAGGTGGAGGCCTCTCATTTCAGCCTCAACTACATCAAGCTCGATGGCAACGTCGGCTGTATGGTCAACGGAGCGGGACTGGCCATGGCCACAATGGACATCATCAAGCTGGCCGGCGGCCAGCCCGCCAACTTCCTCGATGTCGGTGGTGGCGCGAGCGCGGAGCAGGTCGGAAACGCCTTCCGCATCATCCTTTCGGACAAGAACGTGAAGGCGATCCTCATCAATATTTTCGGCGGCATCATGCGCTGCGACCGCATCGCCGAGGGGGTCGTGAGCGCGTCGCGCGAAGTGGGGCTGCCGGTGCCGGTGGTTGTGCGTCTGGAAGGGACGAACGTCGATTTGGGGAAGGAGATCCTGGCTAAGTCGGGACTTCCGCTGATCACCGCCGACGGGATGTGGGACGCGGCGCAGAAAGTGGTCGATGCCGCGAAAGCGGCGAGACCATCCTGAGGAAGCGCGGCGACGAAGGATCTTCCGCGGCGCAAGGGAAATGATCGATGGCCATCTGGGCAGACAAGAACACACGGGTAATCGTTCAAGGTATCACCGGACGCGAGGGAACGTTCCACGCCATCCAGTGCCGCGACTACGGGACGCAGGTCGTCGGCGGGGTGACGCCGGGTAAGGGCGGCACGACGCATGAGGGCTTCGCGGTCTTCAATAGCGTTCGCGAGGCGCGCCAGAAGGCGGGAGCGAACTGCTCGCTGATCTTCGTGCCTCCGCCGTTCGCGGCCGACGCGATCATGGAGTCGGCGGATGCCGGCATCGAGCTGATCATCTGCATCACGGAAGGCATCCCGGTGAACGACATGATGCGCGCGCACGATTTTCTGCGGAAGTCGAATGCACGCGCCCTCATGGCGGGCGCGATGCCGTCGCGTCTCATCGGTCCAAACTGTCCCGGCATCATTACGCCGGGCCAGGCGAAGATCGGCATCATGCCGGGCCACATCCACAGCCCCGGCCCGATCGGGATCGTGTCGCGCTCGGGGACGCTGACCTACGAAGCGGTCGGCCAGACGCGTGGGATCGGCCAGTCGACGGCAGTCGGCATCGGCGGCGATCCGCTGCCGGGCACGAACTTCATCGACTGCCTCGCCGCGTTCGAGAGTGATCCCGCCACCGAGGTCATCATCATGATCGGCGAGATCGGCGGCTCGGCAGAGGAGGAAGCGGCGGCGTTCGTGAAGAACAACGTCACCAAGCCGGTGGTCGCCTTCATCGCCGGCCAGACCGCGCCCCCGGGCCGCCGCATGGGCCACGCCGGCGCCATCATCAGCGGCGGCAAAGGAACGGCGTCGGAGAAGATGGCCACCCTGAGGGCGGTCGGGATTCACGTCGTCGAAGCGCCGAGCGAGATGGGATCGAAAGCGGCGGAGGTTTGGAAGGGGCGGAGGTAGAGGTCTCGCGGTTGCGGGGTCTCGCGGTCTCGTGGGGGTACCTGGCATCTGCTGCGCGATCACCAGCTATGCACGAGCAGATCACGGATCGAACTCTATGGGTTCGACTGGATAACCGCGCAACTCGGGAATCTCCTCTTTCAGACCGATGCCACGAAAACGAGCGGCGAGGCGCGTCCCCAACCCGACAGATCTGTCGCTCTCACTCTTGACCGCGTCGCGAAGGATCTCGCAAACCTCTTCCTCGGCGGTACGGCCGTTTTGATGTGCGCGCCGCTGCAGCTTCTCCATGACGTCGTCGTCGATCTGCAGAACATCGAGTTCAGACATTGCCGGTAGTTGGTATCGCAATAGCGCTACCTGGTGATCCCAGCACCTCGAGATCGCGCAACCGCGCTACTTCTGCAGCACCTCCACTGCTCCGCTCTCCAGTTTGTAGTACGCCACGATCAGCCCGACGCGCTTGTCGAGCACGGCCTTGCGGATCACCGTACTGTGTGCGAGCAGGTAGGCGGCGGAGCTGCGGGCATTGGCTTTGACGCCTCTCTCGAGGCGATCTTTCTCGGGCCATGACGGAAGGCCGACGAACGACTCCCGGATCCGTTGCACGAGCGAGACGAGGCTCGGTGTCGTCGGATCGTCGGTCTTGAGGGCTGCGATGACGGCGCCGCAATCCTCGTGTCCCATGACCACGATCAGTTTCGTCCACCCTTTGTCGATGGCGTACTCGATGCTGGCGATCTCGAATGGATCGGCCACATTGCCGGCCACCCGGACCACGAAGAGGTCGCCGACAGTACGTCCGAAGATCAGTTCCGGCGGTACCCGGCTATCCGAGCAGGAGAGGACAGTGACCGGCGGATCCTGCTTGTCAGCCGTGTCCTTTCGCGCGTCTGCGATGCCCGTATAGGGAAGCGCGCCGTCCTTATAGTAGGT